>Ga0302314_10017426_pt1 | contig 12054 bp, 7 predicted proteins | sample III_Palsa_N2_3_FD_200533 | JGI IMG/M metagenome (GOLD analysis project Ga0302314, IMG submission 200533) | Peat permafrost microbial communities from Stordalen Mire near Abisko, Sweden - III_Palsa_N2_3 | ecosystem: Environmental > Terrestrial > Soil > Palsa > Peat permafrost | place: Sweden...
AACGGCGTACAGGCCGCCGCCGACCGCGGTGAAGTTGTTGGGATAACTAGAAAATTCGCCCGGCGTGGCTTGGTTCGGCGTCAGGTAGCCGACGCCGGGGCTGGGGACGAGGGTGGTGTTCTGGCCGGTGATATAGGTGCGGTTGTCGATCAACGACTGGGTCAGCCGGTTCCACCCCGGCGTCTGCACATCGCCGGTGGAGTGGTAATAGAGGCCGTCGAAACTGGTGGACCAGCCGCCGGGCATGTCGAAATCCACCGACAGCTCACCCAGCTGATGCTTGGGATGGACCCCCTCGTAGAAGCTGTCGGAATCCTCGTCCTCGCCATAGGCGTAGACGCCCCCGGTCGCCGTCCCGAGCGTCAACGGCGCGCCGGCCTGGCCGTCGACCACCTTCTTGCCATAGCTGCCGCCGGTAACGTCGATCTCGCCCACCGGCTCGGTCAGGCTTTCGCTCTTGATCGACTTGGGGATGAAGTTGAGGAAGCCGCCGACCTTGCCGGGGCCGTAGATGGGCGACGGCGGGCCTCGCACCACATCGATCTGCGACGCGTCGCCAATCGGGGTGGTGTAGGTGCCCCGGTTCTCGATCAGCTTGAAGCCAAGGAAATAATTGTCGGCCAGGGTACCCCGCACGTCCAGGGAGCCGGGCACGCCATAGAAGCTGGCCGTGTAGCTGGAGGGCGAAATCTCAACCAGGTCATTGATGGTCTGGATGCCATAGCGCTGGATGGTGGTGTCGCTGACCAGGCTGGCGGAGCGCGGGGTGTCGATCAGCGGCTTGGTCAGGCCCATGACCACGGCGTTGGGCCGGCGCTCCAGCAGGCCGGCCTTGTCGGCGGTGATCACCACCTCGCCCACCGTGGTTGAGTCCGCCGCGCGGGCGGCCGGGGCGATGGCGAACAGCGCGAGCGCGCTCACGCCACAGATGAGATTGCGATTTTGGGTCATTGGCCCCTCCGGGCAGCAGGCGTGACAAAGCCTTCAGGGTCCGAAAGGACCTTGAAAAGGTTCGGCGACATTTCAGGAAAAGCTTCAGATTGGTCCGCCCTTCGATCCCGTGGGATCAGGGCGGCGGGCATCAGCCCCGTCGAGCCCTGGGCCGCGAGGCCCAGATGGCCGCCGATTGGGGCGGCGATTGCGTCGTACTGACGACGGGGTTGCCGGCGACGCGGTTCACCGAGTCGGCGGAAATGCCCAGGGCGGCCATCATCGCCTCCCTCGCACCCTCTGCGTCGCGCTTGGCGATCCGGGCGGCGACGGCGCGGTGACGTTGCAGTTCGGCAATCTGTGCGTCCGGCCCGTCATCATTCATGGCATAGGCCCAGAACCGGGTGGCCTTGTGCTGCAGCGGGATCAGGATGCGGGCCAGGGTGGTGTTGCCGCTGGCGATGGCGACGCTGGCGTGGAAATGCTGGTCCATCGCCACCAGGGCCCGGTGGTCGCGCCGGCGCACGGCGTCTTCGCCGCCGTCAAAGGCGCGGGTGATCAGGGCCACTTCCTCGTCGTCGGCGTTGATGGCGGCCAGGGCGGCGCAATGGGGTTCGATAAGGCCGCAGGCTTCGAAGGCCTGGCGGACCTCGATGATGTCCAGGGGCGAGACGGTGGTGCCAGAGCGGGCGCGGCGGATCACCAGACCCTCGAGCGCCAGCCGGCCCAGGGCGTCGCGGACACCGGCCAGGCCGGCCTGGTAGCGCTTGACCAGTTCCTGTTCGTCGAGGCGGGCGCCGGGGGCGAGCTGGCCGAGAATGATGTCGAGCAGGATCTGCTCGTAGACCTTGGCCTTCTGCAGTTCGGGGGACCAGTCGTGCAGGGCGACGCGCGAGCGCGCGGCGGCATAGGGCGTAACCACCCCTGCCGCGCCTTCCGCTCCCGACCCGCTGTCCATCCGACCCCGCTCCGACCTGTCCACCTAATCTAGGACGATTTTCCAAACATCGCCAGTTGGCATGTAAACACCGTTAACCTGCCCTGTCCGGCCGACCGCAACGCGGTCTGCCCACGGACCTTGCCGGCGGGAACGCCGTTTGGCGATCTTCAAAGCGAGAGAGCCCCCAACCGCATACCCAAGCCCAAAAGGGCGCGACCTTTGCGCACATTTGAAGGATTACGCGAATAACCCTTTGTGTTTCGTGTTTGACATCAATGTAGTGTCGGCCGGCGAACAGCGTCGCCGACCGACACAACCGCATTGAGAGTTACGAGATAACATAATTTCGAGTTGAGTGGCAGGTTTCATGCCGTTCGATTTCGCTGTGACCAGGTTCTGAGCCGGCGTGGGGGCGCCGAGGACCATAAGAGGGGGCATAGACCTTTGAGAAGCGTATCCGACGTGTCGGCGGTAGGCCCGACGCGGTTTTCCCAGGGCGCGACCTGACATGATCGCGGACAACGACGACAGCGCGCTGGCTGTGTCCGAGGCCTATGCCCGGACCGTCAGCCGAATTTGCACGGACTTCTTCCTTGAAACCGCCGTCGGCAGCGCGGACTTCTTCAAGGGTGAGCTGGTCACGGCCTTGGTTTTCCTGGCGATTTTGCGGGAGAATGTCCGCCATATCGATTTCGCCGCTCAGGCGGCCGCGGCCAACGGCATGCCGATCCAACCGCCGACGGACACGGAGCGCGAGCCGGTCACCATCTATGTGGTAGCCAAGGCGCTGGGCCTGACCTACGAGACCGCCCGCCGTCATGTGAAGCGGCTGGTGGACGACGGCTATTGCGTGCGCACCGAGCGGGGGCTGCTGGTCCCGGCCGAAGTGCTGATGCGGCCGGAGGTGATCCGGGCCAACGAACGCAACCTGGCCAACTTCAACCGCCTGCTGAACAACGCGGTGCGTTCGGGGTTGATCGAGGTGGAGGTGAAGGCGGGGTAGCGTTTGGCGCCTCATCCCCACCCCCTCTACGTCATCCTGAACCGACGCGAAGCGGCGCGTTGAAGGACGCAGCGGTGGCCTTGTGCGTCCTTCGACACGCGCCCTGGAGAAGGCGCGGCTCAGGATGACGTAGTGGGGTTGGGCGCGAGGCGTTGGGCGCGAGAGGTTGGGCTCGCTCGTCCGCGCTCACAGTGAGCGGTTATCCCCTATCCGCTGTTCCTCAGCCCCGCGGATACCCCGTTGATCGACATGTGGACGCCTTGGGCGATGTCTTCGTCCTCGGCGCCGCCGCGGCGGCGGCGGATCAGGTCGACCTGCAGCAGGTTCAGGCCATCGATATAGGGCAGGCGCAGGCGGATGGATTCTTCCAGCCGCGGATCGTTGGCCAAGAGGTGCGGCTGGCCGGTGATGGTCAGGACGGCGTCCCGGGTTGCGGTCCATTCGGCGCTGATGCGCTGGAAGATGGCGTCCGCCAGGGCGCGGTCTTCGACCAGATCGGCGTATTGCCGGGCGATGCGCAGGTTCGACTTGGCCAGCACCATCTCCATGTTGGACAGGGTGGTGCGGAAGAAGGCCGAGCCGCGATAGAGGCTTTTCAACTCGTCCAGCCGGCCCTGGTCGGTCAGGGCGGCGATGGCCGAGCCGAAGCCGTACCAGCCGGGCAGCATCAGCCGGGCCTGGGACCAGGAGAAGACCCAGGGAATGGCGCGCAGGTCCTCGATCCGGGTCGAAGCGGTGCGCGACGGCGGGCGGCTGCCGATCTTCAGTTCGGAGATTTCCGGCAGCGGCGTCGACTGGCGGAAATAGGTCTCGAACCCCTCCGTGCCATAGACCAGATCGCGATAGGCGGCGTAGGCGCCGGCGCTGAGCGCCGCCAGCAGGTCGGCCCCCTCCCCGTCCGCCGCGTCGGGGGCTGAGTCGAAGTCAGCGAGCAGGGTGGCGGCGGCCAGGGTCTCGAGATTGGCGCGGCCGACGTCGGGGTAGCCGTATTTAGAGAACACCACCTCGCCCTGTTCGGTGATCCGCACCCCGGACTGGACCGCGCCGGCGGGCAGGGCCTTGATCGCCTCGAAGGCCGAACCGCCGCCCCGGCCCACGGCGCCGCCCCGGCCGTGGAAGAAGCGCAGGGCCACGCCCCGGGCCTGTCCAAGAGCCACCAGCCGGCCGATGGCGGCGCGGATTTCCCAGGTGGAGGTGACGTAGCCGCCATCCTTGTTCGAGTCGGAATAGCCGATCATCACTTCCTGCAGGTCGCCCTGGGCTTTCAGCACCGAGCGGGCCAGGGGCAGGTCGAACCAGTCGGTCATTACCTCGGCGCTGGCGCGCAGGTCGTCGATGGTCTCGAACAGGGGGGCGATGCGCATCCCGCATTCCGGCGCCTCGCCAGGGGTGAACAGGCCCGCTTCCTTGAGCAGGACGGCGACCTCCAGCATGTCGGAGACGCTGGCGGCCTTGGAGATCACGTAGTTGGCCACCGCGCCCGCGCCGAATTGGCGCCGCAGACGGGCCGCCGCGTCGACGATGCTCAGCTCACGGAGGGTTTCGTCGGAATAGTCGCGATAGGGCGAGCGCAGCAGGCGCGGGCTGGTCAGCTCGGCGATCAGCACCGCGCGCCGGGCCGCCTCGTCCATCTCCAGATAGTCGGCGGCGACATCCGCCTTGGCCAGCAGTTCACCCACGGCGCGTTCGTGCACATCCGAGTTCTGCCGCAGGTCCATCACCGCCAGGTGAAAGCCAAACCCGCCGACGGCCTCGCGCAAATCCAGCAGCCGCCCTTGCGCCAGGTCGGCGTCGCCGTTCTGGATCAGGGAGTCGGCGATCACGGTCAGGTCGGCGGCGAACACCTCCGCCTCGGCATACCCCGGCTCCTCCCCGCGCGGCAGGCGGGGGGGCAGCCGGCCCAGCAGGTCGCGCCGGGTAGCGGCGAGGCGGGCGTAGACCCGGGTCAGGGCGCGGCGATAGGGCTCGTCGGCCTTGTGCTCGGACTTGTGGGCGGCGCCCTCGGCCAGGTCGTTCAGGGCGTTGGAGGTTTTCACCAGCTCCTGGGACAGGGACAGCTCCGCGCCCAGCTCGTGCACCTGCTCGATATAGTGATCGATCACCGTCTCGGCCTGGCTGCGCACGGCGTGCTCCAGGCTGGCGGCGCCGACAAAGGGATTGCCGTCGCGGTCGCCGCCGACCCAGGAGCCGACCTTCATGAAGTTGGGCAGCGGGCCTTCCACCCCCAGCACCCGGCTTACCGCCCGCTTGAACGCCGGCAGTTGCGGCAGGAAGGTGCGGGCGAACACCGAGACGGCGTTGTCGATCTCGTCGGTGACCTGGATACGCACCGGGCGCAGCATGCGGGTCTGCCACAGGGTGCGGATTTCCCGCTTCATCCGGGCTTCCAGATCGGCGCGGTCGGCGGTGCGCTGCGAACGGCGCTCATAGACCTGCAGATGTTCGGCAATGGCCAGTTCGCGGTCAATGATGCTCTTGCGGCGCACCTCGGTGGGGTGGGCGGTGATCACGGGGGAGATCAGCGCCTGATCCAGGAAGGCGCGCACGTCCTTGGCGTCGCCACTCAGGCGCTCGGCCAGTTCGCGCAGGCCATCGGCCTCGGTCTGCTGCAGTTCGCGCCGGGCCAGGTGGTCGTCGGCGATATTGGCCAGCTGGGAGAAGATCGAGAAGGCGCGGATCAGCAGGATCATCTCCGGCAGCTTCAGCCGCGCCAGCCGCGCCCGCAGCTGCGAGGCGTCCGCCCCGTCGCGGTGTTCGCCCACGGACTGCTGGCGGATGTCCTCGATCTGCTCATAGGCCCGCTGGCCATGCTGTTCGCGGATCACCTCGCCAAGCAGCCGGCCCAGCAGCCGAATTGACGCCCGGCTCGCGCTGGCGGTGCGGGGCGAGGGTTCGGCCGGGGCGGGCTTGGTCGACATCGGGATGGCTCCGGGCGTCGCGGGCTGGGTGAGACCTAGGCGATAAACGTTCGAGACCGCCTTGTCGCCGCCAACTTGCCCCTGGGCCGCCGTGAGTCTATCCAGCCCGCCCGCTGGACAGTTCCGGCGTTTTGCGCGCCAATGCAGCTAATAAGGGCAGCCAATAAGGGCTGCCACGCCTGGGGGAGGAAACATCGTGGCCAAGTCCATGCGCCTGTTCGTGATCGGCTGTCTGCTGATCCTCGGCGGCAGCTATCTCGCCCACAAGATCCAGACCACGGGCGGCGTCATGGTTCAGGACGTGCGCTTTCCGGGCGAGGGCGGCCTGACCATGAGCGGCCTGCTCTACACGCCCAAGACGGCGACACAGGCCCACCCCGCCCCGGCGGTGCTGGTCAGCCACGGCTTCATCAACACCCGCGAAATGCAGAGCGCGTTCGCCATCGAGCTGTCGCGGCGCGGGTTCGTGGTTCTGGCCATGGACATGAGCGGCCACGGCTATTCCGGCGGCTATCTGGGCCAATACAATCACGGGGGTCCGGCGGCGCTGCGTTATCTGCAGAGCCTGCCGCAGGTGGACAAGTCCAACATCGGCCTTGAGGGCCATAGCATGGGCGGGGCGCCGATCGTCGGCGCGGCGGCGGCGCAGCCCGATGGCTATAAGGCCATGGTGCTGGAGGGCTCGACCACCGGCTTCTTCGGCGCGCCGGGCGGGGAATCGACCAGCTTTCCCAGGAATCTGGAGGTGGTGTTCGGCCAGTATGACGAGTTCGCGCCGCTGATGTGGCAGCAGGCGCGGGGCTCGATGGTGGGGACCTCCCCGCGGCTGAAGGTCATCTTCGGCACGCCGATCGCGGTGGTTCCGGGCCAGCTCTATGGCGACATCAATGCGGGCACGGGGCGGCGGCTGGTCAATCCGCCGGTGGACCACCCGATGGAGCATTTCAGCAGCGCCGGGGTGGGCGCTGCGGTGGACTGGTTCCAGATGACCCTGCACGGCGAAGCGGCCCCCAGGGTGTCTTCAGACCAGATCTGGATCTGGAAGGAGGTCGGCACCCTGATCGGCTTCATCGGCTGTGTGACGCTGATCCTGGGGACCTTCAGCCTGCTGATCGACACGGTGTTCGGGCTGTTAAACAGTCCGGCCGAGCCGTCGGCGACGGTGCGGGGGCCGCGCTGGTGGCTGGCCTTTGTGCTGACCACGGCGATCCCGGCCCTGACCTTCTACAGCTTCATGAAGCTGGCGCCGGTGGTGCTGTTCGCGCCCTTTGTGATCACCAAAACCCTGCCCTTCGCCCTGTCCACCTTCTCCGAACAGATCACCGACCAGCTGATGATCTGGGCGCTGCTGAACGGGGTGATCAGCCTGGCGCTGTCCTTCTTGCTACGCGTGGCCAAGCCGGGTTTCATGCATCGCTGGGTCAGTTCGGCGGTGGTCGCCTTGATCAGCGTGGGCGCCGGCTATGTGGCGCTGGCGGTGATTCAGCAGGTCTATGCGGTGGACTTCCGCTTCTGGGTGCTGGGGCTGAAGGCCCTGGACGGGCGCCATTTCGGCCTGTTCCTGGTCTATCTCCTGCCCTTCACGGTCTTCTTCCTGCTGGCGCTGCGGTCCTTTTGCATGGCCATTCCGGTGAAGGGGGAGAGCCTGTGGATGGCGCTGATCTATGGCGCCCTGGCCATGGGACTTGGCTTTGCGGTGATGCTGGGCGCGCAATATGTGCACATGGCGATGACCGGCCTGCTGATCACCCCGGACGAGGCGCTGAACACCATCGTCGCCTTCCAGTTCGTGCCGATCCTGGCGATGGTGGGGGTGATCGCGGCCTATACCTACCGACGCACCGGCGACTATGCGCCCGGGGCCTTCATCTGCGCCCTGTTCGTGACCTGGTACATCGTGGCGGGGACAGCGGTATTTCCGCCGACGATGGGGCTGACGGCGGCGCCGGCTAAGGCGGCGGCGACGGCTACGCATGCCCCGCGTCCGTAATTTAATTCCGCTCATTCCGGCAATCGCAGCGCTTTAACCCGCTACCTTCGGCACGGACGCGGCCTTGATCTCCCGCTGCGGATAGTCGTTCGGCCCCAGCGCCCCGACGACCGCCTGGGCGACATAGGCCGCCTCCAGGGCCGCGACCTGCTCATCGCTCAAGGGACTGTCCACGGCGCGGATGGGATCGTCGAGGTGCGAAGCCTTGCTGGCGCCGACGATGGGGGCGGTGACCTCGGGTTTGGAGAGCAGCCAGGCGATCGCCACCTGAGCCTGTGACTCCCCCCGCTCGGCCGCAACCTTTTTCACCGCGTCCAGCACGGCCTGGTCGGCAGGACGGTTGTAGCGGTCGCGACCCGGACCCATGGCCGACTTGGACCGCACCGTGCCCGCCTCCCGGCTGCCGGCCAACACGCCGCCGGCCAGGGGGCTCCAGGGGATCAGGCCGACCCCCTCCTCCAGGCACAGAGGGTTCATTTCCCGCTCTTCCTCGCGATAGAGCAGGTTGTAGTGGTTCTGCATCATCGAGAACCGCGTGCGGCCCATGGCGTCGGCCAGATGCAGGTAGCGGGAGAACTGGTAGGCGAACATCGAGCTCGCGCCGATGTAGAGCGCCTTGCCGGCCTTCACCACATCGTCCAGCGCCTCGATGGTCTCCTCGATCGGCGTCTCATAGTCGTATCGGTGGATCTGATAGAGGTCGACATAGTCGGTCTTCAGCCGCTTCAGGCTGGCGTCGATGGACTGGAAGATGTGCTTCCGCGACAGGCCGCCCCGGTTGGGGCCGCGGCCCATGGGGTTGAACACCTTGGTGGCGATCACGCTCTCGTCGCGGCGCACCTTCAGTTCCTGCAGGATATGCCCGAGGATCTCCTCGCTCTGGCCGCGGGAATAGATGTCGGCCGTGTCGAAGAAGTTGATCCCCGCCTCCACCGCCTTCTTCACGATGGGCAGGCTGGCGTCCTGATCCAGCGTCCAGTCGGCCATGCCGCCAAAGCTCATGCAACCCAGGCAGAGCCGCGACACCTGGGTCCCGGTGGATCCCATCCGAACGTATTTCATGGCCGTCTCTCCCTGGCGTCGCTGTCTGGCTATTGCTGGCTTGGAGTGAGGTTAGCACCGCTGCGATGGCGCGGGCGAGGGGTTGCGGACTCAGGTAAGGCTCGCAATCCTTCCGCGTTGTGGAGGGAGTCTCACATGCCGACGATCCGCATCGCCGCCGCGGTGATCGATGATGGCCAAGGCCGAACCCTGCTGGTGAGAAAGGCGAACACGCGCTTCTTCATGCAGGCCGGCGGCAAGATTGAGCCCGGCGAGACGGCGCTCGCGGCCTTGGCGCGGGAGTTGAAGGAAGAGATCGGCCTGGACCTGCAAGTCCTGGCGCCCCGCCACCTGGGCTGCTTCGTCGCCGAGGCGGCGAACGAATCCGGCCATCTGGTCGAGGCCGAACTCTTCCACGTCCGGACCGCCCGCCAGCCTCAGGCCAGCGCGGAGATCGAAGAAGCGGTGTGGATCACGCTGGACTTGGCCGACCAACTTACACTCGCCCCCCTAACCCGCGATCACGTGCTGCCGTTGGCGCGGAGGCTTTGAGGAAAGGTCATGCAGGTTAGGCGTGGGGCATCTTCGCGCACGACACCGCAAACCCAACCCAACTATCGCGCAGCGACTGTCACGTCCGCCGTACTCCAACCGCCGCCAAGCGCCCGATAAGCGGCTACCGCCGAGCGATCAGCATCGGCCCTCGCGCGCACCAGGGCGTCGGAGGCGGTGAGCAGGTCGCGGTCGGCGTCGCGGACTTCGACCAAGCTGATGGCGCCGCCTTCGTAGGCCTGCTGCGCCTGGTCACGGGCGCGGGTCAGTTCGGCCACCTGCCGCTGCAGCACCGCCGCCTGTTCCTGGTCCCAGCGCAGGCCGGAGAGGGCGTTTTCCACATCCTCCGTCGCCTTGAGCACGCTGGCGCGATAGGCGGCCAGGGCCTCGGCCTTGCGGCCCTTGGCCTGCGCGACCTCGGCGTCGACGCGGCCGAAGTCGAACAATCGCCAGCGCAGGCCGGCGGCCAGCTGGTTCTCCTGGGCGAGCGGAGCGAACAGCTGATTTGAATTCACGCTGTCGAACCCCAGCAGGCCGGAGACGGAAATCTTCGGGTAGTAGTCCGAGATCGCCGCGCCGATGCCGGCGTTGGCGGCGATCAGCTTCTGTTCGGCGGCCAGAACGTCGGGTCGCCGGCGCAGCAGGTCGGCGGGTCCCTCGGCGATGGACAAGGCGGGTGTGGCCGGAAGAGCGGCGGGGGTTTCCAACTCAGCGCGATAGGTCCCCGGCTGGGCGCCCATCAGCACGTCGAGACGGTTCAACTCCGCGTCGAGGCCAGCCTCAAGCGGCGGGATCGAGGCGCGCACACCGTCGAGCGCGGCCTTGGCGGTGTTGAGCTCACGGTCCGGCGCGACCCCCTGATCGGCGCGCTGGCTGACCAGGGAAACCAGGTCGGCCTGATCCTTCTCCTGGCGGCGCGCCACATCGAGCCGGGCCTGATAGGCGCGGATCTGCAGATAGGCGTCGGCGGCGTCGGCCGCGACGCTGATCCGCACCGCCTGGGCGCCGGCCTTGGCCGCCTCGGCGTTGGCGCGGGCGGCGTCACGCTCGCGCCTCAAGCCGCCGAACAGGTCGATCTCCCACGAGGCCGAGGCGCCAACCGTGTAGTCGTTCAGATAGCGGGGAAAGCCCGGCAGATGGCTGCCGATCTCGCCGATGGGGCTGAGCAGGGATTGGTTGACGCTGGCCGCCGTGCTGGACGCATCGACCTGAGGCAGCAGCGCCGCGCCGGCCGCATGGGCGATGGCCCGCGACTGCAGGATCCGCGCCCGCGCCTGCTCGATATCCAGGTTCTGCGCCGTCGCCCGCTCAACCACCGTAACCAGCATGGGATCGTCGAAGCCCTGCCACCAGGTTTCGATGGGCGCAGGCGTCTGGGCGGATACGGCCGGCGCCAGCGTGACATAGGCCGCCGTCAGCTTCAGGTCCGGCCGCTGGTAATTGGGACCCACCGCGCAGGCGGAGGCGAGAAGGTCAAGCGCGAGGACGGATGCGGCGGCGAGGTGGTTGGAGAGGGTCATGGGCGTATGCCGTTTCTGGGTAGAGAGGTTCGGGCTGAAGGGTAGAGCGCGCATCTCTTCCTCCTCACCCCCGAGCGAAGCGAGAGAGGCGGAGGAGGCGCGGCGCTGAAGCGCTGCGAAAGCGGCGTGACGGTGGGGCCAGCGCCGGCCGCTGTTGAGCCAATTCCAGGTCAGCCTGTGGCGCGGAGAGTGGGTTGCCCCCACCGTCTTGCTACGCGACCCACCTCCCCCTGTCTTCGCTTCGCTCGCGGGTGAGGAGAAGGCCATCAGTGCGCGTCCGGCGGCGGCTGTGGACCGCCGAGGGGTGCTGGACGGCAGAAGGGGACCAACACCAGGGCGGCGACGAACAGCCAGGCCATGGTGCGGAACACCTCGTCGAAGGCGGAGGTGAGGGCGTAGCGGCCGACCACCCTGGCCATCAGACCCTGGGCCGTCAGCAAAGCCTGTGCCGGGTCGCCGGCGGATTGGCCGATCCGCGCCGCCAGCTGGGCGATAAGGTCGGGGGCGTGACGGCCGGCTTCGCCCAGGGTCTCGCCCATCCGCGCGGCCTGGATGCGGGTGTCGTCGGCAAGCCAGGTGTTGACCACCGCGATGCCGATGGCCCCGCCCAGGTTGCGCATCAGGTTGAACAGGCCGGACGCATAGCGCAGCTCGACCTGGGCGAAACCATTCAGGGCCATGCCGACGCTGGGGACGATGCAGAGCATCACCGCAAAGCCGCGCAGCATCTGGGGCGCAAGCCAGGCGCCGAAGCCCCAGTCGACGGTGACGAAGGAGGCGAGCCAGAGGCTGGCGGCGAACAGGATCAGGCCGACGGTGATCACCCGGCGCGGGTCCGTGCTCTGCGACAGGCGGGCGGCGATGATGGTGGACATCACCTGGGTAATGCCGACGACGAAGACCGTCGTGCCGATCTGCAGGGCGCTGTAGCCGCGCACCCGACCCAGGAAGACCGGCACCAGATAGGTGGAGGAATAGAGGCCGAAGCCGATCACCAGGTTGAAGACGCAGGCGAAGACGAAGGTCGGCTTGCGGAACGGCGTCAGCACCACCACCGGTCCGCCCGAGCGAAACGACCGCTCCAGGAACAGGCCGAAGGCCACCAGCGACAGCCAGGCCGCGGTGAGGATGGCCGGGTCGCCGAACCAGTCGTGGCGCGG
>Ga0302314_10017427_pt1 | contig 12054 bp, 11 predicted proteins | sample III_Palsa_N2_3_FD_200533 | JGI IMG/M metagenome (GOLD analysis project Ga0302314, IMG submission 200533) | Peat permafrost microbial communities from Stordalen Mire near Abisko, Sweden - III_Palsa_N2_3 | ecosystem: Environmental > Terrestrial > Soil > Palsa > Peat permafrost | place: Sweden...
CAGCGGCTAGGCTCCTCCCCCGTGGGGGGTGGGGGACCGCGAAGCGGTGGAGGGGGCCTTGCCGGAAAAATCTGTGCGGCCGAAAGTCCCCCTCAGTCGCTTCGCGCCAGCTCCCCCAACGGGGGAGCAGCTTAAGTCCAGCATCGTCATCCCATCAGTCCGCAGCGCAGGACGATCCACAGCAGCTTGCCCTTGCCGACGCTGGCGCGGACGCGCGGCGGCGACCAGCCGGCGCCGGCGGTCTTGTCCAGGATCGCGCCATAGACCGCGCCCATCAGGCGCGGCGTCATCAGCCGCCCCTTGGGTTTCTTGGCTAGGACCGCGTCGGCGGCGGCGTAATGTTCGCGCGCCATCACCGCCAGCTTCTGGCAGGCCGCGTCGATCTTGGGATGGTCGATGACCTGGATCGGCGTGGTCACCGCGACGCCCGAACTCTCCAGCACCTCGCGCGGCAGATAGAGCCGGCCGATGGCGGCGTCCTCGTCGATATCGCGCAGGATGTTGGTGATCTGCAATGCGCGGCCCAGATGCCAGGCCAGTTCGATCCCGGGCGCTTCCTCCATGCCGAACACCTTGACCGACAGACGCCCCACCGCGCTGGCCACCCGGTCGCAATAGAGGTCGAAGGTTGCAAGGTCCGGCCCGACAATGTCCTCGGCCACGTCCATGGCCATGCCGTCGATCACGGTCAGGAAATCGGCCTTGTCCAGGCCGTAGCGGCGCACGGCGTCGCCCAGGAAAGCGGCCTGGCCGGCCGGCTGGCCGGCATAGAGCGCGTCCAGATCGGCCCGCCACCGGTTCAGCGCCGCCGCGCGGTCGGCCCGCGTGCCCTGGCCGTCGTCGGCGATGTCGTCGACCTGGCGGCAAAACCCATAGATGGCGAACATCGCCATCCGTTCGAGCTTCGGCATCAGCTTCATGGCCGTATAGAACGAGCTGCCGGAGACCTGCGCCTCCAGCGCGCCGGGATCGAAGGTCTGCTCCATCGCCATCGTCATGCCAGGTCCCCTCCGCGCGTTTCTTGCGCCCGCCAGTTCAGCGCGCGATTTCGGCGGCCAGGCAGGGCGCCGATAAATCCGCCGACCGCTAGCGCCGCCACGCCCACCGTTTCGATCTTGCCGTGATGCGTCCGCTGCGACAGGGGATCACGATAAATCAGCCGCCGCGTCAAGCTTTCCGCCAGCGTCTGGATCACCTTGACCTCCAGCGCCAGGCGCGCGTCGACGATCCGGCCGGCGAACGGGCGGGCGGTTTCCAGCAATCCCCAGGTGCGCCGAGCCAGATCCGAAATCACTTTTTGCAGCGCTGGCGTAGCGCGATCCGCGCCCAGCGCCGCGACCGAAACCCCGGCCGCGTTCAGCGCGTCGGCGGGCACATAGACCCGGTCGATTTGGCGGTAGTCCTTGCCGCAATCCTGCAGGTGGTTGATCACCTGCAGGGCGGCGCACAAGGCGTCGTTGGCCGGCCAGGTCTCGCGCGCCTCGCCATGCACATCCAGCACGAACCGCCCCACCGGCATGGCCGAATAGAGGCAATAGTCCATCAGTTCGTCCCAGCTGGCGTAGCGGGTCTTGGTCACGTCGCGGCGAAAGGCTTCCAAAAGATCTAGGGCGTGCTGGTCAGTCAGATTGTTCGCGGCCAGGGCGCGGCGCAGGCTCTCGCCTTCGGGACTGACGCCGTCAGCGCCGGTCAGGCCCAGCCGCATTTTTTCCAGCAGCGCCAACTTCTCCTCGGCCGAGGCGGTCTCGTGATCGGCCACATCATCGGCCAGGCGCGCGAAGCGGTAAAAGGCCATGATCGGCGCGCGATGGCGCGGATGCAGCACCCACGAGGCGACCGGGAAATTCTCGTCGGTATGGCCCTTTCCCGAGGCCAGGACGGCGGCGTCGGTCATGCCAATGCTCCGAGCGTCCGCGCGGCGGCCAGACCCCTCCACCACTTCGTGGTCCCCCTCCCCAACACGTTGGGGAGGATAACGGCGCCGAGATGCTCCCCCTTTGGGGGAGCTGGCGCGAAGCGCCTGAGGGGGAAGCGTGTGGTGGGGGGTGGGGGGCTCCCCCCCGGCCCCCCCCCGCCGCCGCTCATGCCCGCCCCGCCTGGGCCTGCGCGCGGCCCTTCCACATGCCGCCGCGCCCGCGCCAGACCTGGATCGCCGACTGGACCGTGAACCCGGTATAGGCCCCGCCGATCGCTGGCAGGGCCAGGCCCCACAGCGGCGAGACGCGATAGAACCGCGCCATGGGCAAAAAGCTGATCGCCATCAGGGCCCAGGCGCCCACCCCCATCGCCCGCAGCCACCCGGTCCCGAAGATCGCCGCGGCGGGCGGCGCGATATAGGTCAGCACCATCCCCACGACCACTCCCGCCAGCACGATCGGCGAATAGCCCAGCTGCGCATAGGCCGAGCGCGACACCATCCGCCCGATCTCGGCGACGCTGTCATAGGGCCGCAAACTGACCGCCCGCTCGGTCAGGCCAAGCCAGATCGGCCCCTGGGCCTTCATCCGCCGGCCCAGGGCGCAGTCGTCGATGATCTCGTGGCGGATCGCCGCGATGCCGCCCGCCGCCGCCAGCGCCTCGCGCCGCGCCAGCATGCAGCCCCCCGCCGCCGCCGCGACTTTGCTGGTCGCCCGGTTCACCGCCGCGAACGGGTAGAGCATCTGGAAGAAATAGACGAAGGCCGGGATCAGGAACCGCTCGGCGGCGTTGGCGCAGGAAAGCTTGGCCATCAACGAGACCAGTCCATAGCCGCCGGCCTCGGCCCGCGCCGCCAGATGGCGCAGATTGTCCGGCGCGTGGCCGATATCGGCGTCGGTCAGCAGCAGATAGTCCGGCGCGTCCGCGCTTGCGCGCTCGACCCCCTGGCTGACCGCCCACAGCTTGCCGGTCCAGCCCGCGGGCAGGGGCTGGCCGCCCATCACCGTCAGCCGGTCCTCGGCGCCCAGGGCCCGCGCGGCTTCGCGCGCGGCCTCGGCGGTGCCGTCGGCGCTCTGGTCGTCGACCAGGATCACCCGGAAGCTCCCCGGATAGTCCTGCGCCAACAGGCCGCCGATCGAGCGGACGATCACATCGGCCTCGTCGCGGGCGGGGACCACGGCGGTGACCGAGGGCCAGCGAGCGGGCGCCGCCGGCTCATCCCGGTCGTCCCGCTCCCGCGCCCGCCAGAACATGCCCCGGCCAAACACCATGTGCAGCCAGATCGCCAAGGGCAGGGCGCCCAAGATCAGCGTCGCGATCATCGCCCGCGCCATTGTTCTAAGGCTGACGCCAGTTGAGCCCCAAGAACCCTTCCCCCTCGATGGGGGAAGGGCAGGGTTGGGGGTGAGCACGCAGGTGCTGGGGTGAAGAACGCGGGAGGCGTCGAACTCAGTCTTTTTCGTCGCCAACAGTGGGCGCACCCCCACTCCAACCTCTCCCCCATCGAGGGGGAGAGGCCCGCGAAGGTCCGGCGCCTCATCGGAAGCAGCACGTCTGGAGCGCGAAGCGGAGCCACTAGATGTACCCTGCCTGGCGAAACCACGCGACCGCGTCGGCCACCGCCTGCTCATACGGCCGCGCGCTATAGCCCAGCTCCCGCTCGGCCTTGGCGGAGGAAAAGAACATCCGATAGCGGGCCATGTTCAACGCATCGACGGTGATGAACGGCTCCTTGCCCGTGAGCATCGCCGCGGCCTCCGCGCCATAGGCCAGCGGATAGAGCGGCCCGCGCGGCAACTCGATCGTCGGCGCCCGTCGCCCGACCAGCCCGGCGATCACGCCCAGCAGTCCTTGCAGGCTGACATCCTGGCCGCCCAGCACATAGCGCTCGCCGATCCGGCCCTTTTCCAGCGCGTGGATATGGCCCTCGGCGATGTCGTCCACATGCGCCAGGTTCAGGCCCGTCTGGATAAAGGCCGGGACCTTGCCGTTGGCCGCCTCGACGATGATCCGGCCGGTGGGGGTGGGGCGGATGTCGCGCGGGCCGATCGGGGTCGAGGGATTGACGATCACCGCCTTCAGACCCTGGCCCTCGACCATCGCCTCGACCAGCCGCTCGGCCATCACCTTGCTGCGCTTATAGGGCCCGATCGCCTCGTCCGAGGTCATCGGCGCGGTCTCGTCCACCGGCGCGACGGCGCCCTTGAGCCTGAGCGTCGCCACGCTGGAGGTATGCACCACCCGCTCGACGCCGTGCGCCAGGGCCGCGTCCATCACCGCCCGCACGCCCTCGACATTGGTGGCGATCATGGCGCTGGGGTCGCGGGTCCACAGGCGATAGTCGGCCGCGACGTGGAACACATAGCGCATGCCCGCCACCGCCCGGTCCACCGAGGCGCCGTCCATCAGGTCGCCCTCGACGACCTCGGCGTCCAACCCCTCCAGGTTCCCCCGCGGCGAGGCGGCCCGCACCATCACCCGAGGCCTGACCCCCCTGGCCTGCAGCGCCCGCGCCACCGCCGACCCGACAAAGCCAGAGGCCCCGGTAACCAGGATCGCATCGCCGCTCTGAATCATGGCGGAGGTATAGCGGAAAGGGTGGAGGGGGGGATAGGCGGGGGTCTTGGTTGACTTAATTGATCCGCGCCACCTTAAGCCCCGGTAGGTGCAACGGGCAGGCTATCAGTTGGATCGACTAACGGCTTGCCGCGTCGCTCAGCAATAGATCGCGGCAACGAGTATGTGTAGCGAAGCACTGCGTCGACGAAATCGCGGGCAGCCCTCACATCGGCGCGAGTGGCTCCTTCAACATCGTGGGCACCGTCATTTCCGATAGCGCGCACCTCATGTGCCCATTCCCCTAGAGATTTGGGAAAGACGCTGGTCTCGACAAGAGTTTCGACCTTTTTGAATAAATCCCCCTTGAGATCAGGATGGGCGTCCTTTAATGCAGTATCTAAAGCTCGGCGATACATAGTTGCAGCAGCGTCCTCGCACCCTTCGATGGCGTAATTGATTTCGCCTTGGATAAAAGCACGCTCTACCATTGTGGGAAGGTGATCAGGGATTCTTGCGGACTCTGGTTTCGGCCAAACCTCGGTCAATTGGAAACCTAGGGCCTCTATATTCGCTAGTTCTTTGGTCAGATTATTAAATTGCACCACGTATACGTTATATTCCGCTCCGTTGCCTAGCGGCTTATGGAAGCGGAGGGTCGCCGAGACAGGTTTCCAGCAATGCTGACATTCTGCTCCGACGGAAATATCTAGTCGGCGGTTTTGCATCAAGTCCATCTGGGGCGGCTGCACCGCTCCGAAAACGCGAAACGTCATACTCTTTGAGCGACAGTGCGGGCAGTCTTTGATGAATACCGACAATGGTATTTCCATTCGCGATAGTGTGGGTGGAAGCCAAGATGCATAGTCGACAGGCCCCGGCCATCGTACCGACAATCTGAACCAATCATACAACCATCAAAACCGGGTCCGCATCGGGCTTGGTGGGCGTATGATCCTCATCCCACGGATCACCCGGGACCACCCCCATGAGCGTCGCCTTCACCAAGGAAGAAGACAGCGAGTCCAACGCCGCCAATCTGTTGGACCGGCCGATCTCGCCGCACCCCAATCTGATTACGCCGTCGGGCCCCGCGTTGCTGAAGGCGTCATGTCAATGGGCGCCGGCCACCTGCGGCTGAAGCCGGTTCTCACCGGGGGAGGGGCTCTGGGTGACGTGAGTCGTGGGTCGGCCATGGAAACACTCGCTATTTACCCTAATCCATTGATTTAATAGCCATAATTAAATTACCTTGACGAGAACAAAACAAGAACATATATTGTCTCCTCATTCCCTTAGGAGATTCAATTGCCCGCACTGGAGCAACGCTTTCGGCTAGGCGATACGCCCGGCGGTCTGGGACTGAACTGCGAAGAAACCGGCGTGTCGCTGGCTGGCGTACCGTTGCTCCGGAAAACGGCCAACGGGTTCAGGCCCCGGTCCGCCGGTGAGATCAACGCCCTGATGAAGGGCGCCTATGGCCGCGAGCGGGACGCCGCTCGCTTGGCCGCGGGTCTGCAAGTGGCGGCGGAGGCTCTGAACCGCGGCGACATCGGCCGCGCGATGATCGCGACGCTGCACCTGCGATTGCAGGAATTGAGCGATGACGGCGCGGCCGGCATCGCACGCGTCGATGACGTTCTGGCCAAGTACAATCCCGACGAACCGCGCGACGCGCGAGGGCGATGGACGACGGGCACAGCCGCCCCTGCGAGGTCAAGCGCGCCGCGCCCAATCGACCCGACTCGCCCGGAGCGGTCTTGGGAGGGGCCGGTTCATCTCTACGGCGGCCAGATCACCCCTGTGGTGGCCCCCGCCGGGATCGGCGACAACATTCCTCCGCCGGAATTCGCGGTTGAGCGCGCTCCGGAGGAGCCAGGGAAACCTCGGGCGAGGACGACCCAGGGCGCCGAGCCCGCCAGCCCCCCGCTTGGGTACATCCCCGGCGATCCGAACTATCCGATGAACGATGGGGTCCGGTGGCCCACCGCAACGCACGACGTCATTCTGCAAGGGCTGGCGGGGAAAAACCCGCGCATGGTCATCTTCGTCCCTCTGCATGGCGATCGCCCGGTGCTCACCGGTCCGGATAGCGACAAGGACTATCCATGTCCCGACGACTACCTCCCGGTGACGTTGATTGGCATACCTCAGGTGACGCGCCCGATCGGACATCCGTCGTTTCATGCGTATGACAGCGTCGATGAGGCGCTGAAGCTTGCAGAAACAAATCAGTTCGAGACGATCTATTTCAACAGAGCTTGGGCAACGCTCACGAGTAGGGAAGTTAGAGTTAGGTCTCGTCCAGATCTGGTTGCCGTGGTTCGAGCGGGCTTGAACCTGGAACAAATTTATCACCCGGTCGAAGTGAAATCGCGCGGCCAGACCGACGAAGAGCTCAAAGAGCGCATGCCTAAGGACCCGAGGATCGCCCCCCTTCAAACGAGAGACTTCCGTCTGTCTCGCTATCGGCGTTCACCCTACTTCGAGTATTTCGACTCACCCCGCTACGACGCCTGACCGCCATGTACGTCACCTCCGACATCTTCGATCTCAAGCGCATAGGGCGGTACAGGAGTTTCGACTGGCGTGAAAACCTGCTCGGCGGCGTCGCGGTTCATGGAACGCAATGGCGTGGCTATCAGGCCGGCGCGCGTTTTCTGCTTGAGGCCACGCGGCGCTGCGGCCTCGTCGTCGACGAAATGCAACACGCCTTCTATAAGCGCCCCGGCGATCGGCAATCGCGCCCGATCAAGTCGAGGTCCTTCGAAAAACTGGCGCGCGGCGAACTCGTCGGCGCCCGGAACGCCGACGTCGTAATGTTGAGGGGCGAACTTGATGCGGCGGGCGCTCAAGACCGTGTAATCCGGTTTGGGGGCGAGGCTTGGCTCATAACGCATCGCGTAGGGACCCCGATGGGACCTCAGCGGATCGACGACTATCCCTATCCAGCCTTCATGGCCTATTTCATCTTTCCGCTTCACGACGATGGAGCAAAAGCAGCGATCGAACTGGTCCGGCTCGCCGTCGAAGTATTGGGGGCTGAATACGGGTACTGCTTCATTCGAGATGAGTTGTGTTTCCCTTCCGTATATCCGGGCGGACATGGCCCCGTTTTGGATATGAATCCATTGGCCTATGCTGAAGGGTTTGAGATGAGGGACTGGGGGACCTTTGTCTACGAGGGACGACTCTGGACGGAGCCATGGCCGATCTTCCGCGACCTGTACCAGGTGAATCTGATTTCCGAGCGCCACACCAGGACGCCCATTCAGGACCTGGGTTACTTGCTCGAATGGATAGGCGCTCAGCCGGGCCGGGGCCGCCTGGACGATATTGGCGAGGGCCGTCGGCTGTGGATCCTGACTGACCAGGAGGTGGTCGACGTGCGGCCGCAACTCAACGCGGCGGGCGTCCTGCTTTCCTGCCCTGAGCGGGTCTATCGTGATCTCCCGGAGGGCGCGGCCGTCGCGCAGCGGCTGTTTGAAGACCAGCGGGTGAATTGGGCGCCGTGGGTCAGCGACGCGCGGCTGGATTACCCAGGACGATTCCGAGACTGAGGGCGTATGATCCTCCCCCCACGGAGCGATTGAGGAACGCCGCCATGAGCGTCGCCTTCACCAAGGAAGAGGACAGCGAGTCCAACGCCGCCAACCTGTTGGACCGGCCGATCTCGCCGCATCCCAATCTGGTCACGGCCTCGGGGCTCGCCGCGCTGGACGCGGCCCTGGCGCGGGCGCGGGCCGACTACGCGGCCGCGCAGGCCGAGGGCGGGGTCAGCGCCGATCGCACAGCCATGGCCCGCGCGACGCGGGATCTGCGCTACTACTCCGCCCGCCGCGCCAGCGCCCAACTGGTCCCGCCCAGCGACGATCCGGACAAAGTCGCGTTTGGGGGGACTGTCGCCTTCGAGCGCGAGGACGGCCGGCGCCAGACGTTCCGGATCGTCGGCGAGGACGAGGCCGATCCGGCCAAGGGCGCGGTGTCGTACGTGTCCCCGCTGGCCCAGGCGTTGCTGGGCAAGGCGGTTGGGGATGTGGCTATGGTCGCGGGAGGTGAGGTCGAGGTGGTGGGGGTGGAGTGACGGCGAAGGTGCGGTCTTCGACACGAGGCTTTCAGCCTCGGCTCAGACTGACGAACTGTTATGACGCCAAACCAAGCTCGTCATGCTGAGCCGGGCGCGTAGCGGCCGTGTCGAAGCACGCACGCAGCCTACCGCAGCGACGCGTTCAGCTTTTCCAGCACTCCAGCCCCCGGCGTCAGCTCCCGATCTCCCAACGCGTTCAGCGGCGTATCCACCGTCTCCAGCGCGTCATGCAGGTCTCCGGCGTCCTCGTCGACATAGAGCAGACCGGTGACGATCTCGCCGGCGGCGTGGCGTTCCTGCAGATAGGTCATGGCGCCGATGCGATCGGTGGGATCGTAGTGCTCGGCCAGCTTGCGCAGGGACAGGGTGGTCCCGTCGTGCTGGATCACCGTGTGGACAGAGCCGGGTTCGTAGTCGGCGGTGATCGGCGCGCGGCCGGTGATCAGGTCCAGCCGGTTCACCGCCTCGTTGTGCTCGCGCACATAGTCGAAGCCCTTGGTCGAGCCCGTGTGATTGTTGAACTGGATGCAGGGGCTGATGCAGTCGATGAAGGCCGCGCCCTTGTGCTGCAGCGCCGCTTTGATCAAAGGCGTCAGCTGGCCCTTGTCGCCGGAGAAGCTCCGCGCCACGAAGGTCGCGCCCAGCTGCAGCGCCACGCCGACCAGGTCGATGGCGCTGTCGTGGTTGACCACCCCGCGCTTGGACTTGGAGCCCTTGTCCGACGTCGCCGAGAATTGCCCCTTGGTCAGGCCATAGACCCCGTTGTTTTCGACGATGTAGGTCATGTTGACCCCGCGCCGGATCGAGTGGGCGAACTGGCCAAAGCCGATCGAGGCCGAGTCGCCGTCCCCCGACACGCCCAGATAGATCAGGTCCCGATTGGCCAGGTTGGCCCCGGTCAGCACCGACGGCATCCGTCCGTGCACGGTGTTGAAGCCGTGGGAATTGCCCAGGAAATAGTCCGGGGTCTTGGACGAACATCCGATGCCGGACAGCTTGGCCACCCGGTGCGGCGGCAGCTCCAGCTCGTAACAGGCCTGGATGATGGCGGCGCTGATCGAATCGTGACCGCAGCCGGCGCAAAGCGTCGAGACAGCGCCCTCGTAGTCGCGCCGGGTGAAGCCCAGTGCGTTCGGAACCAGCCCGGGGTGGTGCAGCCTGGGTTTGGCGAGATAGGTCATTCGGCCGCCTCGGTGACGCGGCTGGCCGCGCCCATGGTCAGATTGATCTCGCCGGCGATGAACCGCGCGGTGATCGGCGTGCCGTCATAGTGCAGCACCGGAATGAGTTTGCCCGGATCCACCCCGCCCTCGTTCATGATCAGGGTGCGCAGCTGGGCGTCGCGGTTCTGTTCGACCACGAACACGCTCTCGTGGGCGGCGATAAAGTCGAATACCGCGTCGGCGAAGGGGAAGCCGCGCACGCGCAGGGCGTCGATATGGCGGCCCTGGCCCGCCAAGGCGTCCAGCGCCTCGTGCATCGCCGGCGTGGTCGAGCCGAAATAGATCACCCCGGTCTTGGTCGCCCGCTTGGCGTCTCGGCGCACGGGCGCCGGGACCAGGGACTTGGCCGTCTCGAATTTGCGCAGCAACCGTTCCATGTTGTCGACATAGACGGAGCCCTCCTCGCTGTAGCGGGCGTAGGGGTTGCGCGAGGTGCCGCGGGTGAAATAGCCGCCCTTGTCCGGGTGGACGCCGGGATAGGTGCGATACGGGATACCGTCGCCGTCCACGTCCAGATAGCGGCCGAAGTCGCGGCCGGCCTCCAGATCGTCATAGGTCATGACCTTGCCGCGATCCAGCCGGCGCGCATCGTCCCAGGCGAAGGGCCGGCACAGCCATTCGTTCATGCCGATGTCCAGGTCCAGCATGACGAAGATGGTGGTCTGCAGCCGGTCGGCCAGGTCGAAGGCCTGGGCGCCCATCTCGAAACACTCGGCCGGGTCTTCGGGGAACAGCAGCGGGTGCTTGGTGTCCCCGTGGGCGGCGTAGGCGGCGGCCAGGATGTCCGCCTGCTGGGTGCGGGTCGGCATGCCGGTGGAGGGCCCGCCGCGCTGGACGTCGAAGATCACCGCGGGAATTTCCGCGAAGTAAGACAATCCGACGAACTCCTGCATCAGCGAGATCCCGGGTCCCGAAGTGCAGGTGAAGGCCCGCGCGCCATTCCAGCCGGCGCCGACCACGATGCCGATCGAGGCGATCTCGTCCTCGGCCTGGACGATGGCGTAGCGCGCCTTTCCGGTTTCCGGATCGACCCGGTAGTCCTCGCAATAGCCGGTGAAGGCTTCGGCCAGCGAGGTCGAAGGGGTGATCGGATACCAGGCGCAGACGCTCGCCCCGCCATAGACCGCGCCCAGCGCCGCGGCGCTGTTGCCCTCGACATAGATCCGATCGCCGATGGCGTCGGCGGGTTTGACCCGCAGCGTCAGGGGCTCCAGGTGCTCGCGCACATGGCCGAGCCCTAGGTGCAAGGCCTCGATATTGGGGCCGATCAGCCGATCCTTGCCCTTGAACTCCTCGCGCACCAGCTGTTCCAGCACGGCGATGTCGATGTCGAGCAGGCCGGCCAGGGCGCCGATATAGATGACGTTCTTGAACAGCTGCCGCTGGCGCGGATCGGTATAGACCCGGTTGCAGATGGCGGTCAGCGGCGCGCCGATCACCGTGATATCGTCGCGGAACTTCTCCGGCGGCAGGGGCTTGGAGCTATCATAGAACAGATACCCGCCCGGCTCGATCTCCTTCAGGTCGCGGTCCCAGGTCTGGGGGTTCATCGCCACCATCAGGTCGACCCCGCCGCGCCGGCCCAGCCGGCCCTCCTGCGAGACCCGCACCTCGTACCAGGTCGGCAGGCCCTGGATGTTCGAGGGGAAGATGTTGCGCGCCGCCACCGGCACGCCCATGCGCAGGATCGCCTTGGCGAACATGGCGTTGGCGCTCGCCGAGCCCGAGCCGTTCACATTGGCGAACTTGACGACGAAGTCGTTGATGCGCGTCACAGGCTTTTGCATGCCGAACCGGCCAGGCTCATTTCCAAATTGAAGATCTGCATATCCCATGCCCCGGTGGGGCATCGTTCGGCGCACAGCCCGCAGTGCAGGCAGACGTCCTCGTCCTTGACCATGATCCGCTCCGTCTTCAGCGGCGCCGAGACATAGAGGTCCTGGGTCAGGTCCAGCGCCGGCGCGGTCAGCCGGCCACGCAGGTCGGCCTCGGTTCCGTTGGGCGTGAAGGTGATGCAGTCCATCGGGCAGATGTCGACGCAGGCGTCGCACTCGATGCACAGCTTGGGCTGGAACACGGTCTGGGCGTCGCAGTTCAGGCACCGCTCCGCCTCGCGATAGCCCAGCGCGCGGTCGAAACCGAGTTCGACCTCCAGCTTGATGTTCTTCAGCGCGGTGGTGGTTTCCAGCAGCGGCACGCGGTGGCGGACATCGTTGGAGATGTCGTTGTCATAGCTCCACTCGTGGATGCCCATCTTCTGGCTGACCAGGG
>Ga0302314_10017428_pt1 | contig 12054 bp, 11 predicted proteins | sample III_Palsa_N2_3_FD_200533 | JGI IMG/M metagenome (GOLD analysis project Ga0302314, IMG submission 200533) | Peat permafrost microbial communities from Stordalen Mire near Abisko, Sweden - III_Palsa_N2_3 | ecosystem: Environmental > Terrestrial > Soil > Palsa > Peat permafrost | place: Sweden...
GAAGCCGAGAGTTTCTACGTCCGCTCGGTCCAGATCCGGGCCAAGGCGCTCGGCCCCGATCATCCGGAGGTCGCGACCAGCCTCGCCAACCTCGCGCTGCTGCACCGCCAGCAGGATCGGCTGTCGCTGGCCGAGAACGAGCTGCGCCGCGCGCTGTCGATCCGGGAAAAGGCGCTGCCGCCGGACCATCCGGACATCGCTTCGACCCTGACCAATCTCGGCGACGTGCTGGTCGCCGAGGATCGGCCCGACGATGCCATCGGCGTCTATGCCCGCGCGCTTGCCATCCAGGAAAAATCGCTGGGGCCCGATCATCCGGATCTGGCGGCGACGCTCGGCAATCTGGCGCGGCTGTACCGCGACGACCATCAGCCGCAGCAGGCGGAGGCGTTCTACGTCCGCGCGCTGACGATCATGCAGAAGGCCTATCCCGCCGGGCATCCCGAGGTCGCCAACACGGCCGGCAATCTGGCCGAACTCTACCGCGAGGAAGGCAAGATCGACGATGCGGCCAAGCTGCAGGAAGCGGCCTTGGCGATGCGCGAGGCCGCGTTCGGGCCCGATCATCCGGCCGTCGCCACCGGCCTGCTCAATCTGGCGCTGATCCGGCGCGATCAACAGCGCTATGCCGATGCCGAACCGCTGCTGTTGCGGGCGATCGGGATCCGCACCAGGACTTACGGCGATCTGCATCCGGATACCGCCAACGCCTATAACTCCCTGGCCGACCTGCAGACGCTGGAGGGCAAGCCGGGCGAGGGCCTGGTGTCGATGCGCAAGGCGACCGCGATCTTCCGCGCCCGCGCGTCCCGTGGCGAAGAGGCCGATACGCGTGCGGCCGACGGCGAACGGCGCGACGCGCGCTATGCCTTCGTGCATCACGTCGAGCTGCTGGCCGCGATTCCGGGCACGCCGGAGACGGTCGCCGAGGCCTTCGAGGTGTCGCAACTGGCCCAGGGCGTTTCGGTCGGCTCGGTCGTCGCCAAGATGGCCGCTCGTTTCGCAGCCGGAACGGGTGAGCTGAGCGAGGTCGTCCGCAAGCAGCAGGACGCGCAGGAACAGTGGCGCAAGCTCGATGCGACGCTGATCAAGGCGGCGGGCACGCCGGCAGCGAGTCGCGACATGGCGGCGGAGGACAAGCTCCAGACCGAACGCTCGATGCTGTCGGCCCAGGTCCGCGACTACGACATCCTGCTGAACGACAAGTTCCCGGCCTATGCCGACGCGACCAGCCAGAATCCGGAGACCCTGCCCAAGCTGCAGAAGCTGCTGCGGCCGGACGAGGCGATGGTCTCCTATCTGGTGGCGCCCGGCGCCGCCTACGCCTGGGTGATCAAGGCGGATAGCGCCCAGATGTTCCGCCTGGACATCGGCTGGAACCAGCTCGATCAGGCGGTCCATCTGCTGCGTCGCGGGCTCGATCCCACGCTGATCTCGGCCGAGGGTCGTGCTGCCGGCCGTCTACCGGCCTATGATGCGAAGCTGGCGTTCGAGCTGGAAAAGAGGATCTTCGCCCCGCTGGTGCCGGCGCTGAAGGGCGCCAGGCATGTGATGATCGTGGTCGACGGGCCGCTGCAATCCCTGCCGCCGAGCGTGATGGTCGCGAGCGAGCCGCCGGCAGCGCTCGACGAGCCGGCCGATTACCGCAAAGTCGATTGGCTGGCGCGGCATTATTCCTTCGCGATCCTGCCGTCGGTCAATTCGCTGCGCGCGCTTCGGACCTTTGCCAAGCCGACCGCGGCCAAGGAACCGTTCCTGGGCTTCGGCGCGCCCAAGCTGGGTGGCCCGCGCCTGCGCAACCGCAGCCAGGTGGTGATGCAGGGCGATGCGATCGACGTCAATCTGGTCAACCAGCTCAACCCGTTGCCCGAGACGGCGGACGAACTGCGGGCGATCGCCGCCACGCTGAAGGCGCCGACCGACGACGTCATCCTGGCCGATCAGGCGACCCGGCCGCATCTGCGCGCGCTGACGCTCGCGGACTATCGGGTCGTCGCGTTCGCGACCCATGGCCTGATGGCGGGCGAGTTGAAGGGCCTGACCGAACCGGCCCTGGTGCTGACGCCGAACACGGCGGGCGACAATCCGGACGATGGCCTGCTGCGGGCCTCGGAAATCGCCCAGCTGCATTTCGACGCGGATTGGGTCGTGCTGTCGGCCTGCAACACGGCGGCGCCCGAGGGCGGCTCTTCGACCGAAAGCCTGTCCGGTCTGGCGCGCGCCTTCTTCTATGCCGGCTCGCGCTCGATCCTGGTGTCGCACTGGCCGGTCAACTCCGGCGCCTCGGTCAAGCTGACCACGACCGCGGTGCAGGCCGTGGTCGATGATCCGAAGCTCGGCAAGGCCGAAGCGCTGGAGCGTGCGATGGTCAAGCTGATGGATTCGAGCGACCCGCTCTATGCCCATCCGATGATGTGGGCCCCCTTCGTGGTCGTGGGCGAGGGCGACTATAACGGATAAAGGGACGCTCTCAACTCGGCCGCCGCATGTCGAAGCGGATGTCCGGCCCGATCGCGGCATAGGCGCTGGGGCCACCGGCGCGCAGCACGATACCGGCGGCGAACGTGTCGAACGTGCCGTCCTTCAGCAGATGCTTGGCGATATGCACTGCCACGACCTCGCCCAGCGTCAGCCAGCCGTTGGTCGGCTCGCCCTTGTGGTTCTTCAGGTGGATGATTTCGGTCACCTTGCATTCGAAATTGACCGGGCTTTCGGCCACGCGCGGCACGTTGACCAGGCGCGAGGGCGCTTCGGTCAGGCCGGCGAGCGTGAATTCGTTGGTGCCGTAGGGCACCGTGGCACAGCTCTGATTCATCTGTTCGGCCAGGTCGCGCGTCGTCAGGTTCCAGACGAATTCGCCGGTCTCCTGCACGTTGCGTAAGGAGTCCTTCGGGCTGGTGCTGGAAAAGCCGATGATCGGCGGCGTGTAGTTGAAGCCGTTGAAGAAGCTGTAGGGCGCCAGATTGACCGTACCGTCGGCGCCGCGGGTCGAGATCCAGCCGATCGGCCGGGGCCCCACGATCGCGTTGAACGGGTCGTGCGGCAGGCCGTGGCCCTTGGACGGTTCGTAGAAATGGGTGGCGCTGTCGTCGGTCATGGGGCGGGCTGCCTTCGGGGGAGGGGCGGGATGGCCCAGTCTGCCCCAGAAGGTGCCGCGCGGGCCAGCCAGGAAACCGGCAGGGTCATTTCACCGCCGGGCTCTCGACCGGGCCCCCGATCCGCGCTACATCCCCAGACCCGCGTCCTCGCTCGAAAGCCCTGGCCCTCATGCGTCGTTTCTCCCTGCCGGTCCTGATCCTCGCCGCCGGCCTCGCCCAGGCGGCGCATGCCCAGACGCCGGCGCAAAGCGTGGCGCCGACGGCTGAGGACGGCCTGATGGTCGGCGCGATCGACGACACGGTGCCGGCCTGTCAGGATTTCTATGCGCACGCCTGCAATGGCTGGCTGGCGGCCAACCCGATCCCGTCCGACCAATCCTCGTGGGACGTCGATTCGGTGCTGGTCGAGAACACGCGGCTGAAGCTGAAGGCCATCCTGGAACAGGCCGCCGCCCAGCCGACGCCCGTGACGAAAAAGATCGGCGACTATTGGGCCGCCTGCATGGACGAGGCCGGGATCGAGGCCAAGGGCACGGAGCCGCTCAGGGCCGAACTCGACCGGATCAACGCCGTGACCGACAAGCAGGACCTGGCGCCGCTGGTGGCGCACCTGCACCGGATCGGGCTCGACGTGCTGTTCAGCTTCGGTTCCGACCAGGATTTCCACGACGCGACCAAGGTCATCGCCGAGGCCGACCAGGGCGGGCTGGGCCTGCCCGAGCGCGATTACTATTTCAAGAAGGGCAAGGACGCCGACGATACCCGCGCGGCTTACGTCGCCCATACCGGGCGGTTGTTCGAGCTGCTGGGCGAGCCCGCGACCCAGGCCGCGCGCGACGCCCAGACCGTGATGGCGTTCGAGACCGCGCTGGCCCAGGGCTCCCTCTCGACCGTGCGCCGGCGCGACCCGTCGGCGATCTATCACAAGCAGGCCCGCGCCGCCCTTGACGGTCTCACGCCCGGATTCGACTGGGCCGCCTATCTGACCGCGGTCGGCGCCCCCAAGTTCGACAGTCTGAACGTCTCGGTGCCGGGCTTCTTCACCGCGACGCAGAAGCTGATCGCCCAGACCCCGCTCGAAGACATCAAGGTCTATCTGACCGCGCATCTGCTGGCCCATGCCGCCGACATGCTGCCCGGCAAGTTCGTCGACGAAAGCTTCGACTTCTACGGCCGCACGCTGCATGGCATCAAGGAGCTGCGCCCGCGCTGGAAGCGCTGCGTCGCCTTCGCCGACGGCGACCTGGGCGAGGATCTGGGCCGGGTCTATGTCGAGGACGCGTTCGGGCCCGAGGGCAAGGCGCGCATCCTGGCGCTGGTGCAGAACCTCAAGGCCGCCTTCGCCGAGGATATCGGGTCCTTGAGCTGGATGGGCCGCGACACCAAGCTGAAGGCGCTGCACAAGCTGGCGGTGATGGCCGAGAAGATCGGCTATCCCGACAAATGGCGCGATTATTCGGCGCTCGACATCAAGCCCGACGACGCGCTGGGCAACCGGTTCCGCGCCTCGGCGTTCGAACTCGCCCGCCAGCTCGCCAAGATCGACAAGCCGGTCGACAGGGGCGAATGGTTCATGACGCCGCCGACGGTCAACGCCTATTACGACGACCAGAAGAACGACATCAACTTCCCGGCCGGCATCCTGCAGCCGCCGAATTTCGACGCCCATTGGGACGACGCGATCAACTACGGCGCGATCGGCGCCACCATCGGCCATGAGATGACCCACGGCTTCGACGATTCCGGCCGCCAGTTCGACGCCGACGGCAATCTGGCCAACTGGTGGACCAGGCAGGATGCGAAGAACTTCCACACCCGCACCGAATGCATCGCCAGCGAATACAGCGGCTTCAGCGCCGTGCCCGGCACCAGGCTCGACGGCCATCTGACGCTGGGCGAGAACACCGCCGACAATGGCGGCACGCGCCTGGCCCTGATGGCGCTCAGGAAGGCGCTGGCGGGGACGAAGAAGACCCAGAAGATCGACGGCTATACGCCGGACCAGCGCTTCTTCCTGGGCTATGCCCAGAGCTGGTGCGAAAACCAGACCCCGGCCAGCGCCCGGTTGCAGGCGCTGACCGACCCGCATTCGACCGCGTCGTTCCGGGTGAATGGCGTGGTCGCGAACATGCCGGAATTCGCCAAGGCGTTTTCGTGCAAGGTTGGGGCGCCGATGGCGCCGGCGAAGAGTTGCCGGGTTTGGTGAGGGGACGGGGGAGCTCACCCCTTCACCGCGCCGAAGGCGCGCGCGACAGCACGCGTTCGTTGACTTCGGCGTCGGTCAGGCGCGCGTCGTAGATCGAGCGGGGTTCGATGCTGCGGGCGACCAGGGTCGCGGTCGCCACCGCCAGCAGCATCGGCACGATCAGCGAGCGGTCATGGCCGGTCAGCTCGATCATCAGCACCACCGCCGAGATCGGTCCCTGCGTCGTGGCCGCCAGCACGGCGCCGGCGCCCGCGACTGCGAACAGGCCTGGCGACACGCCTGGCCAGAGCCAGGACCAGGCATGGCCCAGGACGCTGCCCAGCAGCGCGCCTAGCGCCAGCGACGGCGTGAATAATCCGCCCGGCGCGCCGCTGCCGAGGCAGGCGAAGGTGGCGAGCGGCTTGAGAACGAGCAGCGTCACCAGCAGCAGCGGCGCGACCTGGTCGGCGAAAGGGTCGGCGCGATCAGCCGGCGCCAGCCGGTGAGCTTGTTCCGGTCGCCCCAAGCGATCAGGGAACCGGAGGAAATTTCGGCGGCACTCAGCCGGGTCTGATCCAGGGCCCCCTGGATGGTCAGAAGCGGTGTCTCATCCTGTGAACATTCCCATCCCCGCCACCAGACATCTCACCCCGAACAGCGCGAGCGCCTCGTCCCACTGATTGAGCGGACCGCGTCCGGCCGGGTCCTTGGCGAAGATCGCGCAGGCGCAGGTGATGATCGCCGCCAGGTCGATCATGCCGACGAACGAGCCGCCCGGCCGGCGGCTCAGCAGCACCGCGAATGTACCCAGCAACCCGACCCGCAGCAGAAACCGCTTCAGCGTCACGGCCGAGGCCGGGTCGAGCCTTGCCGTCATCACGGCGTTTGGCCTCACGACGCGAGGCGGTAGTGCTGCCGCGCGCCGTTCATGCCGAGCCGGCGCACCGCATCGACGACCTGGGCGCGCGTCGCCGCCTCGGCGGCACAGAGCGGCAGGCGCACGTCGGCCGCCATATGACCCATCAGTTCCAGCGCAACTTTCACCGGCACCGGATTGCTCTCGGCGAACAACGCGCGGGTCAACTTGACCAGCAGGGCCGACAGCATGCAGGCCTCGGCCCCGTCGCCGCGCGCCCAGGCGTCGAACATCTGGGTACACAGCTTGGGCGCCACGTTCGAGACGACCGAGATGCAGCCGTTGCCGCCTTCGGCGAAATAGCCCAGCGCGGTCGCGTCGTCGCCGGTCAGCAGCCGGAACTCGTTGCCGAGCAACCGGCGCAGCTGGGCCGGCCGGGCGAGGTCGCCGGTCGCGTCCTTCAATCCGACGATGCGCGGCAGCGCCGCCAACCGGGCGATGGTGTCGATCGCCAGGCCGCTGCAGGTCCGCGCCGGCACGTCATAGAGCAGGATCGGCAGGCCGACCGCCTCGTGGATCGCCTCGAAATGCCGGGCGATGCCCTCCTGGGACGGCCGGACGTAATAGGGCGTCACGATCAGCAGCCCGTCGGCTCCCTCGCGCTCGGCGGCGCGGGCGAGGTCGATGGCATGGCTGGTCGCGCAGGCGCCGGCACCGGCGATGACCGGCACCCGATGATGGGCGACCTCGACAGCGAGCCGCACCAGCCGGTCCTGTTCGGCCGGGCTCAGCGTCGGCGCCTCGCCGGTCGTGCCGCACACGACCAGGCCGGCCACGCCCTGGCGGATCTGCCAGTCGCAGAAGGCCTCGAAGCGATGCTCGTCGATCGCGCCGTTCTTGAACGGCGTCGGCACGGCGGTGACATAGCCGGCGAGGCCGGCGATCGGGGGTGTGGTGTGAGTGATCATGATCAGGCCGCCGAACTGAGCGCTTTGACGTCGAGCTTCACGGTCTTCAACATCGTGCCGTGGCCGCATTTCAGGCGGACCAGCGCGCCGAAGCCATAGGTCGCGAGCAACCGGTCCAGCGTCGCCAGGCGCTGCCGGGTCGGCAGCTGCCGGTCATAGATGACCGCGACGCCGGCCGCGTGCAGGCGGCGGCCGAGACCGGCCAGGATCAGGGAAAGCTCGGCCGGCGAGCCGGCATCGGGGATCAGCAGCACGTCCGGATCCTCGCCGACCAGCGGATGGCCGGGATGAGCGCAGACGGCGTTGAAGAAGCCGCGGTGCATGAGGTCGATCAGCGGCTGAACGCCGCCGCCGGCGACCACAAGATGATCGGAACTGCGGGCACCGGCCGCGGTCGCCAGCAAGCCCGCCAGATTGCGCGGACACCCGTCGGGTTCGTCGTCGTTCGCACGCACCATCGTCTCATCAACGGCCGACCCGCGGCCGCCCTCATGTTGTGACTGACAAGAGATTTGGCCCGGAGCCCATGAAAATTCGAGACGAAGCTGAGGCCGGCCGCATCAAGCCCGCATGAAAATTCGAACGGTGTTTGCATGAAGCGGCCGAACTTGCCGTGCTTGAGGGCAATGCCGGCTCCATCCTGCTGGCGCTCGCCACCTGCCTTGCCTGCGGCAGCCGGATCGAACACAATTACCGGCGGGGCGCTTATGGCGCCGTGACGGTCGAAAGCATCGATGGATCGGGTCCGCTCCGCACCCGTCCGGCAGACGCCGGCGTCACCGAACTGACGCGGAACCTTTGAAGCGCCGCCGGGCTTTGCCCTGAGACGATCCCCCAGCCCGGAGGCCCCCATGCGTCTGCCCCTGATTCCGCCCGTCCAACTGAGCCCCGAACAGCAGCCGCTCTATGCCGACATGAAGCGGGGCATGGCGTCGAACTTCAGCGCGTTCAAGAACGTGGCGGACGACGGCGCGCTGATCGGGCCGTGGAACGCCTGGCTGCACGAGCCGCAGATCGGCGGCGCCATCTGGGAATTGACCAAGGCGATGACCGCCCAGGCCAGCCTAGCCGATCCGGTGCGCCAGGTCGCCATCCTGGTCGTCGGCGCCCATTTCCACGCGGCCTACGAGCTTTATGCCCATGTCGCGGTCGCCGAGCAGGAGGGCATGAGCGAGACGCGGCTATCGACGCTGGTCGCGGGCGGGCGCCCGTCCGATCTCAGCGACGAAGAGGGCTCGGCCTATGACGTCGCCTTCGCGCTGTGCGGCGGCGGCGTGCTGCCGGAGCCGACCTATGCCCGCGCGGTCAAGCTGTTCGGCCAGCACGGCACCAACGAGTTGATCTATCTGGTCGGGCTCTATTGCATGGTCTCGACCACGCTCAACGGCTTCAACGTGCCGGTGCCGGAACGGGAATGACGCTGGGGCCTACGCCGCGCCCAGATAGGCCGCGATCACGTCGGGATTGTTGGCGATCTCGTGCGCCGGGCCCTGCAGCTTGATCGTGCCGGTTTCCAGCACATAGGCGTGGTCGGAGACTTCGAGGGCGGCCTGCGCGTTCTGCTCGACCAGCAGGATGGTACGGCCCTCGGCCTTCAGCGTGCGGATGATCTGGAAGATCTCCTCGATGAACAAGGGCGCCAGACCCATCGAGGGCTCGTCGAGCAGCAGCAGCTTGGGCTCGGCCATCAGCGCGCGGCCCATGGCCAGCATCTGCTGTTCGCCGCCCGACAGCAGGCCGGCCAGCTGCTGCAGCCGTTCGCCCAGCCGCGGGAAGCGATCGAGCACGCCCTGGCGACGTTTGGCGATCTGGGCCGGATCGGGCACCAGATAGGCGCCCATGCGCAGGTTCTCCTCGATCGTCATGTTGGCGAAGACCTGGCGGCCTTCCGGCACCTGGACGATGCCGGCCCGCGCGATCTTGTAGGCCGATTGCCCGGCCATCTCGGTGCCGCGGAACTTGACCGAGCCGCCGCGTGCCTTGAGCAGCCCCGAGAGACCGCGCAGCGTCGTGGTCTTGCCGGCGCCGTTGGCGCCGATCAGCGAGACGACGGCACCCTCGGCCACGTCCAGGTCGATCGCCTTGACCGCGTCGATGCGGTTGTAGCCCAGACGCAAGCCACGGACCTCCAGCGCGTTCACGGCCGGTCGCCCGTCAGGCGCTCGGCGGTCTTGGCGCCCAGATAGGCCTCGATCACGGCCGGGTTCTCGCGGATCTCCTTCGGCGCGCCCTCGGCGATCTTGCGGCCGAAATTCAGCACCGTAATCCGGTCGCACAGGCTCATGACGAAATGCATGTCGTGCTCGACCAGCAGCAGGGTCAGGCCGCCTTGTTTCAGGCGGTTGAGCAATCCGACCAGATCCTGGGTCTCAGCCGGATTCATGCCGGCCGCGGGCTCGTCGAGCAGCAGCAGCTTCGGCTCCGATGCCAGCGCGCGGGCGATCTCCAGCCGGCGCTGGTCGCCATAGGGCAGGTCGCCGGCACGGCGGTCGGCCGACGCGGTCAGGCTGACGAATTCCAGCAGCTCGTCGGCGCGGGTCTTGGCCGCCACCTCCTCGGGCCGGAACCGGCCGGTGCGGCTCAGGATCTCGGGCACCGAGGCCTGCAGGCGGGCCTGCATGCCGGTCATCACATTCTCGCGCACGGTCATTTCCTGGAACATGCGGATGTTCTGGAACGTGCGCGACAAGCCGGCCCGCGTGCGCTTCCAGCTGGGCAACCCGTCGAGCGGCACGCCGGCCAGCGTGACATGGCCCGAGGTCGGCGGGATCAAGCCGCTGATCAGGTTGAAACAGGTCGTCTTGCCGGCACCGTTCGGCCCGATCAGGCCATGGACCGTGCCGGCCTCGACTTGGAAGCCGACATGGTCGACCGCGACCAGCCCGCGAAAGCGGACGGTCAGGTCCTGAATATCGAGCAAAGGCGTCACCATCCCGTTCATCCGACCCGTCCGATCCGCCAGATCAGCAACCCGCGCGGCATGAACAGCACGGCGATGACGATGATGAAGCCGTTCACCACCAGTTTGAAATCATGCAGCGCCGTCAATAGCTCCGGCAGCACGGTCAGGATGACGGCGCCCAGCACGGGGCCGAACGGCGAACCGATGCCGCCCAGCAGCGCGAAACTGAGGATGGTCACCGCCTGGTCGAAGCCGTAGTCGTTCGGCCCGATGAAGCTGTTGGCATGCGCGTTCAGGGCGCCGGCCAGGCCGGCCAGCATGGCCGAGACCATCAGCGCGCCCATCTTCATCACCGGCAGATTGACGCCCATGACGCCGGCCGCGACCTCGTCCTCGCGCATCGCCTCCATGGCGCGGCCCAATCGCGAGCGCGCGACCAGCACGAAGCCCACGAGCGCGACGCCCAAGATGCCGAAGATCAGGCCGAAGCTGGTCTTGTTCGGGATGCCCGACAATCCCAAGGCACCACCGGTCAGGTCCGATGCGTTGCAGAAGATGCGCAGGATCTCGCCCAGCGCGATTGTCGCCAAGGCCAGATAGACGCCGGTCAGCTTCAGCGTCGGCCCGCCGATCAGCAGCGCCGCCAGCGCCGGCACGACCATCGCCGCCAGCAGCACGGCCGCGAACGGCCAGTTCGCATCGAGCGTCAGCAGGGTCGAGACATAGGCGCCGATGCCCATGAAGGCCGCCTGGCCCAGCGACAATTGGCCGACCGCCAGCACGGTATACATCGACAAGGCCAGGAGGCCGTTGACGCCGACCGCGAAGATCAGCGTCTGGTACGAAAAGAAGAAACTGTCGAACATGAAATCTCCCCTCCGGTCAGGCGCGCTTGATCGGCGCGCGGCCGAACAGGCCGACCGGACGGAACCAGAGGGTGGTGACCAGCAGGATGAATCCCACCGCGTCCTTGTAGTTCGACGAAATGAAGCCGGCGGTCAGCACTTCCAGCACGCCGATGACGAGGCCGGCGATCAGCGCGCCCTTGATGTCGCCCAAGCCGCCGATGATGATGACGGCGAAGCCCTTCAGCATCATGCTTTCGCCCATGTAGGGCTGGATCGCGTTGAAATTCAGCCCGATCAGCACACCCGCCGTGGCGCCGAGCGCGCCGGAGAGGAGCGAGACCAGGCGCACGACCGCGTCGGTATTGACGCCCATCAGCTGCGCCGCCTCGCCATTCTCGGCCAGCGCCCGCATCGACAGGCCGAAGCGCGTGCCGCGGATCAACGCGAGCAGCGCCGCCACGATCACGACCGTGGTGACCATGATCAGGATCTGCGACCAGTTTATCCGGACCGCGCCGACGATGATGGCGGCATGGCTGATCACGCCGGGCGGCAGCCGGCGGATCTCGGTGCCGAAGGTGGCGGTCATCAGCGAATAGAGCAGCAGGGTGGCGCCCAGCGTCACCATCAGCGACGCCAGCTCCGGCGCCTTTTTCCGGCGCAGCGGCGTCAGCAGGGCGGCATCGAACAGGATGGCGATCCCGCCGGTCACGATTGCGGCCGCGGGCAGCGCCAGCCAGATCGGCAGCGCCAAGAGCTTGGTGCCGTAGAGCGCCAGGAACGCGCCGGTGGTGAAATAGAAGCCGTAGGTCAGGTTGATCACGCCCAGCACGCCGAACATCAGCGTGAAGCCGAGGGCGAACAGGGCATAGGTCGAGCCCAGCACCAGGCCGTTCAAAAGTTGCTGGGGAAGCTGCTGGAGAATCTGCGCGAACATGGGAAAGGTGCCGAGTCCAAACGATGGATCGGCGGAACCGGTGTCCCGCCGTTCGTCCGATGCTGTGTGGTTACTTGAGGATCTGGAACTTGCCGCCCTTCATCTCGAGCACCACGACGCCCGAGCTATCGGCCGGATCGCGGTTGTCGGTGAAGGAGAATGGGCCCATCACGCCGGTGTATTTGGTCGCCTGCAAGGCGGTCTTGATCTTCTCCGGGTCGGCGGCGCCGGCCTTGTCGATCGCGTTCGCCACGATATGC
>Ga0302314_10017429_pt1 | contig 12053 bp, 13 predicted proteins | sample III_Palsa_N2_3_FD_200533 | JGI IMG/M metagenome (GOLD analysis project Ga0302314, IMG submission 200533) | Peat permafrost microbial communities from Stordalen Mire near Abisko, Sweden - III_Palsa_N2_3 | ecosystem: Environmental > Terrestrial > Soil > Palsa > Peat permafrost | place: Sweden...
GGCCTTGAGACCGCCGGGCGTGTCGCAGGCGATGATCCGGCCCTCGTCGACCACGGCCACCCGGTCCAGCACCGTCTCCGCCTCGATCACATTGTGGGTGACCAGGATCACGGTGACCCCGCTGGCCGCGCGGCGGCGCTCCACGGCCGCCCAGACCGCCCGCCTGGCCACCGGGTCCATACCGGTGGTCGGCTCGTCCAGGACCAGCAGCGGGCGCTCACCGACCAGCGCGGTGGCGAAGCACGCCAGTCGCCGCTGGCCGCCGGAGAGCTTGCCCAGGGTGCGTCCGGCCAGCGGCTCCAGGGCCAGCTCGGCCAGCACCGCGTCCCGGGCGGCCCGGGCCTGCGCGGTCCCCAGGCCGCGCAGCCGGGCGGTCGTCTCCACCGCCAGCGCCACGGTCAGCTCGTCCAGCGCGGTGGACTCCTGGCCCAGGTACGCCAGCAGCCGGGCGGCCCGCTCCGGGTGGGCCACCAGGTCGTGGCCGAGCACCTCGACGCTGCCGCTGTCGGGCCGCAGCAGCCCGGTGAGCTGGCGGACCAGGGTGGACTTGCCGGCGCCGTTCGGGCCGAGCAGCCCGAAGACCTCGCCGCGGCGCACCTCCAGCGAGATCCCGGCGTTGGCGTGGACCGTCTGCGCCTTCGCGCCGCGGCCGGTGCGGTAGTCCTTGACGAGATCGCGGACGCGGCAGCAGCAGTCGTCGGTACCGGCGTTCTCGCTGCGCATCACAGGCGATGACGATACAGCGGGGTCTACCCCTCCAGCCCCGCGCCCTCGCCGCCGGGGACCCGGGCGGCGAGCTCGCGCCAGAAACCCGCCCGGATGGCGTACCTGTCGTGCTCGTCGATCTGGTCGTCCTTGTGGGTGAGCAGGCCGAAGCGGGCGGCGTAGCGGAGCAGCTCGCCGTCGACGCGGTGCGGGACGCGGGGGTAGTCGGCCCACAGCGCGGCCAGCCGGGCGGTGTCGCCGAGGCGGTCGGTCCAGCGGCGGGCGAAGACCTGGCCGACCTCGTTCGGGTCGCCGCCGACGGTGGTGATGTCCTCCTCCCGGTCGGCCCACTTCTGCTCGGCGGTGGTCACCTGGGCCAGCGTCGGCAGCGAGTCGCCCGGGCCGCTGTCGCCCTGCCGGTCGACCCAGCCCCGGTCCGAGGACCAGCGCAGGGTGGACGGCGGCGGCGGACCCGGCTGCGGCCCGGGGCGTCCGGCGCCGATCCCGGCGGCGATCTCCTTCGGGGTGGGCACCTTGTGCGGCGCGGGCTTGTCGTCCGGGACCAGCTCGGGCAGGTCGGACAGCTCGGCGTGCTCGACCTGCGCCTCCGGACCGACCGGACCGGCGTGGCCGGCCGGGTGCTCCGCGAGCGCGGCCGGACGGTCCGCGGCGGGATCGACCGGGCGCGGCGCGGAGAGGATCTTGGCGATGTCGGGTCGCGGGTCGGCCGGCGCGCAGGGCGCGGGTGGCTCCTTGGCCCGGATCGAGCGGGTGATCCACTCCCGGTCCAGTACCCGGCGCTCGTCCGCCTCGGCGACCAGGTCCTCGGACTGGTTGAAGTCGCCGTCGGCGGCCTGTACCGCCCACAGGTGCACCGCCACGCCGTAGTCCTTGGCGGCGGTCATCCCCGGCAGCAGGTCGCCGTCGCCGGTGACCAGCACCACGTCCGCGCAGGCCCGGTTGCGGGCCAGCTCGGACAGCTCGGCGTGCATCGCGGCGTCCACGCCCTTCTGCACCATCCGGCCGTCCGCCCGGGTGAGCGCGCCCAGGCGCACGGTGACCCGGGGCATCACCCGCAGCCGCCGGTGGTCGGGCATGGGTCTTCGGTCGGGGGCGGCGTCGAACCAGTAGATCCGCAGCAGCGGCAGCCCTGTCTCGGCCTCGGCCCGCTCCCGCAGCAGCCCGATCAGCTCGGCGTGGTCCACCGCGATCCGGGACCGCGAGCTCTCCCCGGCGAGCAGGCTCGCGGCCGCGCCGAGCAGGTAGCCGGCATCCACCAGGACGACGCAGCGGTCCACGTGCAGCACCTCATTCCGTTCGGCTTCGGTCGGGCCCGGGGGAGCACCCCTGCGAGCTGTTCCGATGCCCATACCCAGACCGATGGCCCGGTATCCGACCCGTACGGGGGACAATGGCAGCTGTTCGGACGAAGAAACAGGTGCTTGGAGACCATGCGTAGAAGATCAGCGGTGTTGCTGGTGTCGGGAGTACTCGCCGTGGGCGGGATTCTGCTGCCGTCCATCCAGCAGCAGGCCTCGCACGGTGACACGAAGATCCTCAAGGTGGTGGTCAACGACGGCCAGCCGATCGTGCTGGACGCCTCCGGCAGCTCGGCGATCAGTTTCAGCATCACCGCCGAGGACAACTCGGGAATCAAGTCGGTCGACAGCATCGGGCTGTGGGGCGCCAACTACGGCGTGCTGACGCCGTCCAAGACGGTCTGCACGGCCACCTCGAAGACGGTGTCGGTGTGCACCGGGACCTCCTCGGTGAGCGTCCCGAACCGACAGATCTACGACAACATGGCCGGGTCCTGGTTCGTCCAGGCCACCGCGAACGCCAATGACGGCGACAAGCGGACCGAGAACAAGGCCGGGCGGTTCAAGATCCTCAAGCAGGTCACCGCCACCCTGTACGGGATGACCGCGCCGGTGGCCAAGAACGAGCCGTTCACCATCAGCGGCCAGGTGCTCAAGCCGGAATGGAAGACCCAGCAGCAGGTGGCCAACCCGGGCGCGAAGATGCTGCTGGAGCTCTGCTCCGACCCGGACTGCACCAAGTCGACGGTGGTGGCCAGGGCCAAGTCCAACGCGTCCGGGGACGTGGCGGCGACCATCAGGGCGGCCCAGACCGGCACCTACATGTGGGTGTCCCCGGCCACCTTCTGGTCGGCCGCGGCCACCTCGCAGCAGGTGCAGGTGGAGGTCACGCCCTAGCCGGCCGGTTCGGGCCGCTTCCGGTTCGGGTTGTGGGTCAGTTCGGGTTGAAGGTCTGCCGGGCCAGGTCCACCGCGGGCAGTGAGGGCAGCTTGGCCAGCACCGCGGTCTCCCGCCGCAGCAGCTCCAGCTCGGCGGCCAGCCGGGTGCTGGCGGTGTCGGCGGCCAGCAGCCGCTGCTTGTCGCCCATGGTCAGCACCGACGCCGCGGCCACCAGGTAGGACAGCACCATCGGGTCGTCCGGCAGCTCCTGCACCCCGGCGAGGCTGGCCTCGCGGGCCCCGGCCAGCCGTCGCTGGTACGCCCGGAAGGTCCGCTCCACGCCCTGCGCCAGCGCCCCCGCCTCCGGGCCGGGCTCCTCGGCGATGCGCTCGGTCTCGGCGGTCAGGTAGGGCCCGGTGGAGTCGTACGACAGCGTGCGGAACCGGGTGGTCCCGGTCACCAGCAGGTCGTAGCCGCCGTCCGGGCGGGACTCGGCCGAGGCGATCTCGGCGGTGCAGCCGACGTCGAACAGCGACCGCGCCGGGTCGCTGCCGAACCCGGCCAGTGCCGGGTTGCCGGTGTCGACGCCGGTCGGCGCGACCTCCTGGCCGTCGCGGATCGCGACCACCCCGAAGCGGTACGGCTCGGGGCCCGCCAGCAGGTCGGCGACCAGACGGCGGTAGCGCTCCTCGAAGGCCGACAGGGGCAGCACCAGGCCCGGGTAGAGCACCGTGCCGAGGGGGAAGAGGGGGAGCCGTTCCGTCACGGGCGTAAGAGTACGGCCAGTCGGCCCCCGATCCGGCCGCAGCCCGGCCGCAGCCCGGCCGCAGCCCGGCCGCAGCCCGGCCGCAGGCCCGGCGCAGGCCGGACGCGCTCCGGTCGCAGGCCCGTACCGGTTCGCGCTCGTGGCAGCTCACCGGTACGGGCAGTTGCCAACCTCTCAGCCGGTCCCGGCCCGGGCCAGCCGGGCGCGTCCGAGCGGGTCCCGAAGCGGAGCCCCGGGAGGTGTCCCAGGAGCTGTCCCGGGAGGTGTCCCAGAGAGTGGTCAGCACCAACGTGGCCTGCGGTGGCTCCGTACACTGGGCCTGTGATTTCGCGAATCGACCTCCGAGGTTCCACCGAAGACCCGCGCGGCGCGCTGCCGCGAGCCGAGTTCGACGTCGAGGCCGCCCTGGACAAGGTGCGGCCGATCTGCGAGGACGTCCGCCATCGCGGCGTCGCGGCGCTGATCGAGATCACCGAGCGCTTCGACGGGGTACGGCTGGACGACATCCGGGTACCGCGGGCCGCCATCGACGACGCCCTCGCGGGTCTTGACCCCAAGGTCAGGGCCGCGCTGGAGGAGTGCATCCGGCGGGCCAGGCTGGTCCACCGCGAGCAGCGCCGCAGCGACCACACCACCCAGGTGGTGCCGGGCGGCACGGTGACCGAGCGCTGGGTCCCGGTCGACCGGGTCGGGCTGTACGCACCGGGCGGACTCGCGGTCTATCCGTCATCCGTTGTGATGAACGTGGTCCCGGCCCAGGAGGCCGGAGTGGCCTCGCTCGCGCTGGCCTCCCCGCCGCAGCGGGAGTTCGGCGGCCTGCCGCACCCGACCGTGCTGGCCGCCGCCGCGCTGCTCGGCGTGGACGAGGTGTACGCGGTCGGCGGGGCCCAGGCGGTGGCGATGTTCGCCTACGGCGCGGGCTCCTGCCGCCGGGCCGATCTGGTCACCGGCCCCGGCAATATCTGGGTGGCCGCGGCCAAGCGGCTGCTCAAGGGCGTGATCGGGATCGACGCCGAGGCCGGTCCGACCGAGATCGCCATCCTGGCCGACGCCACCGCCGACCCGGTGCACCTCGCCGCCGACCTGATCAGCCAGGCCGAGCACGACCCGCTGGCCGCCTCGGTGCTGGTCACCGACTCGGTCGAGCTGGCCGACGCGGTCGCCGCCGAGTTGCCCGGACAGGTCGCCGCGACCAAGCACAGCGAGCGGATCGCCGAGTCGCTGGGCGGACGCCAGTCCGGCATCGTCCTGGTCGACTCGCTGGAGCAGGGCCTGGAGGTGGTCAACGCCTACGCCGCCGAGCACCTGGAGATCCAGACCGCCGACGCCGCCGCCGTCGCCGCCCGGGTCCGGAACGCGGGCGCGGTCTTCGTCGGCCCCTGGTCCCCGGTCTCGCTGGGCGACTACGCGGCCGGCTCCAACCACGTGCTGCCGACCGGCGGCTGCGCCTGCCACTCGTCCGGACTGAGCGTGCAGTCGTTCCTGCGCGGGATCCACGTGGTGGAGTACGACCGCGAGGCGCTGGCGCAGGTGGCCGGGCACGTGGTCACCCTCGCCGACGCCGAGGACCTGCCCGGACACGGCGCGGCCGTGCGGGCCCGCTTCGACTGGACCGTTCCTGCCGCAGCGGGATCGGACGCAGCAGGGCCTGACGCATCGGAGTCGGGCGCATGAGGATCGACGACCTGCCCATCCGGGACGAGCTGAAGGGCCAGTCGCCCTACGGTGCACCGCAGTTGGACGTCCCGGTGCTGCTGAACACCAACGAGAACCCGTACCCGCTGCCGGAGCCGCTGGTCGCCCGGATCGCCGAGCGGGTCGCCGAGGCGGCCCGCCACCTCAACCGCTACCCCGACCGGGACGCGATCGAGCTGCGCGAGGGCCTGGCCGCCTACCTGACCCGGAGCACCGGCCACCCGGTCGGCCGGGCCCAGGTCTGGGCCGCCAACGGCTCCAACGAGGTGCTCCAGCAGCTGCTGCAGACCTTCGGCGGCCCCGGCCGCAGCGCGCTCGGCTTCTCCCCGACGTACCAGATGCACGACCTGATCTCCCGGGGCACCGGCACCGCCTGGCACCAGGGCCCGCGCAACGGCGACTTCACCGTCGACCTGGACGCCGCCCGGGCCGCGATCGCCGAGCAGCGTCCGGACGTGCTGTTCGTCTGCTCGCCGAACAACCCGACCGGCACCGCCGTCGAGCGGGCCACCGTGCTGGCGCTGTACGAGGCCGCGCAGGCGGTCAAGCCGACGCTGGTGATCGTCGACGAGGCGTACACCGAGTTCTCGCACCGGCCCTCGCTGCTGCCGCTGATCGAGGGCCGCCCGCTGCTGGTGGTCACCCGGACCATGTCCAAGGCGTTCGGCGCGGCCGGGCTGCGACTCGGCTACCTGGCCGCCGACCCGGCGGTGGTGGACGCGGTGCAACTGGTGCGGCTGCCCTACCACCTGTCCTCGGTCACCCAGGCGACCGCGCTGGCCGCGCTGGAGTTCACCGACACCCTGCTCGGCTACGTCGAGCGGCTGAAGGCGGAGCGCGACCGGATCGTCGCCGAGCTGCGCGGGATGGGGCTGGCGGTCACCGACTCCGACGCCAACTTCGTCCAGTTCGGCGAGTTCGCCGACAGCCACGCCACCTGGCAGGCGATCCTCGACCACGGCGTGCTGGTCCGCGACAACGGGGTACCGGGCTGGCTCCGGGTCACCGCCGGAACCCCGGCCGAGAACGACGCCTTCCTCGACGCAGTCCGCAGCACACTCAAAAGCTAGATCTGGAGCCGTACACCACCATGTCCCGCATCGGGCGCGTCGAGCGCACCACCAAGGAGACCTCCGTCAAGGTCGAGATCGACCTCGACGGGCACGGCCGGACGGACATCAGCACCGGCGTCGGGTTCTACGACCACATGCTGGACCAGCTCGGCCGCCACGGTCTGTTCGACCTGACCGTCAAGACCGACGGCGACCTGCACATCGACACCCACCACACGATCGAGGACACCGCCCTGGCCCTGGGCGCGGCGTTCAAGCAGGCGCTCGGCGACAAGGTCGGCATCTACCGCTTCGGCAACTGCACCGTCCCGCTGGACGAGTCGCTGGCCCAGGTCACGGTCGACCTCTCCGGCCGCCCGTACCTGGTGCACACCGAACCCGAGGGCATGGCCCCCATGATCGGCAGCTACGACACCACCATGACCCGGCACATCCTGGAGTCATTCGTAGCCCAGGCGCAGCTCGCACTTCACGTCCACGTACCGTATGGACGCAATGCCCATCACATTGTCGAGTGCCAGTTCAAGGCGCTCGCCCGGGCGCTGCGGTACGCCAGCGAGCTGGACCCGCGAGCGGCCGGGATCCTCCCGTCGACCAAGGGCGCGCTGTAAGTCATGAGCCATATGAACGGCTTCGTCTACATCCTGATCTTCGCCGGACTCTTCCTGATAGGCGGGGCCTACTCGTTCTGGAAGCAGAAGATCTCCAAGAGCGTGGTGGTGCTGCTCGCGCTCTGCGGAATCTTCTGCCTGGCCACCGGCGTGCTGAAGCTCATGTGATCACCCAGGTGATCCCTCTCACCCCTAAGGACCCTTCATGACGAAGCGCGTGGTCGTCCTCGACTACGGCTCCGGCAACCTCCGCTCGGCGCAGCGGGCCCTGGAGCGGGTCGGCGCCGAGGTCGAGGTGACCTCCGACTTCCAGACCGCGCTGGACGCGGACGGCCTGCTGGTCCCCGGCGTCGGCGCGTTCGCCGCCTGTATGGAGGGCCTGCGCGCGGTGCGCGGCGACCGGATCGTCGGCCGCCGACTGGCCGGCGGACGCCCGGTGCTGGGCATCTGCGTCGGCATGCAGATCCTGTTCGCCCGCGGCGTCGAGCACGGCATCGAGACCGAGGGCTGCGACGAGTGGCCCGGCACGGTCGAGCCGCTGGAGGCCCCGATCATCCCGCACATGGGCTGGAACACCGTCCGTCCGGCCGCCGGGAGCGCGCTGTTCGCGGGTCTGCCCGAGGACAGCCGCTACTACTTCGTGCACTCCTACGCGGTCCGCCGCTGGGAGCTGGCGCCGATCGAGCAGCTGCGCCCGCCGCTGGTCAGCTGGTCCGAGCACGGTGAGCCGTTCGTCGCCGCGGTGGAGAACGGGCCGCTGTGGGCGACGCAGTTCCACCCCGAGAAGTCCGGCGATGCCGGAGCCACCCTGCTGAAGAACTGGATCTCCACGCTGTGAGCACCGACGCCGCCACCGACCGCCTGGTCCTGCTGCCCGCCGTCGACGTCCGCGACGGCCAGGCGGTGCGCCTGGTCAAGGGCGCGTCCGGGTCCGAGACCTCGTACGGCGAGCCGCTGGCCGCCGCGCTGGCCTGGCAGAGCGCCGGGGCCGAGTGGATCCACCTGGTCGACCTGGACGCGGCCTTCGGCACCGGCGACAACCGGGCGCTGCTGGCCGAGGTCACCGGCCGGCTGGACGTCCGGGTCGAGCTGTCCGGCGGGATCCGCGACGACGACTCGCTGCGGGCCGCGCTGGCCACCGGCTGCGCCCGGGTCAACCTCGGCACCGCCGCGCTGGAGTCACCCGAGTGGGTGGCCAAGGCGATCGCCGAGTACGGCGACCGGATCGCGGTCGGCCTGGACGTGGTCGGCACCACCCTGCGCGGACGCGGCTGGACCAGCGAGGGCGGCGACCTCTACGAGGCGCTGGCCCGGTTGGACGCCGAGGGCTGCGCCCGGTACGTGGTCACCGACGTCGACAAGGACGGCACCCTCACCGGTCCCAACCTGGAGCTGCTGCGGAACGTCTGCGCCGCCACCGACCGCGCCGTGGTCGCCAGCGGCGGCGTGTCCTCGCTCCAGGATCTGCGCGACCTGGCGGTTCTGGTCCCGGCGGGTGTCGAAGGTGCGATCGTGGGCAAGGCCCTCTACGCGCAGGCTTTCACTCTGGAAGAAGCGCTGGCAGCCCTATCCTGACCAGGTCCACCTGGACAACAGCCCGCGAAGGAGTTGACCCCGGCATGACCGAGCGTCCGAGTTGGGAGGAGCAGTTCGGCTTCTCCAGGGCCGTCGCCGTCGGCGACTTCGTGCTGGTGTCCGGCTGCACGGCCTGGGACGACGGGAGGGTGCTGTTCGAGGGCTCCCCGTACGACCAGGCCCGCACCGCCTTCGAGGTGGCCCTGGCCTCCCTCAAGCCCTTCGGCCTGACCTCCGCCGACGTCGTCCGCACCCGGATGTACGTCACCCACGCGCGCGACGTCGACGACGTCGGCCGGGTCCACAAGGAGCTGTTCGACACCGTACGGCCGGTCGCCACCATGGTCGTCGTCAGCGCCCTGCTCGACTCCCGGATGTCCGTGGAGGTCGAGATCGAGGCCTACCGCAAGAACGCCGACCCGGCCTGATCCGCCGAGTCGAGCCGGACCACCGCTGAGCCGGACCACCGCAAAGATGGAGCACCGCTGAGATGACGCTCGCCGTTCGCGTGATCCCCTGCCTGGACGTCGACGCCGGGCGGGTGGTCAAGGGCGTCAACTTCGAGAACCTGCGCGACGCGGGGGACCCGGTCGAACTGGCCCGGCTCTACGACGCCGAGGGCGCCGACGAGTTGACCTTCCTCGACATCACCGCCTCCTCCGGCGATCGGGAGACCACCTACGACGTGGTCCGCCGCACCGCCGAGCAGGTCTTCATCCCGCTGACCGTGGGCGGCGGGATCCGCGAGCCGGAGGACGTCGACCGGCTGCTGCGGGCCGGCGCGGACAAGGTCGGCGTCAACACCGCCGCGATCGCCCGTCCGGAGCTGCTCCGGGAGATCGCCGAACGCTTCGGGCGGCAGGTGCTGGTGCTGTCCATCGATGCCCGCCGCACCGTAGAGGGCACGGTCACCGCCTCCGGCTTCGAGGTGACCACCCACGGCGGCCGCCGCGGCACCGGCCTGGACGCGGTGGAGTGGGCCGAGCGTGCCGCCGAGCTGGGCGCGGGGGAGATCCTGCTCAACTCCATGGACGCGGACGGCACCAAGGACGGCTACGACCTGGAACTGCTGCGCGCGGTCCGCGGCCGGGTCTCGGTGCCGGTGATCGCCAGCGGCGGCGCGGGGCGGCTGGCCGACTTCGCCCCGGCGGTCGCGGCCGGGGCGGACGCGGTACTGGCCGCGAGCGTGTTCCACTTCGGCGAACTGCGCATCGGCGAGGTCAAGCAGGCCCTGCGGGAGGCCGGGAACCCGGTCCGCTAGCCCCCCGCCGGGCCGTCCCCTCGGCGCTACCTGCCCAGCTGGGGCTACCTGCCCAGCTGGGGCTACATGCCCAGCTGGGGCTACATGCCCAGCTGGGCGGTGCTGATCCGGGCGACGGCGTCCGGTTCGCCGTCCAGCTCCACCGCGGCGTGGGCCTGCCGACCCATGCTGAACAGCAGCAGCTCGCTGGGCTCGCCGGTGACGGTCACCACCGGCGTGCCCTTGCGGGCCACCGCGGTCTGCCCGTCCGGGCGGCGGAGCACCATGCCGACCGGGGCCTTGCGGCCGGAGAGCGAGGCCATCCGGGACAGCCGCTTCCACAGCAGCTCGGAGAACTCGGCGTCGAGCACCCGGGGTTTCCAGTCCGGCTGGGCGCGCCGGACGTCCTCACCGTGCACGTAGTACTCGACCGTGTTGGCGGCCTCGTCCGCGCCGGGGATGCCGAACACCGACAGCGACGGCGGTCCGCTGCGGAACAGCTCCAGCAGCTCCGGGTACGGCTTGGCGGTGTACTCGCCCTGGACCCTGGTCAGCCGGGAGGCCAGCGGCTTGATGAACATGCCGCCGACCGCGTCCGGGCGCCGCTCGCGCAGCACCAGGTGGGCGGCCAGGTCCCGAGTCCGCCAACCTTCGCACAGGGTGGGCGCGTCGGGGCCGACGGCCTCCAACAGATCGACGAGCAGCAGGCGTTCGCGTCGCGCATAGTTCGACATGGATCCAGCGTACGGCCACCCGCGCGGACCGGAGCGGCAATGCGCGCGTGCACAATGGGGGCATGTCCGAAGCCCCCGCCCCCCTCGACGCCCCAGCCGTCCCCGCCGCCCCCGGCAGCACCGCGCTCGACCCGGCGATCGCGTCCCGGCTCAAGCGCGACGCCCAGGGCCTGGTCCCGGCCGTGGCGCAGCAGTACGACACCGGGGAGGTGCTGATGCTGGGCTGGATGGACGACGAGGCCCTGCACCGTACGCTCACCACCGGCCGCTGCACCTACTGGTCCCGCAGCCGCCGCGAGTACTGGGTCAAGGGCGACACCTCCGGCCACCTGCAACTGGTGAAGTCGGTGGCCCTCGACTGCGACGCGGACACCGTCCTGGTGAAGGTCGACCAGGTGGGCGCGGCCTGCCACACCGGCGACCGCACCTGCTTCGACGCCGGCGCGCTGGACGTCAGTGATCCGCGCGGCGTCTAGCCTCTAAGCTTGCGCAGCATGACCACCGGCATGATCACCCCCGATCTGGAGACCTTCCGCAAGCTGGCCGTGAACCGCCGGGTCATCCCGGTCACCCGGCGGCTGCTGGCGGACGGCGAGACGCCCGTCGCGCTGTACCGCAAGCTCGCCGGGGAGCGCCCCAACACCTTCCTGCTGGAGTCCGCCGAGCAGGGGCTCTGGTCGCGCTACTCCTTCGTCGGGGTCCGCAGTGCCGCCGCGCTGACCGTGGACGCCGAGGGCGGCGCCCGCTGGATCGGCCAACCCCCCGTGGGGGTCCCCACCGAGGGCGACCCGCTGGACGTGCTGCGGGCCACCGTCGAGGCCCTGCACACCCCCAGGGACCTGCACAGCGGCGGGGAGCTGCCGCCGTTCACCGGCGGCATGGTCGGCTACCTCGGCTACGACGTGGTCCGCCGACTGGAGAAGCTGCCGGTGATCGCCCCGGACGACCTGGGCCTGCCCGAGCTCACCATGCTGCTCGCCACCGACCTGGCCGTGCTGGACCACGCCTCGTCCAGCGTCGTCCTGATCGCCAACGCGGTCAACCACGACGACCGGCCGACCGGCGTGGAGGCCGCCTACGCGGACGCGGTGGCCCGGCTCGACGCGATGACCGCCGACCTGGCCCGCCCGGTGGACACCGGCGCGGCGGTGCTCACCCCGGTCACCGCGGTGGACGCGCGCTCGCCGTTCGGCGGCGCGCCGTACCGGGCCGCGGTGGAGACGGTCAAGGAGCGGATCCGGGCCGGCGAGGCGTTCCAGGTGGTGCCCTCACAGCGGTTCCAGGTGCCCTGCCCGGCCAGCCCGCTGGACGTCTACCGGGTGCTCCGGGCGACCAACCCCAGCCCGTACATGTACCTGTTGCGGTTCGAGGAGTTCGACATCGTCGGCTCCAGTCCCGAGGCCCTGGTCAAGGTCGAGGACGGCCGGGCCATGGTGCACCCGATCGCCGGGACCAG
>Ga0302314_10017430_pt1 | contig 12053 bp, 8 predicted proteins | sample III_Palsa_N2_3_FD_200533 | JGI IMG/M metagenome (GOLD analysis project Ga0302314, IMG submission 200533) | Peat permafrost microbial communities from Stordalen Mire near Abisko, Sweden - III_Palsa_N2_3 | ecosystem: Environmental > Terrestrial > Soil > Palsa > Peat permafrost | place: Sweden...
CGGTGGCCGCCGGGTACCCGGCGCTCGCCCGCGGCGCCGGATCGGCGCCGCCCGCGCCCGCGACCGGGCAGCCGACGCCGGCCGCGTCGCACGACACCCTGCCAAACGGCGATCCTGTCATCACCGATGGCCCGGGCGGGACAACCGAAGGCCCTACCGGCCTCACCAGCAACAGCGGCGTGATCGCCAAGGGCACGATGGGCGCGGCCGCGTGGGACCTGGCCGTGGTCCCGCCCGGCGAGGAGAATCCGGTGCCCGCCGACTCCTGTTACACCGTCATCTTGTCCACCGCCACGCCCAGTAACCTGGCCAGCGACGGCTGCACCGATCTGCCCGCGCAGCTGGCCGGCCAGCTGAAGAGCGGGGATCCGGTGGCGTTCACCGATCTCGGTGACGACACCACCGACGCGGTGATCGGCGAGGTCTCCGACGACGTGACTTACCTCATCGTTACGTTCACCGACGGGCAGCAGCTCAAGTTGCTTCCGGTGATCGTCGCCGGCCACCGGTTCGCCGGCTGGATCGCCCCGCAGAGCATGGTCATCGCCAGCGTCGGCGCGCACCTCGGCGGCCCGTACTCCGAGAGCGGCCAGGTCGCCACCGCGGCCCCCTTCGACCAGCCGGGCCAGATCCCGCTATTCGGCCTGTGGCAGCAGCCCGGCCAGACCGCGCCGCCACGCGACACCGAGGTCATCGGCGGCGGCGAAGCCGGGGGGCACGCGTGGAACGAGACCGCGTACGAGGGTCCGTGGGGCACCTGCTTTGTCGCTGCCGCCGACACAACCCAGTCCGCTAACACCACCGAATGCGTGCCAGACAAGCAGTTCACTAGCACGGTGGTGCTTGGCGGCGGGGGCGATGAGGGGGTCGGACCCGCATTCGGGTCGGCCGCGCCCGGGGTGGCGATGGTCCGGGTCGCGCTCTCGAACGGAAAGACGGTTCAGGTGAGCCCGGTCGGTGTCGGAAACGAGGATCTCTTCGCTTTCTGGATCGGCCAGGGCGTATCCCCGGCGAGCTGGACGGCCTACTCCGCCGCCGGCCGGAAGCTGGGCACTGGGCCGGTTCGCCACTGGCCGAATCCGCGCTGACCGCCGGGTGAGCGCCGGCCAAACCTTCGGTAACAACAAGCCAGCTCCCCCGGCTGCGGTCGAAGCCAGCCCGTTACGCTTGGTGGCGACGACGGCGACGGGGGAGTAACCAGCGCGATGAGCGGACTCAGTTACGGAACGGTGCGGCCTGCGGTCGCGCAGGTGAACCTGGCCTCGATCGCGCCGTACATGTTCTGGCTGATGTTCCGGAACGTCGCCTCCGACGGCCTGGTCTTCGACGATCCGGTCAACTCCGGGATTATCTCCGGCCCCGGCTGCGTCCTCGCCTCCCCGTCGTGGGAGAACAGCCAGGCGCACGTGAGCCAGGATTACGTCTACCACTGGACCCGTGACGCCGCGATCGTGGCGATCGAGCTGGCCTGGGCGTACTCCGACGGCACGCTGCCGGACAGCCAGCCGCTGATCGACTACGTGACGTTCTCGCAGACCTGCCAGCAGGCCGGGGGCGACTTCGACCGGGCTTCCTTCTACATCAACGGCTCGCCCCGTCCGTGGACCGACCAGACCGACGGGCCGGCGCTGCAGACGCTGGCCCTGCTCGCGATCTACCCGCAGCTCGACGCGGCGACCCAGGCGACCGCGCTGACCCTGATCAACGCGAACCTGGACTTCCTCGAGAACGCCTACCAGGGCCAGACGTTCAACCTGTGGGAGGAAGAAACCGGCTACTCGTTCTTCGCCCGCTCCGCGCAGCTGCGCTGCTTCCAGGCGGTCGCCGCCAACACCATCGGCGTCACCGTTCCGTCCTGGCTGCCATCCGCGCTCACCTGGCTGACCAGCGCCCTCGACAGCCACTGGAACGGCGAGCTGTACCAGTCGATGCTTCCGGTCCCCACCGATTACCGTGCCCCTTACGACCCCAACATCGACATCGTGCTGTCGGCCATCTACGGCGCTGAGTCGGTGACTGATCCCCGGCTGCTCGCCACCGCGGCGCAGCTGCGTGCTCAGTGGGCTGACCCCGCCTCGAAGTACTTCTACCCGATCAACGGCACCGACGCCGCCCGCGACCTCGGCCCGCTGCTCGGCCGCTACCCGGGCGATGTCTACGACGGCGACACCGACGCCCAGGTCGGTGACCACCCGTGGGCGCTGTGCACGGCCAACTTCGCCGAGCTCTACTACCGGCTGGCGACGGCGGTCACCGCATCGGGGACGGTGCCGGCTGACTCGCTCAGCGCCACCTTCCTCGCCCAGGTGGGGGTGACGTCGGCGACATCGGTCGCCGACGCGGTCACCGCCCTGCGCTCAGCGGGCGACCAGATGCTGCGGGCGGTCGTCTACCACAGCGACCACTTCGAGCTGAGCGAGCAGTTCGACGCGGTCACCGGCTTCGAGAAGTCCGTCGCCAACCTGTCCTGGTCCTACGCCGCGTTCCTGTCCGCCGTCCGCGCCCGCGCCACCGTCGCCTGACCAGGGAAATGCATCCCCATGATCACCGGAAACTTTCAGCGCCAGGACGCGTAAGAGTTTCCGTCATCGTGAGCTACGCGGTCGCGTTCCCCGGCCGGGAGGTCTGCAGCGGACCCTTTGCCTTGTCGGCGGGCAGGCTCGCCGGGCTCACGAACTTACTGCCCCGTCCGTTCGCTACTACCGCCTCACCGGTGGCTGAGCCGCGCAGGTACTGCTTCCAGCTCAGGAACCATTCGGTCCAGCCGTTGTCCCACTTCCCCGACTTGGGGCTCCCGGAGATGGTGATCGGGTCGCCGGGCACGGCGAGCTTGTAATACGTCTCGGCGTCGGCGGGGGAGAGGTTCACGCAGCCGTGGCTGACGTTCTCGAAGCCCTGCTCGCCGACCGACCAGTACGCGTCGTGGTAGTAGTCGCCGCTGAAGGTAAACCGGACCGACCAGGGCACCAGCAGGTTGTAGCCGGGTCCGATCATCCGGACCGGGTTCTCCTTCTCGATGGTGAGGTAGGAGCCGTCCGGGGTGGCGTCACCGGGCTTGCCCGAGCTGATTGGCCAGTTGTACCTGAGCTTGCCGTTGATATAGATCTGCGTCTTGTGGGTGGTGGTCGACGCGACCGCGATCACCGAGTCGCCGATGCGGAACGTCTGCGTCAGCGTGTGGTACCCGTACAAGCCGGAACCGGCCTTGACCCCGTCGAAGTGCCCGGTGAACGCGACCGTGGTGTGCGCGGGCCAGTAGTCGCGCGGCCGGAAGTCGAGCGTCTGGTTCCCGTCCCAGTACCACGCGCCGGTCACCGGCTTGGAGGTCTGCAGGGTGATCGCCCGCTCGACCGCGGCTTTGTCGGTGATCGGCTGGCTGAAGGTCAAGATGATCGGCATGCCGACGCCGTAGGTCTGCTGGTATCCCTCGAAGATCTCGGTACTGAACGTCTGCGTCGGCGTCAGGGTGCGGAACGAGCTGGTCTTGGTGGTGGTCGCGCCATTGGCGGCGGTCGCGGTCGCGGTCACCGTGTACGACTGCCCGACGCCGAGCGCCCAGCTGCTGTGCCAGCCGGTCCGGCCGGCCGTGTAGCTGCCCGCGACCGCGGCGCCGCCGCCCGTCACCGCGACCCGCTGCAGCGTCCCGCCGGCCGCGGTCACCGTGATCCCCTGAGACGGGTCGGCCCCGGTGGCGCCGTTCCCCGGGGTGATGGTGACCGCCGGGCCGGCCGGCGACGGTGACGGCGACGATGCCGGGCTGGCCGGCCCGCCGCTCGTCGTGCCGGACGCCTGCGCGGTCGCGGTCGCGTCGGTCTGCCCGGTAGCCGCGGGAGTGCTCCCGGTGCAGGCCGTGACCGCCGCCACCAGCGCCGCGGCCGCGACGGCGGAAACCGCCCGAATCACCCTCATACGGACACTTTACGAGCGCGGCGCGCTGTCGGTAAGACGCCAGTGGCGTCAACCTCGCCCGGTCGCCGGCGGCATCAACTTGAGTAAGCGGTGCCGCCCGCGTAGTCAGCGGCCAGCACCCCGGCGGTCGCTGAGATCACCGCTTTGTTGGTGGTGCGGATGCCGAGTTCCCGGTTCTCCCGCAGGCTGGCGTTGGAGAAGTTCTCCGAGCCGACGAACAGCTGCTCGTCGCTGCTGCCGGTGTCGGCCACCACCGCCTTGGCGTGGATGTAGAGCACGTCGTCGCTGTCCTTGTAGGTCCGCACGTGGACGCCCGCCTTTTCCAGGGCGCTGAACGCACTGTCCCACTCGCTGTCAGCGGTCATGGTGACCTTCACGTCGACGCCGCGCCGCGCGTCGGCTTCCAGCGCGCTGGTGATGACGGAGTCGTCCATCTCTTCGTTCTCAACCGACAGCGTGTGCTTGGCGGCGTCGATCACGGCCAGGATCGCGGCCTGCGAGTTGGTCGGCGACCACACCAGGTCGGCCCCGTCCGGCGGGGTGATGCTCTGGTGCGCGAAGTCGGCGTTGAACGTCGCGACGATGGCGCTGATGTCGCTCTTGCTGGTGTCGAAGACCGCGAAGTCCCTGGTGCCTGAGTAGTCCTCGGACACCATGTTGAGCGTCATGACGACCGAGGTCTTGTTGTCCACGGTGAGCGTCTTCTGGTGGTACGTCGTGCCCGACGGGGCCCAGGTCACGTGGACCTTGTGCGCCTCCAGATAGTCGTACGTGCTGGTGTTGCGTGACTTCTCCAGGTGCGAGTCGAGGATGACCCGCACGTCGACGCCGCGTTTCGCGTCCGCCGCCAGGTCGCTCTCGGCGGTGGTGTCGATCAGCTCGTACATCGTCAGGTCGACCGATGACTTGGCGCCGGTGATGAGCTTGTAGACCGAGCTCATCCCGGCCTGCGGCTCGCTCAGCACCCGCAGCGCCCCGGAGCCGGCCGACGCCGGGCCGGCCGCCTGCACGGTCGAGGAGTCGCTGCCCGAACTGGAGCTTGACGTGCTCGACTTCGACTTGTCCGACTTCGACTTGTCCGAGGAGGTCTTGTCGGACGTTGTCTTGCTCGAATGTGAGCTGCTCGAGTGCGAGCTCGAACTCGCCGTCGAGCTGGCCCCAAGGCCGACCTGCACCCCTTTGCAGCCCGCCAGGGCTGTCGCCACGCCCACCAAAACCACCGGAACCAGCAACCGTCGCATAGCCGCCCAACTACCCGTGACACCTGGCAAAGCACATCAAAGCGGGAAAAGAATAGCGGGGCTTCGCCGGCCGTCGCGGCCCGCCCTGGGCCGGATCGCTAGTCCCGGAAAACCTCGGCCGTGAACCACTCCCACAGCTGGGGGATGCCCTCGGCGATCGGCACCGTAGGGTGGTAGCCGAGCAGCTCGCGGGCGAGGTCGTAGCGCGCGAAGTTCCGGCCCACCTCACCCGGCCGGGCCGGGCGGTACTCGACCGGATGCGCTGGCCGCCCCGCCGCCAGCCGGCACAGCCGGGCGAGCTCGGTGATCGTGGTCTCCACGCCCGAGGCCGCGTGCAGCACGGTTGCGCCGGTGACAACGCGGCTCTCCAGCGCGAGCTGCAGCGCGGCGGCGATGTCGGACACGTGCACGTAGTCGCGCGACGCGGTGCCGTCGCCATAGATGACCAGCGGCCGTCCGTCGTGCAGCGCACTGAAGAAGGCGTTGAGCACCCCGCGCTTGCGGCCGCACCACGGGCCGTACACGTTGCCGAACCGCACCGCGACAGTTTCTATCCCGTAGGTCTTCGCGAACGCGTGCGCGTACCCCTCGCCCGCCAGCTTGGACGCCCCGTAGGGCGACAGCGGTTTCGGCAGCGAGCGCTCGTCCACCGGGGGAGCGGCGTCACCGATGAGCGCGCCGCCGGTGGACGCCTGCACCACCCGCCGCACCCCGCCCCGGCGGGCCGCGTCGAGCACCCGGAACGTGCCGACCACGTTCACCTCGAAGTTGCCGGCCGGGTCGGCCACCGACCCCACGACCGACCCGGCCGCGGCCAGGTGAATGATCGCGTCGCAGCCGGCCACCGCGTCGTCCAGCGTGCCCGCGTCGCGGATGTCGCCCTTGACCAGTTCGGCCGGCACGCCGGCCAGGTGGGCCGCGTCGCCGGTCGACAGGTTGTCAAGCACCCGTACCTGGTAGCCGCTGGCCGCCAGGCGCCGCACCAGCGTCGCCCCGACGAATCCCGCGCCTCCGGTGACTAGCACCGGCTGTATGCCGACCGCCACCGGCTGTATGTCTTCCACGGGAAATGGAGTTTAGCCGTCGACGCCCCGTGCTGCGGGAAATTGCCACCACGGGGCCGATCACGTGCGTCACATCAGCCACTCAACAATAAACCGGTTACGCCAATTACAGGCCGGTAACGACGATTTCCGTGGGATTACGGACGATTCAGCCGCCCGCAAGGCAGCCAAAACTCGATGTGACTTGCGCCACACCTCGGGTAAACGCGCCGGGCGTTTCCGTGCCATTTCGCGAGAACGAATGCAGTGCCTCTGAGCTGCTCTTATATCAACATCAGATCGCTGAAAACCGGGCAGGGCGGAGGTAGTTACCGAGTCGTGATCTGCAGGGGCAATGTGTCCCGGATAATCCGCTATTGCCTGACAGGCGGCACTTGCCGGTGATACGCAAGAACGGCGCCGGGGAAAGCTGTATGGCGCTAGTGCACAACTGAATACGCAACGTAAAACGCAGTAGAAAGGCAGCAAGATGGCAAGTCTGACGCGTTACTGGTGGTCTGATACCTATGTCCGGGTCCGTGCCGAGCGGCGCGGGGGCGCCTAGAGTGCGGCGCAACTGGCTGGCGCGCGCGGCGGGAGCCGCGGCGATCAGCGTTCCGGTCACCGCCGTTGCCGCAACCGGGACCGCCAGCGCGGCCGCCCTGCAGCCGGCGGCCGCCACGAATGTCCGCGTACTCGTGAAGGTGAACCTCTACGACCACACGGCCGCGGCCGTGGCGAAGAAGCTGGTCGGGGACCCGTACGAGTACGGCGGCACCAGTCCGGCCGGGTTCGACTGTTCCGGCCTCACCCAGTACGTCTACAAGCACACCGGCGGCGGCAAGTCGATCCAGCGGACCGCGGAAGCTCAGTACCTTGAGTTCAAGCGGATCAGCAAAAGCGCCGCACAGCCAGGTGACCTGGTGTTCTTCCACGACACGAGCAGTCCAGCCAGCTACGTGTACCACGTAGGGGTCTATGAGGGCGGCAACGAGGTGGTCGCCGCCACGACCTACGGCGAGGGCGTCCAGCTCCAGTCGTTCGCCTGGGCAGGCGACACCGTCACCTTCGGCACGATCACCCACTGAGATCTCCCCCCGCGGCGCCACTGAGCGCCCGCCGGGAGTTCGGAGTGATCCCCCTCGCAGCACCGCCGCGGTCACCGGCATGCCCGGAGACCGCGGCGGTATGCTACTTGGATCTTGCCGAACGGGGGCCAGTAAGTGGAATCTGCCGCGGTCGTGCCCGCGTTGTCGCGCCGCCACGAGGCCGGTGCGGGCTCCGCGCGCGGCATGCTGTTCACCCTGCTGGGTGAGTTCGTGCTGCCGGATGAAGGCGGCGCGTGGACGAGCGCGGTGCTGTCGGTCTTCGAGCGCCTTGGCGTGGCGGAGAAGGCCACCAGGCAGGCGCTGATGCGCACCGCCAACGCCGGCTGGCTGACCGCGGAGAAGTCCGGCCGCCGGACCCGCTGGCTGCTTACCCCGGCGGCGACCAAGCTGCTCACCGACGGCGCCCGGCGCATCTACTCCTTTGGTCCCGCCCGCGACTGGGACGGGCAGTGGGTGCTCGTCCAGGTGCGCATCCCCGAGACCGACCGGCGGGCCCGGCATGTCGTCCGGACGCGGCTCGCCTGGGCTGGCTTCGGCTCCCTCGGGCCCGGGCTCTGGCTCAGCCCGCACGCCGCCCGCGAACAGGAGGCGGTCCGGGTGCTGCGCGAGGCGGGCGTCGCGCAGGACGCGCACCTGTTCGTCGCCAGGCGGACCGGCCTGTCCGACACCAGGGACATGGTCGCTGCCGCCTGGGACCTGCCGCTGGTCGAGGCGGCCTACGAGCAGTTCGTGGCCGAGTTCCGCGCCCCCGCCATCCCCGCCGACGTGCTGCTGCGCCAGCTCGAGCTGGTCCACGCCTGGCGCCGGTTCCCCGCCCTCGACCCGGCGCTGCCGCGCGAGCTGCTGCCGCCCCGCTGGACCGGCAGCAGGGCGGCGGAGCTGTTCAGTGACCGGCATCAGCGCTGGCTGGAGGACGCCCGCCGGGAGTGGAAGCGGCTGAACAGCGAGCCTTTTTCCGCCCGCTAACCGGAGAATATGCTACGAACCATTGACGAATCTGTAGTCGTTCGTAGAGCATGGCTACTATGGCGCACGTCGAATTCCGGACTTCTCCGGCGGAGTACCGGCACTGGCGGCTCGCGGTTGACGGCCCGGTGGCCACCCTGGTCATGGACGTTGACGAGCAGGGCGGCCTGGTGCCGGGGTACGAGCTGAAGCTGAACTCCTATGACCTGGGCGTTGACATCGAGCTGTATGACGCGGTGCAGCGGCTGCGCTTCTCCTACCCCGAGGTCAAGTCGGTGGTGGTCACCAGCGGCAAGGAGAAGATCTTCTGTGCCGGGGCGAACATCAGGATGCTGGCGGCGTCGGAGCACTCGTGGAAGGTGAACTTCTGCAAGTTCACCAACGAGACCCGCAACGGCATCGAGGACGCCACCGCGAACTCAGGGCAGACCTGGCTGGCGGCGCTGAACGGCACCGCGTCCGGCGGCGGTTACGAGCTGGCGCTGGCCTGCGAGCGGATCTTGCTGATCGACGACCGCTCGTCGGTGGTGTCGCTGCCGGAGCTGCCGCTGCTCGGGGTGCTGCCCGGTACCGGCGGGCTGACCCGGGTAGTGGACAAGCGGCACGTGCGCCGGGACCTGGCCGACTATTTCTCCACCAAGTCCGAGGGGCTGGGCGGGAAGAAGGCGGTCGGCTGGAAGCTGGTCGACGAGGTAGTGCCGCGGGCCCGGTGGACCGAAGCGGTAGCAGAACGGGCGCTGGCTGCCGCCTCGTCCGCCGCCCGGCTCCCGGGCGGCCCGGCGGTCGAGCTGAGTCCGCTGGACAAAACGCGGACGCAGGACTCCGTCGGCTACCCGCGCGTGTCGGCCAAGCTCGACCGTGACCGGGCGGTGGCCGAGATCACCGTGACCGGGCCGTCGTCGGACGCGCCGCCGTCGATGGACGAGGCGTATGCCCAGGGGGCGGCGTTCTGGCCGCTCGCGGTGGCCCGCGAGCTGGACGACCTCATCCTGGACCTGCGTACCAACGAGCCCGCCATCGGCACCTGGGTGTTCAAGACCGCGGGTGACGCCGGCCGGGTGCTCGGCTACGACGCGCTGCTGCTGGCCAACGACGACCGCGACTGGCTGGCGCGGGAAATCGTGCTTTACCTCAAGCGCACGTTCAAGCGCCTCGACGTGACCTCCCGGTCGCTGATCACGCTGATCGAGCCGGGCTCCTGCTTCGCCGGCTCGCTGCTCGAGCTGGCGCTGGCCGCCGACCGGTCCTACATGCTGTTCGGCGTCTTCGAAGACATCGACCCCGGTGCTGCCCCGGCGGCGGTGAGCGTCGGCCCGATGAACCTCGGCCCGCTGCCGATGAGCAACGGGCTGACCCGGCTGCAGACCCGGTTCCTGGGCGATGCCGACGCCCTGGCCGCCGTCGAGAAGGCCGCCGGGGAAAGCGTCGAAGCTGAGCAGGCGGAACAGCTCGGCCTGGTCACCTTTACTCCCGATGACATCGACTGGGACGAGGAAGTGCGGATCGCGGTCGAGGAACGGGCCTCGTTCTCCCCCGACGCGCTGACCGGCCTGGAGGCGAACTACCGGTTCGCCGGCCCGGAGACCATGGAGACCAAGATCTTCGGGCGGCTGACCGCCTGGCAGAACTGGATTTTCTACCGGCCCAACGCCTCCGGCCCGGACGGCGCGCTGCGCGCCTACGGCACCGGCAAGCGGGCCGCCTTCGACCGGACGCGAGTCTGAGCAGCACTGCCTGCTTTCCGCCGCTACTGACGCACACGAGAACCCGCACCATCAAAAGAAAGGGGTTCTGATGACCAGGCCGGATTACGCTGAGAAGATTCCGAACAACGTTGGGCTGGCGGAGGACCGGCGGCTGCAGCGGGCGCTGGAGTCCTGGCAGCCGGACTTCCTGTCCTGGTGGGAGACGATGGGCCCGACCCTGCCGACCCAGGACGTCTACCTGCGCACCGCGATCGACGTGCGCGGTGAAGGCTGGGCGCAGTTCGGGCACGTGCCGATGATCGACTACCGCTGGGGCATCTTCCTGGCCGACAAGAACCCGGACCGGCGGGTCGCGTTCGGCCAGCACAAGGGCGATCCGGCCTGGCAGAAGGTCCCCGGCGAGTACCGGGCGGAACTGCAGCGGCTCATTGTCATCCAGGGCGACACCGAGCCCGCCAGCGTCGAGCAGCAGCGTAACCTCGGTGCCACCGCCCCCAGCCTGTACGACCTGCGCAACCTGTTCCAGGTGAACGTGGAGGAAGGCCGTCACCTGTGGGCGATGGTGTACCTGCTGCATGCTTACTTCGGCCGTGAGGGCCGGGAAGAAGCCGAGGACCTGCTGCGCCGCAACTCCGGCAGCCAGGACTCGCCCCGCATCCTCGGCGCGTTCAACGAGGAGACCCCGGACTGGCTGTCGTTCTACATGTTCACCTACTTCACCGACCGGGACGGCAAGTACCAGCTCGGCACGCTGAAGGAGTCCGCCTTCGACCCGCTCAGCCGCACCTGCGAGTTCATGCTCAAGGAAGAGGCGCACCACATGATGGTCGGCACCACCGGGGTCGACCGGGTGGTGGAGCGGACCGCGCAGGTGATGGTGGAAAACGAGACCGATGACGTGGCCGCCCTCGGCGTGATCCCGCTGAAGACCATCCAGAAGTACCTGAACTTCCACTACAGCGTCTCGCTCGACCTGTTCGGCGGGGAGACGTCCACCAACGTCGCCAACTACTACACCGCCGGGCTCAAGGGCCGCTGGCTGGAGGAACGGCGCAAGGACGACCACCTGCTGAGAGACGACTCGATCATGGTGGACGCACTGGTCGACGGGAACATCTCCCAGGTTGAGGTGTCCGCGCTGACCGGGCTGAACACCGACCTGCGGCGCGAGTACATCGCCGACTGCTCCGGCGGCGTCAAGCGGTGGAACCGGATCCTCGAGCAGGCCGGCCTGCCGCAGCGGCTTTACCTGCCGCACCAGGCGTTCAACCGGAAGGTCGGCGCGTTCGCCGCCATCGAGGCCTCGCCCACCGGGGAGCCGATGAGCGCCGCCGAGTGGGCCGCCCGCAAGGGCGACTGGCTGCCGACCGACACCGACAAGACGTTCGTCCGGTCGCTGATGCACCCGGTCTACGAGCGTGGCAAGATCGCTGCCTGGGTGGCCCCGCCGCGCAACGGCATCAACGGCCAGCCGTTCGACTACGAGTACGTGCACCTGGCTTAATAACGGACTCCATCAAAACAAAGAGGTTCGATGGTGCAGTTGTTCAACGCTTGCGAGTACCTGCTCGACCGGCGGCTCGCCGCCGGGGACGGCGACCGGGTAGCCCTGACCGGGCCGGCGGGCGATCTTAGCTACGCCGGGCTGGCGGACCGGGTGCGGCGCACCGCGGCGGGCCTGCGCGCGGCCGGCGTTCAGCCGGAGCAGCGCATGCTCATGGTGATGGCGGACTCGCCGCACTTCGTCGTCGTTTACCTCGCCGCGATGCGGGTGGGCGCGATCCCGGTGCCGGTCTCCACCATGCTGCACAGCGACGGGATCGCCGAGCTGCTGCGCGACTCTCGGGCCCGGTTCCTGGCGGTCACCACTGAGTTTGCCGCCACGGCGGAGTCGGCCGCCGCGGCGGCACCAGAACTGGACGCGATCTTGTCCGATTTCCCGCTCGCGGACACCCCCCGCCCGGTGCACCTGTTCGACGACCTGGCCGCCTCGGCCCCGGACGACACCGTGTACGACACCGGCCCGGACTCGCCGGCCTTCTGGCTCTACACCTCGGGGACCACCGGCACCCCAAAGGC
>Ga0302314_10017432_pt1 | contig 12051 bp, 12 predicted proteins | sample III_Palsa_N2_3_FD_200533 | JGI IMG/M metagenome (GOLD analysis project Ga0302314, IMG submission 200533) | Peat permafrost microbial communities from Stordalen Mire near Abisko, Sweden - III_Palsa_N2_3 | ecosystem: Environmental > Terrestrial > Soil > Palsa > Peat permafrost | place: Sweden...
TGCCGCGCTTGGGTCGGGCGCTCCTTAGCTTCGGCAAGGGCCAAAATTGCGCGTTCCCTATCGGTGTTTCCTGCCTCCAGGGGCGGGACCTTGATCAGCTGGTCCGCCGCGGCAACCGGGCGGTTGAAGCCCTTCAGTCCCACGCGCGCGGCGAGTGCCTGGAGGGTCGCCGCGCGGGGGGTAACGGCTGGCGTAGATGGGTCGCCCGCCGTCTTAGTAAACCCCTTCAGTCCGACGCGCGCCGCGAGATCCATACGTGCGGCGAGGCGTGATTCAGGTGTGCCGGTCATGCCACGATCCTTTCGAACACTTCACGCTCGGCGTCGTCGAGTTCACGGGCGGCTCCTGCTGCCAGCAACTCGGCGATCACGATGGGGTTAGACTCGGCGAACATCTCACCAGGCTGCAGCGTTTGCGAACGGACACGCATGTTCGGTTCGCCCTGGGCATCATATCCATTGACGACGAGACCAGTGGCATCCGGATGGGTGCGGACGATCGAATGGATAGCTTTGAGGTTGGTCACTTGCTGTTCTCCTGAAGAAAGGCAGTAATCTGGGCAGCGCGGGCAAAAGCTGCGCGGTGAAGCTGATCGTAATTTAGCGAAGCCGGGCGAAATCGTCTTGGAAGCCCATCGATCATCTTCCGAACGGTAATCGAGCCGGAAAGGATGACGGGCTGATCCCCGCCCGAAGTGTACTTGTCGCCAACGGTTCGGACTCTGACGATGTCTGATGCAAGCAAATCGACTGCCGGATCTGCTAACGTCGCAAGCGTCGCCTGGATCTGATCAATAGCAGGGCCTTGCAGCTCGCCTAGAACACCTAGCATAGCCAGATCAGACGGCCGGCGTGCGGCCTCAAGCGCGCGTTCTTTCTCAGCTATCCGTTCGTCGAGCAGAGGAAGTGCCGCCATAAGCGCCGGAATCTCGTCATCTAGGCGCGAAATCTTTCGCGACCGACTGGCCTTCTCCGGTGCGGCGGCCGGCCCGTCCACGAGGCGTACAGCGCGGTCGCGTTGATCTGCTTCACGCTGGCGGGCGAGATCCTCCTTCTTCGTTTTGAGATCGAACTGAAATTGCGCCTTCTTGGCTCGTTCCGCAGCAAGTTCTGCAGCGGCGATTTCAACCGCTTTCATGGCGGCGGCAGCACTGGCGACCGCCTGCGTAGGAGTGAACGCGTTCATCGTGCAGCCCCGGCGATGGCTTCCGTTGCCCAGCGCGAAATGACTGCATCGAGCCACGGCTTTGGGACGCCGGTCGCTCGCGCGCCAAGCTTGATCGGCGTTGGCACGAGGCCGCGAGAGGCTTGCTCGTAAAAATGCGGCACCGAGAAGCCAAGATACTCAGCCGCATGTGCAGGACGAAGGATAGGACCATGGGCAGGAACATCAGACCATGGCGGCGTATCCGGTTCGGCGTTCTGTTTTGTCATCGTGTCTCACCGTGCCGGGTGATCCGGCCCACGTAAGATCAGATGATTCGCCGTATATTGGTATCCGCTGATTTTGAGGATGTTTTATACACGCGGACTCATTCGTAGATCGCGCTCGTTATTTTGGACGCAGCGACCATGAGATATCCAACGACTTTTTGGATATGCAAAACGGAAAGAGCCATCCGCGAGGCGGTGGTTGGATCAGGCTTGTCGGAGTTCCTGCGCCGGGCGGCCATTCGGTCGGAAAACTGTGATCGCAAAGATGGCGCACTGGGAATGTTGATTCCGAACCGATGTTGCCACTCAGACAGGTCTCTCCGATGCCTCCCGCCGAATTTATCGGCATCACTTCGCAGCTTTGTATCGTGATCGGCGAGGCTTTTAGCCGCTTGGGCCATGGTCGCGCTCGGATGCTCTTCGAGAAAATTGTGCATATATCGATCTCTAGCGATATGCTCATCATGCCTGGTCGAACGGGCGGCCGCCGTAACATCGGGACTTTCCGATATGACAAAGCCCGGCTCGCCGTGCCTAATAGCTTGGCGAACCGCTAACGCCTGCCAATCTTCAAGAGTCGGCGTGTCTGTCGCGATGCCATACCTCCTAAAGAGGGACCGCAGCCGATCAGCGGCGTCTGCATCGAACTCGGCGACCGATTTTCTGTGTGTTGATACCGCTGTTGTATATTCGATAACAGCTTGCGGAGAGATTTCAGAAACGAGAATTTCTTCGCCGTTATCGCCGCGCTTGTAGCGCGCGAACGGCGGGACGGGGCGCTCGCCCGGAGGAATGAGATCGGCGTAAACGTCGGTCTTCATGCCTCGGGGCCTTTTGCAGGCGGGGTGCAGTATGCTGCCCACGCGTTCATGAGATCGCGCCGCTTCTCGAATAGGTCGCCGCGCCTGTAAGCAGCCTCCGCCTTATTTGCGATGGTGTGCGCAAGGGCCATCTCGCAAACTTCGTGAGGGAAGCCCGTCGTCTCCGCCGCCCAATCCCTGAATGTCGACCGGAAGCCATGGACCGTGACTTCAACCCCCGTTCGTCGCAGAAGCATCTCCATCGCCATGGTAGACAGCGGCTTTGTCCGATCGGTTGTCCCAGGAAAAACAAACTCGCTGCCACCTGTGGTCTTCTGCGTGGCCAATACGTCCATAACGGCAGGAGACAGAGGCACGCGGTGTTCCTTGCCCGCTTTCATCCTACTGCCCGGAACCGTCCAGATCGCTTTTTCAAGATCCATCTCGGTCCAGCGCGCAGACAGCACCTCGCTAGTGCGTCCCGCGGTAAGAATAGTAAATTCGAGAGCACGAGCGGCGCTTGCAGTCCGCCCTGCTATGTCGGTCATGAATCCAGCTATTTGATCATAAGGCAGTGCTGCGTGGTGTCCTCGCGTAAGCTTGCCCCTTGGCGGAAGCACTTGGTCTAAATGGCCGCGCCACCGAGCCGGGTTTTCCCCCGACCGGTGACCCTGAGCTTTAGCGAAATCCAAAACACGTTCGATTCGACCGCGGACGCGGGAAGCCGTCTCTGACTTCGTCGTCCAGATAGGCTCTAGCACGGCTAGCACGTCCTTCGTTTCGACCGTACCCACGCCCATCGGCCTGAGTGGCTTCGCGTAGACCAACAACGTCATCTTCCACTGGCTGGCGTGTTTCGGATTGCGCCAGCTTGGAAGCATATTTTTTATAAGTGCATCGGCACAGTCACCGAACGTAACCTGGTCAGTCCCCTTGCGGGCGGCGATCGGGTTGACACCTGTCGCGACATGTTCGCGCGCTTGGCGAGCAAGCTCGCGGGCTTTCGCCAGCGAAACATCGCGCGCGGAACCGAGTCCCATCTCGCCGTGCTTCCCATTCCAGCGAAACAGGAAGATCCATCGCCGGCCGCCGTTAGTCGTGTTCAGATAGAGACCGCCGCCATCCGCATGGCGGCCCGGTTCCGTCACATTTTTCACGAACTGAACGTTCAGACGGTTGATCTCGCGCGCCATGCCTGCCCCAACAGCAGAAGCCGACGTTACCATATGTCGTCGGACTCTAAAAGCGGCGTATCCGGTAGTATCGTGGACAAACAGGCACTTATCGGGTGACAACCTGTCACTAAAAGTGGTCCTAAGAGGTCGATTTTCGCTGGTATAGAGGAGTCCGTCTCCGCCAGAATTTTTTAAGACCATGCGTTAAACCCCCAAAAGGGTTGGCATATTCGAGCGCCCTGTACGTGGACGTCCGTTGCTACCGCGCGGCGGGCTCGAGCATGTGCGAGCTGGCAGCGGCGCCGGCGGTTCCGCTATCGGCGGCCCTACTGGCGAGCGGCGCTGCTCCGAAGCAGCGTAAAAAATCCGAACAACGAAAGCGCCGCGAGTGCGAACCACGTCAACGCGTAGACGAGGTGGTTGTTGGGAAAGCGCACGACCGTCAGCCCGCCCAGCGGCCAGCCGCCCGGATGGGGCGTCGCATCCGCATCGACGAAATAGGGTGCGACGCGCGATAGTCCTCGGGCGCGGGTGATCGCGGCGACGTCCCGGGAATACCAGCGGCCGCTGCCCGGCTGGTTGGCCTGGAGCAGGCTGCCGCCGGGTTCCGTTAGCCGCAGGAGACCGGTGACGATCGTCTCGCGATCGCCCGAGGCGTTCGACAGCCGGGGCACCGTCGCGTGCCAAGCGGGCGGTACGAAGCCTCTGTTGACCAGAACGATGAAGCCCCGGTCGGTTTGAAGCGGACTCATCAGCCAGAAGCCCGGCCCCTGCTCGGTCAGCGCCTGGACGAGCGTATCGCGCCCGGCAAGGAAATGACCGCGAACCTCAACGTGACGATAGGCGTCGTCCGCGGCGGTCACGCGATCCCAGCGCGGTTCGCCGGGCGGAGACACGGGCGGCGCGTGGACCCGCTGGTCGACGGCCTCGATCAGCGCGAGTTTCCAAGCGCGCCGCTCCATCTGCCACACGCCGAGCGCGCAGAAGGAGAGCGTCGCGACCAGGCAAAGCGTGAGGAAAAGCCAGCGTTTCATTCCTGTCCCGTAACGCGTCGCCGTTCCGCATGCGAGTGGCGATCATGCCGATAGCCCGCTATGCTGGCAGTCGCATTTTGTGCGAGGGCGGTGCCAGCTTCAGGCGAGACCCCGCCACGCCGGCAAGGGCCCGAGCGGCCGCGACCGGGCGTGCGTCGATTCAGCCCCCTTTGTGCATCGCACCAATGCTGCTACGCGCCCGCCCATGCTTTCCTATCGCGACATCACCGTGCGGCTCGGCGGCCGGGCCATCATCGAGGGCGCCTCCGCGTCGATCCCGCCCAAGGCGCGCGTCGGGTTCATCGGGCGTAACGGCGCGGGCAAGTCGACGCTGATGAAGGTGCTCGCCGGGATGCTCGATGCCGACAGCGGGTCGGTCGACATGCCGCGCGGCGCCAAGTTCGGCTATCTGCGCCAGGATGCGCCGGGCGGCGCGCTCTCGCCGTTCGAGACCGTGCTCGAAGCCGACACCGAACGCGCCAGCCTGCTCGCCGAGGCCGAGACCGCGCTCGACCCCGATCGGCTGGGCACGATCTACGAGCGGCTCGACCAGATCGACGCCTATACCGCCCCGGCGCGGGCGGGCGCGATCCTGAAAGGCCTCGGCTTCGACGACGCCGCGCAGGCGCGCCCGATGGAGAGTTTTTCGGGTGGGTGGCGGATGCGCGTCGCCCTGGCGAGCCTGCTCTTCACCAACCCCGACCTGCTGCTGCTCGACGAGCCTTCGAACCATCTCGATCTCGAAGCGGTGATGTGGCTCGAAGGATTCCTGCGCGCCTATCGTGGGACGATCCTGCTGATCTCCCATGAGCGCGATCTGCTCAACAATGTCGCCGATCATATCCTGCATCTCGATAAGGGCGGGACGACGCTCTACGTCGGCGGCTATGACGCGTTCGAGCGCCAGCGCGCCGAGCGTGCCGCGCAGCTCGCCTCGGCTGTCGTCAAGCAGGCGGCGCAGCGCGAGAAATTGCAGGCGTTCGTCGATCGCTGGAAGGCCAAGGCGTCGAAGGCCAAGCAGGCGCAGAGCCGCGTGAAGGCGCTGGCGAAGATGCAGCCGATCGCGGCGATGGCGGACGATCCCTCGCTGACCTTCTCCTTCCCCAATCCGGAAGGATTGAAGCCGCCGCTGCTGACGCTCGACAAGGCGTCGGTGGGCTATGAGGCGGGCAAGCCGATCCTGTCGCGGCTGATGCTGCGGCTCGATCCGGACGACCGCGTCGCGCTGCTCGGCCGCAACGGCAACGGCAAGACGACGCTCGCCAAATTGCTCGCGGGCGATCTCGCGGCGATGGACGGCGTGGTGACCTCCGCGCCCAAGCTGACCGTCGGCTATTTCACTCAGTATCAGGTCGAGGAACTCGATCCGACCGATACGCCCGTCGATCTGATGGGCCGGCTGATGAAGGGCGCGGCGCCGGCGGCGGTGCGTTCGCAGCTCGGCCGTTTCGGCTTTTCCGGCGACAAGGCGCTGACGAAGGTCGGCAAGCTGTCGGGCGGCGAGCGCGCGCGGCTGGCGCTGGCGCTGGTGACGCATTCGGCGCCGCATCTGCTGATCCTCGACGAGCCGACCAACCATCTCGACGTCGACACGCGCGAGGCGCTCGTCCAGGCGCTCGCCGAATATCGCGGTGCGGTCGTCGTGGTCAGCCACGATCGCCACATGCTCGAGCTGGTCGCGGATCGGCTGGTGCTCGTCGATCAGGGCACCGCGCAGGAATATGACGGCACGATCGACGATTATGCCAAGTTCATCATCTCGGGCGGCAGCGGCGAGGCCAAGCCCGCGTCGGCGGGCGGCGTTGGTGCCCGCAAGGAGGATCGCAAGGCGGCCGCCGATCGCCGTGAGGCGACGCAGGGCATCCGCACGCGGATCAAGGACGCCGAGACCGAGATGGCGCGGCTCGCCAAGTCGATCGCCGACATCGACGCGGCGCTGGCCGGAACGCCGCCGACGCCCGCGATGAAGCTGATGACGATGGGCCAGCTGATGAAGCGCCGTGGCGACGTCGAGCGGCTGCAGGCCGCGGTCGAGGCGGAGTGGATCGAGGCGACCGAAGCGCTGGAAGCGGCGGGGTAGAGCGGTAAAAATCCCCCCTGCAAGGGGAGGGGGACCAGCCGCAGGCTGGTGGAGGGGTGGAGGCCTGGTGATACGAGTCTGCCGCTCGGTGCCGTATCCGTACCGTCCGGCCTCCACCCCTCCACCCCCGGCTGCGCCGGCGGTCCCCCTCCCCTGCAAGGGGAGGACCAAATAACCAAATACGCACCTTATCGCTTGACAGCGAACCGCTGATCTGACATAAGCAGGGCACGCTCAGAAATTGCGTCGAGGGCCGGGCGGTGGCGACACCGTTTCCGGCCCTTGGCATGTCCGGGGAACGTGAATGGCGACGAAGCGGACGATTGTGCCGGCGGGGCCGGCAAATTGGACCAAGACGCGCGAGCGGACCTTCCTCGAACATCTCGCGCTCAGTTCGAACGTAGCGGCATCCGAGCGGGTCGCGCTGGTGCCGCCGGGTGCCGCGTACCGTCACCGCATCAAGTCGGCGGACTTCCGCCGCAATTGGGAGACGGCGCTCAAGGAGGGCTATGACCGGCTCGAACTCGCGATGCTCGAGCGCGCGATCAACGGCGTCACCGTCGAGACGACGGCTGCGAACGGCAAGAAGACGAAGAAGATCGAATATTCCGAAGGTGCGGCGATGACGCTGCTTAAGGCGCACCGCGCTTCCGTCGCTGCGATCAACGCTTCTCAGGCTGCCAATGCGGCGGAGGCCGACATCCTTCTGGTGATCGACGGCATGGCGCGGCGGATCGGTCATGGCGATTAAGCGCGAACTGCTCAGTCTGACCGCGGGCGAGCTGGCGCGGATGAGCCAAGCGGACAGGGACAAGGCGTTTGAGGGGGTCGACGACGCCAGCCGCCAGACGCTGAAGACCTTTTGGCCGTTCCGGATCATGCCGGGGCAAGCGCCGCCGCCGGGCGACTGGCGCGTGTGGCTGCTGATGGCGGGGCGCGGCTTCGGCAAGACGCGGTGCGGTGCCGAATGGGTGCGGGGGCTGGCCGAACAGGATGGCCGCGCGCGGATCGCGCTGGTCGCGGCGACGATGGCGGAGGCGCGCAGCGTGATGGTGGAGGGCGTCAGCGGGCTGCTCGCGATTGCGCCGGCCGGCCTGCGCCCGCATTGGGAGCCATCGCTGCGCCGGCTCCGCTGGCCGGGCGGCGCGACCGCGACGCTGTTCGCGGCGAGCGAACCGGAAGGGTTGCGCGGGCCGCAGCATAGCCACGCCTGGTGCGACGAGATCGCCAAATGGCCATATGGCATCGAGACGTGGGACAATCTCGCGATGGGGCTCCGGCTAGGCGACCGGCCGCGGATCGTGGCGACGACGACGCCGCGTCCGGTGCCGCTCGTGCGGATGCTGGTGGCGCGCGACGATGTCGCGACGACGGGCGGGCGGACGGAAGACAATCGCGAGCATCTCGCGGCCGATTTCCTCGACGCGATGGCGGCGGGCTATGCCGGCACGCGGCTCGGCCGGCAGGAGTTGGACGGCGAGCTGATCGAGGAGGCCGAGGGCGCGCTGTGGAGCCGCGCGCTGATCGAGCGTTGCCGCGTGCGGCAGGCGCCCGGGGCGGTGCGCGTCGTCGTCGGTGTCGATCCGCCGGCGGGGGCGGGCGCGGCGTCGGATGCGTGCGGGATCGTCGTCGTGGCGCTTGGCGCGGACGGCATCGGCTATGTGCTCGAGGATGCCAGCGTGCAGGGGCTCGGCCCCGAGGGCTGGGCGCACGCGGTGTCGCTCGCCGCCGAACGGCACGATGCGGACCGGGTGATCGCCGAGGCGAACAACGGCGGCGCGATGGTCGAGAGCGTGTTGCGCGCGGCATCGGCGACGCTGCCGGTGAAGCTGGTTCATGCCTCGCGCGGAAAATCGGCGCGGGCGGAGCCGGTGGCGGTGCTCTACGAGAAGGGGCGGGTGGCGCATGTCGGCGCCTTCCCCGCGCTCGAGGACGAGATGGCGGGGCTGTTGCTCGACGGTTCTTACGTGGGCCCGGGGCGGTCGCCCGATCGCGCGGACGCGCTGGTGTGGGCGATGCATGCGCTGCTGCTGACGGGGCAGGCGCGGCCGGGATTGCGGACTTTGTAGATAAAATCCTCCCCTGCAAGGGGAGGGGGACCGCTCGCGAAGCGAGTGGTGGAGGGGTGTCAACCTCGGAGGCCGGGCGCCCGTCAGTCGCGTGTTCTACCCCTCCACCATCCTTCGGATGGTCCCCCTCCTCCTCCGGGGGAGGATCATAGAAAACAGAAGGATTCCCCATGCGGCTTTTCGGATGGAAGGCGGCGCGCAGCGGCGCGCGGCCGGTGCTGACGCGCGCGTTCGGCGTGACCGGCGGGATCGGCGGGCCCACGCGAGGCGACTGGCCGAGTGGCTACGAGGCGCAGGTCCGCGCGGCCTATCTCGGCAATGCGGTGGCGCAACGCGCGGTGCGGATCGTCGCGGAGAGCGCGGGCGGCGTCACGATTGATGTGGCGAGTGACGACCATCCGGTGGCGGGGCTGCTCGCAGGCATGGGCCAGCCGCTGATCGAGACGGTGGCGGCGCAGCTGCTGCTCCACGGCAACGCCTTCGTCCAGATCCTCGCAGACGCCGACGGCATGCCCGCGATGCTGTTCGCGCTGCGCCCCGAGCGCGTCACCATCGAGCCAGACGCGACCGGCTGGCCCGCCGCCTTCGTCTACCGCGCCGCCGGTCAGGCGTTGCGGATTCCGGTGGCGGCGCCCGATGGCCGGCCGGGCCTCGTCCACATCCGCACGATGCACCCGCTCGACGATCAATATGGCCTGGGCTGCCTGGGAGCCGCTGCCGGCCCGGTCGCGATCCACAACGCCGCGACGCGCTGGAACAAGGCGCTCCTGGATAACGCAGCGCGACCCTCGGGCGCACTGGTTTATGATCCGGGCGACCCAGGCGCGACGCTGTCGCCCGATCAGTTCGCGCGGCTCAAGAGCGAGATGGAGGCGGGGTTTTCGGGGAGCGGCAACGCGGGGCGGCCGATGCTGCTCGAGGGCGGGCTCAAATGGCAGGCGCTGAGCCTGACCCCTGCCGATATGGATTTCATCAACCTCAAGGCGGCGGCGGCGCGGGAAATCGCGCTGGCGTTCGGGGTGCCGCCGATGCTGCTCGGGCTGCCCGGCGACAACACCTACGCCAATTACAGCGAGGCCAATCGCGCGCTGTGGCGGCTGACGATCCTGCCGCTCGCGGACAAGATCGTCGCGGCGCTGGGGTGCGCGCTGGCGGCGTGGTGGCCGGACCTGACGCTGGCGATCGACCTCGACGCGATCCCCGCGCTGGCGGCGGACCGCACCGCATTGTGGTCGCAGGTGTCGGCGGCCGATTTCCTCGGCGACGACGAGAAGCGCGCGATTCTCGGCTTCGGGCCGCGAAATGCATGACGCCGTTCCCCCGCGAAGGCGGGGGCCCAGGGCCGCAGGCGTCGCGCGTGAAACTCTGGACCCCCGCGTACGCGGGGGAACGAAGGAACGAAATATGACCGCCGATACCGAAAGCGCCCTGCTCGCGCGGCTCGTCGAGCAGGGGCAGACGCAGGGCGTCGATCTGCTCACCATCCGCGCGATCGCGGAGGAGGCAAGCGAATTGGGCGCGGCAAGGGCGCTCGAAAGGCTCGGCCTCGCCGATACCACCGCGCGCGCCGATCTCGGCGAGCTGCGCCAGCTGCTCTCGGCCTGGCGCGACGCCAAGCGCACCGCGCGCGACGTCGTCATCGGCTGGGTGGTGCGCGTCACGCTCGCGGCGCTGATGCTGGGGCTGGCGGTGCGGCTGGGGCTCGTCGCGCTGGTGCGGTCGTGACTCTCCGTTCTCCCGCGAACGCGGGAGCCCAGGGCTCCGAGCGCCGCGCCTGCAACTCTGGCCTCCCGCGTTCGCGGGAGAACGAGGAAGGCAAGCAGCCATGAGCCTCCGCTTCGCCGGCTACGCCGCGCTGTTCGACATGGTCGATCGCGGCGGCGACGTGATCCGCAAGGGCGCCTTCGCGCGCGCCGTCGCCGAGGGCGCCAAAAGCCTCCCCTTGCTGTGGCAGCACCAGCAGGGCGCGCCGATCGGCCGGATCGAACAGATCGCCGAGGATGCGCGCGGCCTGCGCGTGATCGGCCGGCTCACCCCCGACGCCAAGCCCGCCGCCGACGCCGCCGCGCTGCTCCGCGACGGCGCGGTGGGGGGCTTGAGCTTCGGCTACCGCGTGCGCGCCAAGCACCACCGGCCGGGGGGCCGCGAGCTTACCGATCTCGACCTGGTCGAGGTCTCGCTGGTCACCTTTCCGATGCAGCCCGGCGCGCGCGTGCACGCCCTCCACGAGGAGAATGACTCATGACCGACATCCAACAGGAGACGCCGATGTACGAGACCAAGCAGGAGACCGACCCGCTCGAGACGAGCTTCGCCGGCGCTGAGGACATCGCCTCGCTCAAGGCGGGGATGGCCGATCTCAAGGCCAAGCTTGACGGGGCCACCGTCGCGGCGGCGCGCGCGCCGCTCGACGGCGCCAAGGCGGCGACCGACGCCAAGCGCCCGTTCGTCGAACGCTATCTGCGCCACGGCCACACCGGCGGCGTCGAGATCAAGGCGATCGACGGCACCGCGGACGCCACCGGCGGCTATGTCGTGCCGCAGGAGATCGACGCGCAGATCGATTCGACGCTGATCGACATCTCGCCGATCCGGGGCATCGCCAACGTCGTCCAGGTCGGCTCGTCGGGCTATCGCAAGCTGGTGACGGTGGGCGGCGTCAGCTCGGGCTGGGCCGCGGAGAACGCGCCGCGCGGCGATACGCCGACGCCCAATTTTGCCGAGATCGTGCCCGCCATGGGCGACCTCTTCGCCAATCCCGCGGCGACGCAGGCGATGCTCGACGATGCCGCCTTCGATGTCGAGGCGTGGCTCGCGGTCGAGATCGCGACCGAGTTCGCCCGCGCCGAGGGCGCTGCCTTCGTGGCGGGTGATGGCGTCAACAAGCCGAAAGGCTTCCTCACCGCGCCCAGGACCGCGCAGGACGACGGCGTGCGCCCGTTCGGCACGCTGCAATATCTCGCGACCGGCGTCGACGGCGATTTCCCGGCGAGCGAGCCCGAGGACAAGCTCATCGATCTCGTCCAGTCGCTGCGCGCGCCCTACCGGCAGGGCGCGGTATTCGTGATGAACAGCTTCACGCTTGCGATCATCCGCAAGATGAAGACCGCGGACGGTCATTTCATCTGGGCGGCGGGCCTTGCGGCGGGGCAGCCCGACACGCTGCTCGGCTATCCCGTCGTCGAGGCGGAGGACATGCCCGACATCGGATCGGGCACGACGCCGATCGCGTTCGGCAATTTCAAGGCGGGCTATCTGATCGCCGAGCGCGGCGAGACCGCGATCCTGCGCGATCCCTTCACCGCCAAGCCCTACGTCCATTTCTACGCGACGCGGCGGATCGGCGGCACCGTCTCCAATTCGGAGGCGATCAAGCTGATGAAGTTCTCGGCGGCCTGAGGCTTCCGCGCCGTAAATCCTCCCCTGCAAGGGGAGGTGGCATCGCGCAGCGATGACGGAG
>Ga0302314_10017433_pt1 | contig 12051 bp, 6 predicted proteins | sample III_Palsa_N2_3_FD_200533 | JGI IMG/M metagenome (GOLD analysis project Ga0302314, IMG submission 200533) | Peat permafrost microbial communities from Stordalen Mire near Abisko, Sweden - III_Palsa_N2_3 | ecosystem: Environmental > Terrestrial > Soil > Palsa > Peat permafrost | place: Sweden...
GGGGTGATGTCGGTGGTGATGAAGTAGGTGCCCTGGGGCTGGTAGACCTCGAAACCCGCCGCGCGCAGGCCGTCGGCCAGGAGGTCGCGCTTGCGGAGCAGGTCGGTGCGCAGGGTGGTGAAGTAGCCGTCCGGGAGCCGCAGGGCCTCTGCGACGGCGTACTGGAACGGGCCGGCGCTGACATAGGTCAGGTACTGCTTGGCGGTTCGGACGGCGGCGACCAACTCCCGCGAAGCCGTCACCCAGCCGACCTTCCAGCCGGTGAAGGAGAAGGTCTTGCCGGCGGAGGAGATGGAGACGGTGCGCTCGCGCATCCCGGGGAGGGCGGCGATGGGGTGGTGCGCGCCGCTGAAGACCAGGTGCTCGTAGACCTCGTCGGTGACCACCAGGAGGTCGTGCTCCACGGCCAGTTCGGCGATGGCGCTGAGCTCGTCCGGGGAGAGCACCATGCCGGTCGGGTTGTGCGGGGAGTTGAGCAGGAGCAGCCGGGTGCGCGGGGTGACCAGCGAGCGCAGCAGGTCGAGGTCGGGGCGGAAGTCCGGGGCGCGCAGGGTGAGCGGGACGCGGGTGGCGCCGGCCATGGCGATGCAGGCCGCGTAGGAGTCGTAGAACGGCTCGAAGGCGATCACCTCGTCACCGGGCTCCAGCAGCGCCAGCATCGCGGCGGCGATGGCCTCGGTCGCTCCGGCGGTGACCAGCACCTCGCCGTCGGGGTCGTAGGCGAGGCCGTAGAACCGCTGCTGGTGCTCGGCGATCGCCGCGCGCAGCTCGGGGATGCCGGGGCCGGGCGGGTACTGGTTGCCCCTGCCCTCGCGGATCGCGCGGACCGCCGCCTCGGCGATCTCGGCCGGGCCGTCGGTGTCCGGGAAGCCCTGGCCCAGGTTGATCGCGCCGGTCGCGGTGGCCAGCGCCGACATCTCCGCGAAGATCGTCGTCCCCAGCCCGTCGAGGCGTCGGTTCAGCAGCGGCCTTGCAGTCATCTTCGGCTCCTCGTGTGTGCGACTGCTGGCCATCCTCGGGCCGGGCCCGCGACCGCGACAAGCCCGGTCGGGTCACTGCGGCCGATCGGACGCCCGGGACGTGCGAGGAACCGTGGTCGGCCGAAGCCGGATCCCGGGCCGGTGGACGTACGGGAGAATGCCCGGGTGGACGAAGACCTTCTCGACAGCGCTCAGCAGCAGGCCGGGCGACGAACCAGGGGCGCTGCGAGGGCCGGCGCGGACCCGGCGGACGCATCGGCGCCGTCACGGCCGTCCGCCGGGCGCAGCGTGCTGCGCGCGCTGCGGGGTGCGGCGCTGCCACTCGCGGTGGCGGTCGCGTCCGCGCTGCTGAGCTGCCTGCTGATGAACTGGATGAAGACCCCGGGCGAGACCCTGGCCGGGCGGTTCCACGTCTGGGACGCGAGCTTCTACGTGCAGATCGCCGAGTCCGGCTATCCGCACGGCTACACCTACGGAGCCAACGGCCAGCTGTCCGGCAACAGCCTGGCGTTCTTCCCGCTCTACCCGCTGCTGATCCGGATCGTCCACCTGCTCACCGGGTTGGCCTTCGGCACCTCCGCCGTCGTCGTCGCCTGGCTCTGCGCGGCGGGTGCGGCCGTCGCCGTCCACCACCTGGTCGCCCGGCTGCACTCGGCCCGGGTGGCCGGCTTCGCGGTGGCGCTGGTGTTCTGCCAGCCGATGGCCGTGTCGCTGTGGATCGGCTACACCGAGAGCCTGTTCCTGCTGCTCGCGGCGGCGGCGCTGCTGGCGGTGCGGAAGGAGGCGTGGGTCTGGGCCGGTGTGCTCACCTGCCTGGCCGGGCTGACCCGGTCGACCGGGGTCGCCGTCGCGGCGGCACTGGTCGTCGGCGTGCTGCTGGCCGCGCGCCGGGAGCGGTCGCTGCGCCCGCGGATGCTGGTGGGCTGCCTGCTCGGCTGCGTCGGGATGCCCGTCTACCTGCTGTGGGTCGGTCTGCGGGTGGGCCAGCTGGACGGCTGGGCGCGGATCCAGAGCGCCGGCTGGAGCACGGCCTGGGACTGGGGCAGCAGCACGTTCGACTTCCTCAGCAGCACCCTGCACGGCGCGGACGGCTGGGTGCAGGTGAGCGTGGCCTTCGTCCTGCTCGGCTACGTGGTGGCGTGCGCGGCGGCCCTGCTGAGCCGCCCGTGGCCGCCGCTGGCCGTGTACGGGGCGCTGATCCTGGTGATGTCGCTGGGGCAGAGCAACTACTACCACTCCAAGCCGCGGCTGCTGGTCCCGGTGCTGCTGGCGGTGCTCCCGCTCGCGGAGGCGCTGGCCCGCGGGCGCCGGCCCGGGGCGTACCTGGCGCTGGCCTGGATCGCCTTCCTCGGCAGCTGGTTCGGCGCCTACATGCTCACGGTCTGGCCCTACGCGATCTGATCCGCAGCAGGACGGGGCCGCAGCAGGACGGGGCCGGTACGCATGCTGCGTACCGGCCCCGTTCAGCTGTGCTGACAGATCAGTCCTCGGCGGGACCGTCGGAGTCCTCGTCGCCCTCGGCGGAGCCGTCGACGTCCTTGACCAGGCCGAGGCGGTTCGCCAGCCACTGGTCGAAGGCGACCGAGGCCTGGGTCCAGTTGGCGGTCATGGCGACGAAGTAGTTGATGTTGACGCCCATGCCGACGATCATCTGCGACTCACCGATGACCCGGATCACGCCGTCGTCGTGGGTGTGGGTGTAGACCTTCGGCCAGAGCGACTCGCGGTTCCACTCGTCCAGCGCCTCCAGCAGCTCGGTCTTGGAGTCGATCGAGTGCGGGCGGTCGTAGAAGGTGCGGACCGCGAAGAGCTCCTTCTGGTCGCCGCGGAACATGTAGTAGACGCGGAAGCCCTCCCAGGGGGCGAGGAGGTCGCCCTCCTCGTCCATGGCGTGCTTCAGCTCCATCTGGTCCAGCAGCTGGCGCACCAGGTCCTGGTTCGGAACGACCACGGGCGGCGGCCCGGCCTCGCCCGACGGCTGCTGCGGCGGCTGCGGCACCCCGAAGGACGGGATGGACGACGGGTCGATGCTCATCGAGACGAGTTCCCTTCAAGAAGACTTTGCATGTCCATCCTGCCTCATGGGTGCCGGGCCGCGAAGCTTCAGCCCAGCTTCTTCAGAGAAGGCACGGAACGTTCAGCCGCCCGCACCGTGAGCTTGTCCGTTGCCTCATCCAGGTCCACCTCGACGGTGTCGCCGTCGAGCACCTCTCCGCTGAGGATCGCGCGCGCCAACTGGTCGCCGATCGCCGACTGCACCAGCCGCCGCAGCGGGCGCGCCCCGTACGCCGGGTCGTAGCCGGTGAGCGCCAGCCAGTCCCGGGCAGCCGCGTTGACCTGCAGCGTCAGCCGCCGGTCGGTGAGCCGCCGGTCCAGCGCGGCGACCTGGAGGTCGACGATCCGGGCCAGCTCCTCGGTGTCCAGCGCATCGAAGATCACGATGTCGTCGAGCCGGTTCAGGAACTCCGGCTTGAACGAGGCCCGCACCGTCTCCATCACCCGGGACCTCTTGGTGGCCTCGTCCAGGTTGGGGTCGATCAGCCACTGCGAGCCCAGGTTGGAGGTCAGGATGAGGATGGTGTTGCGGAAGTCGACCGTCCGCCCCTGGCCGTCCGTCAGCCGGCCGTCGTCCAGCACCTGCAGCAGGATGTCGAAGACCTCCGGGTGGGCCTTCTCGACCTCGTCCAGCAGCACCACGCTGTAGGGGCGGCGGCGCACCGCCTCGGTCAGCTGGCCGCCCTCCTCGTAGCCGACGTAGCCGGGGGGCGCCCCGACCAGCCGCGCCACCGAGTGCTTCTCGCCGTACTCGCTCATGTCGATCCGGGTCATCGCCCGCTCGTCGTCGAAGAGGAAGTCCGAGAGCGCCTTCGCCAGCTCGGTCTTGCCGACACCGGTCGGGCCGAGGAAGAGGAAGGAACCGGTCGGCCGGTCCGGGTCGGCGACGCCCGAGCGGGAGCGGCGCACCGCGTCCGACACCGTCTGGACGGCGGTGCTCTGGCCGATCAGCCGACGGCCCAGCTCCTGCTCCATCCGCAGCAGCTTCGCGGTCTCGCCCTCCAGCAGCCGGCCGGCCGGGATCCCGGTCCAGGAGGCGACGACGTCGGCGACGTCGTCCGGGCCGACCTCCTCCTTCACCATCGAGGCCGTCGAGGCCTCGGAGCGGGCGGCGTCCTGGCCCTCGGCCAGCTCGCGCTCGGCGGCCGGGATGTCCGCGTACATCAGCCGCGAGGCCGTGGTGAAGTCGCCGTCGCGCTCGGCGCGCTCGGCCTGGCCGCGCAGGTCGTCCAGCCGCTCCTTCAGCTCGCCGACCTTGTTGAGGGTGGCCTTCTCCGCCTGCCAGCGGGCGGTCAGCCCGGCCAGCTGCTCCTGCTTGTCCGCGAGGTCGCGGCGCAGCCGGGCCAGCCGGTCGACGGAGGCGGCGTCGGACTCCTTGGCCAGCGCCATCTCCTCCATCCGCAGCCGGTCCACGGCGCGCTGCAGCTCGTCGATCTCCACCGGGGAGGAGTCGATCTCCATCCGCAGCCGGGACGCGGCCTCGTCGACCAGGTCGATGGCCTTGTCCGGCAGGAACCGGGAGGTGATGTAGCGGTTGGACAGGGTCGCGGCGGCGACCAGCGCGGCGTCCGAGATCTGGACCTTGTGGTGGGCCTCGTAGCGGCCCTTCAGCCCGCGCAGGATGGCGATGGAGTCCTCGACCGAGGGCTCGCCGACCATGACCTGCTGGAAGCGACGCTCCAGCGCGGCGTCCTTCTCGATGTGCTCGCGGTACTCGTCCAGCGTGGTCGCACCGACCATCCGCAGCTCGCCGCGGGCCAGCATCGGCTTGAGCATGTTGCCGGCGTCCATCGAGGAGTCGCCCCCGGCACCGGCGCCGACCAGGGTGTGCAGCTCGTCGATGAAGGTGACGACCTGCCCCTCGCTCTGCCTGATGTCCGCCAGGACGGCCTTCAGCCGCTCCTCGAACTCGCCGCGGTACTTCGCCCCGGCCACCATCGAGCTCAGGTCCAGTGAGACCAGCCGCTTGCCGCGCAGCGACTCCGGGACGTCCCCGGCGACGATGCGCTGGGCCAGGCCCTCGACCACGGCGGTCTTGCCGACGCCGGGCTCGCCGATCAGCACCGGATTGTTCTTGGTCCGCCGGGACAGCACCTGGACGACCCGGCGGATCTCCTGGTCGCGGCCGATCACCGGGTCCAGCTTGCCGTCACGGGCGGCCTGGGTGAGGTCGGTGCCGTACTTCTCCAGCGCCTTGTAGGTGCCCTCCGGGTCCGGCGAGGTGACCTTGCCGCTGCCCCGCACGTCCTTGAACGCGGCCAGCAGCGCCTTGGGGGTGGCCCCTTCGGCCCGCAGCGCGTCGGCGACCTGGCCGCCCTCGGCGGCGAGGCCGACCAGCAGGTGCTCGGTGGAGACGAAGGCGTCGTCGAGGTCGGCCGCCCGGGCGCCGGCCTCGTTCAGCACGGCGACCAACTGGCGGGCGATCTGCGGCGCGGAGACCGTCGAGCCCTGGGCGCTGGGCTGGGCGGCGTTGAGCCGCTCGGCGGCGGCCCGGAGCCGTACCGGGTCGGCCTTGACGGCCTCCAGCAGCGGCTTGGCGATACCCTCGGGCTGCTCCAGCAGCGCGAGCAGCAGGTGCACCGGGGTGACATCGGGGTTGCCCGCACTCGATGCCTGCCGGATCGCAGCCGACAGGGCTTCCTGCGCCTTGGTGGTGAGCTTGCTCGCGTCCACGCTGGGGTGTCCTCCTGAGCTCGGCGTGACTGTGGACCGGAGTGAACCACTGGGCGTGCCTCACCCAGCGAATCCTGCCATGGTGAACATGACGTAAGTTGAGTCTATTCCACTCAAGGCAGGATCTGGGACGTCTCCGGCCGACGCCGGACCGCAGTCGGCGCCGAGCGCCTGCGCTACAGCCGGTCCTGGTGCTCCGCCGCCTGCATGTGGTCCACGCAGACCGCGACGCTGAGCAGCAGCGGCACGTCCTGGTCGTCCTGGATGTCGATGCCGTAGGTGTCGCGGAAGCTGAACCACTTCCGGCTGATGTGGGCGATCCGGTGGCCGTGCTCCTCGACCGCGAACTCGTGGTCGCTGAAGTTGCCGTGCACCTCCAGCTCCCGCCCGTCGTGGAGGTGCACCTCGTACTTGTCCCGGAACGGGGTGAACAGCTTCTTCTTCACCGTGGCGACGACCTCGCCGTCCCGTTCGATCTTCATCGCGTCGCGGATGCTCACCAGCTTCTTCTTGACCACGGCCACCTTGTGGCCGTGCATGTCCTTGAGCTCGAAGGTGTCCGAGATCCGGAGGATCTTCGCGTCCACCAGGAACGCCTTCTCGCCGTGCTCGGTGGTGATCCAGAAGTCGTCGCCGATCGAGAACAACCGGTCGCGCAACAGGTACTTCATGCCGCCCCGCCTCCTTGAGTGATCCTGCGTCGGCGTACCGGCCCGCCTCGGCGCGCGCTTGCGCGCGTCCGCGCGGGGCCGTGCATCCGCTGTCCGTGGAGACGCCTTCCCCCGGCCCGCCGGTTCGACCCTTCCATGCACCCGTACGTGGCGGAAGACCGAACGGAGAAACGGTCAGCTGACGGTGGGTGAGCTGACGGGGTGGCATTCCGTTCATGCGGTTATCGGATCTCTGCTCAGGGGGACGTTCGCGACGGCCGAGGCGCGCGAAGGTCATGCACCGGGGGCGTCCGCTGCGAAGCACGCCCCCGCGCCACACCCGAGAGAAAGCGACAGTGACGGGCCATGACGCAGAGAAGGATCCCCCGCCGTTCCGGCACGACGTTCGGCAGCTACTCCCGACCGGTCCAGCGCGTCGCGGCCCTGACCGGCGCGCTGGCGACCGTCTGCCTGCTGTGCGCCACCCCGGCCGGGGCCAGCGCGAGCGCGAACGAGACCGCCCATACCCGGCAGCAGGCCGCGCGCCTCGGCGGCGCGGTGCAGGGAGGCGCGAGGCAGACGGGCTCGGGGTACGCGGGTTCGGGGTACGCGGTCTCGGAGCACGGGCAGCCGAAGTCGACCTGCCCGCCGAAGAAGTCCCATGAGCACGAACACGCGGCCATGTGCGAGGAGCAGGGCCGGACCGGACCGGCCGGTCCTGCGGGAGCGCCGGGCCAGACCGGCCCCGCAGGGGCGACGGGCGCCACGGGAGAGGCCGGGGCGATGGGCCCCGCCGGACCCATGGGGGCGACCGGAGCGACCGGGGCTATGGGAAGTCCGGGTGCGACCGGCGCCAGGGGGCCGGTGGGAGAGGTCGGCGCCACGGGAGCCACCGGTCCGGCCGGGCCGAAGGGCGACCGTGGGCCGTCCGGACTGACCGGACCGACCGGAACTGCGGGGACGCCGGGGGCAACCGGGCAGCCGGGGGCAGTCGGGGCAAAGGGCGATACGGGGGCGGCAGGGGCGACCGGGGCGAAGGGCGATGCCGGCCCGATGGGGCCGATCGGGGCGAAGGGCGACACCGGCCCCGCAGGGCCGGCCGGAGCGAAGGGCTCGAAGGGCGCGACCGGCGCGACCGGGGCAGCGGGTGCTACTGGCATGCCGGGTGCCACTGGGGCTGCAGGGTTGCCAGGGGTACCTGGCTTGATCGGAGCTACCGGAGCTACCGGAGCAACTGGAGCTACCGGACCCTCCGGGGCAACGGGTGCAACCGGTGCGAAGGGTGCAACGGGTCCTGCAGGTCCCAGTGGGGCTACGGGTCTCACCGGTGCGGACGGGGCCACCGGCGCCACGGGGCCAACCGGCGCAACCGGGGCCCCGGGGGCGGTCGGGGCGACCGGGCCCGACGTCGGCATCGCTGCGATCTTCGACGGGAGCACCGAGCTGCGGACCGCCGTGAACGCGAGTGGCGCCGCCTACCTCCAGGACAGCCGCACTGCGGGAACGCCCTGGATGCCGCTCTCCCTCGTCGCCGACTACCCCTCCGGCAGGATCGCCGCCGGCTCCGTCGCCCTCCAGGGTCACAACCTCTTCATCACCCTGCTGACCAGCAGCGGCTCTGCCTACGAGACCGTCTGCATGGACGACCCGACGTCGCTGACGGCGGAGAACCTCAACTCCCGGTGCAGCGCCTTCACCGCCGTGACACCCATTCCCTGACGAGCCGCCCCGGCCGAGGAGTCGGCGGCGGATCCGCTCAGCGGACCGCCGCCGACTCGGCCAGGAGCTGGACCGCGAACTCCCGGTTGGCCCGGGTCTGCTCGCGGTACGGGGCGGGCAGGTCGGCCAGGGCCAGCAGCCGGTCGCAGGCCGCGAGCGAGCCCTGCGGGTCGCCGCTCCAGTAGGCGGCGATGGAGTGCTCGAACAGCAGGCCCCAGCGGTAGATCCACGGCTGGACGAAGAGCCAGTCGTCGGGCTGGGGACGGTCGAGGCCGGCCCGGGTGAAGGCGTGCGCCGCCTGGTAACGGCCCAGCAGTCGCAGCCGCGAGGCGAGCTCGTAGCTGGCCTCCAGCCGCTGCGGCCGTACCTCCCCCGCCCGCACCAATGCGTCCATCGCGCCCGGCCAGTCGTCGTTCCCGGCCCTCAGGACGCCTGCCTGGAGCAGCGCGTAGTACACCTCCTCCTCCCAACCGCCCATCTCGGCGCGGCGTTCGTAGAGGTCGACCGCCGCCGTGGTCTCACCGAGGTCCCGAAGGGTCTGGGCCAGGTAGAAGACGGCACGGGAGTTGCCGGGATCGCGGTCGAGCTCCGCGCGCAGCAGTCGGGCGTCGCGGGTGAACTTGTCCGACCTCGACCCGCCGTCGGCGAAGTGCTCGACGGAGATGGCGTCGATGGTGGCCGGAACGTCCCGCTCATCGGTCGTCAGGTACTCGTGGGTCGAGCCGACGTAGCGCCAGTCGGTACTGCTCCGCACCAGCCGCTTCACCCGGTACTCGGTGTCGCTGACATGCCGCACCAGGTACGAGTCGGCGGTCAGCTCGGGGATTTCCCCCGCCTGCCGGACGACCATGTCGGCGTCGATCAGCAGCAGGTAGTCGGACCGGCCCCGGGCGTGCCGGATGTTGAGCGTGCGGTTGTGCCCGAAGTCGACCCAGGGCTCCTGGTGCAGTTCGCCGGGGATCCCGGCCAGGGCCGACCGGATCAGCTCCTGGGTTCCGTCGGTCGAGCCGGTGTCGGAGATCACCCAGTAGTCGATCAGCCCTCGCACCGAGGCCAGGCAGCGCTCGATGACCTGTGCCTCGTTCTTGACGATCATGCACAGGCAGATGGAAATCCGCTGTTCCACCACGACCTCCCAGGCTGCGCCGTCGCCGCACGCCACCCGGGCGTCCGCACCGTTCGGATCGTATCCGGCCGCCCCCGGCCCAGCCGGAAGCAACACCTCCGGATATGGGAACGCGGCCCCGCCGGTGTTCCGGCGGGGCCGCGCGTCCTCGGTCGGTCGGTCAGTACAGGCCGGCGAAGACGTTCCAGCCGCCGCCGAGACGGACCCGGGTCGGGAAGGTCCCGTTCGCGGTGCTCTCGTAGCGCCAGAGCGTCCCCGAGGAGTCGCGGGCCACGATGTCGCTGCGGCCGTCGCCGCCCAGGTCGCCGACGCCGACGACGGCGGTGTAGCCGCCGAAGCCGCTGCCCACCTCGGTCCGCGCGCCGAACCCCCCGTGGCCGTTGCCGAGGTAGCGCCACAGGATGCCACGGGAGTCCATGGCGACGATGTCGCCCGCGCCGTCGCCGTTGACGTCGCCCACGGAGACGATCCAGTCGTAGGCGTTCCACCCTGCGCTGATCCGGACCGGCGCCGAGAAGCCCCGGCTGTTGCCGGCGAAGAACCACAGCACACCGGAGCGGTCACGGGCGATCAGGTCGTCGTGGCCGTCACCGTTCAGGTCCCCGACACCGACCAACTGGTCGAAGGCGTTCCAGCCGGCGCCGATGGTCATCGGCTTGGAGCTGTTGAAGCTGGGCCAGTTGGCGATTCCGGGGTAGTACTTGAGCACGCCGTTGCCGGTGCGCGCCAGGACGCCGTTCACCCCGCTGCTGTCCAGGTCCCCGAACAGGACCACGTCGTTGACCTGGTTGGCGCCGTTGCCGAGCGACCAGGACGAGTAGAGCCCCTCGTCGACCAGACCGCCCTGGCCATTGCCCTGGTAGATGAAGCCGGAACCGGCCGGGTACTGCGGGATGGCACGGCCGGTGATCCCGAACAGCGTCGGCGTGCCGTTCTCGTCGTAGGAGTGGAAGGGCTCGACGCCGCCCTGGAGCAGAACCGTTCCGGACGCCACCTGATCCGCAGGACCGGTCGGATCATCGGCCGGAGTGGCCCATACCGTCCAGGTGTAGGGGCCGTCGTAGACGCGCTTGCCCGCGTCCGTCAGCCCGTTCCAGTTCGCCGTCAGCTCGGCCGGGGTCGGTCCGCCGGTCTCCACGTGCACCTGCTGGCCGGTGGAGGCGCGGCTGACCACCAGGCGCCAACTGCTCACCGGGCGACTGACCGTCGCCCCGACGTACCAGGGAACCCCGCTGGTGTTGGGCGGCGTGATCACATCGATCGACTGTGCGGCGATCCCCGACACCGCCGAGGCGGGTACCCCGGTGGTGAGCACGTGGACCGTGTTCGACGCGTCGGCGTAGGCGACGTCGCCGCTGGTCCGGTCGACCGTCCAGTCGATGTCCCGGTCGTCACCGGTGAAACCGGCAGCGAAGGTGGCGAGTGTCGTGGTCGCCCCCACGCTGTCCGAGTGAACGTCCGTCAGCTGCAGCTCGCCCGAGGCCGGGTCGTGTCGGACCACGTATCCGTCGCCGAGCAGCAGCGGTCCGGCCGTGACCGGGATCTCCTGGTCGGTGGCCAGGTCGTAGACGCCCGCCGGGCCGGCCGCCCCACAGCTCCAGTAGAGCCAGTGCTGCGCCACCTGGATCTCGCTGGGCGCGCAGTCGGCGCCGGTGGAGATCGTCCGGACGACCGGCGCGGAGCGGAGGCCGTCCTGCTCGGCAAACGCCTGGATCCGGCCGGGGCCGGAGGTCCGCCAGAGCGTGCCCTGCCACAGCGCGGCGCCGGTGACCGGGACGGGGGCGGTCGCCACGTCCTGGCCGGGCTCCCAGACATACTGCTGGCTGCCGGAGTCGACGACCTCGAACTCGGAGTCCGCGTCGACGATCCGGGTGTCCGGCGAGGGGAAGCCGTACTGGATGCCCTCGACATAGGCCGTGGCCCCGCTCGCCGAGGGCACCACCTCGGTGTCGCCGTACCAGCTGCCGTCGACCATTCGGACGCACTCGGCGTCCACGGCGCAGGGGCCCGGGGTCCTGCTCAGGTAGCCCCAGCTGACCGGACCGGTGCCGAGGGTGTTGCTGGTGGCCGAGGCCGCCGCCAGCGGGGTGGTGGAGAGCGCGAAACGGTCGGGCGCGTTCAGTTGCGGGACCTGCAGCAGCTGCCGGACCTGGCCGTAGTCCATGGTCAGCGTGGCGGTGGTGGCGGCCGGCGGCGGAAGTTGACGCACCACGGTCGTGCTCAGGCTGCCGTCGGACGCGGCGGTGAACCGCTGCACCGACTGCACCGTGCTCGTCCCACCGGCGACCAGGACTCCACCGACGCCCTCGAACAGCGGGGACAGGCTGGTCACGGCGGCCAACTGAGTGTCGATCAGAGTGGGCGTGCCACCGGTCGCGAGTGGCACCGCGTACAGGCTTTTGGGACCGCTGCCCACATTCGGCGCCGCTGCCGCCACCATCAGCAACTGGCCGCCGACCACCGCGAATCTGCCGGGCTGGGTCGGCATCGCGACGGACACCTGCTGCACCGTCGCCGCACCGGCGACCACATCGGCCACCGCGACCGACGACACCGTCAGGGTCCCGCTGGAATAGGAGGAGGTGTAGAGGTAGCCGCCCGAGAGTGTCGGGACGGTGGGGCCGAACCCGACCGGTACCGGCACCGCCACCCCGCTGGAGAGGTCCAGCAGGAACTCCTGCTGGCCGGTCTCGCCCGGCTGCGGCGCCGTGGTCACCAGCGCGTAGTCGTCGGTGCCCTGGTCGAAGGAGACCGCGAGCACGGCCGCGGACGGCAGGCCCGAGACCGGCAGGTCGGACGTGGTTCCGTCCGGGTTGAGCTGGAGCAGGTTCAGAGCGCTGCCCTGCGT
>Ga0302314_10017434_pt1 | contig 12051 bp, 10 predicted proteins | sample III_Palsa_N2_3_FD_200533 | JGI IMG/M metagenome (GOLD analysis project Ga0302314, IMG submission 200533) | Peat permafrost microbial communities from Stordalen Mire near Abisko, Sweden - III_Palsa_N2_3 | ecosystem: Environmental > Terrestrial > Soil > Palsa > Peat permafrost | place: Sweden...
GCGGATCCCGGCGCCCCCGGCAGCGAAGTCCTGGGGCGGGTGTTCCCGCACGAGGCTGCAGCGGCGCAGCACCAGCAACGAGGAAGAAGATGCAGGCTGGGCCAGTCACCGGCTACGGTTGAGCCGACTCTTACTGATAGAGCTGATTCAAAATAGCAATCCACGGGCACCGTTTGACGGGCGTGTCATGCGGTGGGGGAATTACCCAGAGTGGTCACCCGGACACGCCGAGGACCAGGTTTGTCAAAACGTTACAGGGCTTTCCGCTGCCTTTTTTGCCCTGCCAGCGAGGCCGGAAATACACGGATCGCCGCCGACAGGGAATCGGCGGCGATCCGTTGCGGATTGTCCGCAGTTCACCCCTGGGAATACTTGATGGCCGGATGGGCAGCAACGGCGACCGCTGTTGAGGCGGGAGCAGCAGCGGTCGTAAGAGCGAGGACGGGACCGGCCACAAGTGCGCCGATAGTACCAACCGTGAGGATGGCGGGAGCGAGGACGTTTCGCCGAATGCGCATGACTACCTCCATGCGTTTGCCGAGGTCAATGCCGCAACCTGTGCTCTCGGCGGCCCCGCGGGCATCGCTGTCCGCGTTTTTCCAATCACCAGTTTTTGGCTGATTTCATTGTTAGGATAAATCGATGGACGCTCCATATACAAATAGTAAAAGCAGCGTCACCATGTGCTATGGCAATTTACCTGGTAATTGTCTTTCAAGATGCAGGAAAATTTCCTCAATTAGGTGCAGAAGAACTCGCAGTGCACATTGCAGCTCACCTTGCACGACGATTAGGCCAGGGTGGCAGAGGCCATCCCCGCCATTTACCGAATTTGTGTCCTAAATAGAACCGCTTGTTCCCTAGATGTCCAGCTAGTACTCTTCGTGACATGCATCCGGTAACCACGGACGGCGGGCTCGCCGGACGTGATGACGAGCTGGCGCTGCTCGACGGGTATTTGAGAGAACTCGGCCGGGGCGGCGGCAACGCGGTGCTCATCGAGGGTGAGCCGGGTATCGGCAAGACCACCCTGGTCCACACCGCTCTCGGTCGGCTGCCGTCCGGGAGCTGCCAGGTCTTCTGGGGCGCGGGCGACGAGCTGGGCCAGGAACTGCCGCTGCTGCCGTTCCTCGATGCCCTGGGCGTGCGACGGCAGTCGGCTAATGCCCGGCGGACCACCATCGCCGGACTGCTGCGCGGCGAAGTCGCGACCGACCGCGGTACCGACGTCCCGGCGATGCTCGCCGAGCAGCTCATCGCGCTCACCATGGACGAGACTGTCGCGCGGCCGGTGGTGCTGGTCATCGACGACCTGCAGTGGGCCGACCCGGCGAGTGTGAAGCTCTGGGGGCGGCTGGCGCGGACCGCGTGGGAAGTGCCGCTGCTGCTGGTCGGGCTGACCCGGCCGACCCCGCAGCGTGAGGACCTGCTGGCACTGCGCCGTTCGGTCGAGTTCGAGGCCCGGGTACAGCTCTCCGCCCTATCCCCGTCCGCCGCCGCCGAGCTGGTGACGGAGCTCGCGGGCGGACGACCGGACGCCGAATTGCTCCGGCTGGCCGAGGGCGCGGCCGGCAACCCGCTTTACCTCACTGAGCTGCTGGCCGCGCTGGAGCGGTCCGGCGCGATCACGGTCAGCGCGTCCGGAATGGCGGAGCTCGCGGCCGGCACCGTGCCCGACTCGCTGACGGCCGCCATCGCGGACCGCATCGGCTTTGTGTCCGGGTCCACCCGGGAACTGCTGCGCGCGGCGGCCCTCTTGGGGGTGGAGTTCGCCGTCCCCGACCTCACCGCCGTGCTCGGTAAGACCGTGGCTGAGGTGATGCCCGCGCTCGCCGAGGCCCGCGCGACCGGGGTGCTGACTGATTCCGGCGACGGCACCGCCCTCGCCTTCCGGCACCCGCTGATCAGGGAGGCGCTGTACGCGGAGCTGCCCGCAGCGGTGCGCGGCGCCTGGCACCGCGATGCCGGGCACGCCCTCGCCGAGGCCGGCGCGGCCCCGGACCGGGTCGCCCGGCAGCTGCTGCGCGCGCTCGGCGGGGTCGCTGACGACCGCACGGCCGGGGACCCGGCCAGCCAGATTGAGCGCCCCCCAGTAGCCGTCGGCGCACCCCCGGCGGGCGGTTTCATGGATCAGTGGATGCTCGACTGGCTCGCCACGTCGGCCGATTCCCTGGTTGGCCAGGCCCCGGGCGTCGCCTCCGAGCTGCTCGGTCAGGCGGTGGCGGACATCCCGGCCGGGTCGGTCGAGCACGGGTGGCTGGCGAGCAGGCTCGCCGACGCGCTGTACCGGACTGGCGACCGAACCGAGGCGGAACGAGTGGCGGAGCGAGCGCTCGGCCACGCCGCTGATCCCGATCTGCTGGTGGACCTGCACTGGACGCTCGCGCAGTGCCGGATGCTCGAGGGCCGTTCCGCTGAGTCATTTGTCACCCTGCACCAGGCCCTCGACGCGCCCGGCATCACCCCGAAGCACCGCGGCCGCCTGCTTATCCTCGCCGCCCGCACCTATCTCTACTGCGGCGACGGGGAGGCGGCGGCCCAGGAAGCGACTGAGGCGCTTGCTTCGGCGCAGGACGTGAACGACACCTGGGCGACCGGCTGGGCGCTGCACGTGCTAGCGATCACCTCCGCCATCCGCGGCGACGTAACCGACGCGCTGCTGCTCCAGGACCGGGCCCTGGCGGTGACCGAGACCGATCCGACGCTGCGAGACCTCGGGATCCTGCTGGCGATCAACAAGGCCGTCTCCCTGTTCAACCTCGACCGGTGCGATGAGGCGCTGGCCGCGGCGGAACAGGCGCGGCAGCAGGCGCACCAGGTAGGCACGGCGTTCCGGCTGTCTCAGGTGCACTTCACGCTGAGCCAGGCCCTGGGTGAGATGGGCCGGTGGGACGACGCCCTGTCCGAGATCGCGAGCGTGCCCGAGGACCTGAAGGAACCGGTCAGTGCCTGCATCGAGCGGGGAATCGCCGCGGTCATCGGCTTTCACCGCAACGAGCCGGAGGTGGCCCGCCGCCACCTGGCGAGCGCCGAGCAGTACGCGAAGCGCTCTGCGCACGGCACGATTCCTTCGTTGCAGCTGGCTCAGTCACTTGACCAGGAGCAGGCCGGGGCCTTCTCCGCCGCGCTTGATGTGCTGACCGCCGCGATCGACGCGAATCCCGCTGATCTCGGCGAGATCGAGGAGTTTTTCAGCGAAGCGGCCCGGCTTGCCGTCAAGATCAGCGACAATCGCACGGCACAAGCCGTCACCGCACAGGCGGCCGCACTGGCCGAGGGGTCGCAGGTCCCGCACCGGCAAGCGAACGCGCTGTACTGCCGCGGCATGGTCGACCGCGACCCCAGCGTGCTGCTCGCCGCCGCGCAGCGGTACGCCGACGCGGGGCGGCCGCTCCCCCGGGCCAAGGCCCTCGAAGCGGCGGCCGAGTGCCTGGTCGAAACCGAAGACCGGACCGGCGCCCGGCAGGCGTTCGAGCAGGCGGTCGAGGTCTACGAGTACCTGGGGGCCGAGGCGGACCTGAACCGGGTCCAGTCCGACTTCCGCTCGCACGGCATCCGGCGCGGCCCGCACAGCAAGCACCGGCGCGCGGTCAGCGGCTGGGACGCGCTGACCGACACCGAGCTGAAGGTCGCCGCGTTCGTCGAAGAGGGCCTGTCCAACCCGGAGATCGCGGCCCGGCTGATGCTGTCGCGCAAGACCGTGGCGACCCACGTCTCGCACATCCTGAAGAAGCTGAACCTGACGAGCAGGACCGACGTCGCCCGGGAGTCGGCCATCCGGGCCAGCACGGCCCGCTAGGCGACGGCCAGGCAACATCCCGCTCACCGGCGGCCTGGCAGCGCCGGCTAACAAAAAAAGCGCCAGCTAACAAAAAAGCGGCCGTCCCGGGCTCAGCCCGGACGCCCGGCGGCGGCTGCCATTCACCGGCTCCGCGCCATGGACTCCCCGCCGTTCGCGCCAGTCCACCCCTGCGGGCGGCGGGGACGTGGGGGCGGCGCGCCGGTGAGGGGCCGGCGCGCCGCTCCGCGGAAACGGGGACGGCGGCGCTGCTGCGGCCTGCCGCCCGCCATCCCCGTCGTCAAGCGTCCGCGCAGCGGCCCATTGCCGCGCGGACACGTCGTGGCCGGCCTCCGGCCACGGCCGGAACCGGACGAAAATCCCGGTGCCCGGCTGCGGCGGCCGGGCACCGGGTTGCGGGGGTGGTGCCGCGTTTGCGGCCCGCGGCACCGTCCCTGCGGTTTCGCGGGGCTGGCGGCGTGTGCGGCGCACGCCGCCAGCCCCACAGGTGCGGGAACGGTGACCGTGATGCGGCCCACGGCACCCGTCCCCACGTCTTGTCAGCCCTGCCGCCCCCAGGTGGTGGTGCCGGCCCGGCGCCCCCAGGTCGTGGTGCGGGCGCAGCGGCCCCAGGTGGTGGTGCCGGCCCGGCCCCAGGTGGTGGTGTGCGTCCGGTTCGGGGTGATCGTCATGTACCTGCTCCTGACGTGTCGGGGCCGCGCTGGTCGCGACCCGAAGGGCGGATCCTGATGCCGGACCAGAACGCGAGCCGGCAGCGGAACTGGCGGTCATAGACGCCCCGCGAGCTCGCCCCGGCCCAGGCCGCGCCGGACAGGCCGCGGCCGTGGAAGCCGGTGCCGCGCATGTCAGCGGGGCGGCAGCCGCCAGCGCCGACGGCGGGAGTGCTGAACCTCCGGGGGCTCACAGTCCAGCACCCCCGCTCGTGGCTTCCCGCGGGGGCAATCCGCGGTCCTTCCCCCGGGGGTCGTTGGCATCGCCGGCCCGGGGGATGGCTGAGGTGTCGTGCTCGGACCGCAGCACGTAGAAGACGGCCCGGCCCGCTGGTGTCCGGTAGTGGCCGCTGTCAGCCGCCAGCGCGGCGGCGAGCAGCAGGCCGCGCTCGGCGTTGGCGTCGGCGTCGGCGGTCTCCCAGGAGTCGCCGGACACCGACGCGTCATGGACCTCGACCCGGAACTGGCCGGACGACCACCTGATGCTGAGCATGACCGTCTCGCCCGCGCCGTTGGTCACCGCGTTGATGAGCAGGTCGCTGGTGAGCAGGACGGCAACCGCCGGGTTGACCGGGACCGACCAGGCGGCGATGGCCGCGCGGACATGCCCGCAGGCATAGGCCGCCGCGGCCCCGCCCAGCTCGAGCCGGACGCGGCGGTGCCGCAGTTCGGCCGGCCGGGCCACCGTGGCGAGCGCTATGGTGTCCATCGCGGGTCCTTTCCAGCTCGTTTGCCAGTCGCAAAGCGTTGCGCACCGGCGGCCGCAGCTGCCTGCTCCCGGAGAAGAGCTCCCGGGGACGGGGCGGAGCAGGCGGCCGGTTCTCTCTCTTCCCGGCCGCGGCGCCGGTTGCAGAACAAATACTGCTGAAAATTGCAGCGCGAGACATCGGTCAGCTGACCGATCTTGGGCCTTTGCCCGGCTCGCCCCCCGGGTCCTTTCATCCCGCCCGTCCCGTTTGGCCGGTTGACCCGCTGTTGCCGGGCTGGAAGAGCTCGTCAGCGGCAGCCGGGCGGCCCTCGCACGGAAACGCGAGAGTGAAGTACACCGCCTTGCCGGCCGGGGTACGGTAGAAGCCCCACTCGGCTGACAACGACGTCACCAGCAGCAGCCCGCGGCCGGTTTCTGCCTCGGCCGGGTCCTCGTTCTCGAGCACCGGAAGGTCGGCGGACCCGTCGTGGACAGCCACCCGCAGCCCGGCCGCGTCGCTCGCGATCGTCAGCAGGATGAAGGTGGCCGAGGCGGGTGCCCCGTGCGTGACGGCGTTGGTCACCAGTTCGCTGGCGAGCAGCACCGCGACGTCGGGGTCGACCGGGATGTGCCACGCGCGGATGGCATCGGCGACGACGGTGCGGGCCGCCGCCGCGGCGGTGAGGTTCGACCGCAGCGGGATGCGGCAGTGATGCTGGCTCACCGGGAGTGGCGGGCTAGCGGAGCGAGTCGGACGGGTCGGCGCCATCGGGGTCATGGGCTTTCCTTCGCGGGCCGGACTTTGGCTGTTGCATAACAAACACTCATGCAACTTGCATTGACAGACATCGGGCAGCTGACCGATATCGAATCAAGCCCGGTCAAGGTGTGTTCCCGCATGTCACAGGGGTGATCGTGGACCTGATTCCCGCCGTCCGCCCACAGGAGAGTGGTGCGGGCCCATGAGTCACCACGCCCCGTTCGGACACCATTTGTCGAGATTTATCCCGAACGATGCGGCTGTCCCATCAGACGTCAGCCATCACAACCTGGGTACTACACCTGGTTACCGGGTGTCAGCTGGCGAGCTACGGGGACGAGGTGGCCGGTGAGCGGGATTACCAGCCTACAGGTCGGTTCGCCGCTCTCCTACATGATCGCGTTCGGACTGCCGTGCCTGGACGCGGTGCTGCCGGTGCTGCCGAGCGAGACCGTGATCATCGCGTTCGGGGTGGCGACGGCCGGGTCGACCGACCCGCTCATCCTGCTGATCGTGGCGTGCGCGGCGGCCGGCGCGTTCGCCGGCGACAACCTGTGCTACCTGATCGGCTGGCGGTTCGGCCCGTGGGCGACCCGGCGGTTCTTCTCCAGTGAGAAGGGCGCCGCCCGCAAGGACTGGGCGGAGCGGTCGCTGGCCCGGTTCGGGATGGGGCTCATCATCGTCTGCCGGTTCATCCCGGCCGGCCGGACCGCGGTCACCTTGTGCTGCGGGCTCGTCCGCTACTCCTACCGCCGTTTCACCGTCGCGGTCGCGGTGGCCGGCGTCATCTGGGCGTTTTACGCGTTCCTGGCCGGGCGGCTTGGCGGCCAGGCGTTCGAGCACAACCGGGTGGCCGGGTTCGCGGTCGCTTTTGGCGGCGCGCTGGTGATCAGCGGGATCATCGAGCTGATCCGGCGCGTCATCGAGCGACGCCGGTCCCGCGTCAGCGACCGCGAAGATCGCTGAGTACCAGGTCCGCCGCCCGGTAGCCGACCAGCACGGCCGGGGCGCCGGTGTTGCCGCTCAGCTGGCCGGGCAGCACCGAGGCGTCCGCGACCCGCAGGCCGGTGACGCCGCGCACCCGCAGCTGCGGGTCGGTCACGTCATCCTCGGCCGGACCCATCGCCGCCGAGCCCACCGCGTGGTAGATCCCGGTCCCGGTCGCCAGCGCGTACCGGATCGTGTCGGACCCGGTGCTGACCCCGGGACCGGGGAATTCCTCCGCCTGAATCAGGGCCGCGGCCGGCGGCTGGGCGAGCACGGCGCGGGCGATCTGCACCACCGGGGCGATCGCCGCCCGGTCGGACTCGGTGTCCAGGAACCGGGCGTCGATGACCGGGGCGTCGTCCGGGCTGGCGCCGGAAATGTGCACCGAGCTGGTCGTCTGCGGGCGCAGCGGGTAGGCCATGAACAGGATGCCGGGGTGCCGGGCCAGCTTCATCTCCGCGCTCGCGGTGTCCAGCGCCATCGGCACGAACAGGCCCTGCACGTCGGGGCGGGCCGCGGCCGGGCTGGACTTGAACTGGCAGACCAGGTCATAGCCGCCGGTCGACAGCTGCCCGCGGCCGTCCGCCAGCCAGTGCAGCGCCTCGGTCAGCTGCCCGGTCCGGTGGCTGAGCCTGCTCGGCGCGGCGGCCCCGTTCAGCCTCACCTGCACGGCGGCGCCGCGCTGCTCGATGACCCGCTCACCGACGTTCGGTGACTCCTGCCGCAGCTCGATGCCGTGCTTGCGCAGCAGCTCCGGGCGGCCGATGCCGGAGCGCTCGAGCAGCAGCGGGGTTTCCACCGTCCCGGCCGACACGATCACCTCCCGGCGGGCGGTGACAGCCCGGACGGCGCCGTGGCGGTCGACCGTGCTGACCCCGGTTACCCGGCGGCCGTCAAAGGTCAGCGCGACCGCGCGGGTCCGGGCGGCGACGGTGAGGCCGCTGCCGCCGCGCGCGGTCCGGTCGGCCGCCTGGCGCCGCAGCACCGGCCGGACGAAAGCGTCGTAGGAGGTGGTGCGGCGGCCGTGGGCGATGGTGGACGGGGTGAACCCGATTCGCTCGGTGTCGCCGGCGTTGGCGTCCGCGACCCGCTCCCAGCCGAAGCTGACGGCCGAGTCAAGGATGGCCCGGGTGACCTGGTCGGCGGTGTCGGTGACGGAGATGCCAAGCGGGCCGCTGGTGCCGCGGCCGCCGCCCGGGCCGAGGTTGTGCCGCTCGATCGCCTGGTAGGCGGCCCGCGCGTCCGCCCAGGACCAGCCGGGATTGCCGCGGGCGGCCAGGGCGTCCCAGTCAGCGGGGGCGCCGCGCATCCACATCATCCCGTTCACCGCGGCGCTGCCGCCGAGCACCCGGCCGCGCAGCCAGACCTCATCCTGGCCGCCCGGCGTAACCGGGCCGGTCAGGTAGCGGTAGAGGTACCGGTTGCCGCGCAGCGTGTAGTAAAACCCCTTCGGCACGTGCAGCAGCGGGTTGCGGGCGGGCCCGCCGTACTCGACAAGCAGCACGCTCGGCCGCTCGGGGGCGGCGGCGAGCCGGCCGGCGACCACGCACCCGGCCGCCCCGGCCCCGACCACCACGTAGTCGAACTCCACCGTGCCTATTGTGCCTGCTCGCGTCAGGCGGCCCGTTGCCGTGCCGGGGACAGCGCGGCCGACTGTTCGGCGCACACTTCCGCCAGCGCCTGGTGCGCGGCCCGGGCCAGGCCGGGGAAGTTGACGAAGCCGTGCGGCATGCCGACGTACTCGGTGAACCGGACTGGGACGCCGGCCGCGCGCAGCGCGGCGGCGTACCGCACCCCGTCCTCGCGCAGCGGGTCGTTCTCGCCCACCTGGACAAGCGCTGGCGGCAGGCCAGCGTGATCGGCGGCGAGCAGCGGCGAGACCAGCGGGTCGGCCGGATCGCCGTCCGGACCGAGGTAGAGCCGCTTATAGGCGCTCATCTCCGCGGCCGACAGAAACGGCGCCAACGGGTCCGCGCTGGCCGGGGCGTCGGTGGTCATGTCAGTGGCCGGGTAGATCAGCGCCTGGTGGCTGATCGCGGGGCCGCCCCGGTCCCGGGTCAGCAGGCAGGTCACCGCGGCCAGGTTGCCGCCCGCGCTCTCCCCCATGATCCCGATCGGCCCGGTCGCGCCCAGCTCGGCGGCGCTGGCCGCCGCCCACACCAGCGCGGCATAGCAGTCCTCGGGCGCGGCCGGGAACCGGTGGGCCGGCGCCAGCCGGTAATCCACCGAGACGACGACCGCACCGACCCGGGCCGCGACCGTGCTGCAGATCCAGTTGCCCATGTCCAGGCCGCCGAGGGCGAACCCGCCGCCGTGCATATAGATGACCAGCGGCCGAACCGTCTCGGCGCCGGCGGCAGGCGCCCGGTAGACCCGCACCTTCAGCTCCCCGCCCGGACCGGGTATCGACCGGCTGGTGACCGCTACCCCGGGCGCGACCGGGCCGAACAGCCAGCTGGTGACCCCGTTGACCGGCACCGGCCGGGTCTGCAGGGCAATGATGTCGGCATCGCTCTTGGTGTCGATCTGCACCATGCGCCTGGTCAGCCAGCCCCACGCCCGCAACCGCAGGTCCACTCCCGCCATCGTGACCTTCCCTTCGCCTGCCAGCCGGCGACTCCGGCCCGTCGCTATCGTTGCTTCCCGCGGCGCCGCGCGCTAGTCCGGCGTCATGGCCGGTGCAGCCGCACGATCGCCGCGAACCGGCCGCACGGCCGGGCGGCGCGGTCGGAGAAGAACTCATCCGTACTCGTCCTGGTGTCGACGGCCAGGTCACAGACGTTTCCGGCGGGCACGCCGGCCGCGCTGAGCTGGCGGTGGATCGCGCCTTTGAGGTCGAACAGGGCGTGACCGGGCCGGCTTGCCGTCAGCAGCCCCGCCGCCTGACCGCCGAACGCCGCGGTCACCTCGGCCACCTCGGCCGGGCCGATCTCGTAGCTGGCGGCGCCGATCGCCGGGCCGATCCCGATCAGCAGGTCGCCCGGGGCGGTGCCGTAGGCCGCCGTCATCGCCTCGATCGTCTTTGGCACCACCGCGCGCAGGGTCCCGGCCCGGCCGCTGTGCGCGGCCCCGGCCGCCCGCCGGACCGGGTCATAGAGCAGCACCGGGGCGCAGTCGGCCACCAGGATCGCCAGCGCGGCCCCGGGCACGTCGGTGATCAGGGCGTCGGTCGCGGGGAACGCGGCGGCCGAGTCGCTCACCCCGTCATGGCCCCGCCCGGCCAGTGCCGGGTCGACCACCGCCACCCGGTCGGTGTGCCGCTGGTCGGCGACCGTCAGCCGGTCCGCGCCGAGCGCGGCCGCCAGCCGGCGCCGGTTCTCGGCCACCGCGGCCGGATCGTCACCGACGTGACCGCCCAGGTTGAGGCGCCCGTACGGCCCCGCACTGACCCCGCCGTGCCTGGTGCTGACGACCGCGGTCACGCCGTCCCCGTCGAAGGGGAAGGACCGCAGCTTGAGGCCGGAAGTCACGCGTTCAGCCTAGTCCGGCCCCGGCCGCCGTCATTCGTGCAGGGCGAGTGCCAGCTTGGGGCAGCGTTTCACCGCGTTCGCTACCCGGACCGCGAGTTCCGCCGGGACCACGCCACCGTCGGCGATCTCGAGCACGTCATCGCCCGCCTCGTCCTCGCGAAGGGCGAAGACCTGCGGGGCGATGCGCGTGCAGAGCGCGTTGGCCTCGCACGCGAACGGGTCGACGGTCACTTTCATAGCGGGCATAGTAGGCCGGCCCGGCGACCGTGACCAGAGCGGCCGGGCGATCCGGCTGACGGCGGAGCTCCGCCGGCTGGGGCGGTGGGCTTGAGGCAGCCCGGCCCGATCAGCGCTCGGGCAGCCGTCGGTAAGGTCGGACCTGGAGTCGGTCAACAGGAGGACAGATGAGTGAGTCGCCGGAGGAGGCGCCGGTCGTTCAGCAGCGCGGCCTGTGGTTCGAGGAGCTGCAGCCCGGGGTGGTCTACCGGCACGCGCCGGGCCGGACGCTGGGCGAGGCGGACAACACGCAGTTCTCCACGCTGACGATGAACCCGCAGTCGCTGCACCTGGACGCCGCGTACAGCGCGACCACCGAGTTCGGCGAGCGGCTGGTGAACAGCCTGCTGACCATGTCGGTGCTGGTCGGGCTGTCGGTCGGGCACCTCACCCAGGGCACCATCGTGGCCAACCTGGGGTTCAGCGACGTGCGGTTCCCCGCTCCCGTGCGGCACGGCGACACCATCTACGCCGAAACCGTCGTCACTGGCAAGCGGCTGTCGTCGAGCCGCCCGGGCCAGGGCATCGTGACGTTCGAGCACACCGGCCGCAACCAGCACGGGCAGGTGGTCGCGGTGCTCACCCGCAGCACGCTGATGCGCTGCCAGCCGGAGGCGCAGTGACCACGGCGCCCGGCCCGGGCCCGCTGCCCGGCCCGGCGCTGCTGTTCTGCCCGGCCGACCGGCCGGACCGCTACGCCAAGGCACTGGCCGCCGCCGACGGGGTCATCCTCGACCTGGAGGACGGCGTCGGCGCGGGCGCCAAACAGCAAGCGCGGGACGCGCTGCTGGCGACCCCGCTCGACCCGGCGCGGGTCATCGTGCGCATCAACGCGACCGGGACCGAACAGCACGCGGCCGACCTGGCCGCGCTCCGGCAGACCGGCTACCGGCTGGTCATGCTGCCCAAGACCGAGTCCCGGGCGCAGCTCGACGACTTCGGCGGCCAGTGGCAGGTGATCGCGCTGTGCGAGACCGCGGCCGGCATCGTCAACGCGGCCCAGGTCGCCGCCGCGCCGACGGTGACCGCGGTCATGTGGGGCGCGGAAGACCTGATCGCGTCGATGGGCGGCCGGTCCAGCCGGCTGCCCGACGGCCGGTACCGGGACGTCGCCCGGCACGCCCGGTCCGCGGTGCTGCTCGCCGCCCGCGCCGCCGGCAAGGACGCCATCGACGCGGTCTACGTGAACATCCCCGACACCGACGGTCTCGCGGCCGAAGCGCAGGACGCGGCCGCCTCCGGGTTCACCCGCAAGGCCGCCATCCACCCTAGCCAGGTCCCGGTGCTGCGCGCCGCCTTCCAGGCGGACGAGACCCAGCTCGCCTGGGCCCGCCGGGTCCTGGCGGCCGCCCGCGACGCCG
>Ga0302314_10017437_pt1 | contig 12049 bp, 11 predicted proteins | sample III_Palsa_N2_3_FD_200533 | JGI IMG/M metagenome (GOLD analysis project Ga0302314, IMG submission 200533) | Peat permafrost microbial communities from Stordalen Mire near Abisko, Sweden - III_Palsa_N2_3 | ecosystem: Environmental > Terrestrial > Soil > Palsa > Peat permafrost | place: Sweden...
AAGCCAGTGGGTACCGTATGGTTTGCAATCGCGGGACGGCAACGCGCCGTGCGCACAAGCGCAACGGTCAAAGTCTTCGGCGGCGATCGCGACGCCGTGCGCCGCCAAGCGGTGGCCTTCGCACTGCAGTTGATACTGCAACACGCCTTGCCTTGACTTAGGCTAAGTGCGGGCCGCAATCTGCCCGATCTGGCGAGGAAGGCAAGTGTACGTACCGCAAACATTTTCGATTGCGCTGCTGATGACCATCATCAGTGCGGTGTGCTGGGGTTCCTGGGCGAACACGTTCAAAGGCACCCGCGGCTTCCGCTTCGAGCTGTTCTACTGGGATTACGCGCTCGGCATCTGCCTGATCGCACTGGTGCTGGCGTTCACCATGGGCAGCGTGCATGCCGGCGGGTTTAACTTCCTGTCCAATCTGCGCACGGCCGATACCGCCAATTTCTGCTATGCAGTGGCTGCCGGAGCCGTGTTCAATGTGGCCAACGTGCTGCTGGTGGCCGGCATTGACATGGCGGGCATGGCGATCGCATTTCCTCTGTCCATCGGCATCGCGCTCGCGGTGGGCGTGGTACTGAGTTATCTGCAGAATCCCAAGGGCAGTCCGGTGCTGCTGGCGATCGCGGTCGTGTGCGCGATCATCGCGGTGATTTTCGACGGCCGGGCGTACAAGTGCCTGCACGACAGCCGGGATGCGGCGGGGCACGCCAGCAGCCGCGCCTCACGCAAGAGCATCGTCGTGTGCGTGATCTCGGGTCTGCTGATGGGCCTCTTCGCGCCGCTCGTCAGCCACGCGATGAATACGGGGCATGCGCTTACGCCGTATACCGTGAGCGTGTTCTTCACCCTCGGCGCACTGGCCTGCTGCTTCGTGTTCAATGTGTACCTGATGCGTCGGCCGCTGGTCGGCGCGCCGGTCAGGGGCAGCGACTATTTCCGGACCACGGCTGGCAACCACATGCTGGGTCTCGTCGGCGGCTGCATCTGGGGCCTGGGCATGGTCTTCAATTTCGTGGCGTCGAGTTTGACGGGGGTGGCGATCTCCTACGCCATTGGCCAGTCCGCACCCATGGTTGCCGCACTCTGGGGCGTGTTCGTATGGCATGAGTTTCGTGGCGCCGGGACCGCGGCAAGGGTCAACCTGGTGCTGATGTTCGTGTTCTTCATCGCCGCCATTGCGCTGGTGTCGTGGGCGTACGCGGCAGGAGGCTGACATGGCCGCCATCATCGTTCTGGGCAGTCTGAACATGGATATCGCCGCGCTGGGCCCCCGGCTGCCACAGCCCGGCGAGACGCTGATGGGCTCCCATTTCCACACCGCGCCCGGCGGTAAGGGCGCCAACCAGGCCTACGCTGCGGCAAAACTGGGCGGCGCGGGCTCCACGGCGATGCTGGGCCGGGTTGGTGATGATGACTTCGGCCGCCAGATGATCGCCAACCTGCTCGCCGTCGGCTGCGGCGCGGAAGGGGTGCGCATACTGCGGGGCGCCAGTGGCGTGGCGCTCATCCTGATCGCCGAGTCCGGGCAGAATTCCATCGTGGTCGTGCCCGGCGCGAACGATCAGTTCAGCGCGGCCGACGTTGCGGCCGACGCGCAGCTGCTGCGCGGCGCGCGTTACGCGCTGCTGCAGCTGGAAGTGCCGCTGCCCACGACGCTCGCGGCGGCCCGCACCGCGCGCGCCGCGGGCCTGGAAGTAATCCTCGATCCGGCGCCCGCGCCGGAGCATCTGCCGCCGGAACTGCTGCAGTCGGTCAATGTGCTCACCCCGAATGAAACCGAGGCATCGCTGCTCGTGGGCCGCAAGGCGGCGGACGTGAGTGTGGACGATGCGCGCACCATTGCCACCGAGCTGCAGTCGCGCGGCGTGCGCCACGTGATCATCAAGCTCGGCGCCAAGGGCTGCCTGCTGCTGGAAGGGGATACCGCCACGCATGTACCGGCGCCGATGGTCAAGGCGGTGGACACCACCGGAGCGGGCGATAATTTCAACGCGGCATTTGCGGTTGCGTGCTCTGAAGGTGCATCGCGGCTGGACGCCTGCCAGTTTGCGGTGCATGCCGCCGCCGTCTCGGTAACGCGCATGGGTTGTCAAGCGAGTGTCCCGAGCCGCACGGAACTGGACGCCTATCTCCGACAGACCTAAATTCGAGTCCTTGCCTTTGCTTGTCTGGAGATCTCCATGTGTGAGTCTGGATTGCTGCGCGGCGCGCTCAGTGCGTGTGCCTTGCTGTTGCTGGCCGTCACCGCGCAGGCCGCGCCGCGCAAGGTGATTGTCGACCAGGACGCCTTCGGACCGGGTGGCTCCGACATGCAGTCGATCCTGATGGCGCTGCAGGCACCGGATGTCGAGGTGCTGGGCATCACCATCACCAGCGGCGATGGCTGGCGGGACGAGGAGGTCCAGCACACGCTGCGCCTGCTCGAGGAAGCCCATCGCACCGAGGTGAAGGTTTATCCGGGGGCGGTGTATCCACTGGTCAATACCCAAAAGCGCACGCTGGCCTGGGAGAAGCTCTACGGGACGCTGGTGTTCAAGGGCGCCTGGACCGAGACCTGGCCGGCGAACGCGGGCCGGCGCTCGCCCTATCACGCGGATCCGTTCTTCGTGCCGCCGCTGGCCGAAGGCGCACCGACGACCCAGGCCGCGGATGAGGCCGCCGTGAACTTCATGATCCGCATGGTGCACAAGTACCCGGGTGAGGTCACCATCCTGGAGCTGGGGCCATTGAGCAACGTGGCCATGGCCGCGCGCCTTGACCCCAAATTCGCCTCGCTGGCGAAGGAACTGGTGTTCATGGGTGGCAGCTTCAACCCGGTGCCCGCCGCCAATGCGTTTTCCGCTGAGTATGTGAATGCACCGCGCCTGGAGTTCAACATGCATTGGGACGCGGAGGCCGCCTCCATCGTGCTGCATGAGCCCTGGCGCAGGATCACGCAGATCCCGGTCGATCCGACCACCCGGACCTTCTTCAAGCCCGAGTACATCAAGCAGGTGGGGCAGGGCACCGCGCCATTCGACGCGTACCTCGGCAAGTGGGGCCAGTCCTTCCCGATGTGGGATGAGCTGGCCGTGGCAGTCTGGCTGGATCCGTCGCTGGCGACGCGCTCGACCACCGTCATGGAAGACGTCGACGTGAGTTTCACCGCTGGCTACGGCAACACCTTGAGCTGGGCGCCCAACGTCGCGCCGCAACTGGGCGAGGACAAGGTCGATGTGGTGCTCGAGGTGAACGTGCCGAAGTTCGAACAGCTGGCGCTCGACCTGCTCAGTCACCCCAGGGCGGCGACGCCGTAGTCGCTGCGCCGCGGCAGGGGCGCGATATACAGTAGTGCGGTTTCCAGACTACTGTGCAGGACCGGAAATCTTCGTGCAAAAAGCGGTAATTACCGCTCTTATGCGGCTCCCGTGACGCGATCGATGTGAGATAATTCGCGCTTCGAAATTCAACGGACGCCGCACGCATGGATGAGAATCGCAAGAAGGCTCTGGTCGCCGCACTCGGACAAATCGAGAAGCAGTTTGGCAAGGGCTCGGTCATGCGCCTGGGCGATGCCCCGGCGATCTGGGATGTGGAGTCCGTGTCCACCGGTTCGCTGGGACTGGACATCGCGCTGGGTATCGGCGGATTGCCGCGCGGACGGGTGGTCGAAGTGTTCGGACCGGAGTCGTCCGGCAAGACCACGCTCACCCTGTCCGTGATCGCTGAAGTGCAGCGCGCCGGCGGCACCGCCGCATTCGTGGATGCCGAGCATGCGCTGGATCCCTCCTACGCCGAGAAGCTCGGCGTCAATATCAGCGAGTTGCTGGTCTCACAGCCCGACACGGGCGAGCAGGCGCTGGAAATCACCGACATGCTGGTGCGCTCCGGCGCCGTGGACGTTGTGGTCATCGACTCCGTCGCAGCACTGACCCCGAAGGCCGAGATCGAAGGCGAGATGGGCGAGATGCAGGTGGGCCTGCATGCCCGCCTGATGTCCCAGGCGCTGCGCAAGCTCACGGGCAACATCAAACGCTCGAACACCATGGTCATCTTCATCAATCAGATCCGCATGAAGATCGGCGTGATGTTCGGCAGTCCGGAAACCACCACCGGCGGCAACGCGCTGAAGTTCTACGCTTCGGTTCGCCTGGACATCCGCCGCATCGGCGCCATCAAGAATGGCGAGGAAGTGGTCGGCAACATGACCCGCGTGAAGGTGGTCAAGAACAAGGTCTCCCCGCCGTTCCGGGAGGCTGAATTCGAGATCATGTACGGGGTTGGCATCTCCCGCGAGGGCGAGATCATCGAACTGGGCAGCCAGCAGGGCATCATCGACAAGGCCGGTGCCTGGTACAGCTACAAGGGCGAGCGCATCGGTCAGGGCAAGGACAATGTCCGCACCTTCATGCAGCAGCATCCGGAAATCGCCCGCGAGATCGAGGAGCAGGTTCGCCTGAAGCTGCTGCCGGCCAAGCAGGGCAGCCGCGCCGCCGGCGGTGAAAATCAGGCCACGGCCTGACCTTCGCGAGACCCCGCGCCGGCATGAGACGCCGCCTCAGGGCGCGTTCAGCCGGCGCCCCCCCTGCCGCCGATCCTGATGGCGCCCGCCCGGCGGCGGTTGCACTGCTCGCCCGCCGCGATTTTGCCTCCGGTGAACTGGCCGGACGCCTGCAGGCGGACGGCTATCCCGCCGAGGCCGTGGCGGCCGCGATAGCCGACCTCACCGCCGAGCGGATCCTTGATGACGCCCGCTTTGCCAGCCACTATGTGGCTTATCATGCGCAACGGGGGCAGGGACCCCGCCGGATTGCCATGGACCTCGGCACCCGGGGTGTCGCCCAGATCCATATCGAAGCCGCCCTGGCGGCTGGACCGGACTGGTGCGCTCAGGCGCGGGAGGTTCGCAAGCGGCGCTTCGGTGCCACTGCGCCGGAATCCTGGGCCGAGAAGGCCAAGCAGGGACGATTTTTGCAGTACCGGGGCTTTTCATCGGATCATATCCGGTCGGCCCTGGGCCCAGATTTTGAGTCGGAAGATCCACTTTGAGTAAATTGCCCCCCACCCGCGTTTCGGACATCCGTAAGGCTTTCCTGGAATTCTTCCGCGAGCGTGGTCACGCCATCGTGCCCTCCAGCTCCCTGGTGCCGGGCAACGACCCCACCTTGCTGTTCACGAATGCCGGGATGGTGCAGTTCAAGGATGTGTTCCTGGGCCAGGACCGGCGCGACTACTCCCGTGCCGCGAGCAGCCAGCGCTGCGTGCGGGCGGGCGGCAAGCACAACGACCTGGAGAACGTGGGTTATACGGCCCGTCATCTGACGTTCTTCGAGATGCTGGGTAACTTCTCGTTCGGGGATTACTTCAAGCGCGATGCCATCCGCTTCGCCTGGGACTTCCTGACCGGCGTCATGCAGCTGCCGCCCGAGCGGCTGTGGGTGACCGTCTTCGAGACCGACGACGAAGCGGCGGATATCTGGCAGAAGGACATCGGCGTGCCGCCCTCGCGCTTCACGCGGCTGGGCGAGAAGTCCAATTTCTGGTCCATGGGCGATACCGGCCCGTGCGGCCCCAGCAGTGAGATCTTTTTTGATCACGGGCCGGGCGTGCCCGGTGGGCCACCGGGCACGCCCGATGAGGATGGCGATCGCTACGTCGAGGTCTGGAACCTGGTGTTCATGCAATTCGACCGCGCGATCGACGGCGAGCTGACACCGCTGCCGAAACCGTCGGTGGACACGGGCATGGGGCTGGAGCGCATCTCGGCAGTCATGCAGAAGGTCCACTCCGTATTCGAGGTGGATCTGTTTGAGACGCTGGTGCGCGCGGCGGCGAAGCTTGCCGGCACCACCGATCTTACGTCCGGATCACTGCGCGTCATTGCGGACCACATCCGGTCGTGCACGTTCCTGATCGTCGATGGCGTAGCGCCGTCGAACGAAGGGCGCGGCTATGTCCTGCGCCGGATCATCCGTCGCGCGATTCGCCACGGCTACCAGCTGGGGATCCGCGAGCCCTTCTTCCACAAACTGGTCGCGGTGCTCGAGTCGGAGATGGGCCCCGCCTATCCGGAACTGACCCAGCGTCGGGCGCATGTCGAGCGCGTCCTCGCGCAGGAGGAATCGCGATTCGCCGAGACCCTGGCCACCGGCATGGGGCTGCTCGATGGCGCCATGCGCGGCATGTCCGGAACCGTCATCGACGGGGCGACCGTCTTCAAGCTCTATGACACCTATGGTTTTCCCGTCGACCTCACCGCGGACGTCGCGCGCGAACACAATCTGACCATTGACCAGGCAGGATTTGAGGCGGCAATGGATGCACAGCGCGAACGCGCTCGGGCGGCCAGCCGCTTCGGCGTGGACCCGCGCGGTGGCACCAAAGTCGACTCGCGCACGCTGTTCCATGGGTATGACACCCTCGCCGGGGAGAGCCTGGTGGTGGCCCTGCTCAAGGACGGTGCGTCGGTTGAGGAACTCAACTCCGGCGAAAACGGCGAAGTGGTGCTCGAGGCCACACCCTTCTACGCCGAGTCGGGCGGCCAGGTCGGTGATGCCGGCGAACTGGCTGGTCCCGGTATTCGCTTCGTGGTCGCTGACACGGTCAAGCGCGGCACTGCCTTCGCGCATGTCGGCAGGGTGGTCGATGGCGGCATTCGCCTGGGCGACAGGCTCGGCGCGCAGGTTGACGGTGCGCGGCGCACCGCCACGGCGCTGAATCACACCGCGACGCATCTGCTGCACGCCGCGCTACGCCAACTGCTGGGCACCCACGTGCAGCAGAAGGGCTCGCTGGTCGCGCCTGATCGACTGCGGTTCGATTTTTCCCATTTCCAGCCGGTCACTGCGCAGGAACTCACGACCATCGAGCGGCGGGTGAACGCCGAGATCCGCCGCAATGAGCCCGCGCAGACCGCACTCATGGAATACGACCAGGCGGTCGCAGCCGGCGCGATGGCGCTGTTTGGGGAAAAGTACGACAAGGACGTGCGCGTGCTGCGCATCGGTGACTTCTCGATGGAGCTGTGCGGTGGCACGCACGTCGGCCGCGCCGGGGACATCGGTCTGTTCAAGATCACCGCCGAAAGTGGTGTGGCCTCGGGCGTGCGCCGGATTGAAGCCATCACCGGTGAGAAGGCGATCGACTACATGGAGCAGCACGAAGCGCTGATCCGCGAGGTCGCGGGACAGTTGCGCAGCTCGCGCGATGAGGTGCCGGACAAGGTGCGCGACGCACTGGACCGAATTCGGCAAATGGAGCGCGAGATCCGCACGCTCAAGGACAAACTCGCTTCCGGGTCCGGAGTCGACCTGGCGGCCAATGCCATTGATATCCACGGCGTGAAGGTCGTGGCGGCGCAGGTGGAAGGTGCGGACTCGGGCGCGCTGCGCAATGCAGTCGATCAACTCAAGAGCAGGCTGGGGTCGGCGGTGATCGTGCTCGCATCCGTTGATACGCAGTCCAAGGTGCTGCTGGTCGCGGGTGTGACGGCGGATCAAACCACGCGCATCAAGGCGGGCGAGTTGATCGGTAGCATTGCCGCGGCGGTCGGCGGCAAAGGTGGCGGCAGGGCAGACTTTGCCCAGGCAGGCGGTTCAAATGCCGCAGCACTACCGCAAGCTCTGGCGGGAGTTGAGGAGCTGGTGCGCAAGCGTCTTGGCGCTTGAATTTACGGTAGATTCGCGCAGCCTCACTTCCTGCGGGAGCGCTCACATCGAGCCGCTTCGCGTCCGACGCTTGCCTCGGCAGTCACTTCATCTCAAATGACTGTTTCAAACAGGTTTCAAATAGAAATCAGTTCCTAATCCGGCGATATTGCGCAGATTCAGGGTTTCTCTGATTGTTTCATCTTTGTCACGCTATAGATTCAACGTAAGGATTTTGCGCTGACCTTAGGATGCGGGGCGGGAAACGGCGCAAGGCATGGAGGTGTGACATGTTGATTCTGACGAGACGCGTAGGTGAGACGGTAATGATCGGAGATGAAGTCACCGTCGTCGTGCTGGGCGTGAAGGGCAACCAGGTGCGCATGGGCATCACCGCGCCGCGCACGGTCGCTGTTCACCGCGAGGAGATTTTCGAGCGCATCAAGCGCGAAGAACACGATGAGGGCACCTCCACCACCGAACCGAAGGTCGCCCCCGAACGTACCCAGCCTTCCCTCTGATCCGTCCCGAGATTACGCGGGCGCCTTTACCTGCGTTCCCCTCGCCAGTATCATGACGCCCTGTCCCCGCCCAGGGGGCGACGCCAACCCGTAACTCCTTAATTCGGTTGGCAATTTCCGTCAGCGGAGAGATGGCCGAGTGGTCGAAGGCGCACCCCTGCTAAGGGTGTAAGGGTCAAAAGCCCTTCGAGGGTTCGAATCCCTCTCTCTCCGCCAAGAATTTCCCACCACCTATCAGGGACTTGGTATGGATTCCAGCAAAACTTGGCCGGAACGGCTAGGTTATGCCGGAATGGAAGGCCGGCCAAGTTACGCCGGAATCCGTATTCATTTTGGCGATTCGCGCTGAAACCCGGCTGCAGCGGATGGCTAGGGCGAGCTTTGCGTGAATACCTCGATCGTGACTGGGTCCTCGTGCTGGAGCTTGTACGGGCCTACCAGCGCCTCGACCGCCACGATCTCAATGATCCCGCGCGGTACCCCGGCGCGTATCCGCCGAAAGATCCAGCAGCCAATGCTGGACGGAAACTTCGCGCTATGTAGGTTGCACGCCCACGCCTGCGCGTCCCCGACGTACACAGGCATCCCTTCGAGGGTATGGCGAGATATGACGAACAAGGGCGCTGGTTGCCCTGCGTCCAAATCTTGTTGGAGCGACGGCGGCTCAGCGACGCGAACATTTAAGGAGCCCGGGAACAGCTTAAAACCGAAATACTGACTGAGGGTCGCATCATTCGCCGTCGCGAATTGGGCGAAGGTGTTCATTGTCTTCTTCGCCTTAGGGTCCGATAGCTCAAGCACCCCTCGTAGGGTCATCGCGAGTCTCAGGGTCATCGATCACTCCAGACTGATGCCATGAATTGTAGGCTTAGACCACAATTCGCATAGGCAACTGCTTCTCATCCCGAGCCTACGGGGATCCCAACTCGAACGCGTCGTAGAGATCGTCCAAGTTGTACGCATTACCCTTAAGCTCACGTCTTAGGCGGTCGACTATCCCCGGCCAGCGCTGCTCTCTTAGGTCGCGTCGTTCCGACCGACCTGCCGGGGTCCTCTTGCCGTTCTTAAACACGACCCCGCCATTCCATTGGGCGAATGACACCTCTGGATGAGTCTTGGCGGAGACGGAATGCAGTATGAAAAAGCAGTATCCAGGCGGTATTTCCCTGATGACGGCCGGCCCGGGATTGCCGCCGCAAACGCCAGATTCTGATTCTTCCCGCCCGTGGCGAAAGGCAGCCTTCGGGCAGTGATTGGCTACCAAGACGGTGAGATTATGGTGCTCGATCGCGCTGCGATCGAAAACCGCTCTTGTGAGTGCTACAACGTGGTCAATGAGGAAAGTGACCGACTTCTTCCCCTGTCAGCCCGGAATGTCCATTGAGGACGACGAACTGACGGTTCTTGTCTGCGATGTTGGTATGCCAGAAAATTGACGGCTATCCGCTTATCCGGACACTGGGTGCGAAGTAGGCTTGAACGGAGCCCATTCCGGACTATTCGAGGGTCCGGCTGTGGGTTGTTCGGTTGTTCCCGCTCGGATCGCCCTCAGTGATTGATATCCCTACCATGAATGTGACTACGCATCTCGAACGACATTTTCTGCAAAACATGAAGAACATCCTCGTTCAGGCCTCTCTGGCTTGGATCGAGCACGATGCGTCAACCAGGGGTGCAGCACTGGCCTTTTATACGGTGTTCTCGTTCGCGCCAATCCTGATTATTGCGCTCGGTGTGGTTGGGCTGTTTATTGACGCAGATACCGTACGCGCTCACCTGCTGCCCCAGATGCAGAGTCTGTTGGGCGGTGCAGGCGTATCCGCGGTCCAGACATTGCTGGCCAGCGCACGCTACATGGGAAAGAGTAGAGCCGCGACCGCTATCGGAGTGGGGACACTTCTCATCGGCGCTTCCACCGTGTTTGTGGAACTGCAAACCTCCCTCGACCGCATCTGGGGGGTGCCGAAACAGAACAGGAAGCGTGGGCTTTGGCGATTTTTGCGATCGAGATTCTTGTCCTTAGGATTGGTATTTGCGGTCGGTTTCTTGCTAATGGTTTCCTTGCTGGTGAGTACAATCCTTGCCGCAGTGGGTGCGTGGCTTTCCTCCTACCTGGGCGAATGGCAGGTGTCGATATTCGCCGTCGACGTGCTCTTGAGCGGGGTTATCTCCGCCGCTCTATTCGCGCTCGTCTACAAATACGTGCCGCAAGAGCACTTGAATTGGCGCGATGTATGGGTCGGCGCCTCGGTGACGGCCATCCTCTTCAATATGGGGAAATTCGCGATCGGGTACTATCTGGGAAAGAGCGCATTTTCGTCCGTCTATGGAGCAGCCGGATCATTGTTGGTCCTGCTGCTCTGGACCTATTATTCGGCCCAAATATTTCTCTTCGGAGCCGAAATCACCAAAAGCTATTCTTTCATCCTCGGCACGCGAGCTTCGCCGTGATCGCCATTGGCTTCGTAATCACGCACCTCGCGCATTAGCTCAGGCGTTTGCGCGCAGGCTTGACCACGCCCGACCGCTGCGTGAGCGAGGATGTTGGCGTTCATGGCGGTGGTATAACAGGAGAGCAAATGACGATCGACGGTCTCGACCAGCTTGCCGAGCTTATTGAAGGCGAGCGCGAGGCTTTGCTTGCCGCGTGGCGCGCACAAGTCCGTGCGCTGCCTGCAGCGCGGCATCTCGACCTCCCGACACTGAACGACCACATCCCAAATCTCCTGACGGAGCTTCCTACTGCGCAGCGCACGCCGTCCGAGGAGCCGCGACAACGGGGCTGGGATATCACCGGGCGACACCAGCGCGCGAAGCAACTCCTGGCGGACCGCGTCGATCCCGGCGCCGAGCGCGATGCGTCGGAGAAGACGTTCGAAGTCGTGGCGCGCGACTGGCATGCGCACTGGAAGGCGAAGCGGCACGAGCGTCATGCGCACTACGTGCTGGGCCGCCTGGAAGCGGACGTCTTTCCGGAGTTCGGCGCATCGAAGTTGTCGGATCTGACCACCGCTGATTTTCGTGATGCCGTCAGGAAGATCGAGGATCGAGGATCGCGGAGCGCTCGACACCGCCAAGCGGGTCCTCAACACCTGCGGCAAGATCATGCGGTATACCATCGCCAACGACCTGGCGACGCACAACCCCGTTGCAGACATCAAGCCGGCGGATGTGCTGAAGCCGCGTAAGCGCCGCAACTACTCCCGGATCGATGCCGCCGACCTGCCGCCACTGCTGCACGCCATGGCCACGAGCAGGGCTGGCAGCACGATCACATCGAGCTGCAGCTCGCGCACCAGGAGCGCAACGCAGTCAGTGCGGCCTATAACCATCCGCTGTACCTGCCACCCAATGCCCGTCATTCCGCGCTGCTTCCGGCCAGAGGCTGCCGGTCGACCACGGTTCGCGGCATTCCCGAAAGCAGTCGGGCGCGGTGCCCTCCACATTGCCCCAGAGCTACGTACGCCCGTACAAAATAATCCCCTTAGGAACTCCCGTCACCGTCACCACGGCCTCCGGCGGGTCGGTCGTGACGCTGGTGCCTCCGGCCACCGGCGCGACCACCCAGACGCTGGCCGTGACCCGCACGGTCCCCGCGAATACCTATCCCCTGGACAACAGCTTCCAGGACCTGCGCTACGCCGTGAACGCGGGTTGGCAGCAAACCCTGGATGCCGGCTTTACGGTTAACGGAGGGCTGACCTATTCAAAGGAACACGACTATCGGGCGGAAACCGTCAACCTGGGGGTGTCCAGGGATTTCAACCAACACAACACGACGCTCAACGCAGGTGTGAACTATGAGTCGGATCTGTCCTTTCCCCTGGGCGGAACCCCAACGCCACTGACGGTCATGAATGGGGAGTGGAAGGGCCCGGATGCTCGTCGCAGTGAGGTCGATGC
>Ga0302314_10017438_pt1 | contig 12049 bp, 12 predicted proteins | sample III_Palsa_N2_3_FD_200533 | JGI IMG/M metagenome (GOLD analysis project Ga0302314, IMG submission 200533) | Peat permafrost microbial communities from Stordalen Mire near Abisko, Sweden - III_Palsa_N2_3 | ecosystem: Environmental > Terrestrial > Soil > Palsa > Peat permafrost | place: Sweden...
CCTGGCTGCCGCTGTGGCGCGGCTATCAGGCCTTCTACCAGGTCGAGATCGCCGACGCCGTTACCCAAAGCACCTGGTCCCGCATGCTCGATCCGTCCGAGCCGGTGTATGGCGCCCTGGCGATGCTGGACGGCAAGGCCGTCGGGCTGGTCCATTTCCTGTTCCACCGCTCGACCTGGAGCATCGGCGATGTCTGCTACCTCCAGGACCTGTTCGTCGCCCCGGATATTCGCGGCCGGGGGATCGGCGAGCGGCTGGTCGCCCATGTCTATGACGCGGCTCGCGCCGCCGGCTGCCCCGAAGTCTATTGGCTGACCCACGAGACCAACGCGACCGCGATGAAACTCTATGACCGCGTCGCCGACCGGGCGGGCTTCGTGCAGTATTCCAAAACTTTGGGTTGAGGAAATCGGCCCGCCGCTTGCCCCTTTTCCGCTCGCCGCCTAAGGTCCCGCCGCTTATCGATTTGTGGAACGGGACCTATCATGGCGGACAATAAAAAGGGCGCGGTCAAGAAGGTGGTGCTGGCCTATTCGGGCGGGCTGGACACGTCGGTCATCCTGCGCTGGCTAAAGGAGAATTACGGCTGCGAGGTCGTGACCTTCACCGCCGACCTGGGCCAGGGCGAGGAGGTCGAGCCGGCCCGCGCGAAGGCCGAGATGGCCGGGGTCAAGGAAATCTTCATCGAGGACCTGCGCGAGGAATTCGTCCGCGACTACGTGATGCCGATGTTCCGCGCCAACACGCTCTATGAAGGCGTCTATCTGCTGGGCACCTCGATCGCCCGGCCGCTGATCGCCAGGCGCCAGATCGAGATCGCGCGGATGACCGGGGCCGACGCCGTCGCCCATGGCGCCACCGGCAAGGGCAACGACCAGGTGCGGTTCGAGCTCACCTATTATGCGCTGGAGCCCGAGATCAAGGTGATCGCCCCCTGGCGCGAATGGGAGCTGAATTCCCGCACCGTTCTGCTCGACTATGCCGAGAAGCATCAGATTCCGATCGCCAAGGGCAAGACCGGCGAGCCGCCTTATTCGACCGATGCCAACCTGCTCCATATCTCCTATGAGGGGCGTGCGCTGGAAGACCCGTGGGTTCAACCTGACGAATCGATGTTCACCCGTTCGGTCGCCCCGGAAAAGGCACCGGACACGCCGACCTATATCGAGATCGAGTTCGAGAAGGGTGACCCGATAGGCGTCAACGGCGTGCGCATGTCGCCGGCGATGATGCTGACCGAACTGAACCGGCTGGGCGGTGAAAACGGCATCGGCCGGCTGGACCTGGTCGAGAACCGCTTCGTCGGCATGAAGAGCCGCGGCGTTTACGAGACTCCCGGCGGCACGATCTGGCTGGTCGCCCATCGCGCCATTGAATCGCTGACGCTGGATCGCGGCGCGATGCATCTGAAGGACGATCTGATGCCGCGTTATGCCGAGCTGATCTATAACGGCTTCTGGTATTCGCCCGAGCGCCGGGCGCTTCAGGCGTTGATAGACGAGACGCAGCGGCGCGTGTCCGGCACGGTCCGGCTCAAGCTCTATAAGGGCCTGGCCTCGGTCGTCGGGCGCAAGTCGCCCAACTCGCTCTACCGGCTGGACTACGTGACGTTCGAAGCCGACCAGGTCTACAGCCAGAAGGACGCCGAAGGCTTCATCAAGCTGAACGCGCTGCGCCTGCGGCTGGGCACGATTTCGGAGCGCGGTGGAAGCTGATGGGCAACGCGGCCATCACACCGGTCACGCTGGAGAACGCGTTCGTCCGGCTGGAACCGCTCAGGGCCGATCATGCCGCCGACCTGGCGGCGCTGACGGTCGGGACCGGCGTCACCCGCTGGTTTCCCGAGCCGCTGGAGACGCCGGCGATCGTCGACCGCTATGTCGCCGAGGGCCTGGAGCAGGCCGCCAATGGCACATCGCTGCCCTTCGTCATCGTCGACCCGCTGGGGCCGGTCGTCGGCTGCACGCGCTATATGAACATCGCGCTGGAGCACCGGCGGTTGGAGATCGGCTCGACCTTCGTCGGCGCTCCGTGGCAGCGCAGCGCGATCAACACCGCCGCCAAGCTGCTGCTGCTCGAACACGGGTTCGAACGGCTAAACTGCCTGCGGATCGAACTCAAGACCGATTCGCGCAACACGAAGTCGCGCAACGCGATTCTCAGGATCGGCGCGACCGAGGAGGGCACGCTGCGCCGGCATGTCACCTGTTCCGACGGTCATCAGCGCGACACGGTCTATTTCAGCATTCTCGCCGACGAATGGCCGAGCGCTAAAGCGCGGCTCAGTGCCCGGCTTGGTTGATGCGCCAGCTCGACGCATCCGGCCTTACCTGCCCCCTGCCGGTGCTGAAGGCCCGCAAGATCCTGATCGGCATGCGGCGCGGCGAGACCCTGGAAGTCGTCACGACCGACCCGATGTCGGTGGTCGACATGCCGGTCTTCTGCGCGCAGGCCGGACACACCATCGTCCGTGAGGAGAAGCAGGACGATCGGTTCGTCTTCACTATAGAAAGGGGAGCCGGATGACTTCGAGCGATATGCAAATCCTGTTGCCGGTATTGATCGCGATCGTCTTCATCGGCCTGAACGCCAGGCGGATGATGCGCCCGCGCCGTTTCCGGCCGGTAGCGCTTTGGATCGGACCCGGTCTGGTCCTGGTCGGCGTGCTGGCGCTGATGGGAACGCGGCCGGCGCCGTCGGCCGGTCATATCGTGGGACTGACGGTCGCGCTGGCCCTTGGCGGCGTGATCGGCTGGGCGCGGGGCAAGCTTGTGCGGGTCGCCGTCGATACGGAAACCGGCATGGTGACCCAGCGCGGGACTCCGTACGGCGTGCTGCTGCTGATCGGGCTGATCGTTCTGCGCTCGGGCATCCGGTTCGTCGCGATGCGGCACCCGGAGCTGGGAATCGACCTTGCGAAGGCGACCGACATCCTGCTGTTTTTTGCCTTGGGGCTCGTCGGCAGCTATGCTGGGGTGCTGTATATTGCCGTCAGCCGTGTGCGCCGCGCCGGCTGATCGCAGCCGCGACTTGTCAAGCAACAACGGGGTCGGCTTGCACAAAGCGCGGCAATCCTGCAACAGGTGGCGCCACAATGCACGATCGCGGCGCGGCAATCCCCGTCGGCGCTTGTTCCCTTATTGATTGTTACCATAAAATTGCGACGAGTCGTTGGATGCCGATGCCTGACCCTGTGACCCTGCCCCCAGCCGACATTGCGTCCATGAGCTTCGAGGACGCGCTGAGCGAACTCGAAAAGATCGTGCGGCAGATCGAGGATGGGCGCGGCAAGCTGGACGAGGCGATTACGGCCTATGAGCGCGGCGTCGCGCTGAAGCGCCACTGCGAAAGCAAGCTTAAAGAAGCACAAGTGAAGATCGAGCAGATTACCGTTGGCGAAAACACCATCGGCACGACCGGGTTTGGCGGGTAAATACACAATGCTGACAACCGTAAAAACGGGGCGCCTGCTCCCGGACGCCATGGCCGAGGCGAGCCGTCTGATCAATCTGGCGATCTACGATATGCTGCCGGCCAGCGAGGGCGAGGACGACAAGCTGATGCAGTCGATGCGCTATGGCTGCCTGGGCGGCGGCAAGCGCCTGCGCCCGCTGCTGGTGCTGCAGACCTCCGCTTTGTTCGGCGTCGCGCAAAGTTGTGCCCTGCGGGCAGCAGCGGCGATCGAGTTCATCCATTGCTATTCGCTGATCCATGACGACCTGCCGGCGATGGACGATTCCGACCTGCGCCGGGGGCAGCCGACCGTGCACAAGCAGTTCGACGAGGCGACCGCGATCCTGGCCGGCGACGCGCTGCTGACCATGGGGTTCGAGGTGCTGGCCGATCCGGCGACGCATGAGGACCCCAATATACGCTGCCAGCTGGTCACTGCGCTGGCGACCGCGGCCGGCGCCGCCGGCATGGTCGGCGGCCAGATGCTGGACCTGATGGGCGAGAACAAGGTGCTGGACGCCGCCGGCGTCGCCCGCTTGCAGCGGTTGAAAACCGGCGAGCTGATCTCATTCTCCTGCGAGGCCGGGGCGATCCTCGGCAAGGCGTCGCCGCCGCAGCGCCATGCGTTGAAAGCCTATGCGCATGATCTGGGGCTGGCGTTCCAGATGGCCGACGACATTCTGGACGCGACGGGCACCGAGGACGATACCGGCAAATCGGTCGGGCAGGACGCGGCGGCCGGCAAGTCGACCTTCGTCTCGATCCTGGGTCTGGATCAGGCACGCGAGCAGGCAGTGATGCTGGCGCGCCAAGCGGCCGAGCATCTCGATATCTTCGAGGAACGGGCCGAGGTGCTGCGCGAATTGGCGCAATATGTTGTGGAGCGGCGCGGATGATAAAAGAACAAGTCAGCGAATCGGAGGGCATCTTGCGCAACACCCCGACCCCATTGCTCGATACGATCGAAATCCCGGCCGATCTGCGCAAACTGGACGCCAAGCAACTGCGGCAGGTCGCCGATGAGTTGCGCCACGAGACGATCGACGCCGTCTCCGTCACCGGCGGCCATCTGGGCGCGGGCCTGGGCGTGGTCGAACTGACCGTCGCGCTGCATTACGTGTTCAATACGCCCGCCGACCGGGTGATTTGGGATGTCGGCCACCAGGCCTATCCGCACAAGATTCTGACCGGGCGGCGCGACCGTATCCGCACGCTGCGCCAGGGGGGAGGCCTGTCCGGCTTCACCAAGCGCAGCGAGAGCGAGTACGACCCGTTCGGCGCCGCCCACAGCTCGACCTCGATCTCCGCCGGCCTCGGCATGGCGGTCGCCCGCGACCTGATCGGCGGCGACAACAACGTCATCGCGGTGATCGGCGACGGCTCGATGAGCGCGGGCATGGCCTATGAGGCGATGAACAATGCCGGCGCCAGCAAGAGCCGGCTGATCGTCATCCTGAACGACAACGACATGTCGATCGCTCCGCCGGTCGGCGCGCTCAGCGCCCACCTGTCGCGGCTGATCTCGTCGCGCTCGTACCAGGGGCTGCGCCATCTGGCCAAGGAAGTCACCGGGATTTTCCCGGAAGCGATCCAGCAGGCGGCGCGCAAGGCCGAACATCTGGCGCGCGACATCGTTGTCGGCGGCACGCTGTTCGAGCAGCTCGGCTTCTACTATGTCGGCCCGATCGACGGCCACAATCTCGATCACCTGCTCCCGGTTCTGCAGAATATCCGCGACGGGGAGATGGACGGGCCGGTGCTCATCCATGTCGTCACCGAAAAGGGCCATGGCTATCCGCCGGCCGAAGCCGCCGCCGACAAGCTGCATGCCGTCGCCAAGTTCGACGTGGTGACCGGGGCCCAGGCCAAGGGCAAGGCGGGGCCGCCGACCTATACCAAGGTGTTCGGCGAATCGCTGGTCCAGGAAGCTGAGGATGACCCGCGCATCGTCGCCATCACCGGCGCGATGCCGTCGGGCACCGGCCTCGACATCTTCGGCAAGGCCTTCCCCGACCGCTGCTTCGATGTCGGCATCGCCGAACAGCACGCCGTCACCTTCGCCGCCGGCATGGCGACCGAGGGCATGAAGCCGTTCGCCACAATCTATTCGACCTTCCTGCAGCGCGCTTACGACCAGGTGGTGCACGACGTCGCCGTCCAGTCGCTGCCGGTGCGCTTCGCCATCGACCGCGCCGGGCTGGTCGGCGCCGACGGCGCCACTCATGCCGGATCGTTCGACCTCGCCTATCTGGGCTGCCTGCCCGGCTTCGTCATCATGGCCCCCTCGGACGAGGCCGAACTGAAGCACATGATCGCGACCGCCGCGGCGATCGACGACCGTCCCTCGGCGGTGCGCTACCCGCGCGGCGAGGGCACCGGCGTGGCGCTGCCCGAACGCGGCATCGCGCTCGAAATCGGCAAGGGACGGATCATCCAGGAAGGCACCAAGATCGCACTGATCAGCCTGGGCACAAGGCTGGGCGAATGCATGAAGGCGGCCGAGCAACTTGCGGCCCGCGGCCTGTCGACGACCGTTGTCGACGCCCGCTTCGCCAAGCCGCTCGACACCGACCTGATCCGTCGCGTGGCGCGCGAGCATGAGGTGGTGATCACCGTCGAGGAAGGCTCGACCGGCGGATTCGGCGCGATGGTGCTGCAGGACTTCTCCGGCGCCGGACTGCTCGATCGCGGCCTCAAGATCCGCACCATGGTCCTGCCCGACCTGTTCCTCGACCATGATGCGCCGGCCAAGCAATACGATACGGCCGGCCTCAACGCCGCGCAGATCGTCGCGACCGCGCAGGATGCCCTGGGGATCGACCGACCCGGGATCGTTGCGCTGAGCAGCTGATCCGATGAACCTGCGCGAGCCATCCGTTAGCCCGGTCCCGATCGCGGATTTGCGGCCGACGCAGATCACGGTCGGCTTTTATGAGGTGGAGGAGAAGCGCAAGGCCTGGCGCGAGCGGTCCGCCGGGAAAGGCTCGGCCTATCTCGGCACGCACATGATTCCGGTCATATTCGGTCCCAAGGACCGTTATTACGTGACCGACCATCACCATATGGCGCGGGCGATGCACGACGAGGGCGTCAAGGACGTGCTGATCAATGTGATCGCCGACCTGCGCACCCTGGACAAGGAGTCGTTCTGGGTCGTGATGGACTGCAGGGGCTGGTGCCACCCCTATAACGCCGACGGCGTCCGGCAGGATTTCGCCGCGATCCCGACATCGGTCGCCGATCTGGTCGACGATCCGTTCCGCAGCCTGGCCGGCGAACTGCGCCGCGCCGGCGGCTATGCCAAGGATGTCACCCCGTTCAGCGAATTCCTGTGGGCCGACTTCCTGCGCCGCCGGATCAAGCGCAAGGCTGTCGATAAGGATTTCGAGACGGCGCTGGCCACGGCGCTCAAGCTCGCCAAGGGCATAGACGCCAACTATCTGCCGGGCTGGTGCGGACCGGTGCCGCGGACCTGAGACCGGGCCGACTATCGCTTCCGCGCGGCTTGCTGTAGACACTGCGCTCCCGATACCGGCCCGCGGCGGCCAATGGAGACCGAAGTGCGCAAAGAGAAGACCAAAAACCAGATCCTCGCGAACCGCCGCAAGGGCCACCACAAAGCCCGCAACCGCCGCCGCCGCGCCCGCTCGAAGGGTTAAGTTGGGGTTTGTAGGATGGGTAGAGCGCAGCGAAACCCATCGTCAGGTGCGAGGAATGATGGGTTTCGCTGCGCTCTACCCATCCTACGCCTAGCCTATCGAATCGTCCCCAGCTCAGGCATCCGCACCATATCGCCCTGGGGCCCGCGAAACAGCGGCGCGAGCGCCCGCGCCGCCGTGCCGGCCGGCCCGTCCAGGCCGGTCAGCGCGCCGCCGACATCGCTCTCGATATCGCTGTCGCCCCTCAGGATGGCGAAAGCCGCCTCGAACGGGGAGAGCGGTTCGGGATACATCCGGATCACGCTCGGCTGGTCGGCCGGGATGCCGGCGATGTCGTGCGCCACCTTGATCGCGTCCTCCAGCCCGCCCAGGCTGTCGACCAGGCCCAGCTGCTTGGCTTGCTGGCCCGACCAGACGCGCCCCTTCGCCGAACCCGCCACCGTTCCCGCCGGAATCTTGCGTCCGTTGGCGACGATCCCGATGAAGCCGTCATAGATCGTATCGAGCCCGGCATTAATCTTCTGGTTCTGCTCCGGCGTGAACGGGGTGAAGGGCGAATCCATGCCGGCGAACGGGCCGCCGGCGGTTCGGTCGGTGGTAACGCCGATATCGGCCAGCCCCTTGCTGACCACGAACTTGCCGGAAAAGACGCCGATCGACCCGGTGAGCGTCGCCGGCTCGGCGACGATCTTGTCCGCGTCGGCCGAGATCCAGTAGCCGCCGGAGGCGGCGACCGATCCCATCGACACGACGATCTTCTTCCCTGCCTCCTTGGCCCGGACCAGCATCCGGCGGATCGATTCCGACCCCGAGACCGATCCGCCGGGGCTGTCGATCCGGAACACGATCGCCTTGATCGACGGGTTGGCGATCGCCTGGGCAAAGCCCTGCATGACGGCGTTGCCCTGATCGAGCCCGCGATCCCGGCTCGAAGGATCGACCGGACCGCCGACCCGGCCGATCTCGCCGACCTCATAGACCAGCGCGATATTCGGATTGCTCTGCTTTCCCGGCGCGTTCTGGGCGTAATAGTCGGCCAGCGCGGTCGTCCGCACATCCGTCCCGGCCGCCTTCTTGGCCGCGGCCACGACCTCGTCGGCATAGCCGACATGGTCGATCAGTTTGGCCTGGATGGCCTCGTCCGCGGTCATCGGCCCGCGCGCCAGCAACGCTCGCACATCGTCAGGCGTAAGGCCGCGGCTGGCGGCGATATCGGTCACCAGCTGAAGCGTGAGGTCGTTGGCCAGGCTCTCCATCATCTCGCGTGCCGGTGCGGTATAGCCGCGCTCGGTATAGGTTTCCGGCGCGGTCTTGTATTCCGCCCGCTTGGAGAATTCCGGCTCGACATCGATCTTGGCGAAGGCATCCTTCAGGAACGGGGCTTCAAACACGACGTCTGCCAGCATCGCCTGCCCCATCGGCTGGACCCAAACCTGGTCGGCGGCCGCCGCCAGATAATACTGGCCGTTGCCGGCCGCGCCGTCGCCATAGTCGTCGGCGAAGGCGTAGACGAACTTCCCGGCGGCGCGGAACCGCTTGATCGCGGCGCGAATCTCCTGCGTCTGCGTCATTCCGGCCGAGGCGTCCAGCTTCAGCACAAGCCCCTTGATCCGGTCGTCCTTAGCCGCCAGGTCGATGCCCTCGATCACCTCGCGCAGTTTTTTGGAATGGCCGGTGAGTACGCCTGAGAGGCCCGTCCGGGTCGGCGATTCCTCGATGAACGCTCCCTCAACCGTGAGCGTCAGCACGGTCCCCTCCGCGATCGGGATGTTCTTGTGGCTCGCGACATAGACCCGCGACACACCATAGATCATCAGTGCCAGAGCGACGATCGCCAGCAGTCCGATTACGGCCAGGGTGCGGACGATATAGCGCATGAATGTCTCCAGACCAGATGTGCGAAATCAGAGGCAGGGGCGGCTGACCTTACCCGGCCTGACCTGAACTCGCCAACAATAGCCGATATCCTTCGGCCTCGGTTACCAGGAATCGCGAGGCGGGATCGTCGGTTTCGATCTTTTGCCGCAGGCGCCAGATATGGGTTTCCACCGTGTGTGTGTCGACCCCGGCGGTATAACCCCAGACATGGGCCAGAAGTTGTTCGCGGTCGACCGACGCCCCGTTCGCCGCCGCCAGATAGAGGAGCAGCTTGCGCTCCAGCTCGGTCAGCCGGATGACGGTGTCGGACTTCGCGTCGCGCAACAGCTGTTCGGCCGGCACGAACGCGTAGGGACCCAGCTGACGGATCTCGGAACTGTCGGATTCGGTCCAGTGCGCCTCGATCCGGGCCAGCAGGGCGCCGAGCCTCACCGGCCTTGCGACCGGCTCGTCGTCGAGAGCACCCGTCGCGCCGTGGCCGCCCAGAATGACCGCGGGACCGGTGAAGCCCGAATCCCGCAAGGTTTCGACCGCCCGCCGCCGCTCCGCCGGCTGGTCGAGATCGACGATGACCAGCGCATCCAATTCCGGCGCTTCGCCGAGCGTGACCGCCCGCCACCCGCCGGCATGCTGATTGAGCGCCCGGACCAGCATGTCGTCGGGCGCGACGACGTGGACGACGCGCGAACTGGCGGTTTCGGCCACGATCGAACCGTCAGACCCCGCGGGTGAAATCGGTCTTGCTGATCGGCAGTTCACGCACCCTGCGCCCGGTCGCGGCGAAGATCGCGTTGCACAGGGCCGGCGCGATCGGCGGCGTTCCGGGTTCGCCGATGCCGCCCCATTTCGTCCCGCCGGAGAGCGCCAGATAGGTCTCTATCTTGGGCGAATCGGCCAGCCGGACCATCTGGTAGCTGTCGAAATTGCCCTGCTCGATGGCGCCGTCCTTGACCGTGATCTGGTCATAGAGCGCGGCGGTGAGACCGTAGATCACGCCGCTTTCGATCTGCATCTCGACATTGCGCGGATTGACAACATGGCCGCAATCGACCGCCACCACCACCCGCTCGCAGCGCACCTTGCCCTTGGCGTCGATCGCCACCTCGACACATTCGCCGACGATGGTGCCGAACGACTCATGGATCGCCATGCCGCGGCCTTTGCCGGGGGGCATCTTCTCGTTCCAGTTCGATTTTTCCGCCAAGACGTCGAGCACGTGCAAGAAATCCTCTTTTCCGGCCAGCATCTTGCGGCGGAACTGATAGGGGTCCTGTCCCGCCTCGTGGGCCAGCTCGTCGATGAAACTTTCGATCGCAAAGGCGTTCTGCGAGCTGCCGACCGAGCGCCAGAACATGGTCGGCACATGCGTGTCCTTCAGCACCGCCTCGACCTTCAGGTTCGGCACGGCATAGGGCAGGTTGACCAGGCCCTCCACCGCCATCGGCTCGACGCCCGGCGGCATCGGGAAGTCGAGCAGCCCCTTCAGCGTCCTCAGGATCGAGCCCACCGCCGTCTGCGCCTGGATCACTGTCGGCATCCCGTCCGGGCCCAGCGCGCCCCTGAGCGCGATGGCGGCCTGCGGGCGATAGCGGTCGTGCCGCATATCCTCCTCGCGGGTCCAGACCAGCTTGACCGGACTCGACACCGTCTTGGCGACGGCCAGGGCCTGGAGCAGCTCGTCATTGACCGCCCGGCGGCCGAAGCCGCCGCCTAGGTAGCAGTTATGGACGAATATCTTGTCCGGCGTCATGCCGAGTGTCTTGGCGGCCAGCCCCGTGGTCACTTCCGGCGCCTGGGTGCCCATCCAGATGTCGAGCCGGTCGGGCTGCAGATGGACCGTGCAGTTGAGCGGCTCCATCGTGGCATGGGCCAAGTAGGGCACTTCATACAGCGCCTCGACTACTTTTCCCGCCTCGCCCAGCGCCTTGCCGGCGTCACCGACGGCCTTGGCGCTCTCAAGCTTGCCTTTCAGCGCGTCGCGATAGTCCTGCCTGAACTGCGCGCTGCTGGTGCCGGCGCCTGCCCCCGGGTTCCACTGGACCGGGAGCGCCAGCGCCGCCTGCTTGGCCCGCCAGAACCGGTCCGCGACCACGGCGAGGCCGCCCGGCACCGGCACGACGCTCTGTACGCCGCGGAACTTCAGGATGGCGGCGGCATCGTAGCTTTTGACCGTTCCGCCCGGCACCGGGCACATGACGACCGCGGCATAGACCATGTCCGGCAAGCGGACATCGATGCCGAAGATCGCCTCGCCCGTCACCTTGACCTTGGTGTCGAGCCGGGCCTGGGACTTGCCGATCAGGGTGAACTGGTCCGGCGTCTTGATGTCGGGCTCTTTCGCCAGCGCGACCTTGGCGGCGTCGCCGGCCAGCGCGCCGTAATTGATCGTCCTGCCGGTCGCCTTGTGAGTGACCGTGCTGTTCGCCGCCTCGCACTCGGCGGCCGGCACGTTCCAGCGCGTCGCCGCGGCCTGAATCAGCCGCACCCGGGCGCTGGCACCGGCCTGCTGCAGATAGGGGCGCGAGGCGCGCACCGCGCTGCTGCCGCCGGTCAGCATCCCCTTATAAACCATGTTCTCCCGCATATTGCGGTTGGGGGAGACATATTCCGAACGGACCTTGGTCCAGTCGCAGCCCAGTTCCTCCGCCACGATCATCGGCATCGAGGTCAGCACCCCCTCGCCCATTTCCGACTTGGCGCAGCGGATGGTGACGGTGTCGTCCGGGTCGATGACGATCCAGGCATTGACCTCGCCGGCACCGACCCCCTGGTCGTTGTTCCAGGGCGTGCCGCTGACGAGCGGCGCCGCCGAGGCGAAGCCGGGGATCGAGACGCCGATCGCGAGCCCGCCGGCCGCGGAGAGCGTGGCGACGAGGAAATTGCGGCGGGTCAGGCCCGTGCTGTCGATATGGCCCATGATGTCAGCCCTTCGCCATTTCGGCGGCGCGATGGATCGCGGCGCGCAGCCTTGGATAGGTGCCGCAACGACAGATATTGGTCATGTTGTCGTCGATATCGGCGTCGGTCGGGTTGGGAATGGCCTTCAGGAGCACGACGGT
>Ga0302314_10017441_pt1 | contig 12047 bp, 10 predicted proteins | sample III_Palsa_N2_3_FD_200533 | JGI IMG/M metagenome (GOLD analysis project Ga0302314, IMG submission 200533) | Peat permafrost microbial communities from Stordalen Mire near Abisko, Sweden - III_Palsa_N2_3 | ecosystem: Environmental > Terrestrial > Soil > Palsa > Peat permafrost | place: Sweden...
CCGGGAACACGCCGATCAGCACAAAGAGACGAATCACACCGAACGCGCGCCCGACCAGATGTTCGGGGATCACGCGCAGACGCCACGCGATGACCGTCGTGACGCGATAGCCCGCACACATGCTCGAGAACGTCACGCCGGCGACGGCGACGACCAGCGAATGCGTGAACGGCAACGGCAGCCAACCCAGGCCGTCGAAGAAGAACGCTGCGATCATCGAGGGTCCGAGCGCCCAATGCGTGCGTCCGGCGACCAGCGAGCCGAGCGCTGCCCCCGCGGCGAAAAACCCGAACGCGATACCGACGACGTGATCGCCGGCGCCGAAAGCGCGCTTCAGGTACGGGATCAAGGCGATGAACCCGATCGAGCCGATGAAGTTCATCGCGCAGTTCGCGTAGGAGAGCACGCGCAGCGCCGCGTCGTCCATGACGAAACGCCAGCCGGCAGCAATGTCGCTGCCGACTTCGCGCACGTTCGGCAACCCGGCCGGATGGTCGGGGCCGAACGTGCGCACCGACGCAATCGAGATCTGCGACGCCGCGTAGGTGAGCGCGTTCGCCGCCAGCAGCGGCAGCGGACCAACGAGCGCAAAGACGACCCCGCCGATCGGCGGCGCGATCAGGTTGACGCTCTGTTCGGTCGCGGCGAGCGCGGCAATCGCCGCCTTCGAGCGGCCCAGGCCGAGTAAGTACGGAATCGAGGGCGTCTGCGAGCCGAGAAAGACCGCCCCGCCGACGGCGAGCACGAACACGCCGATGTAGATCATCGGTAACGTGAGGTGCCCCGTCGCGAACGCCAGCGTGAAAAGCGCCATGACCGTGAAGCGTAAGCCGTCGCAGAACAGCATGAGCCGCCGCCGGTCAACGCGGTCCGCAAGCGATCCGGCGATGAGCGACACAAAGGCGTACGGAAGCAGTTCGAGTCCCCACGTCCAGCCCAGCGCCGTGGCCGAACCGGTGAGCCGAAAGACGAGCAGCGGGATCGCGAGCGTGCGCAGACCGTCGCCCAGGTAGCTGAGAGCCTGCCCGGCATAGAAGCGCGCGAACGCAGAAGAACGGAAGATGCTCGCCGGGCGAGCGACGGTAGCCATAAGAGATTCCCAAAACGTGCGAGGAGGGGGTGAGAGTGCACGGACCCGCGCGCAAAACGGCACGGGGGGAACCTGTTAAAGCATAGTGGCGCCCTGGTTACGTCGCTGGGCGAGCGGACTCCTCGCGCACAAGTGGAATTTTCCGTGCCCCCATCGGAGAAGATTGATGCAAGCTGTCGTCCTCAACAGCCCGCGGCACATCAGCATCGAAGCCATCGACGAGCCAGTCGTGCAGGCGCCGACCGACGTGGTACTGCGGCTCACCTCGACCGCAATCTGCGGAACGGATCTGCATATCTACGAAGGGCGCCTCGGGGGTGGCGAGCGGCTCGTCATCGGACACGAGCCGCTCGGCGTCGTCGCAAAGGTCGGTAGCGACGTCGTCAACGTGCGTGTCGGCGATCGCGTGACCGTACCGACGCACATCTGCTGCGGTTTCTGTCCGAACTGCGTCCACGGTTTCTCCGCGCAGTGTTTGACGACGAACCCGGGTCATGCGGGCGGAGCGTACGGGTATCCCGGCATGGGCGGCTACACCGGCGCGCAGACGGAACTGCTGCGCGTTCCCTTCGCGGACGCCAATTGTTTGCGGCTGCCCGGCGAGCCCGGCGACAAATGGGAACACGACTTCGTGCTGCTCGCCGACGCGCTGCCGACCGCGTACCACGCGACCGAACTCGCGCAAGTACACTCCGGCGACGTCGTCGTGATCTACGGTGCGGGCGCGATCGGGCTGCTGACTGCGCTCTGCGCGTTCGCGCGCGGTGCGGTGCAAGTGTTCGTCGTCGACTCGATTTCGGAGCGGCTTGAGAAAGCCGGCGAACTGGGTGCCGTTCCCATCGACATGAGCAAAGGTGATGCCGCGCAGACGATTCTCGATCAAATCGCACGCGAGCGCAGCGGCATCGCCTGGCGGGGAGAAGAGGCGAACCTCGGCGCGACCGTGTGCATCGACGCAATCGGTTTCCAGGCACGCGATCCGCATGACTACTCGGTCGAGAAGCCGACCACCGTCATCGACGACCTCGCCCGCATCATCGCGCCCAACGGCCGGCTGGGAATCATCGGCGTTTTTCTGGATGCCGACCCGCATGGGGTCGACCAAAACGCGCAGCACGGCTCATTCGTGATCCCGTGGGGTCCGCTGTTCAAGAAGGGCGTCATCATCGGCATGGGCCGTGACGACGACAAACGCTACAACGACCACCTGCGCGACGCGATCGTGCAGGGCCGCATGAAACCGAGCAAGATCGTCTCCCACCGTCTCCCGCTCAGCGCCGCCGCCGACGCCTTCGCAAAATTCGACGCCCGCGCCGACGGCTACATCAAAGTGATCCTCGAGCCCTAAACAAGCAGCCTCCTCGAGAGCCACAGCCGCTTGCAGGGGGCCCGGAGAGGGTACCGGACGACGCGGGAGAACGAGGGCCGGTCGTCCCGCGTTACGAGGCGGTCCCGGATAGCTCAGTTGGTAGAGCAGCTGACTGTTAATCAGCGGGTCGTTGGTTCGAGTCCAACTCCGGGAGCCAGTAATGAAAGGCCCATCGTAATGATGGGCCTTTTGCGTGTCGGGCAGTCGACTTACGATAGTTGTTTGGTCCCTATTTCTCGCGGTTCTTTCCTCGCACGGGCAACAGCACGGTCTCTGTGTGTCGCGCTTCCGCCCCCGTTGGTTCACGGCTTCGTTTCCGGGTACATGGGAGCGACTTGAATACTCTCCGGCGCAGGCGCTAAACGTGCGCGTTCTCGTTACCGGTGCCACAGGGTACATCGGCGGCCTACTCGTGCCCGCACTCGTGAACGGGGGTCATGAGGTCCGCTGCGTTGCGCGCCTCCCAGAACGGCTGGCGGGCCGCTTCGCCGGCGTCGACGTCGTACGAGGCGACGTCTTCGACGGGCCGTCAATGCTCGCCGCAATGGACGGGATCGAGGTCGCTTATTACCTCATCCACTCGATGACCGCCGATCGGCACGATTTCTCGCAAAGCGATCGTGAAGCAGCGGCAACTTTTGGAGCTGCCGCGCGTGAAGCCGGTGTGAAGCGCATTATCTTTCTGGGGGGATTGGGCGTCGACGGGGCCACACTCTCGCGGCATTTGCGCAGTCGTCACGAAGTCGGCGATATTCTGCGGCGTGGCGGCGTGCCGGTAACGGAGTTTCGCGCGGCGATCATCGTCGGATCAGGCAGCATCTCCTTCGAGATGATTCGTTATCTTACCGAGCGCTTGCCGGTGATGGTTGCCCCGAAATGGGTCTCGACGCGTTGTCAACCGATCGCAGTCCGCGACGTCATCCGCTATCTCGTCGACGCACTAAAGCGCCCGGAAAACGAATCGACGATTTATGAGATCGGTGGTGCGGACGTGATGACGTACCGCGAGATGATGATGCGTTACGCTTCGGTGCGCGGTCTGTCGCGGCATATGTTGGTGGTGCCGCTCCTCACGCCTCGGCTGTCATCGTATTGGATCCACTTGGTCACGCCGATTCCGGCCAGCATCGCACGGCCGCTCGTCGAGGGCTTGACCAATGAAGTCATTGTCAAGAACGACGCCGCGAGACGTGCCTTCCCGGAAATCGACCCGATCGGATATGATGAAGCCCTACGTGTCGCGCTCGACCGTTCGCTCTCGACCGAACAGGCGACGACGTGGTTCGACGCCTACGACGTTCGAACGTTGCCCGGCGAGTTCTCGGGGCTCACGCAGGGGATGCTCATCGACCGCCGCGAGCGACAGACTTGGGCGCTGCCCGCCCAGGTCTCGGCCGTATACTCGAGCCTCGGCGGCAACCGTGGATGGCTCTACGGAGATTTCTTGTGGCAGCTGCGTGGGACGATGGATCGTCTGGCCGGTGGCGTCGGAACCCGCCGCGGCCGCCGTTCGGCCACTGACCTTCGCGTCGGCGACGCCGTGGATTTCTGGCGCGTCGAGCAATACCGGCCTCCGGCGTTGCTGCGGTTGCGCGCCGAGATGAAGTTGCCCGGCATCGCGTGGCTCCAATTTGAGTCTGCGCCGAATGCCGCAGGCGGCACGACGCTGCGGCAGACGGCGTTCTTCGAACCGCGTGGTCTGTTCGGCTATGCATACTGGTACATGGTGCTGCCATTCCACGAGTTCATCTTCGGGAACATGGTGCGGCGGATTGTCGAAGAGGCAGAGATTCTCGCGGTATTGCAAGCCACGAAGGACGCTGCATAATCAGCAAGGCGAACGCCCCGGAGCGCGGTATCTTGCGAAGGCGTTCCCCCAATCCCTGACTCGGTGCCGTGCTGCAAGCCTTGGCGGATGCGTCAGCGCTGCTTCGCGAGATCTCCCTGTGCCAGGAGTCCTTCGGGAAACCGACGGTGCCGGCGCCTTTCCACGAAAACCGATGCGGTCGAACCTTTGGAACTTCAAGGCGCGACGGAGTATCATCGGCGTTCGAATCCCAGGGACTCGTCAACAAGATACTCAGCGTCATCTCAACCGAGATTCTCCGTATGCTTGTATGATACGTCAGCGCATCTCGACGCCATGATGGCTAGTGTCGTAGTAGCGTACACCGGCATTCCATGCGGCTTCGATGGTAGCGTACGCGACCTCATCGGTGACGTACGAAAACTCGTTGCCGAACGGAACGCCGCCGAGCCCCAGGGCTTCCCCGGAAGAATCTCAACCGCGTTCATGTGCACGCTTATCCCCGCCCGGCCCGGAGCTTAAAGCATGGGCGGCCCGAGATTCCCGAGCAAAGTCAAAAGTGTCGACGCAAGTGAGGCCAAAGCGGTCAGCCCTAAGGGTCCCCTGCACCTCAGGTGCCAAGATCGAGCAGGCTGACCGACTCCAGTCGGGCCCGGATGAAGTCGCTCAACTCACCCAGCTCGGCAAAATACCAGCGCGTTCCGGACGCGATGTGCACGATCGATCCGCGCCACGCGCCCGAGGCGGGGTCCGAACGCTCGTACCACGTACGCACGACGAAGGCTTGGTCAGGGATTTCCATCCTCCCACAGAGCCTACCTCAACGCCGTAGCCGCAGCGTCCTCACGGCCACTTGCCGGTGGACTTCACCCGCAACAGCGCTCGGTACCACCGCAACTGCCCGTAGCTTTCGCGGTATTCGGCGACGTCGAGTGCGGCGCAGCGCGCGGCGTGCGCATCCGCCGCTCGCTCGACCAGCTGCGTCGCCTCATCTCGATCGCCCGCCGCGTGCATCGCCTGGGCGGTGCGCCAGAGGGTTTCACCGGGGTCCTCCAGCAGCTCTGGGCGCGCGCCGTGCTCCGCGATCACTTCCGTGGCGAGCGCGCGCGCACGTTCGAACTCACCGCGACGTGCGTGGATCAAGGCCAGGCGGCTCAAGTTCTCTACCAGCGCCAGGCGCTGTCCGACACGACGGTTGATAGCAAGCGCCTCCTCGACCTTTGCCAGCGCGGCATCGAGATGACCGAGCTCAAGCTCGGCGGCGCCCAGGTCGCCGAGGACGAGCGCGGCGCGTGACTCGCTTCCGAGACGACGAGCGAGATCCAGCGCACGGAGGTCGTACGCTATCGCCGCGGTGACGTCGCCGTCGACGAAGGCTGCGACCCCAAGGTTGCTCTCGGCGTAGTAGAGGAAGTAGAGGTCGCCGTCGGCTTCTGCGGCAGTGCGAAGCTCCAACAGCCGTTTACGCCCGCGCTCGACGCACCCCAGGGAAACATCGAGCGATCCCCAGTTATTGACGATGGTTCGGGACAAGTGGCGTTCGCCGATCGACTCAAAGATTGCGAGTGCCTTAGCATATCCGTCGATCGCCTCGCGAATCGCAAACATACGATTCGCAGCGGTAGCAAGACGGTCATAGGCGCGCGCCTCACCGAGCCGGTTGCCGCTTATCTGCGCGAACGCGAGCAGCTCGCGCGCCGAGGCGTAAGCGGCAGGGAAGTCCTGTTTCGCAATCGCTTCCATCATCGTCGATTGAGTCAGAAGCGCCCCTGCGGAAGGGTCGCCCGCGTTTCGGACCAGCTCGCGCGCGCGTTCCAAGTCGCCGCTATTATCGTCGAAGCGATCCTGTCGAATGCGCGCGTCGATCGCAATGAGCAGCGCTTCGAGTTCGCCGCGCACATCGCTGCACGAGCGATACAGCTCGACCGCCGATGCACACGCACTCAGCGAATCGGTATAGTTGAAGCGGTCGAACGCCAACTGGGCGCGAGCCTTGAGCACAACGGCGTGCCACGCCGTTTCCTCAGAGCCGATCTCCGACGCCAGGGCCTCGATCGCCGACGCGGCCAACGGTTCGTCGCTGACGGCGTGCGCGAACGCGATCGTGTGCCGCAGCCCCTCGCGCAAAACGTCTCGGTCGCCGGACGTTCTCCCCAGCTCGACGATCGTCTCCACGTCGGCGCGCTGCTGCGCACGATTCCCCAGTCGCTCGCTCGCATCCGCCCGTGACGATAGGAGCGCAGTGCGCAGCGGTACGTCGAGCGCCGCCTGCTGTATGGCTAGACCGCGTGTCGCGAAAGCGGCCGCCTCTTCGTTCGCATATGCCGCCAAGGCTGCACGGGCCGCCTGCGACCATGCACGAGCCGCGGGCAGAGGATCGCCGGCTCCTTCGTAGTGTCTTGCCAGCTCCGACGCCCACTCGTCTGCCGCCGCTGCGTGCATTCCCGCGATGGCGCGCGCGACGACACCATGGTACCGACGCCGGACGTCGGTCGACAGTTCACCGTACGCAGTGGTTCGAATCAGATGGTGCGTGAAGGCGTAGGTTCCTCGCTCGTAGCGCGTCGTCTCGCGAATGAGCTGATGCTCGATGAGCTGGTCGAGTGCGTCGAGCAGCGTGCTGCTCTCCCAGCCCGTTACCTCGCCCAGAAATTCAAAGTCAAACGTGTTGCCGACGACGGACGCGATGGCCGCCGCGCGGCGCGCATTGTCGCCGAGGCGCACGAGACGGGCGGTGATGACGTGCTCGATGGTCGTCGGGAGCAGTTCGTCACCGGCATCGAGCGGCGCGCGTGCGCGCTCGGCCGCGTCGCGAATCAGCTCACCGAGAAAGAATGGGTTGCCGAGGCTGCGTTCGTAGAGCTCGACGGTCCGTTCGGCGATCCCGCTCGCGTCGCCGGCCGCGTGCGCGATGATCCTCGCGACAGGCTCCCGCTCCAAGCGCGAGAGCTCGACGCTCAGCGCCGCACCGCGCTCCTGGAGTTCGCGACGCAAGGCACGCAGAGGGTGCGCGCGGACCACTTCCTCATCACGATACGTGGCGATGACCGCGATACGTTCGGCGAAGAGGCGGTTGGCGACGAAGCGCAAGAGATCACACGTCGCCGGGCTGCACCAGTGCAAGTCTTCGAGCACGAAGAGCACCGGTCGCGACCTCGAGAGGGCGTGCAAGGTGCGGACGACGGCCTCGAAGAGGCGCGTCTTCTCCTCGGCAGCCGTCAGGTCGGTGACCGGATCGACGGCGACGTGCCGTTGCAACTCCGGGACGACGGTCGCCAGGACGTTCAACCAGACGCGTTCGACGTTCGATGCAACGACGAGCGGAAGCGACGAGCGCAGAGCTTCGATGAACGCTTGATAGGAAAAGGACTCTGGGCTGGCTGTCGAGCCGATCAGCACCCGCCCACCCTGCTGTTCGGCTACGAGGCCCAACTCCGCCGTGAGGCGTGTCTTTCCGATCCCCGCCTCGCCCCCGACGAACGCGATCCCGCCGTGTCCTCGCGCAGCCTGATCCCAAAGGAAGCCGACCCGCTCCAGTTCCGCCTCGCGGCCGACAAACGGCAGTTCCGTCGGCGCCGGCGATCGCGATCGCTCGGCATGTTGTCGCGCGCGGCCTGAATCGGATCGCGCCGCATGCAAGGGTTCACCGCGCAGCATCGCTTCGCGCAGCGTTTGTGTCTCGGCCATGACGTCAACGCTGAGCTCGGCGCGGACGCGTTTGACGAAGTCATCGAGCGTCCGCAGAGCGCCGGCGCGATCGCCGGACTCGTAGTGCGCGGCTGCAAGTTCCCGAGCGACGTCCTCGCGGAGCGGATCCGCAGCGAGCAATCGTCGCGCGAAGCCGATCGCCTTACCGTAGGCGCGTTCGCTGCGATATCGATAGACGAGCATCTTTAGCGCGCCCAGGTACGCCGACCGCAGCCGTTCGCGCTCGGGGTACACCCAGTCATCGTACACATCCTCGAGTAGGTCACCGTGATACAGATCGACGGCGCGTTCGAGACCCTCCGGTTCAGCGACGCAGCGATCGAACTCCGCGACATCCAGCGTAGACTGCCCGTCAGGATTCCAGCGGACTAGCTCGTTGGTCGCGAGGATCCAACCGTCGTCTGCGGGGCGCGGCGGCAGCATCGACTTGATCAAGGTGAGGTTGCGCCGCAAGTTGCCGCGCGCTGCCTCCTCCTCGGCGTCCGGCCACATCGTGAAGGCCAAAAAATCTCGAGCGACGGCCCCTTCGCGATGTAGCAGCAGGTAGGCCAGGATCGGGAGCGTCTTGCGCGGCGCGCCGAAATTGAAGGGTTTCCCGTCGACCGCCAACCGCATGTGGCCAAGCAGAGCCACCGCGAGTCCGGTCGAGGCGAAGGCGCTCGGCGCGACAGGCGGCTCGCGCATAACGGCGCGAGCTTCCCGTCGCACGTAGGGGCTACCTCGCATGAAGAGGCGCAAGCGCTTCCCCTCAGCCGGATCCTCGGGGACGCTGCGGCTACGCCTTGATGCTAGGGTCGGGTTGGTGCTGGACACCACACCTTGACGAACGGAGAACGACCATGGCAACCGACAATCCGCGCCCCAAGCCCGACGCTCCCGATGACGTGGAAACAAAGGATCTGGACAACGTCTCCGGCGGCTTCAACCCCGTCGACGGCTCGCCCAAGCCGTTTAACCCAGTCGACGGCTAACGGCCAGCGGCCCGGGCCAGGCGGAGACCCTGGTTTTTAGGCACCCTCGTAATCGGCGACGGAACCGTCGCCGATTATTCGGGCTGGCTTCGAACCTTACGTTCCCGAATAGAGTGGTGCGGGCGTTCCGTCGGACCAGTGTGCGACGGGGATGTAAAAGCACGTCCACGGCTCTGGCATCTTGTCCCGCGCGTCAAAGACGACCGGCGAGAGAAGGCGATCGGCGCCCCAGCTCGCTCCTGCATGCGCGCCGTCGTCCATCGGCGTGAAAACCATGACGTGCGGATACCATGCCTTGCCGTCGTCGTTCAAGTACTGATACTTTGACATCATGTACGCCATGGAGCTGGGCTCCGGCGTCGGTAGCGCGTGGGCATCGATCGCTGCTACGATGCGTTCCTGGATCTGCGATTTGCTCGCTCCCGTCAGGACCATCTGCGTTCGTTTGAAGGTGTAAACAAGCACGGTACGCGCCGCGGCCGCGTTGTAACAGGTGGGGGCGCGCATCTTAACGCTCCAGAAGTTTGGCGCGCCGAAAGGCTGCATCCAGCCCCGCTCGACGATGCACGTGAAGCCGTTCTGGCCCTTCTGCGCGACAGTGTAGCCGTGCGCCCCGAGAATCACGACTGTCGCATGCTTCGAAATCGACGCCGGCGCCGCGCTACGCGCGAGCGCGATTTCCGCCTGAGGGCTCATGAAGTACTTGGAAAGCGGGGCCATCGTATCGTTCCCGGCAGCCGCGGTAAGCGCAAAAATACCGCCCAAGAGAATGCAAACGCGAGCCAGGGTCATCTTTCGAACCTCCACGGTGGACCTGAGGCGGAGACGCAGGGCAAGAGAAAACGGAGAGGAGACGAGCGTCTTATACTCGCTACACGCGGTACCCTCATTCGGCACCCCAGCCGGTAACGCATACAGAAGGCACATATACGGCACATCTCGTGAGGATTGTCGTCCTCGGCGGGTCACTCAGCGGGTCGCTCTTGGAGCCGGCGATATCTCGAGCAGGTCTAGGCCGTTGCGTCGCGCAGTCTCGGCGCAGGGAGGGTCGAACAATGATTCGCTTGGGTGATCACGTCGTCGTGCGCGGAGAAGACCAGGAGGCGGTCGTCACTGCCGTGCACCCGGACGCGCAGATCGAGATCCAATTTCTGCACGGAGAGACCGGGAGTTCACACAGAAGGCGCTACACCGCGGAGGCACTCGAGGTCATCGACGCCGGCAGGCACAAGCCTCACGCGCATTGACAGGCTCGATCGAGACGGAGAGGCTCCTGCTCCGTCCGTGGCGCGACTCCGACCTCGCACCGTGGCAGGCCATGGGAGCCGACCCTCGCGTGACGAGATTTCTCCGCGCGCCGACTGCGCCGGCCGGACCGATCGCGAATCCGGAGATCATTACCGCGCGCTTAGCGGAGCACGGCTACGGGTGGTGGGCAGTCGAAGTGAAGGGCAAGGTGCCCTTCGCCGGTGTAATCGTTTTGCAAGACGTTCCTTTCGAGGCGCATTTCACGCCGGCGATGGAAGTCGGCTGGCACCTCGCCGCTGAACACTGGGGCAACGGTTATGCCACTGAGGGCGGGCGTGCTGCACTCGAATTCGCGTTTGGGAAACTTGGCCGCACCGAAGTGGTCGCAATTACGGCGAAGCAAAACCTGCCGTCCCAGCGCGTCATGGAGCGGATCGGAATGACGCGCGACCCCGCCGATGATTTCGAGCATCCGCGTCTTCCCCCCGACAGCCCCTTGCGGACCCACGTCCTGTATCGCGTGCGCCGGGGGTGAACCCAACGCTGTGAACGGTTGACAGGCCGCACCGGCCGGCCGGATAATGGATCCGATGTACACGACGCTTACACGGCGATTTCTCATCGCTTTGACTGTCGTCATCATGATCTACTGGATCGTTGCCTGGATCATCCGTGGTCCGCAATGGTTTCTCGCCGGCGAAATGGTTCTCACCGGCTTTATCATGCTCAATTTCATCAGGACAAAGGCGCGCCGATAGTCGCTGGTACGCCATGAACATCGAAGCTGCGCAGGACTACGCTGAACGGCATTCCCTGCAGGCGCTTATCATCGATGTTTGCGGCGAGATCGCTTTTGAACGGTACGAGGGCGGTTACGATGCCGCGAAGGCGCATGCGCTGTACAGTGGGACGAAGAGTTTTTGGGGTGTTGTGGCCGTTGCGGCGCAAGTCGATGGTCTGCTCGAACTCGACGAATGTGTTGCGAAGACATTTCCCGCGTGGGCCGACGACGAGCGCAAGCGGCTGATCACCTTGCGCGAGCTACTGCAATTGACGAGCGGGATCGGCTTTGGCGGACTCGGTAATGGCGTTCCGACCTACGCGAAGGCCCTCGACGTCGCGATCAAGGACGCACCCGGGGAGCGCTTCACTTACGGCGGGATTCCGCTGCAGGTCTTCGGTGCGGTGCTCGCCGCCAAGCTTGCGCCGCGCAACCTGAGCCCTCACGACTACTTGCGCGCGCGTATCCTCGATCCGATCGGTGTGTCGGTCGCGTCTTGGCGAACGCTGCAGGACGGCACGCAGCCTCTGCCCACCGGCGCGTTCATGACGGCGCGCTCGTGGTTGCGGTACGGACTGTTCATCCTCGGCGGCGGCAGCTGGAACGGCGCGACGATCCTCGCGCCCGAGTCACTGGCGCAATGCTTCGCCGGTTCCGCTCCCAATCCACACTACGGTCTCGGCTGGCACGTGCGCTCGGATCTCGGCGCCGGCGAGGTCGTCTACGCCAGCGGCGCGGGAGGTCAGGGCCTCTACATCATTCCGTCGGAACAGACGGTCGTGGTGAAGTTCGGAAACTCGTCGAGCTACGACCATCTTACATTTCTCAAGCGCCTGCTCGGCCACGTGCGTCCGCACCCGAGCGCTCGCGCTACTTCACGCCGGTGACGCGCTGCACCATTGCGTACAGCACCGTCATCTGTATCCCGCTCTTGAGGGCATAGTTCGGGTCGTATTGGTTCGAATACCCCCACCAGTCGAAGCAGGCATTCGGGTTCGTAGGACCAGGTGCACTCGACGCGATCGTATCCGGATAGACCACAACGATGTCATTGGTGTCCGCCCACTCGTTGA
>Ga0302314_10017444_pt1 | contig 12044 bp, 12 predicted proteins | sample III_Palsa_N2_3_FD_200533 | JGI IMG/M metagenome (GOLD analysis project Ga0302314, IMG submission 200533) | Peat permafrost microbial communities from Stordalen Mire near Abisko, Sweden - III_Palsa_N2_3 | ecosystem: Environmental > Terrestrial > Soil > Palsa > Peat permafrost | place: Sweden...
TGCCGAAGCTGCGGGTCGCCTCGAAGATCATCTCCTCGCGCTCAGGCACGGTGAACAGCGGCGTTCCCTTCTCGGAGTTGCGAAGAATCGCAACCACCAGTTGATCGACGATCTTTGCCCCGCGTGCAATCAGGTCAAGATGTCCATTGGTCAGCGGATCGAAGGTTCCGGGGTAAATCGCTTTGATCGTATGCATGCATCAGCAGCATACCGCCCTTTGCGGGTAGAAAATAAATCCATAAGATTCTGTAGTCTTCCCTGCGCCCCCCTGCGTCTCTCCCATTAGCCGAAGAACACCCGGCAGGAGTCTCGAACACGGTTATTTCATGCCCTCACAAGCCATCATCTCCGAGAGTCTTCCTGTGACACAGCAGCAGACTCTGGCTACGCCCCTCGACGATATGGATGCCATCGTCGCCACCTACGAGCAGCGCGTCTTCCGCTTCCACCTGGTCTCAGTCCGCGACCGCGACGTGGCCCAGTCGCTCACGCAGGATACCTTTATGCGCGCCTGGAACGCCCGAGCCAGCTTTCGCGGCGACTGCGCCATCTCCACCTGGCTCATGCGGATCGCCCTGAACCTGGTTCGCGACCACACCCGGACCGACCGCTTCCGCTTCTGGAAACGAGTCTCCGAGACCGCCATAGACGTATCCGACATCTCCTCGCATGTACCGCACCGCGACAGCTCGCTGGAGTCGCGCCTGATCGCCAACGAACAACTCACGCTGGTCTGGGAGACCGTCGCCCAGCTCTCTGAGCGCCAGCGGAACGTCTTTCTGCTTCGTTTCCTGGAGGAACTGGAGCTGTCTGAGATCGCCAGCATCACCGGCCTGCCCATCAGCACCGTCAAGACCCATCTTTATCGCGCGCTGGCCGCCATCCGGGCCCGCCACAACGCCACCCTCAAGGAATCTCTATGAACCTTCACCTCACTCACGAGCAACTCTGCGACCTTCTTCTCGCCGACTCGTCCCTGCAGCAGGCCAGTGAGCACGAGCCTGATGTCGTTCAGGACCATCTCCGGGCCTGCCTGATCTGCTCGGCAGAGCTCAGAAGTCTCCGCGATTCCCTCTCCCGCTTTCGCGAAGCGTCGGCCTCCTACGCCAGCCAGCAGTTTGCGCAGTCTTACGCGCGGCGGTCGTCGATTGCGCCGCCACACAGCTATCTTTCACAGCCTCTTTACTGGGCGGCAGCGGCTGCGATCTTTGTCGCGGCTTTGTTCCCGCTCAGTATGCACCGGCAACACCCGGTCTCTCCGGTGCATGCGAAGACCGCAATTGTGTCTCCGCATACAACAGAGTCCGACGAAGCACTCCTCGAAGACATCGATCAGGAGCTTTCTGCCGATGTTCCCTCTCCCATGGAACCGTTAGCTGATCCAACTGCAGCAGCCACAACAACACAAGTTACCTCAGACCAAAGGAAAAACTAACATGCGCGTCAAACCTGTACTTTCGCTCGCTTTGTTTGCGGCTCTCTCCGGATCATTCCTGATCGCACAGCAGCCGGATGGTGCGCCACCACCGGGCCAGCACCGTGGCATGGGGGGAATGCGTCCCGGCTTCCGCATCGGTCCTCCGGGAATCTGGTGGCACAACCCTGATCTCATTCAGAAGCTGACCCTTACGCCGGACCAGCAGAAGAAGATGGACGACATCTTCCAGCAGAGCCGTCTTCAGCTGATCGACCTGCGGGCCAACGTCGAGAAGCAGGAGGTCCTGATGGAGCCCATGCTTTCCGCCAACCCCCCGGACACGAACAAGGTTCTCTCGCAGATCGATCACACGGCCCAGGCTCGCGCTGAACTCGAAAAAGCGAACGCCAGGATGCTTCTGGGCATTCGCGGTGTGCTGACCCCCGATCAGTGGACCAAACTGCAGGCCGAAGGACGCGACAGGCGCCACATGAGGGAAGGTCGGGGTCGCCCCGGTGGTCCTGGCGGTAATCAGCAGGGAGCACCGGGCGGCCCAGGCGGTCCAACTGGCGACGGGGGAATAAACTAATCTGTCGGCACTATGCCGGGCAGGGCACCCCACCCTCCCCGACATAGTGCTAAAGTATTGAAATAAAACATCTTAGCTTGGAACCAATATTGCAAGGTATTCATTCCAGATGCTTTACAGGCAAAGTATTCTTTCTAAATAAGTTATCCTGGATATAACGTGGAAAAGCCCCGGAGGTTCCGGGGCTTTTCTATGCTCTGTATCCAGTATAGCAGGTGGGATAGAACTACTACGCCATTCGATTTTGCCCGTCTGACGCGGGGTTTTGCGTATGGCGGGCTTGACAGCATTTCCCCCTGCTTCGTTCCGGAGATTTACTTTTTGGCTCGCACAGCTTCCTTTGCCTGGACGGGGCCGTCGGTGGGAACCGGCGGGATATCCGCAGAGGCTACGCCGGAGATGCCGAGCTTCTTGCGCAGTTCCGTGTCGATCCGGCCGAAGACGTCCTTGTTCTCCTTCATGAAGTTGCGGACGTTTTCGCGGCCCTGGCCGATGCGCTCTCCCTGATAGCTGTACCACGCGCCGCTCTTGTCGACGATGTTGTGCAGTACGGCGAGATCGAGCACATCGCCCTCGCGGGAGATGCCTTCGCCGTAGAGGATATCGAACTCGGCATCGCGGAACGGAGCAGCAACCTTGTTCTTGACGATCTTGACCTTGGTGCGCGAACCCACGACCGCGTCGCCGTCCTTGACTGCGCCGATGCGGCGAATGTCGATACGCACGGACGAGTAGAACTTGAGCGCCTTACCGCCGGTCGTCGTCTCCGGGTTGCCGAACATGACGCCGATCTTGTCGCGAATCTGGTTGATGAAGATGAGGCAGGTGCGCGACTTCGAGACGGTTCCTGTGAGTTTGCGCAGCGCCTGCGACATCAAACGCGCCTGCAGCCCCATGTGAGAATCGCCCATCTCGCCGTCGAGTTCGGCCTTGGGCACCAGCGCCGCAACCGAGTCCACCACCAGCACGTCGATAGCGTTCGAGCGAACCAGCGCCTCGACGATCTCAAGCGCCTGTTCTCCATAGTCCGGCTGGCTGACCAGCAGGTTGTCGATGTCCACGCCGAGCTTGCCGGCGTAGGCGGGATCAAGCGCATGTTCGGCATCGACGAACGCCGCGAGCCCACCGGCCTTCTGGGCCTCGGCGATGATCTGAAGCGTAATCGTCGTCTTACCGGACGACTCCGGCCCGAAGATCTCGATGACGCGCCCACGCGGTACACCACCCACTCCAAGTGCCGCGTCGAACGAGATGGAACCGGTGGAGATGACCGAGATCGGCACGACGTCTTTCGAGCCGAGCCGCATGATGGAACCCTTGCCAAACTGCTTTTCCAGCCCGGAAAGAGCCAGTTCTATTGCCTTGCTACGGTCATCTGCCACGTGATTTCTCTCCTGAGGTGTGGGTAAAAAGGGAGGTTAAACATCCAATGCGGATTCTAGCACCCAAAACGGGAAAAGCAAATAAAAAGCGAATACAACTAAGGGGTCAGGTGACGCCAGCGGATCATAAGGGCCACCCCTGGCATGCACTTAACCGCGCCGTCCCGTCTCACTCTGACCCTACTCGTGCCTTTGGAAATATCCGGACTTCGAAGCTGTTCGTGAAATCGGACTTTGCTCCTATTCCGAGCAGAGGAAACTTCCACCGTTCATACTGGCTCATTGCCGATAACTCGATCTCCGGACGAATCATCCAGGTCATCTTCCCTGAAAAATCGCTCTGGTTGCCACCCTGCAGAAATGATTTGTCCGAAGAGGTCTTGCGATAGCTCACCGTGGCCTTGTTGCGCGCCGAGAACCACCAGGTACTGGACGCCTGTCCGCCACTGCCCTGTCTTCCTATCCAGCTGCCAAGAATCTGCCCGTAATTGGTGTACCCCTGCGGGTAATGCGAATTCGCGTAGAAGTAGGCCTGGACCGGGAGCTTGGGAAGGTTTGTATAGACCCCCTCCATGCGAAGGTCCAGTTTTTTGAGTCCGGGCACCCTCGGAAAATAGAGTCCGGGGTCCATCGCATAACGTCCCACGAACTTTCCCTGGAGAGGGTCATCCCATGCCATCCCTTCGGTGTAGAAGACGAGGCTCCTTCTCAAGCCAGGGAGATGGTACTCAAGGTTGAACTCCGTCACCCGTTTGCCGGGGTCGACGGCCTGTAAGTTACCCGTCGTTGAAAAGCTGTGGAGGAATGTCCTCAGATTCAGCGGGCGGCCATAGCCTGCAAAGATTGTGGTGTGGGCCAATCCCAGCTCGAAGTTCTCCGTGGGCTTGATTGAAACCGCAATGCCCCACAGGTAAGGAGGAGGAGTCAGCGGTTGACTCGCGTTGCCATAGAGAACGAACGCGGGCCCCAGCCCGACATAATGTATTCCGCCCTGTCGAGCGAGGAAAAAGTCGAAGTGTACCGGGCCGAGCAGATACAGTAGGCCCGGCATTTTGATTGGCTTTACCCTGTCCAGCCGCAACATCGGCATCGCCGCCGCGTTGGTGGACAGGATCAGCGATGTGCTGCGGTCAGGCCCCCACCACAGGCTTTGCTGCCCGAAGCTGATCTGCCAGTTTGAAAGGTTGAGGGAAACATAGGCCTCAATCGGACGAATCCGGCTGGTGGTTCCAGCTCGCAGGTTCCAGCCAAACGGCAGTCCGTCGGAGGTGGAGATGGCCTGCTGTGCCGCCGCGCTGTAGGCTGGCATCGCAGCGGCATACTGATATTCCCCTCGAATATAGAAAGCCAGTGGTCCTGCTTCAGCGTGTCCGGAGACGCCTGTAATCTCATTCGCTCCCTGACCGTATGGCCGTCCATAGTCATCAACCAGCGTCTGTCCAAAGTGGAAGGAATCGCGAAGAGGCGTGCCCGCAATTCCCGTAAGACGGTCATAGGCACTTTCTACCTGCGCCCCCGTATTCCCTGTCCCGTCTATCACTCTCGTCTCGTGGATAAATTCAATATCCAGAGCCGTAAGCAAAGGCCCGGTCGTCTCATCCACATCATCGATGTTGTAGTGAGCTTCAGCCAGCAGCCGCGCGCACTCCATTCTCGTCCAGGGACGCATGGCCGCGGAACTCGTCACCACGTAACCCATTGCCGCCAGGCGATCCATCGCTGGATATATCCAGCTATCGAGCGGCACATAACTGGAAGCTTTGAAACCGGTTCCGGGGGATTCGCGTCTGACTTCGTCCGCGGCGTAAGAGTGGGGCAGTCCGGCCTGCCATTGCATTTTATCGCCCAGGGCAGCATCGCTCAGGAAATTACCATGCAGCTCGACCCGCGCCAGCTGCACGCCACCCGCGAGGTTCTCGCTCCATCGATCTTTCTTCGGGACCGCGAAGGTCCCCTCCCATTCATACGTGGGGAACGGCGGCACCAGAAGCTTTTGCCGATCCTGCACAGTCTGCTTCGGAAGAGATCCGAGGCCAATGCCACGGCCATTGACCTCCTCCTGCACCTGCGGTGCCGATGGAATTTCGGTACCGGCTGCCGACGAGGTAGTTTGTGACCGGCCGGTCGAAGTTATTCCGGCAATCAATACAGCTGCTATCCAGGTGCGCACTCTCACTACCTAAAACGATACCACTGAGAGAAGAGTGCCCTGTTGCGCTCTCAGTTCGGAATCGTATTGAATCTATCGGCGCAGCAGATCCACTGGTTCGTTGACGTCTTCGATTCGGAAGTACTGCGCGAGCGACGGGTGCTTCCTGGCGACGGCCTGATACATCTCCCACGCGACGCGGCGGTAGCTGAAGTGGCCCGCTACGCCGCTGCGGAGTTCGGCGATGTAGAGCGCCTCTGCGAAGTCCATCTTGAACATGGAGCGGCAGCGAGTAGCCAGCGGCAGGCAGTACTGCGCGGATTGAGCGGCCTCGGGAACGCCGCTGTCACGGAGCTCCCGCCAGACAGCGTAAGCCGAACTCATCGCCGCACCATAGGCAGCTTCCAGACCAGCCTCGGCAAGCGTGGGCTGGCCGGGGCAGATCGGCTCCTCATAGCCGTGGACATCGGTATAAGGCTGCAGCAGCTGAACGCAGCGGCGATGCCGGTGCATATCGCGGAAGCCGCCAATGTCCATGAGGATGTCGAAGCGGAGGCTGTGACCCGCGCTGAAGGAGCGAAGAAGCTCATCGTGGCGACCGCGATGCTTTGTACCGAGCGCAATGAGTTCAGCCAGCCGTGAGGCGCTGAGCGCAGCAACATGGCCGCGCACCTGGCGGTACGAGTAATGGCAGTGCGGATAAAGCAGCGACGTCGCGAGTTCGACCTCCAGGGGCTCGGCATCGTCGAGCAGATCGACCACGGGCGCAGCATCGATTGGCTGACCAGCCATCAGCTCCGCAGCGGCCAGCGTCAGTTCACTGCGAGTCTGTCGCTGATACTCATTCGGCGTCGCATACTTCACCAGCGTAGGAGCAGTCCTGACCGGACGCAGCAGCGCCTCGCTTACACGGCCGCCGCAGCCCGGATCGACCGAACCGATCTCATCACACAGCACCTGCGCGGCACTGTGCTGCACGTTCCAGGCTGGCTCCGTGGCCGCGATGCGGAGCTTATCGCCAAGCTGCCGAACCTCCGCAAACTCGCTGGTCAGCAGCCGTGAAACCTGCGTCTCCAGCGTGCGGGCGTTGACGATCTGACCGAGCGACGTATTGGTCGCCAACGGAAGCAGATAACGTGCCACATCGAAAGCGCGAGCCTTCAGGGTGCGCTCGTAGGCGTCCGGCTTCATGGACTCAGGCTGCGGAATGGCGGCCTTCAGGGCCTCCAGCATACCTGCGCTCACCTGGTCGTACGCGGCAAAGAGAGCCGTTACGGCTTCGGTAAACTTTGGCGTTTGCGCCCCGAGATCAGGCGTGAACCAGCCGGAGGTGCGGAAGTTCTGGTAGCGCGTGGAGCGCTCCTGGCCATCCCAGCGCTGCTCGTCCACAAGCTCAATCGCCGCCAGCAGGCTGAGGCGCTCGATGGCGAAGGGAATGTGCGCCAGATCGGCGATGGAGCGGTGGCCGTAGGCGAAGTAGAAGGTATTCAGAAATTGCTCGGCGCGCTGCGAGCTGATCTCTGCCAGCGACTCCTTCATGGTGAGCGAGGAGCGGGAGTATTTGGCCATCGCGTAGGCCAGTACCTCAGGGTCCGCACCGTGAATTGCGTATACGTCGGTCTCGCTGGCGGCTGTCTTCTTCTCATTCTCTGACATAGTGAAACTCAGGATACCTGACCCATGCAGCGTTGAACTTGAACAGGCATCTATGCTACGAATGCCGCATATTCTGAGCGCCGTCGAACACCGCCCATACCAACTGCCTGCCGGTCGCTGGTGCATGGCGCAGCGCTGGAACGACCTGCTGTTTGCCAAGTGGCCGATCGGCGTCGAAGAGATCCGAGAGGACCGCTGACCAGGTGGTTCGTATAATAGACAGGGTTTGATCCACGGAGGTTCATGAGCATTCTCGCGGGACGTATTGCACTGGTTACTGGAGCTTCACAGGGAATTGGACGAGCATGTGCGCTGGAGCTGGCGCGCGCGGGAGCCGTCGTCGCACTGGCGGCACGGAATCTCGACAAGCTGGCCGAGGTCGCCGCCGAGATCACCCAGGCGGGTGGCACCGCCCATACCTTCGCGCTGGATGTCTCCAGCGAGGAATCGATCAAAGAGTGCGCGAAGGCGGTGATTGCACACTGCGGCGGCGTGAATATTCTGGTGAACAACGCCGGAATCACGCGGGACATGCTCGCGCTGCGGATGAAGCGCCAGGACTGGGACGATGTTCTCTCGACAAATTTAACGGGCGCGTTCCTGATGACGCAGGCCGTGATGTCGCAGATGGTAAAGAATCGCTGGGGCCGCATCATCAACATCACCTCGGTGGTGGGACAGACGGGACAGGCCGGTCAGGCGAACTATGCCGCGTCAAAGGCCGGGCTGATCGGACTGACGAAATCGCTGGCGCGGGAGTTGGCCAGCCGGACGATTACAGTGAACGCGGTAGCTCCTGGGTATATCGAGACGGCGATGACGTCAGTTCTGACCGAGGAGCAAAAGAAAATGAACGCGCAGTTCATTCCCATGGGCCGCGTCGGAACCGATGTCGAAGTCGCCAGCGCGGTCGCATTTCTTGCCTCCGAAGAGGCGAGCTACATCACGGGCCACACGCTCGATGTAAACGGTGGAATGTTGATGGCGTAATCCCCCCTCTGAGTTCATGAGTTAGAATCTTCACACTCCCATGACTGATTGCTGCACCTTACGAATTTATTCCGAGAATTTGATCTGGATTACCGCACTTTTTTGCATCTGCCACGCATTTTTTTTCTGAGTTCGAGCCGGCCACAAAGCCGGCGAATGCATTGAATCCGGGCCCGGGGCTTCTTGTCCGCTAACGAATAAATGCCGTTCCTCACAAAACGAATTGAGTGCGTGACATATTTATGCCTAAAAGCTGTAGTAAAACAGCCTTTTCCACTCCCAGCGATATCGACGTCGCACGCGTCTTTGTTCTTCGTGGACGAGCCGATATTCTCCGTATTCGTCCAGCCCTGGTGCGTCTGTGTGTGCTTTGCGACCAGACCGGAGCCATGGACTACCTGGAACATTTTCTTACCACGATCGAGAACATAAAGAAGACGCCTCATCTGCTCCTCTTCGCATCGCGCCCGGCCGAAAGCGCGTTCGATCTGCGGGCCGAAGATCTGCGCGCAGCCGTGCTGGTATACGAATATCGGCTTCTGGGACTTCCATCCCGGATATTTACCTCCACCGACTTCGACGGCAACAAAGCCGTCATCGCGCCCGCAAAGATGCGGCCAACGATCTCCGCGCTCGCCTGTCGATACCTGATGGAGCATGGTGCTCAGGCAGTCCACCTCAGCTTTGCGGCACCCCGCGAAGACACCTGTCAGACCTGCCTGCAGGGAGCCATGGCGAACGAGAAAAAATGCTTGTGGACGACGCAGACGCGCGAGGTCGGGGCGACCATTGCACTCGAAAAGACCGTGGACGCCACTCTGGCCAGACTGGGCAAAGACACGCGGCGGAATCTGAAACGCTATCGCCGCAAGGCCGAAGAGGAACTGGGCTGCACCTTCGTGAGCGAGATAAAAGACAGGCTGACCAGAGCAGAGCTGTCTGAACTGAATCAGAACTCGACTCATCCGGTCTCCGATGAGCTTATCGATCGCCGGCTCACCACAATGAGTACCCTCGAAGGGGTTTTCTGCGTCGGCGTCAGAATCGCCAGCGGGCAATGGATCAGCCTTCTTGGAGGCCGAAGGCATCACGGCGTGACGGCGATCGACTGGCAGTTCAATCGCGAGGGGTTTGCGAAGTACTCGGTGGGAACGGTCATCCGCGCGTATCTGATCGAGCATGAGATCGCAATCGGAAGCAGGAAGCTGCACTTTGAGGGCGGAACGCCGCACACCATCCGGCACTCGTTCGTCTCTGAAAAGGCGAACGATATCCTGGTGCTGGATCGCTCTCCCCTGGCCTTTCTTCTGCGCGGCTGGGCGCGTCATCTGCCTTCCGGCAAAAACTTTCTGCTCCGCACGCTGGCCGATCGCACCCTTAGCTGGGAGCGGCATTAAGCTCGATGGAGCGGAAATCTGCGTGCATCTGAAGGGACGGATTCGATGGTGAATCTCGGAACAGCCTGGTCGAAGCTGCGATGGTCGCTCGCGCAGCGGGGCGTTGCCGGAACGATGCGAATCGCCCTGCAGCGGCAGCGGCGAGGCGATCCCGTCGCTCACGGAAAGCCGCTGCGGCATCCATTCGACGAGCGCTACGGCGTGGACACAAGCGGCCTGATCGTCGGCGGAGAGCTGCGCTCGGGCCACAAAAACGATGTCTTCAACACGGCGTACTACGGCATCGCTCCCTCGCGGTTTCGCGGAGTGATCGGGGAGTGGATCGCGGATAACACCCACGCGGGCGCCGATAGTTACAGCTTCATCGACGTGGGCTGCGGCAAGGGCCGTGCCGTGATGATGGCCTCGGAGTATCCCTTTCGCCAGGCCATCGGAGTGGAACTCCATGCCTCCCTGGCGCAGGTCGCCAAAGCAAACCTTGCGATCTGGAGGAGTACCGGCCGCCCGGTCTGCCCCATGCGGATCGTATGCCAGGACGCGACCGAGTTTCCGTTTCCTCAGGGCCCCTGCCTCCTGTACCTCTTCAACCCGTTCGCCGCGCCCGTCATGCAGCAGCTGATCGCCTCCATCGAGGCTGCATTCAACCATCAGCCCGGCATGCTGGACCTGATCTACTTCAATCCCGAAAAAGAAGCGCTGTTGCAGGCACACACAGGCTTCAAACGGCTGCGGAGCGGAACAGCGCCGATCTCCGAGGAGGATGCTGCTGTCGACCTTGTGGCCTCGAAAGAAGATAGCTGCAGCATCTACCGCTGGGTCGGCATCGCGCCGGGCACGCCCCCCGCAGCCTGATCCCGCAGGATTATTCTTAGGTTAGTAACCGATTGGATAATGTTACGACTGGTTCCAGACGGCCTCGGGGTTCAAGTAAAACTTCAGGGTTCGTCCGGTAACTGGTTCTGGATGAACCTGGGCTGGTACAAATCCTTGCCCAGGTATGAATTAGGGATTGACCAGGTCGCTGCGGGTGTTTACTTTGTGGCTAATGGCTGACATGCAAACAATTCCTGCCCCACTGACAAATGGTCCCGTCGAGGCTCTTTCTATCGCGATGAATATTGGCACGACGATTCGTGGCTACAGGCTACAGAAGGGGATGTCGCAGGGCGATATCGAGAAGCGGACAGGGCTGCTGCGCTGCTATCTGTCGCGTGTGGAAAACGGCCATACGGTCCCGTCCCTGGAGACGCTGCAGAAGATCGCCAAAGCGCTGGATCTTCAGCTCTCTGAGTTCTTTGCCGAGGAGGTTATCGGCAAGGAGATGTCCGGCCTGAACCTGGGAGAGGAAGAGATTCGCTTCCTGACGCAGGTGCAGCGCTACTCGGCTCATCTCTCCGAGAGCGACCGTCGGCTGCTGCTGGCGATGGTGCGCAAGTTCGCCCAGACGGCGCTGAGCTAACCCGACAACCCAGCCCGCCTACCGAAGCTTCGCGACAAAGTAACCAAAGAGAATCAGCAGGAATGCTGCGACGCCGAAGGTCAGCTTCTGGCGGTCGAGGTAGCGGGTGCGGCCTGCGGTCATGCGCGGCACCAGCGGCACGCCCAGGGCAAGCCCGCTGAGAAAACCGCCGATATGAGCGTGGTTATCGATGCGGACGATGCTGGTGAAATTGGCGCCGATCCCGATGACCAGATTCAGCGCGGCAAACTGAATCACCGAGCGGCGAAGGCGCTTGAGCTCAAACTGAGGGATCGGAAGCTTCTTGTTCGAGAGCAGCACAATCAGGATGCCCGCGATACCGAAGACCGCGCCTGACGCTCCCGCGCCCACCGAGACATTGTCGCGAGCGAACACGTTCGAGGCCAGGCTGAGCAGATTGCCTGCAATCCCGGTGATCAGGTAGACCGCACACAACCCCACGGGCCCCAGCAGCGGCTCACCCAGAAGACCGAGGTTCCACAGGCACCACATGTTGGTGGCGATGTGGAGCAGGCCAACGTGGACGAAGGTTGCGGTCAGCAGACGCCACCACTGCCCGCCGAGAATCAGCTCGGCGTTGGTCGCCCCATAATGAATCAACTGTGCAACCGACGGGTCGCGTGGCGAAACGCCATGGAGAACCATCCAGCCGAAGACGGCGATGTTGATGGCCAGAAGAATGTAGGTGCCCGGAGCGCGAAGAAAGTTCCATCCCTGAGCCGCGGAGCGTGATTCAGTACGGGCAACCTCGCGGTCATAATCGGGAACGGGCGGTGGGACGGCCCCGCCGGATTGCAGGTGGAGCAGTTCGCCTTCAGAATGGGGGGAGGGTGGCATGGTGTCGTCTTCTACGCTATCCCGGCACGAGATGGATTACAACAGGGCGCAGCCTGAGAACCTGTTTAAAACCTGTCCTGCCGGACGAGCCCACTACGCGTGGGGCGGGCGTTCACACGCCTTTTAACTGGTCGAGGCGAACTAAAC
>Ga0302314_10017445_pt1 | contig 12043 bp, 14 predicted proteins | sample III_Palsa_N2_3_FD_200533 | JGI IMG/M metagenome (GOLD analysis project Ga0302314, IMG submission 200533) | Peat permafrost microbial communities from Stordalen Mire near Abisko, Sweden - III_Palsa_N2_3 | ecosystem: Environmental > Terrestrial > Soil > Palsa > Peat permafrost | place: Sweden...
GCCGGTGAGTTTACCGCGAGGGTTCCACCCGTTCCCATCCCGAACACGGAAGTTAAGCCTCGTTGGGCCGATGGTACTGCACGCGTAAGTGTGTGGGAGATTAGGTGATCGCCGGCATATTTCACGAAAAGCCTACCCTTCGGGGTAGGCTTTTCTGCGTTACCCCATTTCCGCAGCCAAAGTTTATACTTCGACCATGCGTCCCAGGATCTACCTGTTATTTGCTGCCTTTATTCTCTGTGCCTATCCCAAGGCAACGAACGTTCTCAGCACTGCCGGCATCCGATGCTAACTCCAACCCAGCGGGCAAGTGCCCCGCAAACTTCGCTCAGTGGTTTTGGCCGCGCCGGGCTCTTCACTGCCTGTCTATTACTGATCAGCCTCATCAGCGACGGTGGCCCCCAGCGTTCCGCGGGCTTTATTCATCAACTCGTTTTGCTGCCTTTCACGGCGCTCTTTCTCTTCTGCCTCTGGAGTCTTCTATTTGTCGCCGAAGCCGCTGCATCGAACCCATTGTGGACTCCGCGTCGCGGGACATTCCTGCTGCTCTTCTTCGAGCTCGGAACTGCCGCGCTCTTCCTTTACGAGGTGCACCACTTCGCCTCGGTCGGCTACCATCTGCACCGCATCCTCACGGCAGCTTTCTTCGCAATCATGTTGGTTCTTCTCGCGGCCGTTGCTGCCCAGCGATCACCCAAGCCGGCCTACCTATTTGCCGTTGCGCTCGCCGGTTACATCGGTGGAGTCCTGCTTGCGATCATCAGCTTCCCGTTAACCTATCTTCGTTCTGACATGATGCCCGTTATCCTCTGGGCCGATACCAACGTGCTGCGTCACGTCGATCCGTACATCACAATGCACGTCGCCGATCGTGTCTACGACTTCCCGTATCTTCCAGGGATGATCGTGGCCTATCTTCCCTTCGCGGGAGTGCATCTCGATCTTCGTTTCGCTTCGATCTTCTATGTCTGCGCCAGCGCCGGTCTCATCTATTGGGCCGCCCTTGCGGACCGCCGCCGCGAAGTCGCCGCGCTGCTCGCACTCTTTCTTCTCTCTCCCTATCTGCAATACCGTCACGAACTCTATCTATCGCCCCACTGGCTCACGCTTGTTGTGGCGTTTGTGCTGATGCAGCGCCGCCACTTTGCCTGGGCAGCATTTGCCCTGGGCATTGGCATGGCAATCTATCAATTCAGTTGGATTATTCTGCCGTTTGTTCTGCTCAATGCACTCCGCCGCCGCGGCTGGTTTGAGGCGGCTAAGCTAGCCGTACTCGCGGGCATAGGTGCTTTGCTTCTTGCCGGACCTTTTTTAGCTACAGCAACGAAACGCATCGAAAGTAATACGGTCAGTCAGTGGGGTCTAGCGCTGCACGCGGATGCCCAGCCGATGAACTTCTCCTACTGGATCACGTACCTCATCCATCCGGACAAGTTGCTCCGCCTGCAGGCGCTGCTGATGGTCGCCATCTTCCTCTTTTGCTTTGCGAAAAAGCGCTGCGCCACATTGGAAGATACTCTGCGCTGGATCATCGTCGCGCTCACGCTCTTTATTCTTTGCAACGTGCTGGTGGACGGCTACTTCTACCTGATGCTGCTGGTCCCCATGCTCGTCTACACCTGCGTCGCGAATGGCTGGTTGCGCGAGCCTAAACCCACCCCGGCTCTCTAACCGAGCGAGCATTACGATGGGTATCAGTCGTCTTCCGGCGTCGGCGGCTTCGGTGCCTTTGGGGCTTTAGGTGCCTTCGGCGAGGCCCCCGGCATAGGCGGCATGGGAGCCATTGGCGCAACGGAGAGCCGTGCTGGCATCGGCGGCTTAGGAGGCAGCGGAGTGACCGTAGCCTTCCGCACGGTAATATCGCCGTCTGTGGTGTAAAGCTTCACCGACGGACCAGCACCTCCGACAACTCCCGATAGCGAAGGCCGATCGTCGCTACCTTGCGTCTTCAATCCAAAGTCATTCTCAACGTCGCCGTTCTTCGTATCCGCATTCAGCGAGAACGATGCGTTGGCCGGCACGCCCACGTCCACCGAACCGTGCGAGTTATTGATGTCGATCGCCGCCAGCGGAGCCGCCGCCGTCACCGACACAGCTCCATTGCGGTTGGTCAGCTGCACGCTGCCTTGTACGCGATCCAGCGTCACACCGCGGTCACGCGTGGTCAACCGGATCGGCCCAAGCACCTGGCTGGCTTCCAGGTCGGAGTCGAGTGCGACCTCAAACTCGCCGTCGATGCGAGCGGCCTCAAACTGTGTCCGGCTCGTCTTGAAGCTCACCGCGCCGTTGATCTGCTCCAGATGCGTGGTCCCAAAGAAGTCTCCAGCCAGTGTCACCGGCCCCGTGACCTCGGAGACATTGATGTCGCCCGTGCGTCCATCGACGCTCACCGGTCCAGTAACGCTATGCGCTGTGAAGGTCGAATTCTCATCGTTCACGTGCGCATTCACCGTACCCGTAATACCACTGATATTTACGTCGCCCGAGTTCGCTGTCAGCGACACATTGGCATGGATCTCCTCCACGCTCAGGTCGCCATGGTTGGCCTGCACCGTCAGCATCGTCGTGCGCGGCACCTGAACCGTCAGATCTGCCTGTCCGCCTTCAACAGAAGCCACATCGAGCGTCAGGTTTGTGCCGTTCTTCGTAAACGTGGGCTGCAGTTGGCTTTCCTTGCTCTCGGCCGCATCGTCGGTTCGCGCAAAGGCTTCCTTATGCACACTCACATGCACCTGCCCATCGTCGCTTGATCCCGTAACGGTCACATCACCATGGGGGTTGCGAATCAGTAGCGATCCACCCTCGGCAAAAGAGGTGCTCAGGGAGTCATCAAAATCGTGCCGCTCGCCCAGTGCGACATCAAAACCCGGAAAGCCCTTTCCAAACGTACGGTCTTTCCATGCCAAACCTAAATTGGAAGCTCGCGAACTGGCGCCAACAACAGCCAGCAGGATCAGCAGCATCACTACGCCGCCGCCGAGCACACGCCCGCCCCGCGGCAGGCCGTCAGGACCCGGTTGCTGATCGAGTGCCCACTCTGCCAGCAGCACCACACCCGCGCCCACCAGCACCAGCGGCCACCAATAGCCATACCAGGTAACCGCCTGCGCCCACGAAACCCTGCCCATTTGCACCAGCAAAAATACGATTCCAAGCGCCAACAGCACCAGCGGTCCAACGATGGAGTGCCGCCTCATGCTGCGCAGCTGCATCTTTGCCTGGTAGCGCTGCATACGCGCCTGTTGCTTCAGGGCTCGTCGCTGCTCCTTCCATACGGCGCGGTTGTAGCTTGCGGGATTCGGTGGATACGGTGGCCCTGAAGGCGGTGGTGGTGGCGGATACGAGCTCATTGCGCACCGCCGTTCGTCGCATCATTCTTGGGGTTTTCAGGAGCCCATGCCGCCACAGGCGGATGTTCTTCAGAGGCGAAGATATTGGTTCGTCCGATCGTGCGCTCCATCAGCACCACGGCGCCAAGCGCGATAAAGATTACCGGCCAGGTCTGTCCCAGCGTGTAAAGGTTCGCGGCCTGTAAGGCGAACAGCACTGCCAGCACCATCAGGATCACCGGTGGCCAGCGCAGCACGCAGGCCAGCAAAGCTCCCGTCGGAATGCCAACTGGATTGACTCGGTGCAACTGTAGAATGCGATGCGCGAACATCCACGCCGAAAGCCCCGCAAAGATCGCCGCCGAAAGCCAAAGCCCGCTGAAGCGAACATGCGCATTGATGCTCAGCAAAAACAGCAGCCCTAGTCCAATAAGCCAGATAGCCCCGATCGGAAACTTCCGAGAAGGAACCACCGGTACAACAGCCGGCGCTGGCGCCACTGTAGCCACTGGCACATAGGGTGCGCTGTAGGGCGGGGGCGGGGGAGCGTTGTAGGGCGACGAACCCCAGCTACCCGGCTGCGAAGCCTGCGTTACCGGTTCGACCGGCGGCGCAACCGTCTGCACGGACGTAAACGCATCCGGCTGAACATAGCCTGCCCAGTTCGAGGGCGGCACAGGCGGTACAGGAGCCGGCGTCCACGGTGTTACGGGCGGCGTCGAACTGGGCCGCGTCACACTTCCTGGCCAGTTCTTGCCAAAGCCCATCCGCTCGCCAATATCGTTGAAGCCGAACATGTTCGGCAGTGGCAAGCCTTCTAAGCGCGCCTTCGCTGTGTGGTAGGCCTCGAACGCCTGATAGCAGACCCATCCAAAGACAAACAAGCCAAACACACCGCTGACGTTATCGGAAAGCATCACCAGCACCGCAAAGATAACAAGATGCACGATTCCCTTGGCGAACTGCCCGTTGTACATCGCCCCCACTCCGGGGATCAGTCCCAGGAAGCCCGCCAGCACCGGGCTTGCCGAATGGCTGCCCGCAGGCGGCGTATATCCCGCCGCCGTCGCCGGTCCCGCTACCGGCGCACCATAACTTGTCGCCTGACCTGAAGCGCCCACCCGCGCCTCCAGGCAGGGCTCGCAGAACACACCCGAGCCCACGGTTCTCACCGTCTCCTGCGTAAGCGGCTTCCCGCAGTCCTGACAGAATCCGACTCGTTCTCCGGCAGGAGCCGGAATCTCATTCCCAAATTCGTCCAACATGATCAGGCTCCTTTCTCTGCAGCCGTTTCCGCCATCAGCGGGAACGACAGCTCACTTCCGCCCTGTGGGCACTTCCTTGTTCTGCTACCGCGTGTTGCTGAACCGGTCGCCCAGTTCGCCGTTATTGCGCATATCGCTCACACGCGACTCAAACTCATACACCACGCGCAGGTTCTGGAACGACCGCGTCGCCGAAGCCGTAGCATCAGCCACAGATCTATGCAGCGACGAAGGCCGCAGCATCTCCGCGCGGAAGTCCTTCACTCGTACACCAGTCAGGTTCAGCGTCAGCGCGATCGAAAAGAATGCCATCGCCGCCGTCATCGCCAGCCGCGGCTGAAAGGACATCTGCTGCATCGAGAACGTCTCGCTCAGCCTCTCGCGGAAGCTCGCCCACTGCACCGACCAGCCCGAAGGCCGCGCCGCCGGCACAAACACAGGCACCTGGTACACCGGCGCGAGGACAACCGGAGCAGCAACAGCCTGAGCGGCAATCGCACCCGTAGTCTCAGCCAGAATCCTATGCAACAGCGCTGCAGGGGGCTCCGGCTTTTGGCCCTTGAGCATCTGCATCCACGCCGCGCCACGGTGAGCCTCGGACAGCTCCTTCGAGCACGCCACACAACCGGCCACGTGTTTGTCGAAAGCCTTCTGTTCGGCCACTGTCAGCGTTCCGTCTACGGCTTCGGGGCACATCGCCTCGCACACCGCGCAGACCATCGGTTCGTTGTTCATCTCATCGAATTGGTCCATGGTTGACACCCTACATCACCTGCCCTTCTAAACCTTTTAAAAGCCTTGCCAGTTCCGCGCGTCCTCTGCTGATCCGGCTCTTCACTGTGCCTTGGGGAACGCCTAAAATCTCGGCGATCTCCTTATAGTCCATATCCTCGAGATCGCGGAGAATCACCGCTTCTCTCAAGTCCGGTGAAACCTGTGCCAGCGCATGCTGTATCTGCGCCTTCAACTCCAGCCCGGAAACATGCTGCTCCTGGCTCTTGCCGCCGTCCGCCAGCTTATCGCCTTTGGTTGGCCCATCTTCCTCGCCGTCGTACGTCTCATCCAGCGAGTCGCTCACTCGCTCCATCCGGGTGCGACGGTAATTATCCACCAGCAGGTTACGTGTCAGCGTCGTCAGCCAGGTAGTAAATCCGCCCTTGGCCGGATCGAAGCTGCTCAGGTTCCGAAACATCTTCAAAAACACTTCCTGCGTCAGGTCCTCGGCTTCGCTCTGCGAGTTCGTAAACCTGTAGCAGATTCCATACACTCTACGATGCTGCCCGGTTGCCAGCTTCTCCCAGGCATCGGCGTCGCCCTTCAGGCAACGCACCGCCAGGTCTGCCAGCACCTTCTGCTCGGCCATCGCCGCCGCGCGCTGTGCCTGCACCTCTGTTGGAGGTGCCTCTGGCGGTCCCGGCGTAAATCGCGAATCCGACATTCCTGTTTTCTGCGACTCCTGAATCCCTTCCGCTTCCTGAGGATTCAACCGTGGCGGCGTTGGCCGTCCTTTGGGTGCCGTTGGCGGTTCACGCCTGACGGGTAAGACTCCCCAAAGCACGCTTGTTCCGCGATCGAACATCCCCGGAATTGCCGCCGTAGCCATGGTTTCTAATACGCATCCGGGCCCGATATGGTTCCAAAAAGCAGGGATTAGGGCCCAGGGTCCAGGGTTCAGTGGTCCGGGGGAGGCGAAATGCCTCTATCTCACCCCAAATCAAGCTTTCTGGCCCCTGAGCCCTGGCCCCTAAACCCTTATTGCTTTATCACCGCACAGGCAATCCGGTTCCCCGAAGCCCCACTCGGATCAGTCTTCTCGTCGTCGGCTTTCTCATGCACCACCAGCGACGTCCCGCCGTTGGCAAAGATCGAGTTCGCCGCCGCCGGATCCAGCGAAATCGAGTCGATCACAAATGTCGCCTCGCCCGTATGGTCCTCGCCAACCGACACATTCCCGGGCATATCGCCATTATGGTGACCCATATCGCTCATATACCCATGCTTCTTCCCATCCGGATTGAAGTGCCCGCCCGCACCCTTGAAGTCCGGCGCATCGCACACCGCATTCTGGTGGATATGCACCCCATGCGGCCCAAACGGCACATTCTTCAGCTCGATCTTGACCTTCACACCCTTCTTCGCCGCCGAAAACGTTACCTTGCCGGCATTCTGCCCGCTGCTCGTCATGATCGGAAAGCTATACTTCGGCCCCGATCCCATCGCCGTCCCCGCCGCTGCCAAACCCAAAGCCAACCCACAAACCGTAACCCGTCCAAATCGCATCGTAGTTCCTCCGAACAGAAGTACCGCCAGAATACGCCTTACCCGCCCTTATTCACCATTCACCATTCACTATTCACCGCCTCCCCACTTATCCACCGCCAGTCTCCCCCCACGCGATTACGATTATCCAAAGCACCAACCCTTACAGGCGGCCAATAGCTATGCAGCAACCCCCTCCCATCCCCGGCGTCCTCGAAGTCGTCACCGGCCCCATGTTCTCGGGCAAGTCCGAAGAGCTCATCCGCCGCCTCAAGCGCGCCCGCATCGCCCGCCAGCGCGTCGCCTGCTTCAAGCCCGACATCGACCTCCGCTACCACCGCACGGCCATCGCCTCGCATAGCTCGCAAACCCATGAAGCTACTACTGTTGCGACGGTCGAAGACCTCCGCTCCGCGCTCTACCCCCAGCTCGCCGAGGTAGAAGTCGTCGGCATCGACGAGGTCCAGTTCTTCGACCCCGCCATCATCCCTTTCGCCCTCGAGCTCGTCGCCCTCGGCAAACGCGTCCTCATGGCTGGGCTCGATACGACCTTTTCGAATGAACCATTTGGCCCCGTCCCCGCGCTGATGGCGCTGGCTGACAAGGTCACCAAGCTCTCGGCTGTCTGCATGGTTTGCGGCCAGTCCGCCATCCACACCCAGCGCCTCGGCCAATCGCAGGAGCTGGTAGTAGTAGGCGCCGCCGGCCTCTACGAAGCTCGCTGCCGCACCCACTTCCAACCCTTCCAGGACGAACAACACTCCGAGCAGTTGGAGCTCTCGACGCAGATTTAGCCACAACCGGCACACTCCCCCTGCGGTAGAGAGATTTGCGTGAAAAAGGCCTGTTTTACGGTGTTTTGCCCGGAAGGGGCCGGCGCCGCGGACGGTCTCGGACGGACCGATTTACGGTGATTTACGGTGGGGAAATCGGGTTACGGTGAAATGCGGCTTTTTGAGGGGCGAGGTGATAAATCGTCAATGAGGACGGGGGGGTTGACGGTGGGAGCGTGACGCCACGAAAAACGACATCTCAAAAGCATGATTGAGGAGAACGCTTATCCCTGTCGCCCTGCTCGCTCATGCCACCCCAACCCTGTCATCTCGATCCTGAGCGAAGTCGAAGGGCACGCTTTTTGCGTCGCAGTGGAGAGGCCCCCGTATTGGCTTTTGCCGTTGCCTTTCTTTCTTTCCATTCCCGAAGGGAATCTGCTTCTAGCCCACCCACCCACACAGCCAGTCATCCTGAGCGAAGGCTCGCATCTTTGCGAGCCGCAGCCGAAGGACCTGCTACCAAGCCCACGCCACCACATCCGCCAGTTACTTTCGACCACAAAGGCAATCTATTTTGCTTTTGAAGCCCCTTGTCAGGGGCAGAAGGCTTGCTAAGAACTAGCAATTTGGCAACGCAAGAAGGTTATCTGTCCATTTCCCATCTGCATACGTTTGGACATATCGCGTTCCATAAATGTTTTCTCTGGTGCCGACGAATGCCTTGTTGCCCCCACCGTCGATAACATAAGCTACGCCCTTCTCTAGCTTAATCCAGTTGTATAGTTCGTCGCGTGTGATTCTACTTCGTTGACCAGTGGCTTCGTTCTCCCAACCCAAGACAGAAATTGCGTCGTGTGGATCTCGGTTGTTGCCGCTTGGTTTACTGACGCAAATGATACGAATTGCCATAGGAGTTTTTTCTGCTTTCAAATTACAACGTGAGCGGAATCGTCAGAGGACGTATGTGCATTCGAGATGTAAGGTCCGAAACGGTTTGCCTAAAGTAGGGCCAAAAAATTAGCCGCGCTTCGAGCTCTGTGAAACGCTCAACGTCCTTGCGTTCAAATTCCCCGGTTTCCGGATGGAAATGCCCCGAATAAGCGACAGAGATATTCAATAGAGGGCTCTCAGCTTCATCCCCCACTACCAAAGTCATTTTTGCTATCAGGTCGAAGTGATCGGCGTCGAATTCGACCAACTCGAAAGTGCTCTTGATGGTGTGAGTCGGACTGGTGGCTTCTCCATATTCATAGCGGCGCAAATCCGCAGATACGGAATCGAGTCCCAATGCGTAGAGCTCAACATTTTTCAAGAACCGCTTATAAGAAGCGTCAGTTCCAGCCGCCGTGCTTGATTTTTTCGCCATGAATGTCGCCCTTGCTTTCGGAAGTCGCTAATGTAGCAGCCTTGGTTACTAAGTGTTTCAAAAATGCCATATCTAGAGATTCGACATCAGTTGTATGTGCCGAAGTTCCCTCTAACTTCCATATTGTCGCAGCAAGGTTACCGACACTCTTCGACCATGGATCGGCCAACCTTGGCGATTCCGGCTGAAGGGGAGCCGATTCAACCCTGCAAGTTTGGTACCCGACATGGTGGGACAAGATCGCAACTATCAGTTGATTCAGACTTACATCTTCTTTTCGAGCCAAATCGATCAGTGCGAGATGAAGAGTTTTCGGAGCACGCTGTAGCCATTTCCCGCTAGGCAGTTCCTCAAGGGACACCGGCTCGGGAATTGCTGCACCCGAGTCTATACACGCCTCAAACCAAGCCTCCATATTGTCCCGGAGCATTCGGATAGCATCTTCGGCCGAACTCCCGTGCCCGGAGCAGCCAGGTAGCTCAGTCGCCCTCGCAACATAGATACCATCCAATGGGTCGAACCTCACCATCATCGAATATGGGAGGGACATCAAATCATCAATATTTTTCGCCATAAATGCCTTCTACTCGTAGAGGCCGAGCTGGATCATCCGTTCCTTGAAGTCCGCAACACAGTAAGCCGGCAGATTGCTCTTGCCATCGCTGTGCTCGTTCAAGATGAGCGGTAAGAAGCCAGGAATTTTGTATATCCATCCATGCTTTGTCTTGCGCGGTTCACAACACCCAAGCGCCTTAAGTATTCGATCAACTTCCCTGAAGCGAACGTTGTAGGGTCTTTGAACGATATCGGCAATTTGTTCGCGTAGCTTCTCTTCGGAGGCCATGTTTGTGCTCACTCTCTATACAAAACTGAGTTTCATTCGCCATAAACGTTCCTCCTAGGTTGTGCCGCGTGAATGGTTCCAATCTGGCAACAGTCGCCGCTTTTGCAATACCAAGGACAGTATCAGATAGTGCATATTGCAACAAGTAATAAAATTAATGATACTATATGCAGTATCAGCATTGCGTTGGTTGTGAGGTAAAACTCATAGCCGATCGACGCTGGCGACAGCCGCCTGCCACGTCGATTCAGAGACCTTGTTTGATCCCAAAGGGACAATGAGGCCATCTGCTCACCTAGGCGGGACACCGGAATGCGTTTCAGTGGAGGCAGCAAATGGTTACGATATCGACTTCTTCTCCCTCACAACTGCTACAAAGATTCAAGAAAGCAATCGACGACAAGCACGTGGTTACTTGGAAATATTATGGCGACGGCGACTTTACTCATACCCCAGAACAATGGGCGAATAAGGCATATATGAGGCCGTCGGTTGAAGCCGGGCAGCTCAAATTCAATATCGTTAAGACTGCGAGTCTGGTCGTAACGACCTCTGTTTACGCGATTTACCATGGCCGCTTGATCGAAAGTTTTTTGGAACATTTCGATCAGAGCTTTGGGAACGCATACGGAACTGCTCTCCCGACTGCTGGGGATATGGTCAAGTAGGCGCAGCGAAATGGGCTACCCATGCATCGCATCGTGTCTCGTGCGGTAGCCCGTTTCTCCATCCCTCTCAATCCACCTCCGGCCTCTCCGCTCGATCCACCACAAACACATCCACCCCCGCCTTCGTAGCTTGTAGCTTCAACCCAAGCTGCTCCTTCATCGCCGTAAACAACCCCGGCTCCGTACCCGCATCCGCGCGAACATCATCCGGCGTCCACCGCAGCACCAGGTCGAACTTCCCCTCGATCCCTGTCTGGTCCACCGCCGGACGGTCCAGCACGAACCGCTGCAAGAAACCCGCAAAGTTCGCCATCGTCGCATTGCCCACCTGCAACTCCCCGCGCGGATCGTACCCCACCACAGGAATCCCACGGTCATTACCCGCGCTCTTCGTCAGCTTCGGAGCGTCCACCGCCTTCTGCACCGCATACACCGAAAGCACCTTCTGCTCCTTATGCATCACCACATGAAACCGCTCCACCAGAAGCTGCCGCACCATCGACTTCATCTCATCAGAGGTCGGCCGTTTGTCGGTCTCAGGATCGGCAACAATATCGAACCGCTCCGTCCGCAGCCACTCCGGCCCACCCACCACCTGGTCCGGATGCACCCCAAACGCATACTTGAACACATCCACAAACGTCGTGCCCTGCGTAACAAACCTGTTCCCCTGAATCTGCGTCATCGGCGAAGCATCCGCGCGACTCGGCTTGATCGTCGCAACGGCAAATGCTGCTGGTCCCTGCGCTTGCTGCCCCCGCACGCACCCGCAGCTAACCATCACGAGCCACAACAAAAGAAAACGCCGCATCCCAACCCTCCACCCCCATCTTCCCACGGCTCACCCGCCGATTAGCGATACTCCTCATCAAACGCCTTCGCCGCCTTGTTCATCTCCTCATCGCCAGCCATCCCGGAGACCAGTAGCACCCGATACTTGAACGTAGCCGTCTCACCCTTCCCAATCGAGAAGTTCATCGCTGCAGCCTTGGGATCGAACACATGCGCGCCCAGCGGATTGGCCGCAAACAGCCCATACCCTCGCGCATGCCAGTACGTCGGATACCCCGGATTCCCAACGTGATCCAGGATCGCGATGGTCTCCGGCTTGCCAGCCTCAGTCCCGGTCAGCAGACACCAGGTCCCACGAGTCGCCCAAACCGCATCTCCAACCTTCCCCTCGCTGGTCCGGTAGACCCCAGTAGCCCCAGCCGTATCGCCCGCATCCACCTTCGTCGGATTCCCGTTTGCATCCATAAAAATTCCGCCCTTTTCGGTAGCAGACTCCAGAAAATGCGCCACACGAATCCCGAGCAGACCTTCCTTATCATCGTGAAACACAACCGGCTGAAGCGCCTTCAGGCTGACAATCAGATCAACACTCCTCGCCGCAACGCCACCAATCATCGTCCTTGAAAACACATACTTCGTCGTCTGCGTCAGGATCTTGTCTCCGCTCCCATTTGCAGTCGTCCAGGTCGATTCCACAACCAACTCGCCGGAATCCTTCCCGCTCCTCGTCGAGACAATACGATCCTG
>Ga0302314_10017446_pt1 | contig 12043 bp, 10 predicted proteins | sample III_Palsa_N2_3_FD_200533 | JGI IMG/M metagenome (GOLD analysis project Ga0302314, IMG submission 200533) | Peat permafrost microbial communities from Stordalen Mire near Abisko, Sweden - III_Palsa_N2_3 | ecosystem: Environmental > Terrestrial > Soil > Palsa > Peat permafrost | place: Sweden...
GGGTTCAGGCTCGCCTGCACGATCAGCTAGGGGACCAAGCCTGGACCAGTTTGCAGCAGCTGATATATCAGGTGGCAACTGTCGCTACAACTCACACTTCTGAAGGAGAAATGCTATGAAGGACTATAGAAAGCTCGCGCTGTCGCTGATCGCCGGCTGGTTCGCCTTTGCCGTGGTTGGGTCGGCGCTGCATTTATTTGCTAACTCGAACGGATTCGGGCTCGGGGTTGCGGTTGCGGCAGGGACGCCGCTGCTTCTCTTCCTGATTTGGTTTGCCGCGTCGCCGAGGTTCCGGCAGTTCGCGCTGTCGTTGAATCCCAGGGTCCTCACGTTGCTGCAGAGTTGGCGGATCGTCGGATTCACTTTTGTACTGTTGCAGGCTCATCGGCTGCTGCCGGCGATCTTCGCATGGCCGGCGGGGTATGGCGACATGACCGTCGGGGCGACGGCTATCTTTATCGCATGGAAGGTTGCCGAGCCAGGTCATCGCGGGCAATTCATCCTGTGGCAGGTACTTGGGATGGTCGACCTGGTGACTGCGGTAACGCTGGGGGCAACGGCCGGCCTGATTAATCCGCAGGGCGTGCCGACGGCTCTGATGACAGTGTTGCCGCTGAGTGTGATTCCGACTTTCCTGGTGCCGCTGTTTATGATGCTCCACATCATCTGCATCGCGCAGGCGCGGAGGTGGAAGGCTCGGCAGAGCACGGGACCGTTCGGAATGCGGGTGGAGAGCGCGACGCATTGAGTGCCGGGGTCTGCGGCGGGGCGGCTGTGGGAGAGAACGTTCCCACGACGCTGTAGGCGGAGGCGATCATGGGGCACCCAGCCGGCACACCCGATTCAGCTCCAGTAGCTGCGGTCCAGGGTTCGGTACTGAATGGCTTCGGCGATGTGTTTGACGGCGATGTCCTGCTCGGCGGCGAGGTCGGCGATGGTACGGGCGACCTTGAGGATGCGGTCGTGGGCGCGAGCGCTGAGACCCTGCTGCTGCATGGCACGCTCGAGCAGGCGCTCGGCGTCGGAGGAGAGTTCGCAAAAAGTCCGGATCTGCTGGGTGTTCATCTGCGAGTTGGAGAAGATGGGCTTAGACGCGGCGCGGGCAGTGGGTTTGGTCCGGGCCGGGTCGCCGCTGGGCGGGAGGGCGAAGCGGGCATGCTGCAGCGCGCGGGCGGCCAGGACGCGGGTACGGATCTCGGCAGACCCCTCGGCGGAGGCGCCTCCGCGCAGCTCTTTATACTGCACGGCAGGGACTTCGATGTGGATGTCGATGCGGTCGAGCAGCGGGCCAGAGACTTTCGAGACGTAGCGCTGGATCATGGGCGGGGTACACATGCAGTCGCGGGATTTGTCGTTGAAGTAGCCGCAGGGGCAGGGGTTCATGGCTGCGGCGAGCATGAAGCGCGCGGGGAAGCTGAGCGACATGGCGGCGCGGGCTATGGTGACGGTGCCGTCTTCGAGCGGCTGGCGCAGGACTTCGAGGACGTTGCGGGGGAATTCAGGCAGCTCGTCTAGAAATAACAAGCCGTTGTGGGCGAGCGAGACCTCGCCGGGGCGCGGGATCATCCCGCCGCCGATGAGACCTGCATCGGAGATGGTGTGGTGGGGCGAGCGGAAGGGGCGGTGGGTGACCAGGCCCTGTTCCGCGTCGAGGACGCCGGCGACGGAGTGAATCTTGGTAGTCTCAAGCGCTTCTTCGAATCGAAGCGGAGCCAAGATGGACGGCAGGCGCTTGGCGAGCATGGTTTTGCCCGAGCCGGGTGGACCGATCATGAGGATGTTGTGTCCGCCCGCGGCGGCGACTTCGAGGGCGCGCTTGGCAACGTGCTGACCGCGGACGTCTTTGAAGTCGAATGGGAACTGTTGCAGCTCTTCGAGCAGTCTGGTGGCGTCGACTTTGAGCGGCTTTGCGGCAATGGTGCCGAAGGAGGCGGAGTTGAGCAGTTCGCGGACTTCGAGCAGGGTTTGGACGGGGTAGACATCGACGCCTTCGACCACGGCGGCCTCGCGTGCGTTGGAGGCTGGGATGATCAGGTTCTTGATGCCGGCGGCGCGCGCGGCAACGGCAATGGGCAACATTCCGTGCACAGCACGCAGGCTGCCGTCGAGGCCGAGTTCGCCGACGAGGAGAAAGTCGGAGATGTCCTTGGTCTGCAGCGCGCCGTAAGCACCGAGGATGCCGATGGCGATGGGCAGGTCGAAGCCGGAGCCGGACTTCTTGACGTCGGCGGGCGCGAGGTTGATGGTGATGCGCGTGGGAGGAATGTCGAAGCCGGAGTTCTTGATTGCCGAGCGGACACGGTCGCGGGATTCGCGGACGGCGGCGTCGGGCAGGCCGACGGTGGAGAACTCTTCTTTGGTGAGGACCACGCCGGAGAAGTCAACTTCGACGTCGATGATGTTGGCGTCGATGCCGTAGACGGCGGCGCTGCGGGATTTGAAGAGCATAGGCGACCGGAACTCAGGGTAGAAAGCGGGCGCCTAAGTTTACAGGACGGGGTGAGGCGGGGATTGTGCTGCCAGTCACACTGGCGCAGGTCGGGAGGGGAGGCTATATAGGACGGATTGTTGGGATGCGGTCGGGATAGTCGGAGATGACCCCATCGGTGCCGAGAGCGATGGCGCGGCCGATCTGCGCCGGTTCATTGGCGGTATAGAGGAATACGCCGAGGCCGGCGCGATGCAGCGTGGCGATGAATTCGGGAGTTGCGGAATCGTGCGCGAGACCGACCATCGACGCGCCTGCATCGAGTGCGAAGGCTGGTCCGGATAGGGGGACGCACTCCATCAGCGCCAGGGTTGTCGCCAAGGGGTCGAGCTTGCGGATGGCAAGAATTTCCGCGTGAAGGAAGGACGCGTAGAGGACCGGGCCCGGGAAAGCCGAGGCTTGAACCAAACGATGAAGCTCAGGCCCGATGCCTGGTGCTTTGACTTCGAGCATCACGCCGGCGTGCCCGCTTGCGGCTGCCAGTGCGGCTTCGACGGAAGGGACTCGTTCGCCGTGGCCGGCATCGAGTTGCTGCAGTTCCTCCCAGGTGAGATCCGAGACTGGGCCGGCGCCGTTGGTGGTGCGGTCCACGTACGAATCGTGGATCACCACCAGGCGTCCGTCGCGGGTGCGCTGGACATCCAGCTCGACGAAATCGACACCCAGGGAGATACCCGCACGGATGCCGGCGATGGTGTTCTCCGGGGCGTGACCCGCGGCCCCGCGATGGCCGATGCGCACGATCCGCTGGGCATTCCCGGGGGGCGACAGGGTGGGTGGGTCGGTGTTTTCCAAGTCGGTACATTCCTCCGGATTCGCCAAAATCATTGTGAGAAGTGTTGGGTCGCAGACAGACAGACGTTGACCCGCTGTCTACTAATGCGTCCAAGGAATCGACGTGACACCGTCTCTGGCGAGTTTCTTCGACGACTCAGGTTACGCTTCAAGCTCCTGAGACATACAAGATATCGCTGACTGGCGTTGCCCGAGCGTCTTGCAGGATTTTGCGTTCCCGATGCAGCAATTTGCCTTGGGGCCGGGTTTGAGAATTGCGAGAAAGGATTTCTTGCCATGCAGCAAGAGACCGCGCAACCGGGGTACGAAGAGGCGTTCGTCGATGTGGCCGGCGCCCGTGTGTATTATCTGCACGCGGGAAGCGGGCCGGCGATGCTGCTGATCCATGGGCTGGTGGGTTCCAGCGCAAACTGGCGGAATAATATCGACGTCCTTGCGCGGCACGCCAGCGTCTATGCGATTGACCTGGTGAACATGGGGAAATCGCAGCGGGTCAACGGGCTGGACACGGGGCTGAAGGCCACCGCTAATCGCATTGTCGCAATCCTGGATGCGCTCGATCTTGCCGATGCCGACATCGTCGCCCACTCCTACGGGGGGGCCGTCGCGTTGATGGTGGCGGCGCTGCATCCCCAGCGCGTGCGCCGGCTAATTCTGTTCGCACCGGCCAACCCGTACAACCGGTCGAGCGATGTAACGGTGCGGCTGTTCAGCAGTTGGTGGGGCGAATTGCTCGCCTGGACGCTGCCCTATCTCCCGAAGGCGATGCAGCGGATCGCGCTGGGAGACATGTATGGTGGCGCCCGCCGGGTTGCGGACAGCTCTCTGCGAGAGTTTTCCGCTTGTATGCGGTGCCCCACAACGCTGCGCCACGTGCTCTGCGTTACGCGCAGTTGGTTTGCCGAGGAGGCGAAGCTGAAAGCAGCACTTCGCAGGTTGAGGCGCGTCCCAACGCTGCTGATTTGGGGTGATCGCGACTGCACGGTGAGCCTGAGTTCGGGTATTAGGCTGAGCCGCAGGCTGCGGGCGTCCGAGCTGATTGTGGTGCCGGGCGGCGGCCACTCCGTGTTCGAGCACGCGTCGGAGGAGCCGAATCGCATCATGCTGGAATGGCTTGAGCGCCATCCGTTGGCAGGGCCGCGACGGCACAGGCTGACCCGGGCTGCGACGGTCGCACGAAGGACGCGGGGCACGGCGGCCGTGCGGAGGCTATCCCCGGGGACTTGAGACGGCGACTTCGTGGCGGATCGCCTGGGCTGCCGTCAGTTGGAGCTGACTATGGGGCCGGTCGTGACGACGGGCTGCATGGGTTTGACGTAGGTATCGAGCCAGCGATCCATCTCCCACAGCATGTGTTGCAAGCTCTCGTGGGCGCCGTAGTGGTGCGGCTCGAGCGGCAGGAAGACGAGGCGGACGGTAGCTCCTTCACCCTTCAGCGCGGCGTAGAAACGCTCGCTCTGGATGGGGTAGGTGCCGGTGTTATCGTCGGCTTCGCCATGGATCAGGAGGATGGGCGTCTTGATCTTGTCGGCGTAGCTGAAGGGCGACATCTTGAAATAGAGGTCGGGATCCTGCCAGTAGGTGCGCTCTTCGTTCTGGAATCCGTAGGGCGTGAGCGAGCGGTTGTAGGCGCCGCTGCGGGCGATTCCGGCGCGGAAGATATTGGTATGCGCGAGCAGGTTGGCGGTCATGAAGGCGCCGTAACTGTGGCCCATGACGCCGACGCGATTGCGATCGACGACTCCGAGCGAGACTCCGTAGTCGACCGCGGCTTTGGCTCCAGCGACGAGCTGGTCGACGTAGGTGTCGTTGGGCTGGGCGTCGCCCTCGCCGATGATGGGGATGGCGGCGTTCTCCAGCACAGCGTAGCCGACCTGCGCGAAGTAGACGGCTGATCCGCCCCAGCCGAAGTCGGGAAACAAGTTCGGCGATCCGCTGACCTGGCTGGCGGCGGCGCGGGTTTTGAATTCGGCGGGGTAAGCCTCGACCAGCGTGGGCAGCGGGCCCTGCGACTTGTCGTAGCCGGCGGGCAGCCAGAGGGTTGCGGTAAGGTCGAGACCGTCGGCGCGTTTGTACTTGAGCAACTGCCGGGTAGGCATCTTGATGCCTGCAAACGGTGACGGGAATTTGGTGACGGCGACCGGTTCGCCGCCGGTGAGCGAGGCTGCGTAATAATTCGGCGACTGGGTCTCGCTCTCGCGGCGGACCAGCACCATCTCGCCCGAGAGCAAAGCCACCGGAGCGTCATAGTTGGGGTCAGCCGAGCGTTCGAGAATCTTCTCCGCGCCGCCCGAGACTGGCATGACCGCGACAAAGGGCTTGTCTCCCGTGGGGGAAGCGCCGGGCGAGACGAAGTAGATGCCCTGGCCATCCCTGGTGAGTTGGATGACCATGTGGCCGCTGGCATTCGGCGCGGTCATGGGGCGGCCGGGGTTGTGATAGCGGTCCTGCGAGGAACCGGCGTAGAGGGTGGTTATCCTGCCGGGCGACGAGGGGTCGAAGGCGACCATGAGCGACTTGCGGTCGGAGAAGCGAGCTTCGGTGGCAATGGCAAGGTGCTCGTTGCCCCACTGGATTCCGCCAGCGTTGGGGCCCATTCCAAAGCCGCGAGCGATGCGCAGCGAAGTTTCAAGCAGCGTAGTGGGCGCGCCTTCAAACGGAGCTGGTAAGGCAAGCACGCGATCCCATACCGCGTTCTTCACGTTGGGAATGCCGCCATCGGCGGCTTGCACCCAGACCAGGGTTGACGGGGCATCGGAGCGCCATTGATAGTCGCGCGGGCCCTCTTCAACCGCGTCGCGCGAGATGGGAAGGTTGTCGATCAGCGGGCGATCGTTGATCTCCTTCACCGCCCCGGTCTTCACGGTCACGATCTCGGTCCGGGTGGGAAACATCTCCTCCGGGAAGGTGAAGCTGAAGGGCCGGTGCTCCACCTGGACCAGCGCGTACTTGCCATCTGGCGACGGACTCAGGCTTGCGATCAGACCCTTCACAGGCAAAGTCCGCATCGGGCCTGCGAGCGGCAACACCGCAACCTGCGAGGTCGCGTAGTACTCGAAGATGTCGGCATCCTGCGCGGTCTTGAGCATGTCTTCAAAGGTTGGCGCGGGGCTGACCTTGCCGAGGTTCTCCTCGACGTCCGGCCCGATGGGGATGTCGCTGATTTTGGGCGCGGGACCACGGGTTGCCGGGATCACTTTGCATAAGAGGGCGGAGCTGTCCGGCATCCAGTCGCAGGGATTGGCGCCGAGGATCGCATTCAGTTTGGCCATCCCGAGACGGTGCGCGCTGGATGCGGCGACGTCGATGACCCACAGCTCAAGGCCGGTTGCCGGCGGCACCGCATGGGCGACGAAGGCTACATGCTTCGAGTCGGGCGACCAGATTGCATCGACCGCCTTCAACTTTGCGGGCAGACCGGCAATGAGCCTGGGGTCGCCGCCTGCGATGGCTTCGAGCTTAAGCGCGACATTGTAGGTTTCGACGCTGGGGCCATTGGACGATGGATTGAAGCGCAGCCCAGCCAGCCGATAGCGAGGCTGGGCCACATCGGCGATGGTTGGGAAGGTGGCGGGCTGCTGCACCAGCAGCATCTTACGGTCGGGCGAGAGCCGCACCGTCGGGGTCGGCGGCGCATCCAGCAACTGCTCGATCGGCGCCGGCGGCTTCTGATACGTGAGCGCGATCTGGGCCAAAGCCGCCGAGCCAAGGAACACCACAAACACCGCTGAAGTCGCCACGAAGGTCTTCCTCGTCGTCATGCTGAACCGCCTTGTTTTAGATTTTGGGGCTTTGCGGCAACAATACACGATTGCGAGGTCACACCAAAACCGAGTTGCGAGGAGTCCGAGGCGGCTATCTATTGAGCGGACAAAGTGACGGGGACGTAGAGGCTGGGGGAAGTCTGGCACTGGCGCGGAGTGGAGGGTTGCCACGTGGTTCCGTCGGCGTAAACGATGCGGGTGAGTTCGACCGAGGAGATAACCGCCATGCGCTCAGTCCACACCGAAGAGCGGAGTATGGGCAGGCCTGAACTTTCCGTCAAGTGAAACGTCTCGGTTACTTCGGCCGGCATGGATGGCGTTGCAGGAATGGCGTGGGCGCCGGCGGGATAGCCGCGTACGGTGATGTCTGCCGCAGCGATACGGGCTTTTGGCTTAAGGATATTGACATTCAGGCCTTGACCACGCTGCGCGTGGTAGATCTGGGCAATCTGATCAAGCTTCTGTTGCTGAGCCTCGGGGGTCAGCTTGCCGAAGCCTGGCTCGGCCTTAAGAGCATCCTGAAGTTTCAGAAGCGAGAGGGAGGGATGGGCCTTGAGCCAGTCACTTTCGCCATTCGTCCAGACGACTGCACCGGTCGCAATGCGGTCGACGGAGAGCCAAACCGGGCACGCCTGCGCGATACGCTGGGCCTGCGCCTGCGCGGCAAACGCTTGCGCCTGGAACTGGAGCTTATCGGGGGCGGCGTCGGGGCTGGAGACGGTTTGCGCAGCGATGGCGACGGGGTTAAGCAGCAGGGCGAAGATCATCGAAGAGGGGTGCATTTCGAGTCTCCTACGGCCCCGGATTGGAAGTGTTGGGGGCGTACAGATAAGATACGCTCACCCGTCTGCGGCGTCATCAGCGCACCTTGGCTTGGCGACCGGCTGGGATGCGGGGAGATTTTCTGGCGCTGAGGGGAGCAAGCCCTTTGTTGCATCGTTCCACCGGGCCAACCATATATAGATACGTACGGAATTTGGAGAACGCGATGAACGATGGAACTAAAGCTGGACGGAATCTTTTTGACGCAACCCGGAGCGGCGTTCTGCTGATGGCGCTGGCGTGCATTTGGTGCGCAGCGGCGCAGGCGCAGAGCCCGCCCACCAATCCTGACAACGCGGTGGTTGGGGATGATCAACCTGCGCCGGCTCTGCCCGCGGCCAACACTCCGGAGGAGCGAGAGCGTACGGCTTGGAAGCTACTGACCGATGCGCTAGGCGACGCGAAGCATCCGCAGACGCGCATCCAGGCGCTGGCCGCGTTGGGGCTGCTGCGCTCACCGCGGGCGGAGAAGATGATTACGGAGGCGATGAAAGATCTGGACGTGGATGTGCGGACGGCGGCGGCGCTGGCAGCCGGGCAGACCAAGGACCGGAACCTGACCACTCCGCTGCGTAACCTGCTGGACGACAAGGAACCGCAGGTGGACTTCACCGCCGCGACGACGCTGTGGAAGATGGACGACAAGTCGGGCGAGGACATCCTGATGGCGGTGGTGGACGGCGACCGCAAGACCGGACCGAACCTGATCCACGGTACCGAGCACGACATCAACAAGGAACTGCACGACCCGGCAGCCATGGCGCGGATGGGCGCGTTGCAGGGAGCGTCGATGCTGCTGGGGCCGTTTGGCTTCGGGATCACGGCGTACGAGTATATCCACAAGAGCGGCGGCGACCTGTCGCGCGTGGCGGCGATCGAGGACATTGCGCAGGAACGGACGGAGCCGATCCACAAGGAGCTGGTGGCCGCGCTGGGCGACAAGGACCCGGCAGTACGCGCGGCGGCGGCGAAGTCGGTTTCGGACTATCACGACAAGGCGACTTCGATGGCGGTGTATGCGCTGCTGGCGGACCCAAAGCAACCGGTACGGCTGACTTCGGCTGCGGCGTATCTGCGAACGACGGGCGCGCCCGGACCACCGGTCGTATCGCTTGCGGGAAAAGCTGTCACGGCAAAACGCTGAGGCGACTGGAGGAGGCAGTACATGTCTGCGGGCGTCGAGCTGTTTCGCCGGATTGCGTGCGGGCTGCCGGGTGCGGAAGAGAGCGCGCACATGGGCAATCCCGACTTTCGTGTGGGCGGGAGAATCTTTGCGACCTTATCAGGACAAGCCCGCGGGCGGGGCGTGCTGAAGCTGACCGTGGAGCAGCAGGCGGAGTTTTTAGCGGAACTGCCGGAGGTCTTCGAACCGGTGCAGGGCGGATGGGGACGCATGGGGATGACGTACATCGTGCTGGAGCGGGCGGATGAGCAGACGATGCGCGGGGCTCTGACGACGGCGCATCGCAATGTGGCGGAGAAGCAGGCGGCGAAGAAGCCGAAGGCAGCAGCGAAGCGGGCCACGAAGCGGAGGGCGTAACGGGCAGCCTACAATAGAGTTGTGAATACCAGCCTTTTTGAGCTCTTCAAGATCGGGATTGGGCCGTCGAGCTCGCACACCGTCGGGCCGATGCGGGCGGCGCTGCGGTTTGTGCGGGAGCTGAACGCGGCTGGTTCGCTGGCGAAGACGGCTCGAGTGACGGCGGAGCTTTACGGCTCGCTGGCGTTGACCGGCATCGGACATGGTACTGATCGCGCGGTGCTGCTTGGGCTGATGGGCGAGGCTCCCGATACGGTGGACCCGGCGAGCGTGGAGGCGAAGATCGCCGAGGTGCGGGGGACGACGCGACTGAAGCTGGGCGGCAGCTCGGAGATTCCGTTCCACGAGAGCGACGACCTTCGCTTTCTGAAGAGCCAGATGTATCCCGAGGCGGGGGTGGTGTCGCATCCGAATGGCGTGCGGTTCACGGCGTTCGATCCGGCGGGTGCGGTGCTGGCGAGCGAGGTGTTCTATTCGGTCGGCGGCGGGTTCATTGTGTCAGAGACCGAACGGCTGGCGGACGGAACGGGAGGCGCGGCTTCAACGCGCGTGGTGCCGTATCCGTTCCGCAGCGCGGAGCAGTTGCTGCGGATCGCTGCAGAGCATGAGCTGACGATCGCCGAACTGGTGTTGGCGAATGAGTGCGCGCTGCTAGCCGATCCGGCAGTGAGGATCGTGCGGCCAGCAGCGGAGGGCGAGTTCGGCGGATCGCTGGAGAACCAGGTGCGAGCGTCGCTGCTTGCGTTGTGGCGGGCGATGGAGGCTTGCACCGCGCGGGGCATGGAGGTGGAAGGAATTCTGCCGGGCGGGTTGAGGGTGCGGCGGCGCGCTCCGCGGCTGGCGAGAAAGCTGAAGGAGCGGGAGCCGGACGTGAAACAGGATCCTCTGGCGGCGCTTGACTGGGTGACGATGTGGGCGATGGCGGTGAATGAGGAGAACGCCGCGGGCGGGCGCGTCGTGACGGCTCCGACGAACGGCGCGGCAGGCGTGATCCCGGCGATCGGGCACTACTATCTGCGCTTCCTGACGGAGGGGTTGAGCGAGCAGGAGAGAGAGGCCGGACTGCTGCGCTACTTCCTGACGGCGGCGGCGATTGGGATTCTCTACAAGGAGAACGCGAGCATCAGCGGCGCGGAGGTGGGTTGCCAGGGCGAGGTGGGCGTGGCCTGCTCGATGGCCGCGGGCGGTCTGGTGGCCGCACAGGGTGGCTCGAATGACCAGGTGGAGCACGCGGCGGAGATCGCGATGGAGCATAACCTGGGCATGACCTGCGACCCCATCGGCGGGCTGGTGCAGATTCCGTGCATCGAGCGCAACGGCATGGGTGCGGTGAAGGCCATCAATGCGAGCCGCATCGCGATGCACGAGACCGAGGGGCATAAGCTGTCGCTCGACCAGATCATCAAGACGATGTACGAGACAGGGATGGATATGCAGTCGCGCTACAAGGAGACGAGTTTGGCCGGGCTGGCGTTGAATGTGATCGAGTGCTGAGAGCGCAATTGATTCCTAGGAAGATGGCGGGGCAGGACGTAGGATACGTCCATGCCTGACGTCGTGGAATCTGAAGCTCCGGCCGGAGCGCGGGTTCGGCCTGAGCCGGTTGCTCCCTGGCAGCACACTGTTTTCCTGCTGGGAGTGCTGGCGCTTTGGGCGGTCTATGGATGGCTGCACCCGCGTCTGCTGGCGACCGTGATGCCGCGCGGGGCGACATACATCAGCCACACTATCCTTGAGTGCCTGCTCGTGGGCACGACGATTGCCGGGCTGTACCATCGCCGCCAGTTCATCGCCGAGGTGCTGGGCAAGGTGACGCTGCGCGGCGCGGCGCTGGATGTGGCACAGGGTTTTCTGATTTACCTCGCCGGCACGGCCGTGATGGTAGCGACCTGGATGGTTTTGAAGCCATTGCATCCCAGCTACCAGCGCGATGCTGTGCAGGCGATGGTGCCGCGCAGCTCGTTAGAGGTTGCGCTGTGGATGGTACTGAGCCTGGCGGCAGGGACCTGCGAGGAGTTCCTGTTTCGTGGATATCTGCTGCGGCAGTTCGCGCGCTGGTGGGGAAGCGCGACGGTTGCGATCGTGGCGAGCTCGGTGCTGTTTGGATGCCTGCATCTGTACGAGGGCACGGGCGCCGTGGTGTCGATCGGCGGGCTGGGCGCGGTGTATGCGGTGGCCGCGGTGCGCCGAGGCAACCTGCGCAGCGTGATGGTGGCGCACTTCCTGCAGGATGCGCTGACGGGGCTGATTCTGCATTTTCGCCACGGCGCTTGACGAAGTGCTGCGAATTTCGTCTGATAGAGAAACTCCCCGAGGGACAACTTATGAAGCGTTCTAGCTCTGCGCGCGGTGCGCTGGTTGCGTTGCTTTGCTCCACTCCCCTGTTGGCCGTCGCGCAGAACGATGACGCCGGGAGCGCGGCTTCGAGCCTGGCCGGATGCGGCTGTTGCAGCACCTTCATCGCGATCCCCATTATTCTGATCGCGTTGAACATCGCGCTGCTGGTGTGGGTGGCGCGCGATGCCAAGGCGCGCGGAATGGACAGCGCCGTCCTGTGGATGCTGCTGGTCTTCTTCACCAGCTTTATCGGGTTGATCATCTACATCCTCAGCCGGCCCCAGGGCAATCTGGTGC
>Ga0302314_10017447_pt1 | contig 12043 bp, 11 predicted proteins | sample III_Palsa_N2_3_FD_200533 | JGI IMG/M metagenome (GOLD analysis project Ga0302314, IMG submission 200533) | Peat permafrost microbial communities from Stordalen Mire near Abisko, Sweden - III_Palsa_N2_3 | ecosystem: Environmental > Terrestrial > Soil > Palsa > Peat permafrost | place: Sweden...
CCGATGCCCTGGCTGGCGCCGGTGACGATCGCGACGGAGTCGGTCATGGGAAGTCTCCTTGGGGGCTGGAGGTCAGCGGGTGAGGAAGTCGCCGATCGCCGCGGCGATCTCGGCGGCGTGGGTCTCGAGCGCGAAATGGCCGGTGTCGAAGAACTGGATCACCGCGCCAGGGATGTCCCGCTTGAACGCCTCCGCGCCCGCCGAGAGGAAGAACGGATCGTGACGACCCCAGACGGCGAGGAAGCGCGGCTCGTGATCGCGGAAATAGGCCTGGAAGGTCGGGTAGAGCGCGACGTTGCTCTGGTAGTCGCCGAACAGGTCGAGCTGGATCTCGTCGGCGTCCGGCCGCGCCAGATAGTGGCTGTCCAACGTGTATCCATCCGGCGAGATCGCGGTCGGATCGGCCACGCCGTGAGTGTACTGCCACAGCGTCGCTTCGGGGGTCAGCAACTGGCGCAGAGCCTGCCGATTGGCGTCCGACGGGTCGCGCCAATAGGCCTGGATCGGATTCCAGCCTTCGCTCAGGCCTTCCTCGTAGGCGTTGCCGTTCTGGGAGATGATCGCGGTGATCCGCTCGGGATGGCGCGCCGCGATCCGGAGGCCGGTCGGCGCGCCGTAGTCGAACACGTAAACGGCGAAACGGTCGAAGCCGACTACCTCGGTGAAGCCGTCGATCACGTCGGCGATATGGTCGAAGCTGTAGGTGAAGGCGCCTCGAGGGGGCATGTCCGACTGGCCGAACCCCGGCAGATCGGGCGCGACGATGTGGAAGCGGCCGGCCAGGCGCGGAATCAGGTCGCGGAACATGTGGCTGGAGCTGGGAAAGCCGTGCAGCAGCAACAGTTTCGGCGCGTCGCTGGGTCCGGCCTCGCGGTAGAAGATGTTGAAACCGTCGACTGACGCCTTGCGGTAGGTGATCTCAGTCATGGAAGCCTCCTGGGTTAGGGTAACTGTCTTCTTCAAGTTGTCCGGTTATGAGCGGCCCACTGAGGCGGTCGCCGTCAGGATCAGATCGATCACCGCCGCCGGCGCCGTGACGCTGGGCGTGTGATCGGTGGGCGACCGCCGGACTGTCGCGCCCATGCGTGCGGCGATGAAGTCCTGGGTCTCACTCGCGATCATCCGGTCGTGCTCCGCGACCAGGAACCAGCTGGGCCGGTCCTTCCAGAGCGGACGTCCGACCGGAACGGTGATGCAAGCCGGCGAGATCGGCCTTTGAATGGCGAACAGCACCGCCTGTTCTTCCGCCGTCGCGTCGGGGGCGAACGCCGAGCCGAACGCTTCGCGCGGCAGCCAGATCAGACCGTGATCGTCCGGCGCGAGCTTCGGCGACAACGGATGCGGCGCGGCGCGGTAGAACACATCGGCGACCGTCTCGCCTTCGTCAGGCGCAAGGGCGGCGACATAGACCAGGGCTTTCACCTTGGCGTCACGCGCCCCGCCGATCAGGGCCCCGGCGTAGGCGTGGCCGACCAGGACGACCGGTCCCGCCACCCGCTCCAGCGTCCGATCGAGCGCCGCGACATCGTCCGCGAAGGATGTCAGCGGCAGCGGCGCCGCAACCGCTTCAACGCCGGCGGCTCTCAAGCCGACGATCACCTTGCTCCAGCTTGAACCATCGGCCCATGCGCCGTGTGCGAGCACCACTGTGACGTCGCAGGCCATTGCACATTCTCCCGACGCTTTAGCGACAGATGATAACCGTTAGATCGGCGTTGAAGGGGTTATGTCGCGACCGAGGTAACTTGTCAATTGGGTTTTGAGAGGTTATGTGTGGCCAAGTTTGGTTTCACGGGAGCCCTCGATGGTCGCCGCCCCCGCCATCTTCATCGCCGACGCCCTGGCGCTCGACTTCCTGAACTCGGTGGCGACGCCAGTGGACACGCCGGTCGACTGGATCGGCGACGGCGAGGGACTGCTGGACTGGCTGCATCAGGCCAGCCTGGTCACATCTGACGTGCTGGCGCAGATGCGAGATCGCGCCATGCCGGGCGAGCTGGACGGCGTGGCCGCCCAGGCGCGGAGTCTGCGCGAATGGTTCAGGGCCTTCGTCAAAACTCGCCAGGGCCGGCCGCTGACCGCGGCGGACTTCGAGGATCTCGAGCCGCTGAACCGGCTGCTGGCGCGGGACGAGGCGTTCAGCCAGATCGTGTCCGTCACGCCCGGGGAACACGCCCACCTGCCGTTCGTCCTGCGGCCGACGCGCCGCTGGCGATCGCCGGAGCAGCTGCTGCAGCCGCTCGGCGAGGCGATGGCCAAATTCGTCTGCGAGGCAGACTTCGCCGACGTCAAAGCCTGCGAGGGCGCCGCCTGCACCCTGACCTTCGTCGATCATACCCGCGGCCGGGGGCGGCGCTGGTGCAGCATGGCGATCTGCGGCAACCGGGCGAAGCAAGCCGCCTATCGCAGCCGCGCGAAAGGCGCCGCCTAGAGCCCAGCCTTCGAGAAGGCGTCGTAGAGCCGGGCGTTGATCTCGTGGCCCGGCAGGGCGCGCTGGCCCTCCATCACCGCGGAGTAGACCAGGCTGTGCTTGGTGCTCTGCACCGCGCCCTCGGCCCAGCCGACCATGCGCGAGCCGTCCGGCAGTGAGGCGCAGCTGGCGAAGCGGCTGTTAGGCTCGGTGGCGAACTGCAGCGCGGCCTTGGCGTTGAGCGTCGTCTGCGAATCGCAGGCGGGCAGGCCGCGCGAGCAGTTGAAATCCGTGCCGTAGGTGTAGAGCACCTTGCCCGTCGCCTTGTCGGCCAGCAGCACGCAGGTGGTGGGATCGCCGATCGCCGCGGCGATCTGTGCATCGAGCTGGCTGGAGGGCAGGCCGCTTCCGCCGATTCCGGCGACGCCGCCGGACTTTGACGAGCAGGCGCAGAGCACGACGAGGAGCAGGATCGCGGTCGCCCGCTTAAAGGTGAGCAACGTCATCTGGCGCTGACCTGAAACACCGCGTGAGGGCATGTGGGCGCTATTAGGCGCAAAATCCCGCGCCCATCAATCGACCAGCGGGTTGCGCGGGTCGTAAGGACCCCCACCTCAGGCTCAGGCGTTGATCGCCGAGGAGACCAGACATGCCCGAACCGAAGATCCCCGGCCCCGACCATCCGATCACCGTCACTGCGACCCCGAAGCGGATGCAGGTGCGCTACGGCGACCATGTGATCGCCGACTCGGCGATGGCGCTGACGCTGCAGGAATCGACCTATCCGGCGGTAATCTACTTCCCGCGCGAGGACGTCTCGATGGAGTTCTTCTCGCGCACCGAGAAGACCACCCACTGCCCCTACAAGGGCGACGCCAACTACTACACCATTCTGATGGACGGCCGCTTCGCCGACAACGCGGTGTGGACCTACGAGCACCCGTATCCGGCGATGGAGAGCATCCAGGATCGGCTGGCGTTCTACCCGAACCAGGTCGAGATCTACGAAGTCGGCGATGCCGACGACGCGGCGGCGGTGAAGGAGGCGGTGCTGCATACGGACGACGGCGCGGGCAGCAGCCAGAAGGAGCCGTGGGCGCCGACAGTGGGGGAACCGGGTTAGTCCGCCTCCCAAAGTCCTCCCTCCCCTTCATGGGGAGGGACAGACCGCGCAGCGGTCAGGGTGGGGGAGTCTGGCGGAATCCCTGATGTTCAAAGACTATCGTTGCAGCTTCGGACTCCCCCACCCGTCCGTCGCTGCGCGGCGTCCACCCTCCCCATAAAGGGGAGGGAGGCGAACTAGGCTAGTAAGCCGCCGCTTCGTAGATCGAGGCGAGGTCTTCGTTCCAGGCGCCGTGGTAGAGTTCCAGCCAGTGTTCGGCCGGGGTGACGCCGGTTTCGGCGATCTCGTCCAGCGAAGCCAGGAAGCCGGCCTCGTCGGTCATCGAGGGGCCGATGCGGGCGCGGTTCTTCAGGCCGCGGCGGGAGATCGCCAGCACATCGAGCGCCAACGCCTGCAAGGTGCGACCGCCGGCCACCGCCTTCAGGCCCAGGCGCGCAGAGTCGGCCCGCAGGCGTTCGTGGTCCTCGATCTGCCAATGCTTGACCAGGTCCCAGGCGGCGGCGGTGCCAGCGTCGTCGTAGAGCAGGCCCATCCAGAATGCGGCGAGGGCGCAGAGCCGCTCGGGCGGGCCGGTGTCGGCGCCGCGCATCTCCAGATAATTCTGCAGGCGCACTTCGGGGAACAGGGTGTTGAGGTGGTCGCGCCAATCTTTGATGGTCGGCCGCTCGCCTGGCAGCAGCGGCAGGTTCCCGTCCATGAAGGCCCGGAACGACATGCCCGACGCGTCGAGATAGAGCCCGCCGCGCTTGACGAAATACATCGGCGCATCGAGCGCCCAGCGCGCGTAGTCGGCGAAGTTGAAGCTGTCCTGGAACACGAAATCCAGCATGCCGGTGCGGTGCGGATCGGTATCGGTCCAGACGTGGGCGCGGCTGGAGAGGTAGCCGGTCGGCTTGCCTTCGACGAACGGCGAATTGGCGAAGAGCGCGGTCGCCAGCGGTTGCAGCGCCAGCGATAGCCGCATCTTCGAGGCCATGTCGGCCTCGGACGCGAAGTCGAGATTGGCCTGCACGGTGCAGGTGCGGAACATCATGTCGAGGCCGAGTTCGCCGACCTTCGGCATGTAGCTCGACATGATCTTGTAGCGGCCCTTGGGCATCACCGGGATCTCGGCGCGGGTCCGCTCCGGCGTGAAGCCGAGGCCGAGGAACCCGAGTCCCAGCTCTTGGGCGACCTGGCGCGACTCGGTGAGGTGGGCGCCGATCTCGACGCAGATGTCGTGCACGCTCTCCAGCGGCGCGCCGGAAAGCTCAAATTGGCCGCCGGGCTCCAGGCTGACCGAGGCGCCGCCGCGCGAGAGCCCGATCAGGGTGTCGCCGCCGCCGGCGCGCGGCTCCAGAATCTCGCTCCAGCCGAACCGCTTGAGGCCGATCAGCAGCGCGTGGATGCCAGCCTCGCCCTCGTAAGGCACGGTTCCGTGGCCGGGAACGCGGAAGACGAACTTCTCATGCTCGGAACCGACGCGGAACGCCGACTTCGGCTTGAAACCGCGATCGAAGTCGGCGACCAGGTCATCGAACGTCAGCGGCCTGTCATCACAGAGCGTCTCGCTCATCCGGCTACTCTTCTCCCCGCCTGTGCGCGGTGAGAGTCCGCCGCACCCAATTTCGCCTATTCATACAGGCGTTGGATAGGTCATCTGGGCGCCAACTTCGTGAACCTCAAGCCCTTACGCGACGGATCGAGTCGAGCCCCTAGCTGTTAGGCGCATGACAAAGCGAGGATTATGCTGGCGCCATGAGCAAGGCCAAGGGTTACAAGCACGAGCTGCGCGAGTTGCAGATCCGTCTGGTGCGCTACCAGCAGTGGGCGGTGGAGAGCGGCGAGCGGGCGGTCGTGGTGTTCGAGGGTCGCGACGCGGCTGGCAAGGACGGCGCTATCGCCCGCATTACCGAACATCTCACCGCCCGCCGCACGCGCGCCGTGGCGCTGCCGAAACCGGGCGAGCGCGATCGCAGCGAGTGGTACTTCCAGCGCTACGTGCACTATTTGCCGGCCGCCGGCGAACTCGTGCTGTTCAATCGCTCCTGGTACAACCGCGCCGGTGTCGAGCCGGTGATGGGCTTCTGCACGGAGCAGGAACACAAGCAGTTCCTGACCGCCGCCCCGACGTTCGAACACATGCTGCACGACGCCGGTATCAAGCTGGTGAAGCTCTGGCTCGACATCTCCAAGAAGGAGCAGGCGGCGCGGCTCGATGCGCGCCGCGCCGATCCGCTGAAGACGCTGAAGGTCAGCCCCCTCGATGGCGAGGCGCAGAAGCGCTGGAAGCCCTACTCCGCCGCGCGCAACGAGATGCTGCTGAAGACCTCGACCGAGTTCTCGCCCTGGTTCTGCGTGCACACCGACCACAAGAAGGAAGCGCGCCTCAACACCATCCGCCACCTACTGCATGAGCTGGCGCCGAAGCACATCAGCCACGACGTGCCGAAACCCGAGCCGGCGGTGCTCTATCGGTTCGAAGGCAGCGCGCTGACGGACGGGCGGCTGGAGAAGTAGCGCCCCTTCTTACCTTGCGGGAGAAGGTGAGAAATTCTGCCTTGCCGGCCGCGCTCCCCGCGCGCACTCCGCCGCCGCGGTGATGGAGGAACGGTTATGCAATACGTCCGGCTTGGCAACACGGGTCTCAAGGTTTCGCGGCTGTGCCTGGGGTGCATGACCTACGGCAACTCCAAGTGGCGACCCTGGGTGCTGGACGAAGAGGCGGCGATGCCGTTCTTCCAGAAGGCGATCGAGGCCGGGATCAACTTCTTCGACACCGCCGACGTCTATTCGCAGGGCGAGAGCGAGGTGGTCACCGGCAAGGCGCTGAAGACCTTCGCCAAGCGCCACGAGATCGTGCTCGCCACCAAGGTCAATGGGCCGATGGGCGCCGACGCCAACAACCGCGGCCTGTCGCGCAAGCACATCATGGACGGCATCGACAACAGTTTGCGCCGGCTCGGCGTCGACTATGTCGACCTCTACCAGATCCACCGGTTCGACTACGACACGCCGATCGAGGAAACGCTGGAGGCGCTGAACGACGTCGTCCGCGCCGGCAAGGCCCGCTACATCGGCGCCAGCTCGATGTACGCATGGCAGTTCATGAAGATGCTCAGCGTCTCGAAGGCGAACGGCTGGACGCCGTTCGTCTCGATGCAGCCGCAGTACAACCTGGTCTACCGCGAGGAAGAGCGCGAGATGCTGCCGCTGTGCAGGGACCAGGGCATTGGCGTGATCCCATGGTCGCCGCTGGCGCGCGGCTTCCTGGCCGGCGGCCGCGGCAATCCGGGCGAAGGCAACACCGAGCGCGCCCGCACCGACGAGTTCTCGCCCCGCCTCTACTACAAAGCCCCCGATCACGCGGTGGTGGATACGCTGAGCGGCCTCGCCCGCGAACGCGGCGTCTCCAACATGCAGCTGGCGCTGGCCTGGGTATTGAAGAACCCCACCATCACCGCCCCGATCATCGGCACGTCCAAAGCCCACCACCTCGACGACGCCTTGGCCGGGCTGGAGCTCAAGCTGACCGACGACGAGGTGAAGGCGCTGGAGGCGCCGTACGAGCCGAAGCGGGTGCTGGACCACGCGTAAGCCTCAAGCCGCAAGCACGCACAATTTCCGTCATCACCGGGCGTAAGTCCCGGTGACCCATGCACACTGGCCGGCGGGTAGCCGCGCCTGGCGCGGCTACGGCAAGGTTTGCGTTCCTGGGTAGCCGGGACTTACGCCCCGTGATGACGGAGGTTTTGGGAGTGGTTCAAAGCGATTCCGTGAAACTTGGACTGATGACTCAAGGCCCCGGCGCCGCTTAAGGTTCGCAAAGTAGGGGGAACCATGGCTTCGGCAGCCGACGTCGCGAACCGCATACCGATCACGGCGGCCCTGATGTTGGCTACCCTGATGAACACGCTCGACTCGACCATCGCCAACGTCGCCCTGCCGCACATGCAGGGCAGTCTGAGCGCTTCGCAGGACCAGGCCACCTGGATCCTGACCTCCTACATCCTGGCCACGGCGGTGATGACGCCGCTGTCCGGCTGGCTGTCGCTGAAGATCGGCCGCAAGCCGATGTTCCTGTTCTCGATCGTGATCTTCACCCTCGCCTCGATGGCCTGCGGCGTGGCGCAGAACCTGCCGGAGATGGTGCTGTTCCGCTTCATCCAGGGGCTCGCCGGCGCCTCGCTGATCCCGCTGTCGCAGACGGTGATGCTGGACATCTACCCGCCCAAGCTGATCCCGCAGGTGATGTCGATCTGGAGCGCGACGGTGATCCTGGGGCCGATCATCGGACCGGGCCTCGGCGGCTGGCTGACCGAGAACTTCTCCTGGCGCTGGGTCTTCTACATCAACGTGCCGATCGGCATTCTGGCCTTCCTCGGCATTTACATCTTCATGTCGCGCGACAAGGGCGGCCAGCAGCGACCGTTCGACTTCCTCGGGTTCGGGGCGCTGGTGATCTTCGTCAGCTCGTTCCAGCTGATGACCGACCGGGGGCCGGACCAGGACTGGTTCGGGTCGCGCGAGATCTGGATCGAGGCGATCGTCGCCGGCGTCGGGTTCTGGGTGTTCCTGATCCAGACCATCACCGCCAAGAACCCATTCTTCCACCGTGACCTCGCCAAGGACCGCAACTTCGTCGCCTGCGTGATCTTCGGCCTGTTCGTCGGCGCCCTGTTGTTTTCGACGACCGCCCTGTTGCCGTCGTTCATGCAGATCCTGCTCGGCTATTCGGCGCTGCAGGCCGGGATCGCCAGCATGCCCCGCGGCGCCGGTTCGCTGATCGCCTTTCTGGCGGTGCCTTTCCTGATCGGCAAGATCGGCCCGCGGTGGGTGCTGCTGATCGGCATCGGCCTGGCGTTCATCGCCCTTTGGCAGATGGCGCACTTCGACCTCTCGATGACGGCCACGCCGATCATGACCTCCGGGGTGATCCAGGGTCTGGGCGTAGGTCTGCTGTTCGCCCCGCTGAACACGCTCGCCTATGTTTCGCTAAGCCCCGTGCACCGGACCGAGGGCACCATCGTCAGCACCCTGGTCCGCAGCCTCGGCTCTAGCCTCGGCATCTCGCTGATCCAGGCGAGCCTGACCAGCAATTCCGTCCTGGCGCACGCCCGGATCGCGGAGCGGATCGGGATCGGCGACCCGGTGGTGGCGGCGACACTGCCGCAAGGAATGAACCCCACGAGCGACGGCGGTATCTTCGCGCTGAACGGGGAGGTGACGCGGCAGGCGGCGATGATCGGCTATGACAGCATCTTCGCCTGGATGGCGCTGGGCGTCCTCTTCCTGGCCCCGCTGCTGCTGCTGATGCGCGGTCCGCCTCGCACCGCGGTGATTGTGGTCGAGGCGCACGCCGACTGAGGCGCCGGCCGCCTCTGGAACAATCCGGGAACTCACGTTAGCGTCGCCGGATGACTCGCACCCTTTCCGCCAGCCAGGCGCGCCGGATCGCGCTGGCCGCCCAGGGCCTGGCTGCGCCGCGGCCGGACAAGCCGGTCGGACCGGTCGCGTTCCGCAAACTGGCGCGACGCCTCGGCGCGATCCAGATCGACAGCGTCAATGTGTTCGTCCGCACCCACTACATGCCGACGTTCTCGCGGCTGGGCGCCTATCCGGCCGGGTTGCTGGAGAAGGAAGCCTGGGGCAGGAGGCCCAGCCTGTTCGAATACTGGGGCCACGCCGCCTCGTTCATGCCGGTGGAGTGGCAGCCGCTGTTCCGCTGGCGGATGGAGGTCGGGCGTCAGGGGCGGGACGGGCGCAAGGACGGCCTGACCGCATTCGCCCGCGAGAAGCAGGGCTATATCGATGAGGTATTGGCGCAGATCATCCAGCGCGGGCCGGTGACAGGCGGCGATTTCGCGCCGGAAGGGCCGCGCAAATCCGGCTGGTGGGAATGGTCTGACGGCAAGATCGCGCTGGAATGGCTGTTCCGCGCCGGGCTGATCACCACCAAGACCCGGCGCGGCTTCGAGCGGGTCTACGACCTGACCGAGCGGGTGATTCCGCCGGCGATCCTGGCCGCGCCGACGCCGAGCGCGGCGGACGCCAAGCGCGAACTGGTGCTGATCTCGGCGCGGGCGATGGGCGTCGCCACCGTCGCCGACCTGGCCGACTATTTCCGCGTGCTACAGGCCGAGGTGCGCACCGCCCTTGCGGAGCTGATCGAGGCCGGCGCGGTCGAGGAGGTTCGGGTCGAGGGCTGGCGCGACCGCGCCTATCTTTCCACCGACGCCAAGCTGCCGCGCCGCGCGACCGGCGCCGCCCTGCTTTCGCCGTTCGACAATATGATCTGGCGGCGCGAGCGCACCGAGCGGATGTTCGAGGCGCGCTATCGCATCGGGCTCTACACGCCGGCGGCCCAGCGCGACGAAGGCTACTATGTGCTGATGTTCCTGCTGGGCGAGCGGATCGCCGCGCGGGTCGACCTCAAGGCCGACCGCAAGGTTGGCGCGCTGCTGGTGCAGGCGGCGCATCTTGAGCCGGGCGCGGATGAGGCGGAAACGTCGGCAGCTTTGGCGGCGGAGCTGCGCGCGATTGCCGCCTGGCAGAGCCTGGGCGAGATCGCGGTCGCGAAAAAGGGCGGCCTTTCGACCGCCCTTTCACGGGAGATTGGCTAGAGCGCGGCGCCCTTAGAAGGGGGCGACGATCCGGCTCAGGGCTTGGGGCGGCAGGTCGCCGATGATTTCCAGCGCCGGAGCAAAGAACCGCGCGATCTGATCCGCAACGAACTTGAACATGGGATACCTCGCTTTGTGCAGTGCAATATTTGTTGCAGCGCACATATGGACCGAGGGTTGCGCAGTCAAGGCCCGTGAGGCGATCCCTCGTATGAAATCGACACTGGTGGCCAAAACATCGCATCAAGTGATCGGTGATCATGATGCGTCGCAACACGGACTCTCATATGAAACCCGGTGATTACACTCCCTGAGTCACCGCGTGCAGCCGGGCATAGGCCCCGCCTTTCGCCACCAGCTCGCCGTGCCGCCCCTCCTCGACGATCCGGCCGCCTTCGAATACCAGGATGCGGTCGGCGCTGCGGATGGTCGAGAGCCGGTGAGCGATGACGATCGTGGTGCGGCCCGCCATCAGCTCCTCGGTCGCGGCCTGGACCTGCACCTCGGTCTCGACGTCGAGCGATGAGGTGGCTTCGTCCAGCACCAGGATCGGCGCATCGGCCAGGAAGGCCCGGGCGATCGCCACCCGCTGCCGCTCGCCGCCCGAGAGCTTCACGCCGCGCTCGCCGACCAGGGTGTCGTAGCCCTTCGGCAAGGCGGCGATGAAGTCGTGCGCCCTCGCCCGGCGGGCCGCCAAGGAGACCTCGTCCGGCGTGGCGTCCGGCCGCGCATAGCCGATGTTCTCGGCGATGGTGCGGTGGAACAGGGCCGGATCCTGCGGCACGACGGCGATGGCGCGGCGCAGATCGACCTGCTTCACGTGAGCGATATCCTGCCCGTCGATCAGCACCCGGCCGCCCTGCACGTCGTAGAGCCGTTGCAGCAGCTTGACGAAGGTCGACTTGCCCGACCCGGTCGGCCCAACCAGCGCCACCCGTTCGCCCGGCCGGATCAGCAGCGAGAAGTCGCTGTAGAGCGCGTGGTCATGGCTCTCGTAGCCGAATCGCACGTGCTCGAACACGATCTCGCCGAGCTGGGCGTCGAGGCGTTGCGCGTCCGGCCGGTCGGCCAGCTGCGGCGGCGTCTTCATGTAGGCAGCGACGTCCATGGTGTCGTCGAGGCCCCGCTGCAGCATGCGGCTGATTTCGCTGAAGTTACGCATGTAGCTGGCCATGACGATGAAGGCCGAGATCGCGAACACCACGTCGGCCGGCGTCGCCTTGCCCTCGCTCCAGGCCTTGACCAGAAAGCCGGTCAGGCCCGCCTGCATCGCCAGCATGAACACATTCTGGCCAAAGCCGACGATGTTGAAGCGGTCCCAGGTCTTGTTCACCGCCTTGCGCCAGGCCTGCACGGTGAGATCGAACCGCGCTTCCTCGCGGCTCTCCGCCCCGAAGCTCTTGACCACCGAATTGCCGCCGATCGCGTCGGCCAGCGCCGCCCCGATCCGCGAATCGAGCGCGTTCGAGGCGAGATTGACCGGGCGGATGAAGCGGGTGGTGATCAGCACGTTGTAGACCGCGAACACCACCACGACGCCCGCCACGAAGAAGCCGGCCGCCGGCCAGCGCGCGCCGATCGAGATCGCCATCCCGCTCATCACGATCAGGGTCGGGGCGAGCATCAGCAACAGGGCGTCGGCGGCGCTGTCGTAGCCCCACATCGCCCGCGAGACGCGTCGCACCGTCGCGCCGGCGAAGTTGGACGCGTGCCAGTCGGTGGAGAAGCTCTGCACCCGCTGGAAACCCTCCGACACCATCCGCGCCATGATCCGGCTGTAGAAGCCGTTCATCAGCCGGAAGGTGCAAAGCCGCGTGGCGTAGTAGGCCAAGTAGACGCCCGACAGCAGCGCCCAGGCGCGCCAGGCGCTAGCGACGACCTTGGTCGGCGAATCCAGCACCTGCACCA
>Ga0302314_10017451_pt1 | contig 12040 bp, 12 predicted proteins | sample III_Palsa_N2_3_FD_200533 | JGI IMG/M metagenome (GOLD analysis project Ga0302314, IMG submission 200533) | Peat permafrost microbial communities from Stordalen Mire near Abisko, Sweden - III_Palsa_N2_3 | ecosystem: Environmental > Terrestrial > Soil > Palsa > Peat permafrost | place: Sweden...
ATGCGCAATCGATGCGCCGATCACCACCAGGTTTCCGGTCACATGCGCCGTAAAGAGCCCAAACAAGCCGACATAGCCCACAGTGTCGACGAAGCCCGCCGTAAAGGCGAAGATGGGAGCCGCCGGCCGGAGGTTTGGGGCTGTCACGGCCGTAAGCCTGGCGCGGGCGCTTCAAGGGTGACCGCCGAGAGGACGAAGCCGCCAATCAGCCCGATGTGTTCTAGAAAGGTGGTCATCTGCTGCACGCGCACGGCGGGGTCGTGGATCGTCCAGAAGCCATGCGCGAGAAGGGTGGCGGCGGCGGTAAAAACGCCAAGGGCGCCGGCCCCCAGCCACCGCCAGCGCCCGCTGATCACGCTCAAGGATCCCAGCAACTGCACCGTGATGGTCGCCACCACGATCAGGACGGCCGGGTGAAGTCCCAGGCCGCGCGATTCCACAACCGCGCCCGGGAAATCCATCAGCTTGGCGACGCCGCTCCACCAGAACGGCAGGGTGAGCAGCACACGACCAATGAGGACTGTCCCCGGCCAGGCGAGGGCCGAGGGAATGAACCCCGGGGCATCCTCGGCCAGGACCCTTGAGCTGGTCATCAGCCTTCATGCCCCAGAACCATGGCGCGGGCGTAGGCGAGGCCGAGGCCATAGCCGCCGCCCAGACGGCGGGCGATCGCCGTGGTCGGTCCGTAGGTCGTCGTGCGCGCCCAATCCCGCTGTAGTTCCAGCAGATACTGCAGCGACGTCATCGGCCGCGCGCCGGCCTGGACCATCCGTTCGACAGCACGCTCATGCGCCTCGGGCGAGATGTCGGCGCAGGCGTCAGCAATAAAGTAGACCTCGTAGCCTTGTTCGATCGCCGAAAGGGCGGGGCCGACGATGCAGACGGAGGTCCAAAGGCCGCAGAGGACGATCCGGTCCTTGCCCAGGGTGTTCAGACGCTCGATGACCGGGCCGTCTTCCCAGGTGTTCATCGAAGTCCGGTCCAGGACGGTTTCGTCGGGGAAGACCGCCTTGATCTCATCGAACATCGGGCCCGAGAACGACGTCGCGGCCACGGTCGTGAGAATGCGGGGGACGTTGAACTCCTTTGCCGCCTCGGCGACCAGCCCGGCGTTGCTTCGCAGAGTGATCATGTCGATCGAGTGCGACGCGAAGGCCATTTGCGACTGAAAGTCGATCATGATCAGGGCGTGGTCGTCCGGGCGGAGCAGGCCAGCGCCAGGCGTGGCGGTTGCTTTGAGTGCCATCGGTGAAGTCCTCAGTTTTGCGGACCGGCGCCCGGGTGCTCCCGGGGCCTGCCGTTTCAAAAGTCGCAGGGGCGCCGAGAGCGATCGCAGTCGCGGTTGGGGTTTCGGGTCGCCAGAAGAATTCCGGGAGCCGTTCGCGACTGCGATCGCACCGCCGCAAGGCGGGGGGGCGGGGCCTGCGGCGGATCAGGTGCTGATGAACGCCAGGAGGTCGGCGTTGATCTGGTCTCCATGCGTCGTGCACATGCCGTGCGGGAAGCCGGGGTAGATCTTCAGCGTGGAGTTCTTCACCAGCTTGGCGGACAGCGGGCTGGCGTCGGCGAAGGGCACGATCTGGTCGTCGTCGCCATGCAGCAGCAACGTGGGCACCTCTATCGCGCGCAGGTCCTCGGTGAAGTCGGTCTCCGAGAAGGCCTTGATCCCCAGGACATGGGCGTTGACGCCGCCCATCATGCCCTGGCGCCACCAATTGTCGACCACACCGTCGAGGGTTTTCACGCCCGGCCGGTTGAAGTTGTAGAAGGGCAGGGGAACCTCGCGATAGAACTGGGCGCGGTTGGCGGCCGTCTTGGCGCGGAAGTCGTCAAAGACCTCGATCGGCGTGCCGGTGGGATTCGATGCGCTCTTGACCATGATCGGCGGCACCGATGAGATCAGCACCGCCTTGGCGACGCGGCCCTTGCCATAGCGCGCGACGTAGCGGGCGACCTCGCCGCCTCCGGTCGAGTGCCCCACGTGGATCGCGTTGCGCAGGTCCAGGGCGTCGATGACAGCCGCCGCATCGGCGGCGTAGGTGTCCATGTCGTGGCCGGTGCTGCTCTGGGTCGACCGCCCGTGGCCGCGGCGATCAATCCCGATCACCCGGTAGCCGCGCTCCAGGAAGAACATCATCTGCCCGTCCCAGTCATCCGAGCTGAGCGGCCAGCCGTGGTGGAACACGATCGCCTGTCCCTTTCCCCAGTCCTTGTAATAGATCTGCGTGCCATCTTTGGTGGTGACGAAACTCATCTCATGCTCTCCTTGGCGGTGATGGGTGGAGGACGGCCGGACCCCTTTGTGCGCCGGCGCCGCGGGAACGGCGCTGGCGACAAACACCCCGCCCGTCAGCGCCAACGATCCAATCAGGACCTTGCGCCGGGAGGCGGGCCGAGGAGGGTCTTGGGGCTCACTTGCCGACATCGGGTGCGTCCGGGTTTTGATCGCCAGGCCCCAGTGGCCGGCGTCACCCCAACCTGATCGATGCAACCAGGGGGGTCTTGGACGGGCCGGGCCCGGTTTGAACAGGGCTGCGGCGCGGGGGCGGAGCCTAAGGCAGCCGCCGGCCCTGAGCGTCATAGCGGCGCACTTGCGGTTCGCCGTCCGGACCCAGGATGACTTCCGCGCGACGCACATTCTTCGCGTCGATGAGGACCAGGCCCGAGACCCCGGCATTGTTCAGAAACAGATAACTGGACCCGCCGGCAGCCCGGTCGAACCGCACATGCGCGCCCTTGTCGTCGACCTCCACCGACACCGAGGGCTGGGCGGCGTCCGGGCCGGAGAGGGCGATGCGGGGTCGTCCTTCGGCATCCAAGACGATCGAGGCGCTGGAATGGCCCTTCGGCGAGAGGAGCCGAATACTGGGGACGCCCGGGGCGGCGGACAGGACCAGGCGGGCCTGGCCCGCGTCATCCACGATACGGATCTCGGAGGTGATGATGGGGGGTGGAAGCGAGGGCATGTCCGGACTCTCCTGGGGACGCAGTAGTGCGACAGGCTCACCAACCCAGCTTCAACTCCAGGCCCAGGTAGTCGCCGTCATGGCCGCCGGCGCGCCGGATGACGTCGCCGACCGCAAAATGAACCGCCTCGAGGGCGGTCGTGACGTGGGCGTTGACCAGATAGTCAAGCCTGAGCTGGCCGTAGGTCCCGGTGTAGCGGCCCGGTTGGCCGGCGGTGTGGGCGATCGGGATGTCGGGCTGGGTGTAGACCGCGTCGGCGGTCGTCTCGCGCCATTGACCCGCCACTGCCGCCATGGCGGTCAGCCGCGGGGTCGGATGCAGGGTCACCGATGGCTTGAGATGGATGAAGTTCACGAAGCCGGTGTAGCCGGCCAGCGTCACATAATTTCCGTTCGGGAAGAGCGGGTTGAACGTGCCCAGCGTGTGATCGGCGGGATTGGCGTCCCCCGAGGCGGCGTCCAGCTGCAGGCCGATCCTGGGCTGCCACGGCGCGCCGCGGAGCGTGTAGCCGGCGAGGGCGCCGACCGCCCAGGCCTCGATCTTCTGGCCGTCGAAGTCGCCGGTCTGGCCCATGCCTTCGATATCCCAGTCCACGGGGCCGGCCGCGCCGGCGAAACGGCCGTCGAAGACATCACGATGCTCGGGCCCGGTCCGCCCCTGATAGGTCGCCTGATCCTGGGTGAAGCGGGACCAATAGGCGGAGAGTTCGTTGTCGCCGAACACCTTGCGCTCGACCCTCACCCCGCTGAAGGTCAGATGCCGGCTTGAGCTGTCATCGAAGGGGCGCTCATCAGCGTTGGCGACCGGCTGGGTCGCGTAGGCGATGAAGCGCCACCTGGCGGTTTCGTAGTCCAGCCAGACCGCGTCGAAGGACTGCCGGTTGTTTGGACCATCCCGCACCGCGACGAACCGCTGCAGGTCGAACGCGAACTGCTGGCGGCCGACGCGCACCTTCAGGAGCCCGTCGTCAACGGGCTGGGTCACGGCGACGAAGCCCTGCTCCAGGTCCAAGGAGTCCTGGTCTGCGGGCGACGGGCGTTCCTTCCCCGGGGCCCAGGTGCTCTCGAGCTGGACAAAGGCCTGGACGTTTTCGATCCTCAGGTCCGCGTCAAGGTCGGTGCGCGACAGCAGATAGTCATTCCTGCCGGTCGGGCCGGTCCCGAAGGCCGCGGCGTCATTGCTCTCGAAGCGCAGGCGCTGATCCGCCCCGAAGGAGAGGTAGTCCTTCGGGTCAGGCCCGAGCGGGATGTACTTTAGGTCATCGAACGGCTCGCGGGGGACCCGCGGATCGGCCAGGACCGACCAGTCTTCCTGCCAGCGGTTGAACAGGATCACGGGCCTGGCCGGCGCGGGATCGTCTGCAAGGACGCCTGGCTGCGCCGAGGCGGGCGCCCCAATCACGGACGCGGCAAGGGCGCCCAGCGCCGAAGTCCCGAGGACCACGACCAGACCGCCGGCAGGGCTTCGGGCCGGGCGCGCCCGCCGCACCTCAGACCGCCCAGCAGGCGCAGCCCAGCGCGCCCCAAAATCCCTTGAGATCGGAGATCGGCAGCCTGGAGGTCCACGCCGTGGCGTGGCTGTGGTCATGGATCGCGCAGCGGTTGGCGCAGCCGCACGCCGCGGCGGCCTGCTGGTGAACGGCTGGGGACGCGGCGTCCGCCCAGGCGGCATAGCCGCCGAAGGTGCGGACCGGCGACCAGTCCGGCATCGCCGGCGGCGGTCCGTCGCTGTCGAGATGAGCAAATTCGCCGGCGCCATAGACGACCTTCCCGCCAACGAGGGTCAGCAAGGCGCTTGTGTCGGCGATCTCGTCTTCGGGGCAGGCGAAGAAGTCGCGATCCGGGACGGTGAGGTCGGCGAGCTGGCCGACTGAGATGCGCCCCTTCTGGCCTTCCTCGTTGGAGAACCAGGTGACGTTTTCGGTCCACATGCGCAGGGCGGTCTCGCGATCGAGGCAGTTGCGGCGGGGATAGAGCTGCAGGCCGCCCACCGTCTTGCCGGTGACCATCCAGGCCAGGGAAACCCAGGGGTTATAGGAGGCGACCCGGGTGGCGTCTGTGCCGGCGGAGGTCTTGACGCCGGCCTCCAGGATCCGGGCGATCGGCGGCGTAGCCTCCGCGGCGCCGACGCCGTAGCGCTCGACAAAATATTCGCCCTGGTAGGCCATCCTGTGCTGCACGGCGATGCCGCCGCCCAGCGCCGCGATCCGGTCGATGGACCGCTCGGAGATGGTCTCGGCGTGGTCGAAGAACCAGTTCAACCCGGAGAGGGGAATGTCCTGGTCGACCTTTTCGAACACGTCCAGCGCCCGGCTGATCGTCTCGTCATAGGTCGCATGCATGCGCCACGGCCAACGGTTCTGCGCCAGGATCCGGATGACGCCGTCGAGGTCATCCTCCATCTCCGCGGGCATGTCGGGGCGAACCTGGCGAAAGTCCTCGAAGTCGGCGGCTGAGAACACCAGCATCTCGCCGGCGCCATTGTGGCGAAAATAGTCGTCGCCCTGCTTGTAGGTCGAGGTCTTGGTCCAGTTCAGGAAATCGTCCTTCTCGCCTCCCGGCTTCTGCGTGAACAGGTTGTAGGCCAGCCGGATGGTAAGTTGGTCCTCGTCCGCCAGCTTCTGGATCACCGCGTAGTCGTCCGGGTAGTTCTGGAAGCCGCCGCCGGCGTCGAGGGCGCCGGTGACGCCCAGGCGGTTCAGCTCGCGCATGAAATGGCGGGTGGAGTTGAGCTGGTAGTCGAACGGCAGCTTGGGGCCCTTGGCGAGCGTGGCGTAGAGGATCGACGCGTTGGGCTTGGCGAGCAGCAGCCCGGTCGGCTCGCCGTTCGCGCCGCGGACGATCTCGCCGCCGAGCGGCTCGGGCGTGTCGCGGGTGTAGCCGATGGCCCGCAGCGCCGCGGCGTTCAGCAGCGCCCGGTCATAGAGGTGCAGCAGGAACACCGGCGTGTCCGGCGCCGCCTGGTTGAGCTCCTCAATAGACGGCAGCCGTTTTTCAGCAAACTGATGGGCGGTGAATCCGCCGACCACCCGCACCCATTGGGGCGGCGGCGTGATGGCGACCTGGCGCTTCAGCATGCTCATCGCGTCGGAGAGCGACCGGACGCCGTCCCAGCGCAGCTCCATGTTGAAGTTGAGCCCGCCACGGATGATGTGCAGGTGGTTGTCGATCAGGCCCGGAAGTACGCGGCGCCCCTTCAGGTCGATCACCTGGGTGGCGGGCCCCGCGAGCGGAAGCACGTCGCGCGCGTCGCCCACCGCGGTGAAGCGATGTTTGGAAATCGCCACGGCGCTCGCGGTCGGGCTGGCGCGGTCGAGGGTCGTAAAGCGTCCCCCGTGAAGGATGACGTCGGGGCTGTCTGATCCGGGCATTAGACTTCCTTCGAGGATGCGGGCCTTGCGGGCGCGGCGACCTTGGGCGCCGAGACCGGGATGACGGCGCCGTGGCGGCCCGGCAGTCGGCCAAAGAGGTGCGTCTGCGAACCGGCCGCCTGCCAGGCGGTGTGAAAGGACGCTCCCGAGAGCACCTTTTTGCCGATGGGGATGACTTGCTCGCCGGCCAGGATGCCGAGCAGGCCGATCAGGGCGATGATCGGCGGCGCCGGCGAGCGCACATGCAGGAGGCTGTAGACCACGCCGACCAGCAGGCCCGCACCCAAGGAAATGAGATAGACTTTCATGGTTTAGCCTTCTGCGCCGACCCGCCCGCCGCCAGGGGCGGGCTGGTTGGGAGGATCATGTCGCGGGCGTAGGCGAGCCCGATCCCGTAGCCCCCGCCGTTGGCCTCGACGATGGCGCGCGCGCCGTCGTAGGTGTCGTGGCGGGTCCAGTCCCGCTGCAATTCCAGCAACACCTGCAGCCAGCTGGTGACCTGGGCGCCAGCCGCGCTCATGCGCGCCAAAGCCAGGGCGTGGCCCTGGTCCGTCGCACCGCCGCAGGCGTCCGCCACCACAAGCACTTCGTGGCCATCAGCCAGGGCGGACAGCGCCAGGAAGGTGACGCAGCCTTCGGTCAGCAGCCCCGAGACCAGCAGCCGCCGGCGCCCCGTCGCCTTGACGGCCGTGCGGGCGGCCTCGTCCTCCCAGAGGTTCATATTGCGCCGTTCAATCGCCGCAAGGCCCGGCAGGGCCGCCTGCAGGGCGGGGAACATCGGGCCGCTGTAGACCCGGCTTGCGGAGGTGGAGGCCACCACCGGCAGGCCGAACACGCCCGCGGTGCGGGCCAGGGCGACGGCGTTGTTGAGCAGGACCTGACGGTCCATCGACTGGACGCCGAACGCCAGGCCCGCCTGCTGGTCGACAAAGACGACCGCGCAGTCTGCCGGCGACATCAGGCTGCAAGGGGGAATGTCAGGGGGGTTCATCGCGGGTCTCCAACCTGCGACGACCCTATGGCGCAGCGGCGCGGCGCGCTTGACCGGGTCTGCGGTGATTTGGATGCGAGCAGCGTGAGCGCCGTGGCCCGGTTTCGCTGGACAGCAGGATCAACCCGGTTCGCACGGCTTTCGGACAAGCCAGCTCCGGCGCTTATGCCCTACCCAACACGCCAGGTAGACGCGCCGATATCAGCATCCGCGCGCCCGAAGGAGAGCGAGATGGGCGAACATATAACGATCAGCACGAAGGCTGGCGCCTTTGGGGCCTATCTGGCCCGCCCCGAGGTCACGCCGGCCCCATCCGTGGTCGTCTTGCACGAGGTGTTCGGGGTCAACGCCGACCTCCGCCAGACCTGCGACGCCCTGGCGGCGTCCGGCTTTATCGCCGTCTGCCCGGATCTGTTCTGGCGGCAGACGCCGGGCGTCGACCTCAGCGTCACCTCGGACGCGGACTGGAACACCGGGCTTGCCCTCTACATGGCCTATGACCGGGACGCCGGCGTCACCGATGTGGCGGAAACGGTGAAGGCCGCCGCGCACCTGGAGGGCGCCTCAGGCAAGGTGGCGGTGATGGGCTACTGCCTCGGCGGGCTCATGGCCTTCCTGACGGCCGCGCGGTCCACGGTCGACGCCGTGGTCGCGTTCCATGGCGGTGACACGGAGAAGTATCTGGGCGAGGCGCCGGCCATCAGCGCGCCAATGCTGATGCACCTGGCCGGCGAGGACGAATTCATTTCCAAGGCCGCCGAGGCGGACATCATGGCGGCGCTTGCCGGCATGTCTAATGTCAAGGTCTACAGCTATCCGGGCTGCAACCATGCCTTCTCGCGGCATGGGGGCGCCCATTACAACGCCGAGGCCGCCCATCTGGCCAACACCCGGACGTGGGCGTTTCTGAGCTCCAGCCTGGCCTGACCGGCGGGCGCCGGACCCTACACAGACGCGAGCTTCGGGCGTCCCGCGGCTCGCTTTGGTGTTTCTGTCTGCGTGGATGGAGGGCTAGGATTCCGGATTCGTCAGCTGGCGACGGCGGCGCTATCCAGCGATAACACGGCGCAGCATCCGGTCCGGGCGAAGCTTCGGTTGATGCGGCCGCCCAGCTCCCTGGCGATGCCCTCAACAATTTCGCTTCCGCGTCCACCGGGCGAGAACGCTACGGGACCACCGTTGTCGCGGACCACGCAGTCCATCCCGCCAGCGGAGGCGCGCAGCTCCACCGTAATCAAGGCGCCAGGGCTCGCGATCCCGTGGCGCAGCGCGTTGATGATCAGTTCCGAGACGATCAGGCCAACCCGCCAGCAGGCGCCGGATGGCAGCAGGAACGGCTCGGCGATGAACCTGAGCGCGACGCCGCGTTCGGCCAGGTGCGCCCTCACGAGGTTATGGCAAAGGTGCTCAAGGTAGTCCGAAAGGTCGGCGCGCTCCCCTTTTGGGGCAAGGTGAGCGCAATGCGCTTCCGCATAGCCGAACAGCCGATCCCGCACAGCGAGGAGGGCGGGGCGGGCGTCGGGCGAGGCGCAGCGCGCCGCCAGACTGATCGAGGAGACCGCCAGCGCATATTCGTTGGCCACGCGATGGTTCACTTCCTCCAGAAGCAACCAAGCTCCGCTCATGACGGCGGGGTTGGTTTCGCTCGCGGCGCCTGTGGATCCCCGCGGCGCTGGGAATTCGAACCTCATCACTGTGACCCCAAAAAACGGATGCAAGCCCTCATGGAGCGTGGGCGTCAGCGTCAGCTGACCGCGCCCCACGGTCTTGGATCAATCGGGACCAACTTGAAGAAGGAAACCAATAAACATCGACCGCTCGCGGAGGCGCCGGGTCGGAGCGGCCTGTTTGCAGGCGGTTTGTCGAAGTCACCGCAGGTCTCTTCAAGCGCCAGACCTAGCCGGCGCCTACTGTGCCTCCTTCGCGAGGCGCATCGAGCCTGCGCGCTGATCAGCCTTCGGGCCGGCTAGGCGCGCCTTGCGACAAGCCGGCCCACCCGAGCATCGGCACACTGATTATTTCGACCGCCGACGACCGAGGACCGGTCCGCTGGGCGTTCGCAAGCTTTTCCCAACCTTTGAGGAGTCGACCATGAATTGTCACAAAGCCCTCCAAGTGGCCGCCCTCATTGCCCCCTTGGCGGCGGCCTTCACTTGTCCGGCGAGTTCGGCCGAAGCGGCGCCGACCCAGAACATCGTCCTGGTGCACGGGGCCTTCCTGGATGGCTCCGGCTGGCGGCGGGTCTACGACATCCTCACTCACGACGGCTTTCATGTCAGCATCGTGCAGGCGCCGCTCACGGGCCTGGCCGATGACGTGGCCGCGACCCGCCGCATCCTCGACCTGCAGACGGGCCCCGTCATCTTGGTGGGGCACAGCTACGGCGGCGCCATCATCACCGAGGCCGGCTCCCACCCGAAGGTGGTCGGCCTGGTCTACATCGCCGCCCACGCCCCGGATGTCGGGGAAACCCAGTCCGCAAACGCCAAGAACTATCCCGCGCTCGGACGCGATGCCGTCACGCCCGTCGGGGATGGCTATGTCTGGATCGCGCCCGCCCGCTTCCACGCCGAGTTCGCCGCCGACCTGTCGGCCGAAGAGGCGGGGTTCGAGGCCCGCTCCCAGATGCCCACGGCGGCCATCGGCTTTTCGACGCCCATCACCACCGCCGCCTGGCGGACCAAGCCGACTTGGTGCATGGTCGCCGGGGCCGACCACATCATAAACCCTGACCTGGAGCGGATGTACGCCACCCGGGCCCACAGCCGGAAGGTCGTGGAGGTCGCCGGCGCCAGCCATTCGGTCTATCGCTCGCATCCCCACGAGGTCGCGGCGCTCATCGAGGAAGCGGCCCACGCCGCGGACGACGCCCCCCACTGAGCCGGCGCCGCGCCACCGAGGGCTGGCGCGGCGCGAGCTGCGCCGAATAAGCGCGCCGAGGCCGCCCTTGCGGTCCCGGCGGGGCGCCGCTTTGGCGCAGGAGAGGACCCGATCCTGATCGAGCGCAGAGCTTTCGCCACACTGGGTGGCGGCGACCATGGATGGCTTGTCGCCAAGCATCATTTTTCGTTCGCCGGCGACCACGACTCCGCGCGGGACCGCTGGGGCATCCTGCGGGTCTGGAACGATGACACGATCGCCCCGCACACCGGCTTTCCGCCGCACGGCCACGCGGACATGGAGATCATCACCTGTGTCCGGGAGGGGGCGATCACCCACGAGGACAGCCTGGGCGACAAAGGCCGCTCTGAGGCCGGCGACGTCCAGGTCATGAGCGCGGGCACGGCCATCCGGCACGGCGAGTTCAATCGCGATGACGGGACGACGAAGATCTTCCAGATCTGGATTGAACCAAGCCGGAGCGGGGAGCCGCCCGCCTGGGGCGCAAGGCCCTTCCCCAAGGGGGCCCGCTCGGGCAGCTTCGTCGCGCTGGCGAGCGGCATGGCCAACGATGGCGATGCGCTGCCGATCGGGCCGACGCCCGTGTTCTCGGCGCCTCCCTGGAGACCGGGGGAGACGAGCGAGTACACATTGGGCGCCGGTCGCCACGCCTATCTGGCGCCCTCCCGTGGGTCGATCGAGATCAACGGGGTGAGGCTTGGTGAGCGGGATGGCGCCGCGATCGCCGACGAGAGCCTGCTGCGGATCACGGCCTTGGGAGACGCCGAACCGGTGTTGGTCGACGCCCTGTGACGCCCCCAAACGCTGGTCCTGACAGCATATCCTCATCGGTCGAGTTCCCGAGGTCGACCCCGTCATGCCGGACATGGAACAGGTTGAAAGTGCAAGGATAGCGGTCCGAGGCCGGATCGGCGCGCCCTTCGCCGAGAGCGGAATCAGGACCCCCTGACCGCAGCTTCAACCTGGGTTTTGAACCATCCGAGCGGTTTTGAACGTGTCTGCGGCCTTGGGCCCGGCGGGCTTGCGGAAGCGGAAAAGCCAGTGGACAGTCAATCGGGACGCGTCTTGGGGGAAGCGAATATGCGGAAAATCCACTCATGCGCGCGCGGCGCCGGCACAGGCGCCGCCTCCGCCGCAGCAGAGAAGCCTGGCCGGTGACGTACAAGCGGCTGTCGCCGCTGACCGGTCTGTTGTGCGCCGTCGACATCATCTGCGCAGGCCATGCGTTTGCCCAAGCGACCCAGGATGGACTTGGCGCAACGAAATCCACATCGGTTGCGGTCGTGGTCGTCACGGCGCGCCGCCAGTCGGAAGCGCTGCTGAATGTACCGATCGCCATCACAGTCCTGAACAGCGAAACACTGGGACGCTACGCGGCGACAAACCTGACCGACATCAACGACCTGGCGCCGCAGCTGAGCCTCGAGCGCACCGTCACCGGCTCCGGCGGCCAGTTTTCGATCAGAGGCGTGCAGTCGACGGACCTCGACGCTGGCGTCGAGCAGCAGGTCAGCATCAACCTGGACGGCGTGCCGTCAAGCCGTGGCCACATCCTCGACCTGGGCCTCCTCGACGTGGACAATATTCAGGTTCTGGAAGGCCCCCAGGCGCTGTTTTACGGCAAAAACAGCCCAGGCGGCGTCGTCGTCGTCACGAGTGTCAATCCCGGAGCCGTTCTTTCGGGTTACGCGCTCACAAGCTATGGCGACGCCGATCAAGCCTACCGGGCTGAAGCGGCGGTGAACCTGCCGGTGAACGACGACCTCTCGGTTCGGTTGGCCTTTCGAACGACGAGCTCCAGAGGCTACGTC
>Ga0302314_10017452_pt1 | contig 12039 bp, 13 predicted proteins | sample III_Palsa_N2_3_FD_200533 | JGI IMG/M metagenome (GOLD analysis project Ga0302314, IMG submission 200533) | Peat permafrost microbial communities from Stordalen Mire near Abisko, Sweden - III_Palsa_N2_3 | ecosystem: Environmental > Terrestrial > Soil > Palsa > Peat permafrost | place: Sweden...
GCGCTGCGAGGAGCTGACCCATGGCCGCACTAGCTGACGTCGTCCAACGCGCCATCGACGGAGACCCCGCGGCCTGGAAGGACCTCCTCGCCAGGTTCTCCGCCCTCGTCCGCAAAATCACCCACGAGTACCGGCTCAGCCACGCCGACTCCGCCGACGTCAGCCAGTTCGTCTGGATGACCATGTACGAACGCCTGCGCACCATCCGCAACCCCGAACGCCTCGGCGCCTGGATCGCCACCGTCGCCCGCAACGAATGCCGCCGCCTGGTCCGCCACTGCTCCCGCGAGATCACCCTGGCCGAACCCGAACTCGCCAACCGGCTCGCCACCACCGAGGAAGCCAGCGAACCCGTCATCGCCGCCGACACCAGCGCCCACATCTGGACCACCGTCCGCCACATCCTCAACGAACGCGGCTACACCATGATCCTGATGATGATGTCCAACCCACCCGCCAGCTACGAACAAGTCTCCCACCACCTGGCCATCCCCCTCGGCAGCATCGGACCCACCCGCCAACGCTGCCTCGCCCAACTCCGCACCCACACCGGCCTCCAAGAAAGCCTCGGCATGACCATGTGACTCACCGTCAGACCTCAGCCCGGACCAGGACCGCCCCGGCCAACCCCCAGGAGCCCTCGTGCAGCCCGAAGCAGCAGCCCGCCCGCGCACGCTCAGCGACAAGGTCTGGGACACCCACGTGGTGCGACCCGGGGCAGACGCGCCCGACCTGCTCTACATCGACCTGCACCTGATCCACGAGGTCACCTCCCCGCAGGCCTTCGCCGCCCTGCGGGCCGCCGGACGCGAGGTCCGCAGGCCGCTGCAGACCCTGGCCACCACCGACCACGTCGTGCCCACCGGACAGCCCGGACCTGCCCCGGCCGCCGACCCGGACGCCGAGCGCCAGATCAACGCCCTGGCCACCAACTCCTCCCGGTTCGGCCTGCCGCTGTATCCGCAGGGCGACCCGCGCCAGGGCATCGTCCACGTCATCGGCCCCGAGCAGGGCCTCACCCTGCCCGGCACCACCATCGTCTGCGGCGACAGCCACACCTCCACCCACGGGGCTTTTGGCGCGCTCGCGTTCGGCATCGGCACCAGCCAGGTGGAGCACGTGCTCGCGACCCAGACGCTGACCATGCGCCGCCCGCAGACCATGAGCGTGCGCATCGACGGCGACCCGGCCCCCGGCGTCAGCGCCAAGGACCTGATCCTCGGCGTGATCGGCCGCCTCGGAGCCGCCGCCGGTACCGGGGCCATCATCGAGTACCACGGCTCCACCATCGACCAGCTGTCCATGGACGCCAGGATGACGATCTGCAACATGTCCATCGAGGCCGGCGCCCGCGCCGGGATGATCGCTCCCGACGAGACCACCTACGCCTATCTGCGCGGACGCCCCCGAGCTCCCCAAGGCGACCTGTGGCACCACGCCCTGGCCTACTGGCGCACCCTGCGTACCGACCAGGGCGCCCGCTTCGACCGGCATGCGCGCATCGACGCCACCCAGCTCGCCCCCTACGTCACCTGGGGCACCAACCCGGCCCAGAGCGTCCCCCTGGACGCCGCCGTCCCCGACCCCGCCGCCGTGACCGACGCCCCCGAGCGCGAGCGTGCCCTGCGCGCCCTGCACTACATGGACCTGCGGCCCGGAACCCCGATGAAGGACATCCCGGTCGACGTCGTCTTCATTGGCTCCTGCACCAACGGCCGCCTCGAAGACCTGCGCGCCGCAGCCGACGTGCTGCGCGGACGCACCGTCCGGCCCACCGTGCGCGCCCTGGTCGTCCCCGGCTCCAGCGCCGTCAAGGAACAAGCCGAACGCGAAGGCCTGGACGAGGTCTTCATCAAGGCCGGCTTCCAGTGGCGCACCGCCGGCTGCTCCATGTGCTGCGCCATGAACGGCGACCTCCTGCTGCCGGGCCAACGCGGGGCCTCCACCTCCAACCGGAACTTCGAGGGACGCCAGGGCGCCGGCGGACGCACCCACCTGGTCTCCCCCCAGGTCGCCGCCGCCACCGCCGTGGCCGGCACCCTGGCCGCGCCCTCCGACCTCGCCTGAACCACCCGAAGAAGAGGGAGCCGCGCCATGCCCGCAACCGACGCCGTCCACGGCACCGCCCTGGTCCTGGACCGCAGCAACATCGACACCGACCAGATCATCCCCGCCTCGCGCCTCAAACGCCTTGAGCGGGCCGGCTACGCCGACGACCTGTTCTACGAGTGGCGCACCGACCCCGCCTTCGCGCTGCACCAACCCCATGCCACCACCGCCCAAGTCCTGGTCACCGGGCGTAACTTCGGCTGCGGCTCGTCGCGCGAGCACGCCGTCTGGGCGCTGCTCGACTTCGGGTTCCGCGCGGTGGTGAGCGAGCAGATCGCCGACATCTTCCGCGGCAACGCCATCACCGCCGGGCTCATCCCGGTCGAGCTGCCCGCCGACCAGGTCGCCGCGATCATCGACGCCCTGGCCCAGGACCCCACCCGCGCCCTCACCATCGATCTGGTCCAACGACGAGTGAGCGTCCACGGAACTGTCATCGACGTCCCGCTGACCCTGGACCCCGACGCCTGCGCCACCCTGCGCGCCGGAGCCGACCCCATCACCCTCACCCTCCAGCAGGAGCAGACCATAGCGGACTACGAGAACACCCGCCCCGCCTGGATGCCCACCACCGCCAATCCCACCGTCAACTGCCTCTTCCCCAACGTCACCCCCCGCCGCTGAACAATCCCCGCCCACCCCTCACCGCAGGGGTGCGACAAGTCCGTACGCAGTACCCGAATTCCACCCATCGCGTGAGGATCGGGGATAACATCCCCCATGTCATGGCATCAGCAAAAGGACAGATGAACATGGATGACGTGAACGTACGGTCCGTCAGTCCCGACTCCCTGAAGGAGGCTGCGGACATCGTACGCGGAGGCGGCCTGGTGGCCCTTCCGACGCTGACCAACTACGGCCTCTTCTGCGACCCGTTCAACGCGGACGCGATCGACCGACTATTCGAAGCGAAAAAGCGTACGAAATTCGGCCCGCTCAGCATCTTCGTCGCCCAGCCCGACCAGGCACAGCGCTACGCACGTCTCCCCGACGGCATCGACCCCGCCGTCCTGGACGAGGTCTGGCCCAGCCCCACCGCGATGATCTTCTGGCGCAGCCACCCCTTCCCTCCGCGCCTGACCCTGGGCCTGCCCACCCTGGCCGTCTGCTGCCAAGGGCCCGGCTCCCCGCTGCAAGAGGTCCTCGAACTGATGGACCAGCCACTCGGCGCGTCCTCCGCGAACCTGTCCGGTCAGGGCGACATCGACGTCACCTTCGAGGTCACCCTCGCCGACCTCGGCGACCGCGTCGACCTGATCCTTGACGAAGGCGAGGAACGACGTCAGGCCCGCCCACCGCAGCAGCACCCCGGAAACACCATCATCGACCTGACCTTCACCCCTCCGCACCTGGTACGCCACGGGTTCGTCGACCCCGGAACCCTGGCCCAGCACTTCACCGACCTCAATCAGGACCCCAGCAGCTACGCGCAACTCCTGGACCAACGCCGCACTCAGCAACAACCGCTCGCCGACCCCTCCTAGCCGACCCGGCGCAGCCCCCGGCGGACGCCACGCGGGCCGCCGCCCGCTTCGCGGGAAGCAGCTTCGCGGGAGGCACTGCGGCAGGCGGCGGCTCGGGGCTAGCGGAGGGAGGGCCGGCGGAGGGAGCGGTTCGATTCCGGTGCGGGGGCGCGCAGGGCCAGGCCATGCAGGTACGTCGGGTCGATGACGCCGTCCGGCGAGGTGTCCTGCACACCGTGGCGCACCAACTCCAGTTCGCCGCCCGGGCGCAGTCGCACCATCACCGACGACGCGTGGTGCCGCCCCGGCTCGCGTGCGCCGTCGCCGTCCAGTACCAGCAGCCGCCCCCCGAAGGCCGCGTCCGCCTCGGGGGCGCTGACCGCCGGTCGCCCGGTGGTGGCGTTGCCGCTGCTGATGTACAGCGGTGCCAGCTGGTGCAGTTCGACCAAAGCCGGCAGCACTGGTCCGGCCAGCAGCGCATGTCCCTGCCGCCACGACGGCCGCAGCCAACTGGGGCAGCCGGCCAGATCCGCGACCGGCACCAGGACCGTCAGCAGCTCCTCGCGCAGCAGCCACCCCAACCGGGCCGACTCTGCCGCGTCCAGCCCCACCACCGGGGCGATCAGGTCCAGGTCGGCCACCCACAGGGCCACCGCCTGGCCGGCCGGGCGGCCCTTGGCTCCGTTGACCGACTCCGCGGTGCGCCCCACCACCACATACGGCAGTGGGGAGGGTGTCGGCGCGACCACCGCCAGGCCCGCGCCCAGCGCCGCGGCCGCCGCCGCCACCCCCCGCCCGTCGCAGGTCCGCACGCTCACCCGCGCGACCCCTGCGCCACCAGTCCGTCGGTGAACAGCCGGAACGACTCCTTCGGCACGACCGCCTCGCCACGCCGGAACGCCTCCGACTTGACCCACTGCGTGGCCGTGTGGACCTGCTCCGCGTCCAGCGCGATGCCCATCTCCTCGGCCGCCGCCTGCACCACCCGGTCACTGGCCAGCTGCGTCAGCACGATCTGCGGCTCCACCCCCAACAACGCCTGCGGGTCATAGGGCTGGAACAACGGCCGCTCCACGAACGGCGTCCCGGTCGAGAGCGTCCCCACTCCCGAGCCCACCAGCGGGTCGGTGACCTTCAGCGGCACTCCGGTCGCGTCCGAGACCAGCTTGGCCAGCTCCGGGATGTACGACAGCTCCGGCTCCGACCACCACAACGGGTCGGTCTTTCCGATCAACGTCGTCAACCGCTCCGGCGCGTACGACAGCAGGAACGTCAGCTGCTCCGTGCAGGCCATCCCGGACCGCTCCCCCAGACCCAGCCAGGAGCTGGCCACGATCCGGATCCCGGCCCGAATCGCCTGGACCGTGTTGGCCAGGCCCATCCCCAGGTCGTTGTGCAGGTGCGCCATCACCACCGCCTGCGGGTCCGACCGAGCGATCACGTCGGTGTACAACTCGTACGCCTCGGTGGGCAGGATGCCGCCCACGGTGTCCGCCAGTTGCACACTGGCCACACCCGCCTCGGTCAACCGGGAGACCGCGTCGACCAGCATCCCACGGTCCGCCTGCGGCGCGTGCGAGAACGCCATGTCGATCGCCAGCCCGTCCGCGTGCTCGACCGCGTACTCACCCATCCGCACGGCCTGATCCACCGACTCCGCGGCGGACTTGCGCAACAGCGCCCGGGAGGTGGCCTCCGAACCCGGAAGGAAGTACATCAACCGCCCGTACGGAGCTCCCCGCATCGCCGCGATCGCCGTATCGATGTCCCGCTCCGTCCCACGGCAGATACACGTCGTACTGACATTGTCCGCCTCCAACGCCACCCGACGGGTGATCTCGAACTCCTCCTTGCACGCCGACGGGAACCCGGCCGCGAACATCACCTGCCGGTGACCATCGCCCTTGAACATCTCACCGTGGCGGCGCGCCAACGCGATCCGGGTCTGAGCGTCCATCAACGTCTTTCCCTGCGCGCCGTCTCGCGCGGACTCCTCGAAAATCACAAGCTTCCCTGCCCTGGCCGAAGCCCGGACGACATCGCTCTCCCACGCCGGATTGCTCATGACGCACTCCCGTCATCCATCAAGCCTGATGTGTGGTCCGCCGATCCCCGACGGCCACCGGACCGGGCGCCCATGCATCCACGCGCCCCGCGACCAGCAGCCGCGAACAACCGGCCCAACAGACAGGAGTCCCCGCCGCCTCCAAAAAATACGTCCCACCCACATCCAGCCAACCCCACCCGCCGACGTATCACCGACCAGCACCGTCGGCTCATCCCAAAGGAGGCCCCCACCCGCCGAGCACCCGAAAGGACCCACCATGCGCACACCCACCACCCCTACCGCCGCGCCCCAGATCGACCTGACCCAGGCTCACCGGGCCGCGCCCCAGGCGCAGGGGAAGACTCCGCTGGGCTTCGGGCTACGGTTCACCGACCACATGATCACCATCCGCTGGACCGAGGCCCACGGCTGGGACACCCCCCGACTCCAGCCCTACCAACCGCTGACCCTGGATCCCGCCGCCGTGGGCCTGCACTACGGACAGATCGTCTTCGAAGGCCTCAAAGCGTACCGCCAACCCGACGACAGCATCGCCCTGTTCCGCCCGCGGTACAACGCCGAACGGCTCAACAAATCCGCCACCCGGCTGGCCATCCCCGCTCTCCCCGAGGAGACCTTCCTGGGGGCGCTCAACAGCCTGGTCCATGCTGACGCCGCTCAAGTCCCCTCCCAGCAAGGGCAGAGCCTGTACCTGCGCCCCTACATCATGGCCACCGAACCCATGATCGGCGTCCGCCCCGCCCACGAATACCTCTTCGTCCTGATCGCCTCACCCGTCGACCCCTACTTCTCCAGCGGCGTCAAACCCGTCTCGGTCTGGGTCACCGACACGTACACCCGGACCGCCCCCGGTCAGACCGGCGACGCCAAATACCCGGGCAACTACGCCAGCGGCTTCCTCGCCCAGCAGGAGGCCATCGAGCACGGTTGCGACCAAGTCGTCTGGCTCGACGCCACCCACCGCACCCACATCGAGGAGATGGGTGCGATGAACCTCTTCTTCGTCCACCAGACCCACCCCAACCAACCGCCCCACCTCACCACTCCCCCGCTCACCGGCACCCTCCTCCCCGGTGCCATCCGCGACACCCTGCTGACCCTCGCCGCGGACAACGGCTACACCATCAACGAACAACCCACCACCATCGAGGAGTGGCAGAGCGGCTGGCAGAACGGCGGCATCCAGGAGGTCTTCGCCACCGGCACCGCCGCCATCATCACCCCCATCAAGGCGCTCCACCGTGCCACCCACCAGTGGCACACCCCCAACCGCCACCACACCATCGCCCTCCACCTCCGGCAGCAACTGCTCGACATCCAACACGGCACCGCTCCCGACCCCCACCACTGGCTCACCCCCACCAGGTAACGCGACGCCTGTACGCGAGGACCAGCGAGGGCTGCCCGGTCGACATGACCGGGCAGCCCTCGCGCCGCACTTGCGGAGTCAGCGCTCCACGGTGCCGATGAGCCGCCCTCGGGCGAGGACGGGTGCGGCGATGGAGGACAGCAGGACGCGCGGCCTTGCCCGCTCCGGTGCGGTTCCGTCCGGGGTGGCGCCGAGGGGGGTGGCGAGGGCGAAGAGTTGGAAGGTGTAGTGGTGCGGTCCGTGGCCCTTGATGGGTGCGGGGCCGTGGTATCCACGTCCGATGACAGAGCGCAGCACCGTTACCCCGGCGGCGGGCTCCCCTGCGGCGAGGGCGCCGGGGGCGAGGTCCTGGATCGCCGGGTCGATGAGGACCACGCAGTGGACGGCCGGCCTGGGCGTGGGGACGTCGGTATCCTCTATGACCAGAAGCAGTTGGGCAGTGTCCGCCGGCGGCGGGCTCCACGACAGCTGGGGGGACAGGTTCCGGCCGCGCATGTTCTTGGCGCAGTGGTCCAGCGGGATCGCGCCGCCCTCCGCGAAGTTCCGACTGCTCAGCTCCAGCAGTTCGGGCCCTTGCAGGTTCGGCAGATTCCACGCCGCCTGAGTCTCACCTGATCTGCGGTTCTTCAGCAGTCGGCCCAGCAGGGACATCGTGTCGCTCCTAGCATGTCGAGGAGGGGAAGACCCGGCCGACGCTGCGGCGGTGCGCCTCGGCGTCCGGGTCGGTGATCGCGCCGGTGGCCAGCTCGCCACTCATACACTAAGGCTACTTTATCAATTACCCTTAGTAAAGCCAGGCACCGCCAGCAGCACCAGCCGGAGCTGGCATCGGACCGGGGCAACTACACTCGCTGCTAACGCGTCAGACGCCCCGAGACTGGTGGGCGCCCGGCCGACCCCGGGCCGCCGCTACGCGCGGTCCCCCGCGCACGGAGGCAGTTGTGACCGGTTGGCTGTCGACGCTGATGAGCTGTGCTGCCGCCGATCCCGATGCCGACCCGGTTCCCCTGCTCGCTCCCGTGCCCGACGGCCGACTGGCGCGCGCCGAGGCGGCCGTCCGCGGCCTGCCGGAACCGGTCAGAGTGATCGGCGCGGCCCTGGGCCGGACCACCGCCTTCGTCGCGGGGCTCTTCTTCTGAGCCCTGATCCGCGCTTCTGAGCCCTGATCCGCGCCACCGGACCGATGGGCCGCGCTCCGTCCAAGTGGAGTTCGCAGCCGATTCGATCCGCGTGGTTACCGCACCTGAGCCAGGTCACCCGGGATAGCCACCCCCACTACGCGGGGGTGGTGACCCGCTCGGCCGTGGGCCCCGCGACCGACGCCGATCCGACCCTCACCGCGGATGTGCTCGCGGCCATCCGCGCCCCGGGCCGAGGCGGACGCACCCGAACAGCGCCTGCCCTCGCCGCCGCGCTCGCCAGCCCCCGCCCTCTCGAAGCAAGTCTTTCGAAATAATCCTTTCGAAAGACTTGTTTCGACGCTACGCTGCCACCTGTGAGCAGCACAGAGCCGGGCTCAGGCCCGAACGAGAGCAATCAGGCGGCAGAGCTGCACAAGGTGAGCGACCCGCGGGCGCTGCGCGCACTGGCGCATCCGACGCGTATCGCGCTCCTTGAGGCGCTGGCGCTGCACGGTTCGCTGACGGCGACCGAGGCCGCGGCGATCGTGGGCGGCAGCGTTCCGAACGTGGCGTACCACCTGCGCACCCTGGCGTCGTACGCGTACATCGTGGAGGCGGAGGGGGGCGGGGGCCGGGAGCGGCCCTGGAAGCTCGGCCAGGTCGGCATGTCCATAGACAGCGACGACCCCGACCCGGCCACGGCCCACGCCGCGCGCGCCCTCGGCGAGGTGATGGTGGACCGCTGGCTGGAGCGGCTGCGTCGGGCCCGCGGCCGGCGCGAGCACTACCCGCCGGACGTGCGCGCGGCCAGCGGCGAGACCCAGGGCTTGGTCTTCGGTCTTCCGGCCGAGATCGAGCAGATCCGCGACGAGTTCTTGGCCATCGTGCGCAGGTACAGCGACCGGATCAGCGATCCGAGCCTGCGTCCCGAGGGCTCGATCGCCTTCGAGATCCTGCAGTTCAGCTATCCCTTCGACAGCTCCAGCGACGCTGTCGACCCCCATGCGAAGCCAGACTCGAATCCAGACTCGAATCCAGAAGGGTGACCCCGTCATGGGCGACCTGTTGGCGATACCCCGGATGCGCCTGTACCTCCTCGGCAACACCCTCAGCACCATCGGTGACTACGCGCTCTGGCTGGCGGCCGGGATCTGGGTCAAGGAGCTGACCGGCTCCACCTCCCAGGCCGGACTGTGCGTGCTGGCCCTGACCCTGGGCACCCTGCTCTCGCCGCTGACCGGGGTGATCGTCGACCGGGTCCGCCGCAAGCCGCTGATCATCGCCACCAACCTGGTGACCGGGCTGCTGGTCCTGTCGCTCACCGCGGTCCATCACGCCGGCCAGGTCTGGCTGATCTACACGGTCATGTTCCTCTACGGACTGCTCAGCTCAATGTCGAACGCGGCGATGGCCGCGCTGCTGCCGAAGATGGTGCCGGAGGAGCTGCTGGGCTCGGCCAACGGCCTGTCCCAGGCGCTGGGGCAGGGCCAGCGCCTGATCACCCCGGCGATCGGGGTGGGGCTGCTCGCCCTGTACGGCGGTGGCGCGGTGGCGATCCTGGACGCGGCCAGCTTCGCGGCAGGGGTGGCCTGTTGGGCCTTCATCCAGGTCGAGGACGAGAGGCCGGTGCCGTCCGCCGGCCACTGGCGCGAGGAGACCACGGCCGGCTTCGTGTTCCTGGCGAAGACGGCGGTACTGCGGCAGCTGACGATCGCGCTCACCCTGGCGCTGTTCGTCATGGGCTTCTTCGAGACGCTCGGCATCGCGATCGCCACCGTGGGCCTGCACCACGCCCCGACCTGGACCGGGGTGCTCGTCACCGCGATGGGCGTCACCGGGATCGTCGGCGGGGTGTCGGCCGGGGCCGTGCTGAAGCGGATAGGCCCCGGGCGGCTCACCGCCGCCGGGCTCGGGCTCTGCGGCCTGTCCGCCCTGGTCATGGCCGCACCCATGGACGCCGTCGTCCTCCTGGGCGCCTTGTTGTTCGGGCTCGGGCTGCCGTTCGTCATCGTCGGCGCGATAACCGCGGTGCAGCTGCACACGCCGAACGAGCTGATGGGCCGGGTCTCCGGTGCCAACGAGTTCCTCATCACCGGCGGCCAGTCGCTGGGCATCGCGGTCGGCGCGGCGCTGATCTCCGTGCTGTACTACCGCGACCTCGCCTATATCGCGGCCGCTGTGGTCGCCCTGGCCGCCCTCTACCTCGTCACCCGGCGCGAACAGCGCCAGTCGCCGCCCGGGACGGACGACGCCGTGACCATCGCGCCCGCCCCGGCCCAGGCCGGGTAGCGGGGTCCCCCCGGGGGGCGATCAGGTCCTGCCCTGACCGCCCCACCGCGCCCCGGGGGGTGCGGCGGCATCAGGACAGCGGCTGGGTGTGCCACTTCTGGTTGCTGGTGCCGCCGCAGTCCCACAGTTGCAGCCTGGTGCCGTTGCCGGTCCCCTGGTTCGTCGCGTCCAGGCACTTGTTGGCCAGGATGCTCACCAGGTCGCCGGTCTGCGTGTTCAGCGTCCACACCTGGGCCTGGTCGCCGCTACAGTTCGCCAGCTGGACGGTGGTTCCGTCGGCCGTGTCGGCCCCGGCCACGTCCATGCACAGGCCCAGGGAATGAATGGTCCCCCGGTAGAGCGGCGCGCCGGAGATGTCAAAGGTCCACTGCTGCCAGACGGCCTTGCTACAGTCCCACAGCTCCAGCGGTTCGCCGTCCTTGCCGCCCGGGGCCACGCCGTTGGTCACCGTGACGCACCGGTTCGAACCGTCGCCCACGATTTCGACCGGCGGGTTGGACGGTGCCGCCGGCTTGGTCGCGGGCGCGCCACCGCCGCTCTTGGGCTGCTTCGGCTGAGCCGGCGCCCCGCCGCCTCCGCCGCCTCCGCCACCCCCGCCGGACGTCCGGGCCGGGGCGGTGGCGCCGGCCGCCGGAGGCGCCGCCTGGGTCGGGGCGGCCGCAGGGCTGGCGGGTGGACTGGGGAGCGCCGCGGGTGTCGTGGGCGCGACCGCGATGGGGGACGACACCGCGAGTGCGGTGGCCTGAGTGGTGACCGTCGGCCGGTGTTCGAACCACAGCGCGAGGAACACCATCAGGAGCACCAGCACGATGCTGAGCAGAGTGGCGAGCCAGCGTGGCAGCACCCCTCGTTGGACGTAGACGCCGTCCACCGCGATCGGGGTGTACCCGGAACGCCGCACCGCCAGGCTGAACGGCCGGTTCTGCTTGTGCCCGAACCAGACGATCTGACGGGGCTTCAGCCTGGCGTTGACGAAGGCCGCGCGGCCGGGCTCGATCTGGACGTTGGCCGGCCGGATCTCGTACGTGAGCTCGTCGCCGTTGTCCTTTCCGACCAGGGAGGCGGTGAGGCTGGTGTTGCCGAGGTTGTCGATGGCCAGCTTGGGCTTTCCCCGGAAACGGCCCTTGACGGTGTGCGGCAGGAGTTCGGCCCGCACCTCGGTGAACGGCGTGATGGTGACATTGCCCTCCGGGACGGCGATCGCCTCGGGGTGCTCGGTGGGGATGATCTGGACCGCGTAGGGGTTCGGCCCGGCGGTGGCGTCGGGGGTGCGCGGTGGCGCGAAGGTGAGTTCGACGGTCCCGGTGGTCCCCGGGTAGAGCCGGAGGGTCGGCGGCTCGACGGTGGTGTACGGGGCGAGTTCGCCGACCGGCATGAAGCGGTACTCGTCGACCACGTCGCTGGTGTTGCGCAATCGCAGCCGCACGGTGGCGGTACTGCCCGCATCAACGGTCAGGGACGCTGGTTCCAGGGATGTCCAAAGGCTCACGCCCTCACGTTAGAGCACGCTGACGACAGGTTGGGAGCTCCCCTCGGTCAAGAATTGATCATTCCACGTCAAGTGACGTACCATCGTCCTGCCGCGCAGCCGCCCAGCGGCGACCCGTGAACGGGCTCGCG
>Ga0302314_10017454_pt1 | contig 12039 bp, 7 predicted proteins | sample III_Palsa_N2_3_FD_200533 | JGI IMG/M metagenome (GOLD analysis project Ga0302314, IMG submission 200533) | Peat permafrost microbial communities from Stordalen Mire near Abisko, Sweden - III_Palsa_N2_3 | ecosystem: Environmental > Terrestrial > Soil > Palsa > Peat permafrost | place: Sweden...
CCGAGATGTCGAGCGCGTGCTGCGCCGCGCGTTCGGCCTCGGCGTCCGCCTGCACGGCCTGGAGTGCGTCGGCCACGTTCTGGAAGGCGTTGATGACCGTGGCGCGGTAGGTCGCCTCGGCCTGGTCGTAGGCGGCGCGGGCGGCGGCTTCCTTGTGCTTGAGCGCGCCGCCGTCGACGAGCGTCTGGGTCGCGCTGCCGGCCAGCGTCCAGAACGCGGTGCCCGGGCCGAACAGGCCGGACAGCGACGCCGCCGACGACCCCCAGCTGTTGACGCCCAGCGTCACCTGGGGCAACCGGTTGGCGACCGCCACGCCGATGTCGGCCGACGCGCTCTTCAGGGCGGCTTCGGCCGCGAGCACGTCGGGGCGGTGCTCGACCAGCGTGGCGGGCAATGTCAACGGCAGCGCATCCGGCAGCGTCATGTCCTCCAGGCGCAGCTCGGGAACGCCCGCGGCCGCGGGCGGCAGCCCCGCCAGCGCCTTGACGAGGTCGCGCTGCTGCGCGAGCTGCTTGGACAGGCCGGGCAGCGCGGCCTGCAGCGACGCGAGCTGCGCCTCCTGTTGCGACACGTCGAGCGCCGAGTTCTCGCCCAGGCGTTGCAGCTGGCGAAAGCGCGCGAGCACCTCCGACTGCTGCGCCACCTGTTTCGCCGTCGCCTCGACCTGCGCATGCAGGCTGGCTTCGTTGATCGCCGCGACGACGAGGTTGGATCCCAGGGTCAGGTAGGTGGCCTCGACGTTCCAGCGCTGGGCCTGCTCCTGTCCCCGCAGCGATTCGACCTGGCGACGGTTCAGGCCGAACAGGTCGGGCGTGTACGAGACGTTCAGCTGCGCGGTGCTCAGGTTGAAGACGTCGGCATTGGACGCGAGCGGGCTGGCCAGCGGGCTCGCGATCTTCTGGCGCGACGCCGCGTAGGACGCGTCGACCGTCGGGAAGAACGCGGCCTGCTGCGCGCGCCGCAACTCCGTCGCCTGCCTGAGCGCGGCTTGCGCGGCGGCCACGGACGGGCTGCGCGCAAACGCGCCGCGCACGAGGTCGTCGAGCGCCTGCGAGTGGAACAACGTCCACCACTGCGCCGGCAGATCCGCGTCCACGATCTCTCGCTGGTCGCGCATGGCGGCTTCGACAGGCGCCGGCAGATAGCCCGTCGCCGGCAGGTCCGGGCGCCGATAGTCGGGGCCGACCGCACAGCCCGCCAGCAGCAACAGGCAGGCCGCCGCGGTCGATCGCGTGAGCGCAGGGAGGGTCGTCATCGTCTTCACCGCGTGCGGCGCCGTTGTCGATCCAGCGCGCGGTTCTCGAAATGGCGCTCGATCGCGAAATAGAGGACGGGCAGGACGAGCAGCGTGAGCAGCGTCGAGACGATCAGCCCGCTGACGACCACCGTCGCGACGCCGCGCTGCACGTCGGTGCCCACGCCGGTCGCCAGCGCGGCGGGCAGCATGCCGATCGAGGCCACGGTCGCCGTCATCAGCACCGGCCGCAGGCGCTCGGACGCGGCACGCAGGATGGACTCGGCCAGTTCGATGCCTTCGCCGCGCACGCGCCGGAAGTTGGCCACCATGATGATGCCGTTCTGCACCGACACGCCGAACAGCGCGATGAAGCCGACCGCGGTCGCGACGTTGAGAGTCTCGCCGGTCAGGCGCAGCGCGACCAGGCCGCCGAGCGTCGCCATCGGCACCACGCCGAGCACCAGCAGCGTCTGGCGCACGTTGCCGAACTGGAAGAACAGCAGCACGGCCATCATCGCGAACACCAGCCCGAGGATGAAGACCAGGCGCGCCTGCGCGCGGCGCTCGTTCTCGAACTGGCCGGCCCATTCCAGGCGATGCTTCTCGGGGTCGAACTTGATCTCGGCATCGATGCGGCGCTGCGCCTCGGCCAGGTAGGAGGTCAGGTCGCGCCCGCGGTTGTCGACACGCACGGTGATCTGGCGCTCGTTCAACTCGTGCGAGATCGTGCTCTCGCCGGTCTTGTAGCGCAGGTCGGCCAGCTGCGCGAGCGGGATGCGCGCGCCGCCGGGCGCCGTCACGGTCAGCGCGCCGATGTCCTGCAGCGTGCCCTTGGCCGAGCGCGGGAACCGGGCGGTGACGGCGTACTGGCGATCGCCCACGTACATCGTGCTGACCGCCGCGCCGCCCAGCCCCGTCTGGATCAGCGTCGCGATGTCGGCCACCGGCACGCCGACGCGGCCCGCCGCCTCGCGGTCGATCTTCACCACGAGCTGCGGAATCGGCGGCTCCTGGAACAGCGAGGCCGACGCGGTGCCGCGGATCGTGCGCAGGATGTCGACCACCTGCTGCGCGATGCGGCGATCGTCGACGATGTCCTCGCCGTAGACGCGCAGCACCAGCGGGCTGTGCGCGCCGCCGATCGCGTCGTTCACGCCGTCGATGATGGGCTGGCTGATGCCGATGTCGAAGCCGGGCAGCTGCTGCAGCCGCGCGTTGAGGCGGCGCACGAACTCGGCCTTGGACTCGCGGTCGGGCCAGTCGGCGTAAGGCTTGAGGCCGACCGGCACCTCCATGTGCGAGGGCGTCCACGGGTCGGTGCCGTCGTCGCTGCGGCCCAGCTGCGTGACGACGTAGGACACCTCCGGGAACTCGTGCAGCGTGCGCCGCAGTTCGCCCGCCATCTCGCTGGCCTTGTCCATCGAGAGCCCGGTGGGCAGCTGCACCTGCAGCCAGAGCGCGCCTTCGTCGAGTTCGGGCAGGAACTCGCGGCCGGCGGTCGCGCCCAGGATCACGACCGCCGCCAACACCAGCCCCGATGCGACGTAGACGACCGGCGCGCGCAGCAGCAGCCATCCGAGGCCGTGCCGGTAGCGCTCGGTCAGCCAGATGAGCGGCTTGTTGTGGAACACCGCGCGCGGCTTGCGCAGGGCCACGAAGGCGAGTCCGGGGATCAGCGCCATGCAGCCCAGCAGCGCGCCGAACAGCGCGAAGCCCACGGTGAACGCCATCGGCGAGAACAGCTTGCCTTCCGCGCGCTCGAACGCGAACAGCGGGAAATAGGCGCAGACGATGATCAGGGTCGCGAAGAAGATCGGGCGCGCGATCTGGCCCGTGGTCTCGAGCACGTCGTCGCCGTCGAGGGCGCGCTCGGGGTTCTCCTCGCGCCGCCGCAGCATCGCCTCGGTGACGACGATCGCTCCGTCGACGATGATCCCGAAGTCGATCGCGCCGAGCGAGAACAGGTTGGCGGGCATGTGCAGCAGGTTCATCGCGATGAACACCGCCACGAGCGCGAGCGGGATCGCGGTCGCCGCCACGAACGCGCTGCGCGGGCTGCCGAGGAACAGGATCAGCACGATGCACACGAGCCCGACGCCCTCCAGCACCGTGTGCGTGACCTTCTCGACGGTGAGCTTCACGAGCTGGTCGCGGTCGATGTACGGGACGATCTTCACGCCCATAGTCGCGAGCCGCTTCTGCAGCTCGTCGACCTTTGCGTGCACGCCCTCGAGCACCTTCGACGGGTTCTGGCCCTTCAGCAGCAGCACGATGCCTTCGATGGTGTCGGGATTGCCGTCCTTGCCGAGGATGCCTTCGCGCTCCTGGTGGCCGATCTGCAGCTTGCCGAGGTCGCGCAGCTGCACTGGCACGCCGGCGCTCGTCGCCACCGCGATCGCGCCGAGATCGTCGAGGCCGTGCGCCTGGCCGATGCCGCGCACGACGTAGCTCTGCTCGCCGCGCGCGATGCGTCCGCCGCCGGCGTTCTGGCTGCCGTTGTTGATCGCGGTGACGACGTCGTCGAGCGCGAGGCCGTAGTGATCGAGCGCGCGCGGATCGAGCTCGACCTGGAACTCCTTCGTGAAGCCGCCGAAGTTGTTGACGTCGGCGATGCCGGCCACCTGCCGGAAAGCGGGCATGACGATCCAGCGCTGGATCTCGGACAGCTCCATCAGGTTCTTCGTGTCCGACTCCAGCGTGTAGCGGTAGATCTCGCCCACGGGACTGGAGACCGGGTCGAGCCCGGGCTGCACGCCGGCAGGCATGGTCACCTGGGCGATGCGCTCGTTGACGCGCTGGCGCGCGAAGTAGTCGTCGGTGCCGTCCTTGAACACGAGCGTGATGAGCGACAGCGCGAACGTGCTGCTGGAACGGATGGTCACCAGCCCGGGCGTGTTGGCCAGCGCGCGTTCCAGCGGCGTGGTCACCTGCTGCTCGATCTCCTCGGCCGCGAGGCCGGGCACCTGCGTCGTGACCTGCACGGTGACGTCGCTGATGTCCGGATACGCCTCGACGGTCATCTGCGTCCAGGAGAAATAGCCGTAGGCGAGCAGGCCCAGCGTCAGCATCCACACCAGCAGGCGGCGCCGGAAGCACAGCTCGATGAACTGGTTAATCATTCAGCAGCACCCCGCCGCGCGTCACCACGCGGTCGCCGCGCTTCAGGCCGGAGACCACGCGCACGGCCTGGTCGTCCTCGGCGCCGATCTCCACGGCGCGGCGCACGAACGTCCACGGGGCGACTTCGACGAGCACGGTGGTGCTGTCGTTGTTCATCAGCAGAGCGGACGGCGGCACCGTGACGCTGCCCGCTTCCGGCACCGCGAAGGCGGCCGTCGCGAACATGTTGGGCCGCAGGCGGCCGTCCGCGTTGTCGAAGGGGATGCGCACCTTGGCGCGGCGCGTGTCGGGCTCCAGGATCGGGCTCGCGCGCAAGGCCTTGCCGTGCAGCGTCTGGCCCGGGAAGGCTGCCAGCGTCACGTCGACCGCCGCGCCCGCCGACAGCGAGGCCAGCGCCTGCTCCGGCACCTGCGCGGTGACGAAGACGCGATCGAGGCCGGAGACCGTCATCAGCGGCGCCGTCGCGTCGTTGAGGAACGCGCCGACGCCGGCGTTGAGCGCCGTCACCGTGCCGGCGACCGGCGCCAGCACGACCAGCGCGCGCGTGTGCGCATCGACCTTCGCGCCGCCCGCCAGCGTCGCGACGCGGTCGCGCGCGCGGCGATCCTCGGCGGCGGCGTCGCGTTGTGCGGCTTCGGCGGCCTCGAGGTCCTTGCCGGCGTTCGCGCCCAGGGCCTGGACACCGCGCGCGCGCTCGAGCGCCCGGTTGGCGAGCGCGAGCGCATCGGCGGCCTTCTCCGCGTCGGCCATCGCCTGGCCGAAATCCGGCGAGCTGATCGTCGCGAGCGGCTGGCCGCGACGCACCGCGTCGCCCAGGCCGACATGCAGCGCCAGCAGCCGGCCGGTGAGCGGCGGCGCGATCGCCACCACGCGCGCGGGATCGGCCTCGACCACCGCGGGCAACGAGAGAACGTGGCGGCCGGCCTGCTCGCCGACCGCCGACACCTGGAGGCGCTGGCGCAACGGCGAATCCGCCGGGACGACGATGCGCCCCGACTGGACGACGAACATCGGTCCGGGCTCGGCGGGCGCCGACCATGCGGTGGACGAAAGAGCGGCCGACAGCAGCAGGCCGGCAATGCGATGGGGGATGTTGTTCTTCATGCGCTCACGCTCTTTTCGAGGAATGTCCTGCTGTCGTACGCACGCCGGCGACGTCGCGGGCAGAATTGTCGAATCTGTACCTGCTACAGAGTCAAGCCGGCGCCTTCACCAACCTGAATTTGCCGGAGAAAGGTGTCACGAGCATGAAGATCGGCGAATTGTCGGGTGCCACCAACACGCCCGTCGAGACCATCCGCTACTACGAGCGCGAGGGCTTGCTGCCGGCGCCGGCGCGCACGGAGGGCAACTTCCGCCTCTACGGACAGAGCCACGTCGACCGGCTCGGCTTCGTGCGCGCGTGCCGCGCGCTGGACATGAACCTCGAGGAGATCCGCGTGCTGCTCCGCTTTCGCGACGGCAGCCACGAGGACTGCAGCGAAGTCAACGCGCTGCTCGACGAGCACCTCGAACACGTCGAGGAACGGATCCGCGAGCTGCGACAGCTGTCGAAGGACCTGCGCGCGCTGCGGGAGCAATGTCTCGTGGTCAGCGCGGCCGATCAGTGCGGCATCATGAAGGGACTGGCGCGCGGCGGCTTCGATGCCGGGCAGAAGTCCCACTCGCACGTCGCCCACCTGCATCGCAAGCCGGCGCGCAAGTCGGAATGACGACGCCCCGAGGGACGCGCGCCTGCACGTCCGCCCGGTTGCAAGGCGCCGGTCACTTCGCGTGATCCGGCGCGGCCAGTGCGGCTGGCCCGATCAGCTGTGGTTGTCCTTCAGCCACGCCTCGTGCGCGTGTTCCGCGGCGCGGATGGCGTGATCGAGGTGCTCGATCGAACGATGGCGCAGTTCGCGGATGTCCGGGTTGTCTTCCTCGCCGGAAATGTCGGCGCGCGCCTTCTTCAGGCTCTCGATGGAGCGCAGCAGGCGGCTGCCGTGCTCGTGGACGTCGACGTTCGGATGATCGTGCAGGTCCTTGCCGTCGTCGATGGAGGCACGCTTGATGTCGTTGATCGTCGCGTCGACTTCGGTGATGGCGACGTCTTCGTCGGCATAGACCTTCACGTCGCCCGGCTGGTGTTCCAGCAGCCAGCGCGCGGTGCGCAGGTCGGTCAGCGCATGGAGGTACGCGGGATGCTTGCCCGGCAGCGCTTGTGCCGACGCGGCGAGGGGCGCCAGCGACAGGGCGGCGATCAGGAGAGCAAGCTTGAGCTTGGACTGGTTCATGGAATACCTCGATGGGAGTGTCATTGGATTCACGCCGTCGCTGCGCGCTCGGATGCGCCCGCCATGCACGGGAGCGAGGCGGGCGCCGCAGGGTTGGGATCCCTTCTGAACCGCAGTTCCGGCGCGGCCGATTTGACACGCAACGCCAGTACGTCGCCATTCGGCTTCCTTGCGCGAAGCTGTCGGACCCGCGCCGCATCGCCCTCGGCTGGGGTTCTGCCGAATCGGACGGGCGCTTCTTGCCTTCGAGGCTTTGCCGGCGGTCGCGCAGCCGCCGAGGGGCGAGGCCTGCCGGTGTTTGCCCGCATGTCGCCATTGATGCTTGAAGTCCGCCGTACTGGGCATTGTCCGAGAGCGCCCATGCCGGTGCTCCGGCCTGCGTCATCGGCGTTTCCCGACGCATTGCCCGTCGCCGGAACATGCCGCCGGCCTGCGGTCACCAGCCGGGTCAGGGGGGGCATGCCGATCCGCCACAATGCGACACGATCCGCGCGCCGCTCCCTGTCGAGCATCCTCGATGACGCCGAACCGGATTTCGCCGTCCGCGACAAGTCGCGAACAACTGACGGACTTCTTCCCAAAGCATCTCTCCATGACCCTTCGTCTCCGCACTGCACCTCGGCTTTCTTCCATCCTTGCCGCCGCGATCCTGGTCGCCTGGGCCGGGAATGCTGGCGCCACGCCGCATCCCAGGTCCCATGCAGCAGCTCGCAAGCCGAAGCAGGCCGCGCCCGTCGAGCCCGCGACGACCACCGACGCGAACGGGCTCTCGGTGCCGGTGCTCGCCAACAAGGCGTGGGTCCTGATGGACTTCAATACGGGGCAGATCCTCGCCTCTTCCAATCCGGACGAACCGCTTCCGCCCGCGTCGTTGACCAAGATGATGACCAGCTACCTTGTGGAACAAGGACTGAAGAGCGGCAAGCTCAAGCCCAGCGAACCGGTCACGATGAGTCTGAGTGCCTGGTGCCGCGGCGGCAAGGACGGGGACAGCTGCATGTTCGTTCCGCTCAACGCGCAAGCCTCCTTGATCGACATGCTGCGCGGTGTCGTCATCGACAGCGGGAACGACGCCGCCAAGGCTTTGGCCGAGCACATCGGCGGCTCGGAATCCGGATTCGCCGCCATGATGAATGCCGAAGCGGCGAAGCTCGGAATGACGCGCACCCACTTCGAGAATTCGGCCGGGCTGCCCGACCCGAACCACAAGGCATCGGCGCGTGATCTCGCCGTCCTCGCGCAGGCGATCATCCGCAACAGCGCCGAGTACTACCCGATCTACAGTGAACGCGAGTTCACCTACCACGGCATCAAGCAGGGAAATCGCAATGCGTTGCTGTACACCGATCCGACCGTCGACGGACTGAAGACCGGACACACGGAGGAGGCGGGCTACTGCTTGACCGCATCGGCCAAGCGAAACGGGATGCGCCTGATCTCGGTCATCATGAACGCGAACAGCGCGCAAGCGCGAGCCGACCAGACCCGCGTGCTGTTCAACTGGGGCTACGGCAACTTCGAGGAGACGAGCCCTGCCCAGGCAGGCACGACGCTGGCGACCGCCAAAGTGCTGTACGGCGTGTCGCCCGACGTCGCGGCCGGCGTTGCCCAGCCGTGGACACTGGTGATACCGAAGGGACAAGGTGCTGCGGTCAAGACCACGGTCTCGCTGAACCCGGGCCTGGAGGCTCCGATCTCCAAGGGCGCGGTGATCGGCAAGGTCGTCGCCACCGTCAACGGAAAGCAACTCGGGGAGGCGCCGATCGTCGCGCTTGCTGGCGTGGAGCGCGCGGGGTTCTTCCAGCGCATGCGCCAGCACATTTCCGGTTGGTTCTCGAAGTAAGGGGCGTCCTGATCGTCGAGCCGCTTCTCCGAAGCGGTCGTTCGCGAACGACGGCACGCGGCCGCATGCCGGCTGTCGACCGCGTGCCTACCGGTCCGTCACCGGCAACTCGATGAAGCTTTCCGCGCCCGGCGTGTGAAACACCTTCACGGTCGCGGCGACATAGTCCGCAGGCCTGGCGTAGGCGATGTTGGCGACGTAGGCCTGCGGGTTGCGGTCGTAGAGCGGAAACCAGCTCGACTGGATCTGCACCATCACGCGGTGGCCGGGCAGGAAGACGTGGTTGGCGTTGGGCAGGGGGACGTTGACGGCGGTGGTCGCGCCGGGGACGAAAGGCTTCGGGTTACTGGAGTCGTCGCGATAGCGGCCACGCAGCACGTCCATCGAGACGGCGAGCTGATAGCCGCCCATCTCGGGCTGCTGCGGATAGCTCTCGGGATAGACGTCGATCAGCTTGACCACGAAGTCGGCGTCGCCGCCTGTCGTCGAGGCGAACAGGTGCGCGATGGGGGCGCCGGCGATCTTCAGCGCTGTCTTGAGAGGCTCCGTCTGATAGGTCAGGACGTCGGTACGATCGGAGAACGGACGCTGGTCGTCCACGAGCCACCGATCCCAGGTGGAATCCATGGCATCCGTCGGGCGGATCGGGCGCATCCGGTAGGGAACAGGTTTCGTCGGATCCGATACGTACGCGTCGAAATCCGCTCCGCCTGCCTTTGGCTCGATGAACGACAGGCTGCCGTCGGCCTGCAGATAAAGCGGTTTGGAGACGCTGGGGCAGCCCGCGGCGCACGAGAGCGGCCAGCGCTCATAGGCCTTCCACCGGTTCGTGCCGGTTTCGTACGCAGTGACGACAGGCAGCGTTGCGGCGGTGCCGGCGTTCTTCAGATGGGCGTCCAGGAACGGCAGCAGCACATCGCGCCGGAACTGCCGCCCGGTGTCGCCGTCGAACTTGATGGCGCCGAGGGAGGCGGCTTCTTGGCTCTCCTGGCCGTGGTACCAGGGGCCGATGGCCAGGAAGACCTTGGTGTTGTCCGGATCCTTCGGCTTGATGGCGGCGAACACGGCCAGGGCGCCGTAGATGTCCTCCTGATCCCACAGGCTGTGGACGAGAAGGACGGGCACCGTCACCGGTCGGGCCCCGAGGATCTTGTCCATCGCCTGCCCGCGCCAGTAGTCGTCGTAGGCCGGGTGGTCGAGCACGCGCTTCCACGCCGGAAGCTCCTGGCCGCCGAACAGCTTGCCGATGTCGTGGGCCGAACCGGCTTTCAACATGATCGTGTAGTCGTCGTAGCCGCTGCGCCAGATGTTCTCGCTGGAGTCCCGGGTCGAGGTCTGCTCGTAGTAGTAGTCGAGCCCGATCTGCCGCAAGGCGCCGTTGTGGTAGTCGTCGTCGCCGCGCCAGGCGTCTACCATCGGGTTCATGGGCACGGCCGCTTTGAGGGCCGGATGCGGGTCCACCAGGCTCATCAAGGTGGTGAAGCCGTCATAGCTGGTGCCCAGCGTGCCGACCCGACCGTTGGACTCGGGCGTGTTTTTCACCAGCCACTCGATGGTGTCGTAGGCGTCGGTGGAATGATCGACGCTGGTGGGATTCAGCGGGCCGGCCAGGGGCCGCGTGGAGACGTAGTCCCCTTCGGAGCCATCCTTGCCGCGCACGTCCTGCGCCACGATGATGTATCCGGCGTCGAACAATTCGCCGTATGCGAGCGGCAGCACGGCGTCACCATGCGAGCTTTCGCTCCGGCTCGTCAGCTTGCCCGCGTTGTAGGGCGTGCGATCGAGCAGCATGGGGGCCCCGGCCGCGCCTTTGGGAATCATCAGCACGGTATGGAGTCTCACCCCATCGCGCATCGGGATCATGGCTTCGCGCCGAATGAAGTCGAAGCTCGACGTGTCCGGTGCGAACCTGGCCGGGATGTCGGTGAAATCGGATGTTGCCGATGCGGAAGGCGGACTCTCGGGCTGTGCGGCCGCGGCCTGTGCCAGGCAAGCAATGGTGAGGAAGGCGAGTACCGCCGCGACCGTGCATTTCGTGCTCATTCAGCGCCTGTGTTCATCGTTCGAAAACCTATCCGACCGACAGATCATATTCGCCGAGAAATGGGGTGCCGACCTGCACGAGGAACCGTATCCAACACAAGACGCGCCGGTCCGGATTCTTCGTGTCGGGCCTCCCCAAAGACCACCCTTGATCGGCGGCGGCCCGCGGTCGAGACACGGCTTCGACGTCCGCCGCCCCCGCCGAGGGCGGCTATGCAGCGGTTGGACGCCGCTCGACGATCGGGCTGGAACGGAGGTTCTGGAGAGGCCTCGCCTGTTGCGCCGCGGCCGTTCCTACGTCGAAATGTCGGAAGTCAGCCGCTGATTCCGTTTTCGCGCGCGCGAGGTTCCCGCTGTCTCCGGATGCCCAGCGCCCATCGAAAATTGGGCGTCGGAGCGTCGACGAATTGCCGGACTGCGCCGCCTTCCGACACGCTCGAGCGACGACGCATCGAACAAAATCGTCTACTATCCAGTCACGACTTGGGGCTCGGCTGGGCAACGAGTTTCAGAGAATGAATTGCTCGTCAAAAACAACGACGTCTGGTTCCGCCGGGCCGTCGATGCATGCAGCGGTGAGGGTCTGCAGACCGTCAACGGTTCTGTAACGGCGTAGCGCCTTCGGATCAGGCATGCCGCGCCGTCCGCGCTCGCCCTACAGGTGCAGGGAGGCCCCGTATGCATGCCAACGAAGCTTTCGACCCTGTCACCGCGCCCCTTCGCGGCGCGCAGAGCGGACTGCTGGGCTGCACCGGCTTCGTCGACAACGCCAACTCATTTCTCGGACGCACTGCGCTTGGGTGAGTTGGCAAGGGAGACGCAGGTGCACACTCCGATCATGTCTGCTTCGATGCGTCGCCGCTCCCTGGTTGCAGGGGGCGCTGCCGCGCTGGTGGGTTCTCTGTACGCATTGAATCATCGCAGCATCGCTCCCGAAGCTCTGAAGTCGAACGTCCGCATCGCCGTTCCCCTCGTACCGCATGCTGGCCTGATCCATATCGCCTCGGCGCGCGGGCTCTTCCGCGATCAAGGGTTGGGAGTGACCCTGTTCCCGCAGAGCTATGGCAAGGCCGCGCTGGCCGAGCTTCTAGGGGGGCGAGCCGACTTGGCTGTCGCCGCCGACGTACCGGTCGTCGTCGAGATTCTCAAAGGCGCACCATTGAGCATCGTTGCCTCGGTTGCCAACGCTTCGAACGAACTGGCCGTCTTGGGGCGTATCGATCGCGGCATACGCACGCCCGGCGATCTGCGCGGGCGCAGAGTAGGCGTCACGCTGGGGACGAGCGGCGAGTATTTTCTTTGGGCCTTTTTGGTTCGCAATCGCATAGCGCCGCAATCGCTGCAACTGATCGACCTACCGCCTTCGCGGCTCATCGATTCATTGCGGCATGACCTCGTGGATGCCATCGCCGCTTGGCAGCCGGTTCGGCACGAGGCCGAGCTTGCCTTTGGCGAGCTCATCGTCTCGCTCCATGCGCCCGACGCCTATGCGCAGAACTACGTTTTGGTCGGCAAGCAGGACT
>Ga0302314_10017455_pt1 | contig 12038 bp, 10 predicted proteins | sample III_Palsa_N2_3_FD_200533 | JGI IMG/M metagenome (GOLD analysis project Ga0302314, IMG submission 200533) | Peat permafrost microbial communities from Stordalen Mire near Abisko, Sweden - III_Palsa_N2_3 | ecosystem: Environmental > Terrestrial > Soil > Palsa > Peat permafrost | place: Sweden...
CGTCCGGCACCGGGACCGGCGCGCTGCGCGGCGGGGTGCGGCGGGCGTCGGGGCGGGAGATCAGCACATCGCCGTCGGGCGACTCCGCCGCCGGGGCGTAGCCCATCGTCCGCAGCTGGGCCAGCACGGTCACCGGGTCGGCCTGCGCCGCCAGCACGGTCGGCGCCAGCCGCCGCAGCCGCAGCTGGGCCGCCCGCCGGTCCGCCAGCAGCTCCGCCAGCAGCGCGTCGTCGTCGCAGCGCAGGTAGGCCGAGGCCGCGCCGACCCGGAGCCGGCCGTGCCGCCGGGCCACGTCGTCGACCAGGTAGGTCAGCGGCTGCGGGACCGGGGTGCTGGAGTGGGCGGCCAGGAAGGCGTGCAGCTCGTCGGCGGTCCGCCCGGCGTCCAGCGCCCGGCGGACCGAGTCCGGGGTGAACCGGTAGACCGTCGCCCCGCCCTTGGACTCGACGTCGGCCGCGACCGCGAGGGTCTGCGCCAGCGGGGTGTGCAGCGGTCCCGGGGCGATCGCGGTCAGGTCCGGCTGCAGGATCACCTGGTCCAGCGGCTCGGGCAGCAGCGGGGCCAGCGCCGCCGTCGGGTCCTGGCCGGCGGCGAGCGGCGCGGCGTAGGAGGCGAGGGCGCCGCGTCCGCTCAGGCCGAGCCGTTCGGCCTCGGCGAGGGTCCAGCCGACCAGCCGGTCCCGGGTGGCGCCGCCGCGCAGCGGGTGCTGCCAGCGCAGCCGCTCCAGCAGCGAGGCCGGTTCCGGGACCGAGCCCGGCGGCAGCTCGGCCAGCTCCCGCAGCACGGCGCGGCGCAGCTCGGGCGCGATCGAGCGGTCGAGCCCGTCGCCGAGCGCGGAGAGCACCCGGTCCTTGGCGTCCCGGCTGCCGACCAGCGCGGCGACCCGGGTCGCCGCCAGCCAGCCCCGGGCCAGCAGCAGCCAGCGCTCGGCGACCGGCTGCCGCAGCCACTCGTCGAACAGCGGGGTCGGCATCCACCGCTCGGCGGCCTCGCCGTCGGCGGCGAGCAGCCCGGCGCCGAAGGCCAGCTCCAGCCAGAAGGCGGCCTCGGCCTCCGGCAGGTCCAGGGCGGTCGCGGTGCGGCGCAGCTCCCGGACGCCGAGGCCGCCGGTGCGCAGCACGGCGGGCGGTTCGGCGCTCCACAGGTCCAGCGCCTCCTCGACGGTCCGCACGGCGGTGAACGCCTGCGCGGCCGCGGCGCGGTCGGTCTGCCCCGGGTCGTGCCGGGCCGCCGCTGCCACGGCCGGGGGCTTCGGCTCGACCTGCCGGTGGGCGCGTCCGCCGCGCAGGTGCAGCGCCACCTCGCGCGGCAGGACCACGTTGTCGGGGCCCGAGGGCAGCAGCGCGCCCCGGGCCAGCAGCCACTCGACGGGGGTCCTGGCCTCGGCGGCGCGGACCCCGCGGGCGGGCGTGGCACCGTTCGGCGGACCCCACATCAGCCGCCGCAGCACGTCCTTGACCCCGGGAATCGCGGTGGCGAGCAGCGCCTCCGCCCGCTCGCGGTCCGCCCACAGGGCGGCCAGCGCGGCGACGGCGCTGACCGGGTCGTGGGTGGCGGGCAGCCCGGCGTCGGCCAGGACGTCCTGGAGCCGCCCCGGGGAGAGCCCGGCGGCGGCCTCGGCGAAGGGCGGGCCGAGCCCGGTCGGCCCGGGGGTGCCGCCGGTGGGCGCGAGCACGTCGCGGGCGGTGCGGACCAGTCGCGGCCGGTCGGCGGGGCCCCAGACCAGGGCCTGTTCCCGGAGCACCGCCAGCGGTGCGGTCGGTCGGGCGCCGTCCAGCAGCGCGGTCAGCACCGGGAGCGGGCTGTCGTCGGGGGCGACCGCCAGCGCCTCGGCGGTCTGCAGGGTGAAGCGGTCCAGCCGCTCCAGCGCGCGCACCACGGAGGCGCGGGTGGACAGCCGGGTGGCGAGCTGGGTGAGGTCGCCGGGCACGGGGTTGAGCAGGTCGGGGCGGGCGCGGAGCAGCACGGCGAGGCCGTCGTCCGGCCGGGCGCGCAACTCCTCCGCGAGGGTGCGCGGCGCGGTGGTGCGCGGTGCGGGGTCGGCGCTGCCGTTCTGCCCGCTTCTTCGGCTGCTCATCCGACCCAGGCTAGTCCCGTCCTTCGGCGGAAGGCCATTCAGCGCGGATCGCCCGCCCTGGAGCTTCCGACGGGCCGCGCGCCGGGCCGCACGCCGGAACGGGGGCGGTTCCGGTGCCGTCCGGCGCCCCGGGTGGTGCCGGGGATAACGCCTGGATCAGCGGGTACGCACGAGAGCAGCGCCCTATGCTTCGGGGCGGGGCAGCTGGGGAGCCGACCGGGAGGGGCGTCGTCATGGGTATCGAGAGCGACCAGATCGTCTACGACTACCTGAGCCGGGTCGGCGATCTGGCCCAGGCCACCAGCCTGACCGCCGCCGAGCGGTCCCGGCTGGTCGCCGGCCTCCGACAGGACATCGACGGCCGACGCGGCGGCTCCTCCGGGGCGGACCGGGCCGAGACCTCGGCGGTGCGGAAGATCCTCTCCGGTCTCGGGACGCCGGACGAGGTGGTCCGGCAGGCCGTGCACGGCGGGGTGCCGGGCGCCGAGCCGGACGGGGAGGCCGCGCAGCGCCCGGCGGTGCCGAGACCGGGTCCCTCGATTCCGTGGCGGTACACCGTCTCGCCGGCGGATCTGCCGGTGCCTCCGGAGCCGGCCGGCTCCGCCGAGCCCGCCGGCCCCGGCGCCGACCCCGGCTCCGGCTCGGGTGCGGGGGGCGGTGGCGGCTTCGTGGGCGGGGGCCGGGCGGGGACGTACGGGCCGGAGATGCCCGGCTGGTCCGCCACCTACTCGCCCGACTTCCTCGGCCTGGAGGAGGAGCCGGGGCCGGGCGTGCCCGCCCCCCGGCAGCCGGTCGAGGAGGACTTCGACGAGGGCGCCGCCGCGGAGCAGGACGGGACCGCCGGGGACGCCGCCGCGGAGCCGCGCGGCTCACTGCTGCGCCGGTTGCTCCGGCCGTCCGGCCGCCGTCCGGCCGCCGCGCCCTCGGCCCCGCGCGGGCGGCTGCCGCTGGTGGAGGCGCTGGCGGCGCTGGTGCTGGCGTCCGGCGCGGTGCTGGACCTCTGGTACGTGGTGCTGCTGGGCTGGTTCTTCGCCTACTCCGCCCGGCGGCTCGGCCTCAGTACCGCCCGGGTCGCCTCGATCTGGATCCCGGTGGCGGCGGCCCTGGTCTTCGGCTTCCAGCTCTACTCCCAGGTCCACGGGCACCAGTTGAGCAGTGACGCGGCCAGGTCGGCGCTGACCTCCGCCGCCGGGCTGTGGCTGCGGACCTCGGCGGGCTGCTCGGCGCTGTACCTGGCCTGGCGGATCAGTCGGCGGTAGGACCGGCCGGGCCGGGCCCGGTGCTGCCGGTCCCCGAAGTACTGATCCCCGAAGTACTGATCCCCGAAGTACTGATCCCCGAAGTGAAGCGGACGCCGGTGCGCCGGGTCAGCACCCCGTCCACGGCCAGGCCGTCGACCACGGCGAAGGCGGCCGCCTTCGCCTCCGCCCGGCGCTGCTCGGGGATCTTCTCCAGGGCGCCGCGGACCCCGGACGCCCAGACGGAGGCCCACCACGCCTCGGCGTCGGCGACCGTGGCGACGTGCTCGTCCTCGACCGTGCGCACCTCGGCGAAGCCGGCCCGGTTCATGGTCGCGCTGATGCCGTCCAGGGTGTCGAAGCGGCCGTTGCCGCCCTTGACGGTGGTCGGCAGGGCTCCGGGCGGGGGGTCCTGGAAGGCCAGGGCGGCGTGGAGGGCCGTCTGCCAGCCGGTCTGCTCCGGACACAGGGTGGTCATCGCGAACCGGCCGCCGGGCACCAGCACCCGCCGCACCGCCGCCAGCACGGCCTCCGGCTCCGGGGTGATGAACATCATCAGCCCGGCGGTGACCGTCTCGAAGGAGTGGGAGGGGAATCCCGGGTCCTCCGCGTCGCCGACCCGGACCGCGACATTGCGCAGCCCGCGTCCGGCCGCCTCGGCGGCGGTGGCGTGGACCATCCCGGAGGAGAGGTCGATCCCGGCCGCGTAGCCGTCGGGGCCGACGGCGTCGGCGGCGGCGAAGAGCACCGCGCCCCGGCCGCAGCCCAGGTCCAGCACCCGGTCCCCGGGCTTGATCCCGGCGAAGGCCGTCAGCCGTCGGCCGAGGCTCCGGAAGAAGTCGCCGCCCGCCGTGCCGTAGACCGGCGCGACCAGGTCGAATCCATGGGCGATGGACGCCTTCCGCTCCGTCCGGGCCCGCTCTGCTGCTGCCTCTGCTGCTGCCTGCTCTGTGGTCGGCATCCTGCCATGGTGGCTCTGAGTGATGTGGGTCACAAGAGCTGTAGCCGGAGGAATCCGGACAGTCTGCGCCCGGCGGGCCGGCGGACGCGGAGGGGCCGCGCCGTACAGTGATCGTCATGAACTCACGAGCGGGCCTCACCGTCGGATTCGACCTCGACATGACGCTGATCGACTCGCGGCCCGGTATCAAGGTCGCCTACGACCTGCTCTCCGCCGAGACCGGGGTGCCGATCGACAGCGACCTGGTGGTCGGCCGACTGGGCCCGCCGGTCGAGCAGGAGATCGCCAACTGGTTCCCGGCCGAGGCCGTCGACCGGACGGCGGACCGCTACCGCGCCATCTACGCCGAGCACGCCGTGGCCGGCTGCCTGGCGCTGCCGGGTGCGCACGCGGCCATCGCCGCCGTCCGCGCCCACGGGGGCCGCGCCATCGTGGTCACCGGCAAGTACACGCCCAACGCCCGGCTCAACCTGGACGCGCTGGGGCTGGACGTGGACGCCCTGCACGGCCTGGTCTTCGGCCCGGAGAAGGGGACGGTGCTCCGCGCGGAGGGCGCCGCCGTCTACGTCGGCGACCACCTCGGCGACATCGTCGGCGCGCTGGCGGCCGAGGCCGTCCCGGTCGGGGTCAGCACCGGGCCCTACGACGCCGCCGCGCTGACCGAGGCCGGTGCGGCCGTGGTCCTGGCGGACCTCACCGACTTCCCGGACTGGCTGGCCGGCCACCTGGCCGCCCGGGTCTGATCAGCCGCGGGCCGCGACCGCGCTGCGCCGCTGGCTGCGGGCCGAGGTCAGCAGCCCGGCCAGGGCCACGGCGAAGCCCAGCGGCATCACCATGCAGACGAAGTACGCGGGCGTCGGCAGCCGGTGCAGGTGGAGGAAGAGCGGGGCCACCGTCACGACGGTGGCGACGGCGCCGATCAGGAACAGGATCGCGCCGACCCGGACCAGGGAGTCGCCGGGCTTCGGAGTTTCGGTAGTCACGGCACCACGATACGTCCGCCGCGATCTCCCCGGCGCCGTCCCCGGCCGGGGGGTTAAGCCGGTACTCCCGCCGGGTATGCACGTCACGCACGGGGACTGTGCGGCGACCACCAGTGGTCGCCGCCCCCGCGGACGGATCGATCGGGGGTGTGCCAATTGGCTGCGACAGCACGACGCTTCCGGCGTCCCGCGGATCCCGGCGCCCCCTGGGGACGATGGCTCCCTCCGGGGGAATTCGCTCGATCATCACGGTGCCGACCTGGAACAATGGCCCGTCCCTGATCCACCCGGAACCCACCGGAGCCTGCCGTCACCGCACGGTCCGGCGTCCGGCGGCCGGGCGCAGTTCCGCTCCACCCACACTGTTCTCTCTCCGACTCACCAGCGACGAGGTCCCTGATGCCCACGGGCAAGGTCAAGTGGTTCAACACCGAGAAGGGCTTCGGCTTCCTCTCCCGCGACGACGGCGGCGACGTCTTCGTCCACTCCAAGGCGCTCCCGGCCGGGGTCGAGGCGCTGAAGCCCGGTCAGCGGGTGGAGTTCGGCGTGGTCGCGGGCCACCGGGGTGATCAGGCGCTGTCGGTGACGCTGCTGGAGGACGCGCCCTCGCTCGCGGCGGCCAACCGGCGCAAGCCGGACGACCTCGCACCGATCGTCCAGGACCTGACCACGCTGCTGGAGCGGATCCTGCCCGGACTGCAGCGCGGCCGGTACCCGGAGAAGCAGGCCGGCCACCAGGTCGCGACGCTGCTGCGGGCGGTCGCGGACCAGCTGGACGTCTGAGACCGCCCCGCCCGCGTCGGCGGTTCCGGCGTCAGGCCCCGGGGAAGTCCAGCGCCCCCGGGGCCGTCGCCGGCACCAGCCCGGCTGCCGCCGCCCGCTCCAGCAGGCCGCGCACGGCCGCGTAGCCGTCCTCGCCCAGGTCGGCGGTGAAGTCGTTCACATACAGCGCGATGTGCTGGTCGGCGACGGCCGGGTCCATCTCCTGCGCGTGCTCCAGCACGTAGCCCCGGCTGGCCTCCGGGTTCGCCCAGGCGTAGCGGACGCTGGCGCGGATCGCCGAGGCCAGCTCGGCCAGCCGCTCCGCGCCGAGCGAACGGCGGGCGACGATCGCGCCGAGCGGGATCGGCAGTCCGGTCGCGGCCTCCCAGGCCTCGCCCATGTCGGCGAGCGAGCGCAGCCCGTAGCGCTGGTAGGTGAACCGGGCCTCGTGGATCACCAGCCCGGCGTCGACCCTGCCGTCGCGGACGGCCGGCATGATCTCGTCGAAGGGCAGCACCACGATCCCGCCCAGGCCGCCGGGCACCGCCTCCGCCGCCCACAGCCGGAACAGCAGGTAGGCGGTGCTGCGCTCGCTGGGCACCGCGATGGTCCGGCCGGCCAGGTCGGCCGGGTCCGCCGAGGCGTCCGGGCCGGTGAGCACCAGCGGGCCGCAGCCGCGTCCCAGCGCGCCGCCGCAGGGCAGCAGCGCGTACTCCTCCAGCACCCAGGGCAGCGCCGCGTACGAGATCTTCAGCAGGTCCAGCTCGCCGCGCTCGGCGAGCCCGTTGGTGACGTCGATGTCGGCGAAGGCCACCTCCGGCGCCAGTGGGCTCGGCACCAGGCCGTGCGCCCAGGCGTGGAAGGTGAAGGTGTCGTTCGGGCAGGGCGAGTAGGCCGTGCTCAGGCTGGTGCTGCTGGTGCCGGTCATGCGGCGGCTCCTGTGGAGGGTTCGGCGGGCTGGTTCAGCCGGTCAGGTCGGCGTAGGGCAGGTGCGCGAAGACCCGTTCCAGGGTGGCGAACGCCTCGCCCATCCGCCAGGCCGCCCGGTCGCGGGGGCCGACGGCGTTGGAGACGGACCGCAGCTCCAGCACCGGGACGCCGTGCGCGGCGGCGGCCTCGGCCACCCCGAAACCCTCCATGGCCTCGGCCACCGCGCCCGGGTGGCGGTCCGTCAGGGCGGCGGCGCGCTCGGCGCTGCCGGTGACCGTGGACACGGTCAGCACGGTGCCCAGCGCGGTCGGCACTCCGGCGCCGCGCAGTCGGCGGGCGACCTGCTCGGCATGGACGGTCGTGTGGCGGACCCGGCCGAAGCCGAGTGCGGCGGCGTCGGCGAAACCCTCGGGGGTGTCCGCGCCGAGGTCGGCGGCGACGATCGCCTCGGCGGCCACGGCGCAGCCCAGCGGCGCGGCCGGGGCGAAGCCGCCGGCGATCCCGGCGGAGACGGCCAGCCGGTAGGCCCACGGGGGGGCGGCGGTCGGGCCGCCGGCGGTCAGGGCCGCTGCGGTTAGCGCGGTGGCGGTGGCCGCGGCGGCGGCCGCCGGGCCGACCCCGGCGGCCAGGACGTCCACCGGGCCGCAGCGCGTCAGCAGCAGCCCGCCCGGCAGGGCGACCTCCACCGGCCCGGTGTGCCCCAGGGCCGTCGTCACGCCGCGCAGCACCGCCGCCGCCTCGGGGGCGACGGCGGTCACGACGAGCAGGCGCGGCAGTGGCATCGGGTCCGCCGGGTCCGACCGGTGAGCGGTCGTCAGCTCGGGTCCTGCTTGATCAGGAAGTACCAGAGGCCGTAGACGTTGGTCCCGTCGCCCTCGGTGACCTGGATCGGCACGGAGGTCATGGCCGCCGGCGCGCTGGTCTGCCCGGCCTGCTGGGCGGCCTGCTGCTCGGCGCTGTTGGCGGTCGCGATCAGCGTGGCGGCGGAGAGGTTGCCCGCGTAGGAGCGGTTGGTCTGCGCGACCGGCTGGCTGCCGATGCTCACGGCCGACCAGCCCTTGTCCGCGCCGATCTTGTCCATGTTGATGGAGTAGTTCGCGTTCGGGGCGACGGTGATCGTCTTCAGCTTCCCGGCCTTGACCAGGGTGACGTAGTCCGCCTGGCAGCTCTTCTGCTGGTTCACCGTGAGCGGCTTGCCGGCGTTGTAGCAGTGCGCGGTCGGGGCCAGCTGGGTCCAGTTGGCGCCGGTGGTCACGGCGACCTTGGGCACGGGCTTGCCGTAGTGGTTGGCAAGGGCGGCGGAGGCGCCGACCGTGGCGACGCCCACGACGGCGACGGCTCCGAGGGCGAGGACAGCACGGTTGATACTCATGGTGCTGAGGCTACCCGGCCTCCGCGATCAAGCCACGTCGGGGGCACCCGCGACCCGCCGGGACGCGGGCGGCAGTCGGAGCAGCCCGTGCACGGTCAGCACCAGTGCGAGCAGCAGCAGTCCGGCCGCCGTGCTCGCGCCGACCCGGCCGATCAGCGGCAGCACGATGCCGAGGCCGCCGCCGAGCACCCAGGCCAGCTGCATCAGCGTCTCCGAACGGGCGAAGGCCGAGGTTCTGACCCGTTCGGGCACGTCCCGCTGGATCAGCGAGTCCAGGGCGACCTTGCCCAGCGACTGGGTCACTCCGGCGGTGCCCGCCAGCAGGGTCAGGGTGAGGATGCCGTAGAAGACGGCGGCGGCGACGGCCGCCGCAGCGGCGACCGCCAGCAGGAATGTGACCAGGATCTCAGGCCCCCGGGAGCGCAGCCAGGAGCCCAGCGCCGTCCCCAGGGCGTTCCCGACGCCCAGCGCGCCGACCACGATGCCCAGCGCCGCCGTCGACGGCAGGCCGCTCGCCGGGTGCACCCGCAGCAGGAACGCGAGGAAGAACGTCAGGAACCCGGACAGCCCGCGCAGGGTGCCCTCCGCGCCCAGCGCCAGCACCACCGAGGGCCCCACCGCCCGCAGCCGGAGCCGGGGTTCGTCCGGGGGACGGGTGTGCAGCAGCGCCCGCTCCTCGTCCTTGGCCAGGTCCACCTGGTGCGGCAGCTGGAAGGCCAGCAGCGCGCCGCCCAGGTAGACCAGAAAGGCGCCGCGCAGCGGCCAGTCCGGGCCGACCAGGTGCAGCAGCCCGCCGACCGCGCCGGCCAGCCCGGTGGCCAGCAGCCCGGCCAGGGTCACCCGGGCGTTGGCCTTCACCAGCGTCACCCGGGCCGGCAGCAGCCGGGGCACGACCACGCTGCGGACCACCCCGTAGGCCTTGGAGGCGACCAGCACGCCCAGTGCCTCCGGGTAGACGGCCAGGCCGCCGCCGGCGATGGAGCTGGTCATCATCCAGGCGATGGCGGCCCGGGCCAGCATCGACAGCGCCATGGCGCTGCGCCGGCCGCTCGGCAGCCGGTCCAGCAGCGGCCCGATCACCGGCGCCAGCAGCACGAACGGCGCCATGGTGATCAGCAGGTAGAGCGCGACCCGGCCCCGGGCCTCGCCGGTCGGCACCGAGAAGAAGATGGTGGACGCCAGCGCCACGGTCACCATCATGTCGCCGGCCGAGTTCACCGCGTGCAGTTCGATCAGCTTGGCCAGGCCCGACTCGCCCGCGCCCTCGGCCGAGGTGGCCCGGCGGATCCGGCGCCCGGTCGCGCCCACGGCCCGACCGGTGCCGACGGCGGTGGCCCCGGCGGCGCGGTGCGCCCGGTCGGCGACCCGGCCCAGCCGCGAATGCCCGCGCCCGACAGCCCGCCCCTCGCCTCCCGCCGGTCCGGACGGGGAGGGGCGCTCCGGGCTCCCGGCCTCGGACTCCGGGGGCGCATCATCGGCCACGAGCCCCATCCTGCCCGACCGGACGGCCTGTCATACGGCATTTCCGGGCCGGACGCGGATCATTCGGCCAGGACAGGACCATCCGCCGCAGGAAAAGGGGTACTGTCCGGCGAGGCGGACCAACCGGTAGCGTGCCCTCTGTCTGCCGTTCGGTTGCGGTGCTCTTCGTCCCGCAGAATGGACGTCCAACACCCTCCGGTGGACAGCCCGCGCCGTGCCGCCCGGAGCCGGTGGCAATCCAGGGGTAAGTCTTTGGGAGAGAATCGATCCTGTGATGAGTGCTGCGACGACGCGAAGCCGTACCCCTGACCGACTCTGTGCCGAAGCTGTCGACTTTGCGCGGGCTGCCGCCGTCGACGCCGCCGGCGAGGCCGCCGTCGGTGAGCACCTGGGTGTGGACGTCGACGGCGAGCGGGTCGTCACCCACTACTTCGCGACCCGCGAATGGGCCTACCGGGGCTGGCGCTGGGCCGTCACGGTGACCCGTGCGTCGCGCAGCAAGCTGGTCACGCTGGACGAAACGGTGCTGCTCCCCGGCCCTGAGGCGCTGGTCGCGCCGCAGTGGGTGCCCTGGAGCGAGCGGCTGCGCCCCGGCGACATGGGCCCCGGCGACCTGCTGCCGACCGACGAGGACGACCTGCGGCTGGAGCCCGGCTGGACCGGCGTCGACGAGCCCGCCCCGAACTCCGCGCTGGTCGCGGCGGCCGAGGCGCTGGTCGGCGAGGTCGCCGGGGCCGAGGCCGAGGCCGGGGCCGAGGCCGGGGACGCCCCGGTCGCGACGGCGCTCGGCGAGGAGCTGGCGGCGCCGACCAACCGGGGCGCGATCGCGGCGGTCGCCGAGGAGCTCGGCCTGGGCCGGGTCCGGGTGCTGTCCCGGCTCGGGCTCCACCTCGCGGCCGACCGCTGGGAGAAGGACTACGGCGCGCACACCCCGATGGCGCAGGCCGCCCCGGCCGACTGCGCCTCCTGCGGCTTCCTGGTGCCGGTGGCCGGCACCCTCAGCCAGACCTTCGGCATCTGCGCCAACGAGTTCGGTCCCGCCGACGGGCATGTGGTGGCGCTCAACTACGGCTGCGGCGGCCACTCCGAGGCCGCGGTGCTGCCCGCCCCGCCGCAACCGGTCCCGCCGGTGCTGGACGAGTTCGCGGTCGAGCCGATGCCGCTGCACCCGGACCGCGAGGGCGGCTCGGTCGGCAGCGCCGACCAGGACGAGGAGCTCGGCCACAGCTGAGGCCGCCCGAACGCAGGAGGTGACGTCGCATCAGGGGATGATGCGGCGTCACCTCGCGCGTTGCCGACCGGCGTCAGCCCAGGCTGATGGCGTCGAGCTTGGCCCGCAGGTACTCCGACGAGTCCACCGGCTCGTACGCCACCGGTCCGACCGCCCGTCGCCCGGTCGCCACCCCTGGCCGAGGCGCTTCGCGCCGCCACTCCACCGGCGCGACCACCGTGTGCGGGTCGCACTCGTAGAAGTAGACGAGCGACATCAGGTCCTCCTCCGGCGCGTCCGGCGAGGGCGGCAGCACCCGGTGCCGGCCCGAGGTCCAGCGGTCACCGGTCCAGCGCGCCATCAGGTCGCCGATGTTCACGGTCAGTGCGTCCGGGTCGAACGGCGCGTCCTCCCAGACGCCCGCCCGTCGCCCGCCGCCACCCTCGTCCGAGGCGCTTCGCGCCACATCTTCTTCGCCGTCCTCTTCGCCGTCCTCCCCGGCGATCCAGACCTGAAGTCCGCCCCGGCCCTGCTGCCGGTCCAGCAGCGTCACCGTGCCGAAGTCGGTGTGCGGGCCGATCCGGTACTGGCCCGGCTGCGGCTCGCCGACCACGCCGGTGCCCGGGTACCAGTTGACGTTCAGGGTGTAGGTGGGGTGCCGGGTGTGGTCGGTGAAGAAGGTCGGCTCCTGCCCCAGCGCCGCCGCCAGCAGCCGCAGCACCTCGTCCGCGACCACCCGCATCCGCGCCAGGTAGGCCTCCAGGGTCCGCTGCAGCGCCGGGACCTCGTCCGCCGGCCAGCGGTTCGGCTGGAACCAGAAGTCGTCGATCTCGGCGTCGCCGGTCGGCAGGTCCGCGCCGACGGTCCACGACTCCTTCAGGTCCGGCGGGGTCTCGGTGCCCTCCGAGTAGCCGTTCGCCTCCGCGCCCTTCGCCAGCCAGCCGCGTCCGCCGACGCCGACCGCGTAGCGCTGCTTGACCTCGGTCGGCAGCGCGAAGAAGGCCCGGGCGGCGGCCCGGACGC
>Ga0302314_10017457_pt1 | contig 12036 bp, 10 predicted proteins | sample III_Palsa_N2_3_FD_200533 | JGI IMG/M metagenome (GOLD analysis project Ga0302314, IMG submission 200533) | Peat permafrost microbial communities from Stordalen Mire near Abisko, Sweden - III_Palsa_N2_3 | ecosystem: Environmental > Terrestrial > Soil > Palsa > Peat permafrost | place: Sweden...
GCGTGCGCCCCGAGCTCAGGAACGACGCGCTCGCGCACCCGCTGCGCGAGCTCGCGGACCAAGTCTCGCAGTACGCCGCCAGGCGAACGGCCAAGGGAGGTGACGCCGGTCACCTCCCCCTACTCGCCGCCGGCGGGCCGAGCGCCGAGCGTGAGCTTTAGTTGGCGGCTCGTGCCGCCGCGCCACACCTCGAGCGTGACCACCTGGCCGGGGTCGAGCAGGGCGATGGCGTCGGACAGGTCGTGGCCGACGGTCAGATCCCGGCCATCCAGTTTCGAGATCGCCGCCGAGCTCGTACTGGGCGGCGTCGAACTCGAACTTGTGGGTGCCGCCACGCAGTCCGGCCTTCGCCGCCGGACCCCCGGAGGCCACGGTCTGGATGAACGCCCCGTGGGTGACGCCGAGGTGCAGGCGCCGCGCGAGCTGGGGAAACAGGTCGACCGACGTAACGCCGACATACGCGTAGGCGACCGAGCCATGGGCCTGCAGCTGGGCCAGCGAGCGCTTGACCGTGTCGACCGGGACGGCGAATCCGACCCCTTCACCACCGCCGCTCGAGGACTCGAGCTGGGAGTTGATCCCGATCACGGCACCGGAGGCGTTAACCAGCGGGCCGCCGGAGTTACCGTGATTGATCGCGGCGTCGGTCTGGATCGCCCCCGGGATCGAGAACCTATTTTGCGCGGTGGTGCCGTTGAGCGACTGGATCGAGCGGTTGGTCGCCGAAATCACGCCGACCGAGATCGAGCCCGCCTCGCCGAACGGGCTCCCAAGTGCCGCCACCGGTGCGCCGACCGTGAGCGAGGCGCTCGACCCGAGCGTGAGCGGCCGCAGCGAGAGACCCGCCGGGTTGATCTGCAGCAGCGCGACGTCGGCGTTGGGGTCGGTTCCGACGATCTTCGCCGGGACCTCGTCGCCGTCGGCGAATTGCACGTAGACGTGAGCCGCCCGGTGAAACGTGCCGTCGGCACTGATGGCGACCACGTGCGCGTTGGTGACGATCTCTCCGCTGCTCGAGGTCACGAAGCCAGATCCTTGCACCGTCGATCCGACCGGACCCGCGCCCGGGAATACGCTGGTCACCGTCACCACGCCCGGGGCGTCGAGGGCGTAGACCGTGCTCGCATCGAATCCCTCCAGATTGTGGGACGCGCCCGGACCGGCGCCCGAGCCCGACTCCGACGGCGCCGAGCGCGCGTGCGACGAGGAGCCGCACGCGCTCACCAGCGCCGCCGTCGCGAGGAGTGCGGCCACCACCGCGACCGGTCGGCGGGTCATGCGGGCAGCTCGAGGGTCAGCGTCGTGCTCGCCGGACGCGACTCGACCGACAGATGCCCCGACATGCGCTCGGCGAGCTCGCTCGCGATCGCGAGGCCGAGCCCCGAGCCCTGGGCGTCATCTGCGGTGTAGAACGGCTCGAAGATCCGGGGCAAGGCATGCTCGGGAATGCCGACACCATTGTCGCGGACGGCGAGGCACACACGGCCGTTCTGGCGGACGGTGCTCACGACGATGCGCGTTCCCGGGGGATTGTGGGTGAGCGCGTTGTCCAGCAGGATGCGCATGATCTGGGCTACGCGCACAGGATCGCAAAGGGCCTCGATCGCTCGTGTCGCGAGCCGGAGCTCGAGGTGGGCGTCGTGCTGGGCGAGCGCGAGCTCGAACTCGCCGCTCACCGATCGCGTCAGCTCCCCCAGGTCGACCTGCTCGGGGCGGAGCTCGAGCGAGCCCGAGTCGAGCTTGGAGAGATCCAGCAGATCGACGGACAGCTTGCGCAGCCGCTCGACCTGGTCGCGGACCTGATCGAGGAAGCGGCGGCGCGTCTCGGCGTCGAGATCCTCGTCCTCGAGCAGCTCGACGAACCCGCCGAGCGAGAACACCGGGGTTCGCAGCTCGTGCGAAGCGGTCGCGATGAACTGCTTGCGCGCCAGGTCGAGCTGGGCGAGCTGGCGCTGCATCTCGTTGAAGGCGACCGCCAGCTGTCCGATCTCATCGCCCGAGTCGACCGGGATCGGATGGGCGAAATCGCCCCCGGCGACCTGCTCGACCGCGCGTTCGAGGCGCTTGACGCGCAGCGACAGCGCGCGCGCCACCAGGTAGCCGCCGATCAGGGTGAGCAGCAGCGCCAGGCCGCCCGCGACGAGGATCTCATGACGGACGATCGAGCTGCTGCGCACGACGTCGCTGACCGGGGCGGAAAACACGACCACCCGCGCGAGCTGGCCATCGTCGAACAGCGGCAGGGCCGCCTCGGCGACCGTACCGGTAGCGGCCGACTCGATCCCGGTGGTCGGCTTGCCGGTCGACGCAGCCTGGTTCGCCGGAGCGAAGCGAAGATCCTCGGTCGTCCCGTGGGACAGGTTCGAATCGGCCGCCACCGACAGCTGAGGCCGCCCGGCGGCGTAGGAGACGGACAGCAGGGTCACGCGGTCGCCCGAGGTGAGGCTGGCCTTCTCGACGATGCTCAGGACGTCGGCTCCGTTGACGCTGCTGCCGATCGTCTGATCGATCGTCCCCGAGTGCACGCGGGCCGCGGTGGCCAGCGAGGCGAGCCGGTCGTCCAACAGGCGCGAACGCAGTCCCGGCGCCACGTACAGGTACATCACCGCGATCGCCAGCAGCGTGATCCCGAAGAAGATCAGCGCCAAGCGGTTTCGCAGCGAGTTCATTCTGATCGCGATCGCCAGGCGGCTTCGGAGCGAGCTCTTGCTGGTGGTGCCCGTCAAGCGGTTTCGCAGCGCGTTCATGCGGCTGGCCTTCAGGATCCCAGGAGCTAAGGATCGGTGTCGCGGAAGCGGTACCCGACCCCGCGGACCGTGAACAGGTACTCCGGATCCTTGGGATCCAGCTCGATCTTCTCGCGCAGGTGGCGGATGTGAACGTCGATCGTGCGCGGATCGCGGTAGGCGGAGTCGCCCCAGATCCGAGCGAGCAGCATGTCGCGGGTGAACACCCGCCCCGGGGCGCGGGCGAGCACCGAGAGGATCTCGAACTCGACGAAGGTGAGCGGAGCTTCTTCGCCACGGACGCGGACCGAGCGCTTGGGGAAGTCGATTCTCAGCTCGCGAACGAACAGGGGCGCCTCGTCCGGTGCGGTCTCGTCCGGGCGGCTCATCTCCGCGCGGCGCAGCACGGCCTTGATCCGGCTGCGGAACTCCCGCATCGAGAACGGCTTCGTGATGTAGTCGTCGGCTCCGAGCTCGAGCCCGACCACCTTGTCGATCTCCTCCGACCTGGCGGTCAGCATGATGATCGGTACGGAGCTGTAGCTGCGCAGACGCCGGCAGACCTCGAGGCCGTCGACGTTGGGCAGCATCAGATCGAGCACGACGAGGTCGAACTGCTGCTCGCCGAACCGGAGCAGCGCCTGGCGGCCGTCGGTGGCCTGCACGACCTCGTAGCCATCCTTGCGTAACGGATACGAAAGGAGGGTCTGGATTGATTGCTCGTCGTCCACGAGCAGGATGCGGGCTGAGCGATCGGCCACCGTGCTTCTCTCCTTCAAGCCACACAGGGTAGTGCGCGCGATTCGGCGGCGGGGTCGGCCGTCCGCGACCGAGCTGGAACCCACCCGGCAGTCCCCGACTGTGGTTAACCTAATGGCGGATGCTGAACCCGCGGATCTACCGCGCCGCGTTTCTGCCGGTCATCGTGGCGGTGGTCGCGCTCGCGTTCTCGTTCCAGAGCGAGCCGGGCGCGCTCGGCACCACGCTCGCTCCGGCGGCCTTCAACGGCCAGGCCGCATACAACATGCTGGTTGCGCAGCTGGCGCCGCAGTATCCCGATCGCCGACCCGGGTCCGGCGCTGACGACGCGCTGGCGGGCCGGATCGCCGCCGACCTTCGCGCCCCGCCGATCCAGTTCAAGGTCAGGACGGATACGTTCGAGGCCCACACCGCGGACGGAACGCGCAGGCTCGAGACCGTGATCGGCGAGCAGCCCGGGGCCTCGAATGGCCGAATCGTGGTGATCGCCCACCGCGACGCGGTCGGCGGGAGCGCCACCGCCAACCTCTCGGGAACCGCGACGCTAATCGAGCTCGCCCGCGTGCTGGCCGGCCGTACCCTCAACCGGGCGGTCGAGCTGGTATCGATCAGCGGCTCCACCGGGCTCGCCGGCGCGACCCACCTGGCGAGCACCTTGGGCGGCCCGATCGACGCGGTGATCGTGCTTGGGGACGTGGCCGGAACCCGGGTGACCAAGCCGGTGATCGTGCCCTGGTCCGAGGGGGAGAACATCGCTCCGTTGCTCCTGCGCAACACCGCCGCCACGGCCGTGCGCAACGAGACCGGGCTTGCGCCGGGCGGCGCAGATCTCGGCGCCCAGTTCGCGCGACTCGCGTTCCCGATGACCTTGTCCGAGCAGGGACCGTTCGATGCCCGCGGCATTCCGGCGGTGCTGCTCTCCCGCGCCGGGGAGCGTGGCCCGGGCGCGAGCACGTCGGTGTCCGAAACGGAGCTGAACAGCTTTGGACAGGCGGCGTTGCTGACCATCAGCGCGCTCGACGCGGGGCCCAACATCCCCGCGCCGACGGCGTATCTCGTGTTCAAGCAGATGTCCCTGCCGCTGTGGCCGATCCGCCTGCTCGTGCTCGCGCTGATCCTGCCGGTGCTGTGTGCGGCGGTCGATGGGTTTGCGCGCGCCAAGCGCCGAGGCCACCCGGTCGGGCGCTGGGCGGGGTGGGTGCTGGCCACGGCGCTCCCGTTCGTGCTCGTGTCGCTGTTCCTGCTCGCCCTGGGCGCGAGCGGGCTGATCCGGGTGCTGCCGCCGGGCCCGGTCGGCGGGGGCGCCATTCACCTGCATCTCCGGGAGATCGCGGAGATCGCCGCCGCCGTGCTGGTGCTCGTGCTGTCGATGTTCCCGATCAGGGCGTTCATCGTGCGCCGGGTGGGACTGCGCGGAGATCCCAGCGAAGCGGGCGGTGCGGCCGCCGTGCTGCTCCTGATGTGCGCCGTCTCGCTCGCGATCTGGATCGCGAACCCATTCGCCGCTGCGCTGATCGTGCCGGCGCTTCACCTGTGGATGTGGATCGTCGCGCCCGAGGTCCGGCTCCGTGCTCCGGTGGCGGTCACCCTGCTGCTGGTCGGCCTCGCACCGTTGGCACTGGTCATCCTCTACTACGCGAATCAGTTCGAGCTCGGTCCGCTCGGCGTGATCTGGACCGGGGTGCTGCTGATCGCGGGCGGTGGACTGGGTATCACCGCCCTGCTCGAATGGAGCATCGTCGCCGGTTGCGCCGTCAGCGTTGCCGTGATCGCGGCGAGGTCAGCGCGGGCGGGCGTTCCCGAGGCCGCGCCGGTCACCGTGCGCGGGCCGATCACCTATGCCGGGCCGGGCTCGCTTGGCGGAACGAAGTCGGCCTTGAGGCGGTGAGCGGACCTGAGGAGGCTCGTGCGCCCTATCTCCTCGGTGCTGATCCTGTCGGGCCTGCTCCTGGTCATCGACGCCGGAGTTACGCTCGTGTGGCAAGAGCCCGTGACCGCCATGATCGCCATGATCAAGCGCGGCGAGATCAATCACCGGCTCGTCGATCGGCCGCTCTCGCTCTCCCCACTCGACAATCAGGCCCTGGCCGGAATCACCAGCACCGAGGGTAAGATCGCCTTCTTCGCCCACCTCTACGACCGGCGCGCGGCAACCGGCGAGCAGATCGGGAGCATCGAGTTCCCCAAGCTCCATGCCAGCTATGACGTGGTGCAGGGCACGGACACGGCGAGCCTCGAGGAGGGACCGGGTCATTACCCGGCCACCGCGTTCCCAGGGATCCCGGGCGACACCGTCGCGATCGCCGGGCATCGTACGACCTACCTGGCCCCGTTCCGTTATCTGAACGAGCTCGACCCGGGCGACCTGATCGTGGTGACTATGCCCTACGCCCGGTTCACCTACAGGGTCCAGCGCCAGCAGGTGGTCACGCCGACATCGCTGTGGATCACCGCCAACAAGGGCTATGAGCGGCTCGTCCTGTCCGCTTGTAACCCGCTGTACAGCGCCAGCCAGCGGATCGCCGTGTTCGCGAGCCTGTATGAGCAGCAGCCGCTGGGACAGGCCGAGGGCTAACGTGGAAGTAGGGTCAGGACCCCATCTAGCGTCCGCTCTGGTGGGCCGATGCTGTCCCTGCCAGCGAAGATTGCCGACAGGTAGTCATAGCATTGGCAGGGGGCGAGGTTTTCGGCGACGGCGACTTCGTCGCGGACACGGGTAGCGAGGCAAAACCGCAATGCACAGCGAACGAGAGGTAAAGCTGGTGAAACTCAGGGCACAGATCGCGCGGGGGGACTACCAGGTCGATCCGCACGCCATCGCAGACGCGATTCTACGCCGCGTACTGATGGTGTTCCCCGACGAAGCGCGACTCGATCAGAACGAGTGCTCGTACCCCGCGAGCCTCCCCCCGACGTCCCCGAAGAACACCCCGGGTGGCCCGTCGATGATGCGTCCGATGCAGGTCAACCCGGTGCTTGCGGTAGCGACCTCGGCGTCCCTGCGGGCGCTCGGCGGGATACAGACGCAGAGCTCGTAGTCCTCGCCCGCCGTCGCGGCGAACGCCTGGGCCTCCGCGCCGAGCTGGGTGGCCACGGCCGCGACGCCTGCGGCGAGCGGGAGGCTGGCGAGCATCAGCTCGATGCGGACGCCGCTCCGCTGAGCGAGATGCTCGGCATCGGTTGCCAGCCCGTCGGAGAGATCGATCATCGCGTGAGCGCCGGCGGCGGCAAGGGCAAGGCCCTCAACGAGCCGAGGCTGAGGCCGCGCGTAGCGCGACACCAGCGTGGCGGGGCCGGCGGCGCGACCGTCGAGCACGGCGAGGCCCGCGCCCGAACCCCCAAGTGCTCCCGTCGTCGCCACCAGATCCCCCGGCCGCGCGCCGTCGCGACCCACAAGCAAGCCCGGATCCGCGGCCCAGCCGACCACCGTGAACGAAACCGTCAGGGTCTGGGTACGGGTCACGTCGCCGCCGGCGATGGTGGCGCCGGCCGTGCCCGCGAGAGCCTGGGCGCCGCCGGCGATCTCGAGCGCGTAACCGATCGCGGTCTCCGCCGGTAGGCCGAGCGCGAGATAGGCCTCGCCGGGCCGCGCGCCCATCGCGGCGAGGTCCGACAGTGCTCCAGCGAGCGCGCGGTGCCCGATCTCATCGCCGGACAGCTGCGAGCGGCGGAAATGCACGCCGTCGACCATCGTGTCCACCGAGGTCACCGCGTAGCCGCGTCCGCGCACGACCGCGGCATCGTCGCCGAGCCAGCGAACCACTCGAGGACCGCCGCGCAGCAGCGTCGTCTCGAGGGCGGCGATCAGATCCAGCTCGCGCACGGCGCCGGCGCCGCGTCGCTCAGCGGTGGCGGTAGACGATGCGCGCGCGGTCGAGATCGTAAGGCGAGAGCTCGACGCGGACTCGGTCGCCCGGCAGAATGCGGATCCGGAATCGCCGCATCTTCCCGGCCACGTGCCCGAGGACGACGTGGTCGTTGTCGAGCTTTACGCGGAACATCGCGTTCGGGAGGGCCTCGATGACCTCTCCCTCCAGCTCTACCTTCTCTTCCTTGGGCACCCGGTGGATGCTATCGGGCTAGCCTCCGGCGGACGTCCCGCCCGAATTCGTCGGAGTTGGAGCGCCCGTCGCCGGGGTCCCGGCGCCGGTCGCGGGCCCGGTCTGCGGCGTGGGGTTGTAGAGCTGGGGGTTCGTGTACTGCCCGGGGGTGGTCTCTCCCGGGGTGGTCGTGGTGATGGGGATGGTCGGCGGGGGCCCGGTGGTGTCCGTTCCTGTGGTGCCGTTCCCAGACTGGGGGCCGCCGAGCGCGTAGTGGTAGTAATGGCCGTAGAACGGTTGTCCGTGCCACGGGACCGCCGGCTGCGCGAAGTCGCCGCAATACCCGTCCGCGGCCTTCTCCATGTAGGTCTTCCAGATCGGCGCCGCCAGCGTGCCGCCGAAGCCCGCTCCGAGCCCGTTGACGTCGGTCATCGAGGTCGTGGCGTTCGGATAGCCGACCCACACCGCGGTCGAGAGCTCGGGCGTGTAGCCCACGAACCAGGCATCGGTGTAGTTGCTCGTCGTGCCCGTCTTGCCCGCGGCGGGACAACCGTAGTTGGCGGCCGTGCCGGTTCCCTGGGTGATCACTCCCTTGAGAACCTGGGTGGCGGCGTAGGCTTCGCCGCTGCTGAACACCTGGGTGCGGGACGGGTCGCCGAGGTCGACGTGCTTGCCGTCCGGATACACAACCTCCGAGATCACGGTCGGGGCGATGTGGTAACCGCCGTTGGCAACCGTGGCGTAGGCATCGGCCATCTGCAGGGCCGAGACGCCGATCTTGAGACCGCCGATCACCTCGGATGGATTGCCGTAGAGCGGTGAGGTGATTCCCATCGCGTGAGCCATCTCGTCCAGCTTGTGGAAACCGATATCGGCGGCGAGCTGGGCGAAGACGGTGTTGTCGGACAGGATCGCGGCCTTGGTCACGTTGATCCGTCCCTGGTAGGTGTGCTCGGAGGTGGAGACGTTGTAGGTCGGGTATCCCGGTAGCCAGCCGTCGGCGAGGTAATGCGAGTCGTAGTAGGTCGTGTTGGGGTCGCCGTCGTAGTCGTGGATCAGCGTCATCAGCGCGAACACCTTGAACGACGAGCCGGTCTGCCGTTGCGCCTGCGTCGCGTAGTCGAACTGCGTCTGCGCGTAGGTGGTGGAGTTGGCCATCGCGAGAATGTTCCCGTTGGCGGGATCCACCGTCACGACCGATGCGGCCGGGTCACCCTGTTCGTCCAGCTCGGCGAGGATCGCCGCGCGCGCCTCCGCCTGATCCTGCAGGTTGATCGTCGTGTAGATCTTCAGTCCGCCCTGATCGACGACGTTCTTGCCGAGCTTCTGGTCGAGCACCTGCTGGACGTAGTCGAGGACGTACGGCTGCTCGCGCTGGGTGTAGTAGGTGTTCGGCTGGACGCCGAGCGGCGCGGCCGCGGCGGCGGTGGCCTGGGCCTGGGTGATGTAGTCCGAGACGACCATCGCCTGCAGCACCTCTTGGCGTCGGGCCCGGGCCGCGCCTGCGTCCTCGAACGGGTTGTAGTCCGACGGAGCCTGGGGCAATCCAGCGAGCAGCGCGACCTGGGCGAGGTCGAGCTGCGACACCGGCTTGTCGAAGAACATCTCCGACGCCGCGCCGACGCCGATCGCCGTCTGGTGCTCATAGGTCCCGTAGTCCACGTCGTTGAGGTAGCTGTTGAGAATCCAGTTCTTGGTGTGGACCTTCTCGAGCTGCTCGGCGAGCTTGGCCTCGATGATCTTGTACTTGAGATTGCGGCTCAACTGGTAGCGCAAGGGCAGGTAGGTGTTGCGTACGAGCTGCATCGTCAGCGTCGAGCCGCCCTGGATCGATCCCCCGCCGCCGAACACGTCTTTGACCCCGGCGCGCAGGATCGCCTCGTAGTCGACGCCGCCATGCTGGTAGAACCGGCGGTCCTCGATCGCAACCGTTGCCTGCTTCAGCAGCGTCGGGATCTCGCTGCTCGGCATCACCGTGCGCAGCACCGGAGACCGGAGGAATCCGAGCCGCTGACCGTTCTCCGTGAACACCTCGGAGACCTGGCCCTGATTGCGCGGCGCGAGCTGATCGATGTTGGGCGCGGACTCGGCTACGGAAACGACCCATCCCAGCGCCGCCAGCACCCCCAGCGCAACCCCCGAGATGCACAACACCACCACCAACAGCGCCGCCCGCTTTACCGGACTCCCACCATGGCGCCGCCGCCGCCGCTGTCGTTCGAGTCTGCTCATGAACTGAGGGTCGGCGCGGGTTAGACGGCACCGAACGTCATAAAGCGAGTTTAGCCGTACGGGGGTCTTCGGCCCGCCGGTCGCGGGTCCTGCCCGGGGTTGGGTGGCGCGTTGCAGCCGGGTGGGCTGTCGGGGCGGAGTGGGCGGGTGGCCCCGCACCCCGCACCGCCGCGTGCTGCAGCGCGCCAAGCTTGGGCTGGAGCCGCTCGGGGTCCGCCGACCCCCCGCCCGCCGCGTGAAAGCGTGGTGCCGGGGGCGGCCCGGCCGGCTCGGCCGCGCCGCCTCACGTCACCTCCAAAACGGGCGGCGTCAGCCGCCCCATCAGACCCGACCGGTGTCGCGCCGGTAGGCCCAGGCGGCCCCGGCGGCGAAGATCGCAGTCCAGGCGGCGACGGTGACCCAGCCGCGGGCGTCCCAACCCTGACCGTCGAGTGCGACGTTGCGGGCCTGGACGAGCCACCACGAGGGTAGGAACTGCCCGAACGAATGGAGAAAGCCGCTCGTGATCGGGAACCAGGTGCCGCCGAGGAAGGCGAGAATGGATATCAGGCCGCCCATCAGCGGGCCCACGGAGTCGGTGTTGACAAGATGGCCGATGAAGACGCCGAGCCCGGCGAAGGGCAGCAGCCCGACCGCAATCAGCCCGGTCATGGCCAGCCAGCGCCCGGCGGGCAGGCTGACGCCGAGCAGCGCGCCCGATATGTAAAGCAGGAGGAGGCTGAGGATCGCCATCGCGTAGCCGGTCAGCACCTTGGCGCGGAAGTAGGCGCGCACGGACAGCGGGCTGATCCGGAGCTGGCGCGTCCACCCGACCTGGCGCTCGCCGGCGATGCGCGCTCCGGTGGCGATCATCGACGCCATCGTCCCGAACGACGCCAGCGAGACCATGTAATAGGCGGCGTAGGTGAGGCCGGTGTGGCTGATGATCTTGTTGTGCTGGGGTGCGGCGAGCAGCCAGAAGAAGACCAGGGGGAAGCCGAACGAGAACAGGTAGAAGCGACGGTTGCGGAAGGTACGCAGCAGCTCGTAGCGGGTGTAGACGAGGCCCCTCACTGCACCACCACCGCGGACTCGTCGATGTCGGGCTCGCCGGTCAGCTCGAGGAACGCGGCCTCGAGCCCGGCGCCGACGATCTCGATGTCCTTCGCCTCCGGGTAGCGCTCGAGCAGCGCCCGGATGGTCTGATCGGAGTCCGAGCAGGTCAGGATCACGGCGTCGCCGTGGCGGTCGGCGGAGGCGACGCCAGGGAGCTCGGCGAGCTTGGCCGGATCCACGCCGGGGAGCGTGGCGCGGAGGGTCCGGCGCCCCACGCGCGCCTTGATCTCGGTCGTCGGGCCGTCGGCGACGATCCGTCCGTGCGCCATCAGGATCACGCGGTCGGCGTTGGCGTCGGCCTCCTCGAGGTAATGGGTCGCGAACAGCACCGTCTTGCCGCGGGAGGCGAAGTCGCGCATGATGCTCCAGAACTCGCGCCGCCCCTCGACGTCCAAGGCCACCGTCGGCTCGTCGAGGATGAGCAGGTCGGGATTGCAGACGATGGCAACCGCGAGGCGGACGCGCTGCGTCTGACCGCCCGAGAGCTTCTGGGTGCGCTGCCCGGTGATGTCCTTGAGGCCGGTGAGCGCGAGCGCATCGTCGACGCCCATCGGATCGGGATACAGCCCCGCCATCATCGTCACGAGCTCGCGCACCGACAGGTCGCGAATCAGCTGACCGGTCTGCAGCATCGCGCCGACGAGGCCGTCATTGACGGCGTCGTGGGGCGGGCGGCCAAAGACCGAAACGGTGCCGCTGTCGGGCTTGGCGAGGCCGAGCATCATGTCGATCGTCGTCGACTTGCCCGCGCCGTTGGGGCCGAGCATGGCGGCGGTCTCGCCGGCCGCGATCGATAGATCTATTCCCCGCACGGCGTGGATTGGTCCCTGCGGGCCCGAGAACGTCTTGGTCAGGCCCTCGAGGCGGATTCCACCCTCGGCCTGGACTGGGGCCGGGCTGGTCACAGCGATCCGATCCCCCCGCTGGCGGATGGCGTCAGAACCCGCATCGTCGCTCAGACAATACTGGACTCTGTCCAAAGATGTACTGAGACGATAACCTAATAAATATGTCTGCTTCGGGGGGCCTGCGCGAACGGAAGAAGCGGGAGACGCGGGAGGCGATCGCCCGAGCCGCGGCTGACCTGTTCGCCAAGCGGGGCTTCGAGGCGGTCACGGTCGAGGAGGTCGCGCGCGAGGCGAATGTATCCCGGCAAACCGTGTTCAACTACTTCGGCTCCAAGG
>Ga0302314_10017458_pt1 | contig 12036 bp, 11 predicted proteins | sample III_Palsa_N2_3_FD_200533 | JGI IMG/M metagenome (GOLD analysis project Ga0302314, IMG submission 200533) | Peat permafrost microbial communities from Stordalen Mire near Abisko, Sweden - III_Palsa_N2_3 | ecosystem: Environmental > Terrestrial > Soil > Palsa > Peat permafrost | place: Sweden...
CGACCGAGAGGATCCACGAGAGGTCAAGCGCCAACGACGGGGCCGAGAGCAGGGTTCGCTTGGGGCGTGTCGTCATCGGCTCATCACTCAACATAGGCATACGACTATATTAGAATATTCTTGATTTAATGTCAACTATGGCCTATAATCGAGGAGGAGAGAACGCAAGAAGAGACCCAGATGGAGGTGAGGATGATGCAATCGTGGATAGGCGAGCGAATGGCCGAGGAGCACCGGCGCGCTCTGACGACCCTCATCCGGGCCGAAAATCGTCCGAGCATCCCTTCGGGAGAGCCGGTGGTGGTCGCGCCGCGGCAGATCCCAAATACCAGGTTGGCCGCCGATAGCCGCCCCGCGTCGCATCGTCCGATCGGACGCCAGCTGGGAGCGCTGCTGATCAGGGCCGGAACCCGGCTCGGAGGAGCGTCGGTCAGCCCTTCCTGAGGATTGGATGGGCCGAGCGTCCTGGGGGCGTGCGCACATCGGCAAGAGTGAGACATGCCTCCACGCAACGTGCTGTTCATCACCGTCGATCAATGGCGGGGAGACTGTCTGTCTGCGTTGGGCCACCCGGTCCTCGAGACGCCTGCATTGGATGCGCTGGCCCGGCGTGGTGTGCTGTTTTCGAATCACTGGGCGAATGCCGCCCCGTGCGGCCCTTCCCGGGCATGCCTCTACACCGGCACCTACCAGCACAGGAATCGCTCGGTGCTCAACGGCACACCGCTCGATGCGCGCTTCACCAACGTCGCCCTCGTGGCCCGGGAGATGGGCTACGACCCGGTGCTGTTCGGCCACACCGACACGGCGGCGGATCCGCGAACGCTCCCGGCCGGCGATCCACGGCTCTTCACCTATGAAGGGGTGCTGCCGGGGTTTCGCAACCTCGTCCATGATCCTTGGGAAGAGGGAAGTCCGGCGTGGGGAAGGTGGCTGGCCGGCCAGGGCGTCGACGTTCCCGCCAATCCACACGATCTCTACGGGCCCATACCGGGATATCCCGGTGCTGGAGACCACGGGCCCACATGGGCGCCGGCCCGGTTCCCAGCGGAACTCTCGCAGACTCGTTTCGTGGGCCAAGCCGTCACTGACTGGTTGACACAGAATGGCGACGAGCCGTTCTTCGTCCACGCCTCCTTCATTCGTCCCCATCCCCCTCGTCGGAATCCCGTCGGCTACCACGACTGCTACGACGCCGAGCAGATCGGGCCCTTCGTGGGCTGCGCGAGCCCCGAAGAAGAGGCGGCCGTGCACCCGTTCGGCCAGATGGTCATGTCGGTTCCCCAGGTGATGGCGCCGCATGACGAGAGGGACCGCCGGCAGGTGCGGGCCACCTACTACGGGGCGCAGCGAGAAGTGGACGACGGTCTTGGCCAGTTGTTCGCATTCCTCGAACAGAGCGGTCTGGCCGCGTCGACGTTGATCATCGTCACCAGTGATCACGGCGACATGGCCGGCGATCATTGGTTACTCGAGAAACTGGGCTACTGGGACGAGAGCTACCACGTGCCTCTGATCGTGGTGGATCCACGCCGGGGCGCCGACTCCGGCCGGGGTTCGGTCGTCGAGGCGTTCACCGAGTCGGTCGACGTGCTCCCGACCATCTGCGAGTTCATCGGGGCGGACGTCCCGCTCCAGGCCGACGGGTGGTCGCTGTCGCCGTTCATCAGTGGTCAGGGCACTCCCGAGCACTGGCGGGACACCGCCCACTTCGAATGGAATTTCTCCCATCCGGCGGACCAAATGGTGGAGTCGTTCTTGAACGTCCCCATGAGCCACTGCTCGCTGGCCGTCGCGCGTAGCGCGTCGCACAAGTACGTGCAGTTCGCCACGTCTTCTGACCTTTTTGCGCCGTTGTTGTTCGATCTGCGAGAGGACCCGCAGCAGATCCGCAATCTCTGTGGTGAACCAGACGGCGGCTGGGAGAACACGGCTTGGCAGTGCGCGCAGGAGTTGCTGCAGTGGCACATGCGCACCGCTGAGCGCACGTTGAGCGGGGACTTTCTGTCGAAAGAGGCCGGGTTGGTCTCATCCCGGGATACCTGGCGCTGATCAGGCGGCATCCCTCACCCTCGACGAAGGAACCTGATCGCCGTCGCCGTGGCATGCTGGTCCGCATGCGCGTGTTGGTCACCGGGGCAGGGCGTTCAATTGGCCGGGCCACCGCCGAGGTTCTGGCCGAGCGTGGGCACGAGGTTGTGGCGACAGCCCGCGATATCTCGTTGTTGCACGACCTGAAGGTCGATCAGATCCTGCGTCTCGATGTCAGTTCGGCGCCGTCGGTGGCGGCGGTGATGGACGCGGCCGGCGAGCTGGACGCCGTGGTGAACAACGCCGGGCTGACCGGACTGGGGCCCCTCGAGGACTATCCCCTGGAGGACTTCTCCCGTGTGCTCGACGTCAACACCATCGGCCCCCTCCGGATGGCCCAAGCGGTCGTGCCCCAGTGGCGGGAGCGGGGGAGCGGGGTGCTGGTCAACATAAGTTCCGTGCAGGGGCGTATCGGCACCCCCCTCGAAGGGGTCTACGCGGCATCGAAGCACGCACTCGAGGCGCTGTCGGAGTCACTCCACTACGAGCTCGGGCACTTCGGTATTCGTGTGGTCATCATCGAGCCGGGTTACATCGCGCCAGGGATGAAGCACACGGCCGATCATGTCGGACCCGAGGCATACCGGGAATTGCATGCGCAATGGAACGACACCGCCGACAAGCTGACAGGACCAGACGGAAGGCCCGGTCCCGAAGTGGTCGGGCACGCCGTAGCCGACGCGCTCGAGGACCCTGCTACCCCGTTGCGGGTCGAGGTCGGCAAGGACGCCGCGATGGTGCTGGCTCTTCGCCGCTCCATGAACGATGCCGAATTCGAGGCCACCATGCGCCAGGCGCTCGGCCTGACCTGGTGATGGTGCCTGCGTGGTACTTGTCATTGGCGTCGTGATCGTGCTGTCGAGCCGGGAGGTTGCATGGAGAAGTTGATCTATCTGGTCTGGCTGGATGCCGAGGCGACGCGGGAATCGGTCTCCGAAGTCATGCTCGGCTCCGTGGGACCGGCATTGCTGGCTCTCGGTCCGCATCGGCTCAGCATGGACCTGCGCGACACCGGGTGCGACATCCCGGCACCGGTTCCGACGCCGCCGGGTGAGACTCCACTGCACGCGTTGGTCTCGATCTGGCTCGATGCGGTGGATCAGCGCTCACCTTTCGAGGAAGTCCTCGCCGAGGCGGCGACCCGACTGGCGGGCTACCAGGTTGTCGAGTCCCTGTACACCGACTATGGCAGCAACCAATGGGCGTCTTCGCGGGATTGGCCCGATGGGCAGCGGTCGCCCGGGGTGCTGACTGTCGCCCTGCTCGAACAGCATCCGGACCTGTCCTTCGACGACTGGATCACACGGTGGCATACCCGGATCTCGCCCATCACCGCGGTCATTCAGCCGCGGGCCCGCTATGTGCGCAACGCCGTGTTCCGCGGCATCACCGCTGATGCGCCGCCCTTCCGTGGCATCGTCGAGGAAGCCTGGCCGTCCCTCGAGCATGTCACCGATCCGATGCTCTTCTTCTGCGCCGATGGGGACCCGGACAAGATGACGGCGAACATCACCCAGATGATCGAGGAGATCACTGCGTTCACCGATCTGGATACGATGCGAAGCGTCACCATGAGTGAATGGATACTCAAATCATGAGCACGAAGTGGACCAGGAAAGAGCTCGACCAGGCGCACCAGAACTTCATCGAGACGGCAGCCCGTTGCGGTGCGAGCGGAGATTGGCGTGCATGGTCCGATCTCTTCACCGAGGACGCGCACTATCTGGAGCACTCGTTCGGCGAGTTCCACGGACGCGAGCAGATCTATGAGTGGATCTCGGCCACCATGGCGGAATGGCCGAACAGCGCCATGACGTCGTTTCCCCACGATTGGTGTGTGTGCGACGAAGAGAGGGGTTGGTGGATCTGCCGGATCGAGAATCGGTTCCGCGACCCCGGGGATGGATCCGTGCACCAGGCGCACAATCTCACCGTGCTGCACTATGCAGGAGACATGAAGTTCTCCTACGAAGAGGATGCCTACAACCCCATGAACTTCGCCCCCGTGGTGACCGATTGGCTGGCCGCATACCGTGCCAACGAACCCCACGAGTAGCGGTGCATCGGAGCCGTCTCACGAGCGCCCTCTTCGACGTGCCCGACGAAGTCTTCGCCGCCGAGACGGCGTTCTGGTCGGGCGCCCTCGGCAGGAGCGCCGAGGCCGACGGGGATGATGACGACTACGCGTGCCTGAAGGGCCTGACTTCCGGGCTCGCGGTCATGGTGCAGCGGATCGGAACGGGCGCACGGGCGCGGGTCCATCTCGATATCGAGACCGACGACGTCGAAGCCGAGGTGCAGCGACTCGAGCGCCTTGGTGCCGTGAGGGTCGAGGCCATCGAGAGCTGGTGGGTCATGCGTGATCCGGCCGGGCTCCTCTTCTGCGTGGTGCGCGTGCAGTCGCCCGAGGAGTTCGCGGCCCATGCGACACGATGGGACACGTCGAGCTGAGGAGAGGAAACCCGTGCCCTATCATCCCATGACCGAAGTGTCAGGTCCGTGCGTTTCTGACGGCGCTGCCGGCGCGTACGGGCAAGCTGGCAACCGTTCGAAAAGACGGTCGGCCCCACGTGGCGCCGATCTGGTACGACCTCGATGACGATGGTGCCGTGCTGTTCAACACGGGGGAGCACACCGTGAAGGGTCGGAACCTCCTCCGTGACCGTCGCGCCGCTCTGTGCGTCGACGATGAGCGACCCCCGTTCAGTTTCGTCACGGTCGAAGGAGAGGCCGAGGTCATTCGCGACCTGGCCGAGGTCACAGAATGGGCGGCCCGGCTCGGCGCCCGTTACATGGGGGCGGAGCGTGCCGAAGAGTACGGGGAGCGCAACGGGGTCGAGGGGGAGCTGCTGATCCGACTTCGGCCCGATGTCATCCATTCGGCCGCAGATCTGGCGGACTGAGGGCGAGGCCATCGGCCTCAGCCGGTAGCCGCCGTCAGGTCGAGAGACCGATCATCCGGCGACGCAAGCCGGGCCAGGCCGAGCGCGCCGAGGGTCGAACGCGGCGGAACTGGCCCAACGGAACGATCACGATGGCGAAGATCGCCCCCACGAGGATGAGGTCGGGGAGGAGCCCGGCGCTGACGAGCGTGGATGCGAGATTCTTGACCGACGAGATTCCGACGAAGACTTCGAATGTGCTGATGGCGATGACGAAACGCCGGAGTGTTCCCGTCACCGCGGGGGCGAGGACGAGAATCCCCCACGTGGCGTACCAGCTCCAGAGGATCGGCCCCAGCAGGGCACCGACCAAGAGTGTCAAGCCGAGATTGCGCTGCACGGTGGCCTCCGATGATCCGATGAGCAGCCAGGTGCCGATCGCCGCCGCACAGAGCAAACCGATGACCGAGAAGACGGTGCGTGCCCCGAGAGCGGAGATGTGCAGATCCACCGCGCCGGCGGCACCGGACAGCGCCTTCGCTATGGCATTGACCGGCGTGACCGCCGTGAATGACTTGTCGGCTGCGGTCGTGGTGCGCAGCCAACCCCACCCTGAACCAGAAACGGCCGAGATCACCTCCATGGTGGCGAGCGCGATGAGCCCAGCGCCGAGCGTGTGCAGCACCCGGCGCATGACGGACGCGCCCGGTCCAGCCCAGGCCCAGCCGAGGAAGAGGACGCCCAGCGCCGCCGGCGACTTCACCCCGGCCGCGGCTGCACACAGCACGAGACCGGGGACGGTGCCCCATCGCTGCGCGACCGCCAGCCCGGCCAAGAGGAGTCCGAGCATCAGCGCCTCGTTGTGCGCTCCTCCGATGAGCGTGGCCAACACCAGGGGACACCCCGCCCCGAGGAGAACCGCCCCCGCCGGATCTCGCCCCAACCGGCGGGCCAACGTCGGCGTTGCCCCGACAATGAGGGCGAGACCACCCAGCTCGAGCAGGCGCAGGAGGAGGACGTCCGGGAGGATCTTGTGCCCCGATGCCTTGTCGAGAACACCGTCGATCGACAAGAACGTGGGGCCATAGGGCGACGGTGTATTCGTCCACAGGGAATCGGGCATGGTGCTGAACGGGGTCGAGCCCAGCACTCCGGTGCCGTAGACGTAAGGATCGATGTGGTGGCTCACCATCTCGCCTTGTCCGGCATAGCTGTAGACGTCCCGGCTGAACAGCGGTGGGGCCAGCAGCAAGGGCAAGGCCCAGACCACGACAACGAGGACGACCCTCCGCACGGGAACGCCGGGATGCGCGGAGAGCCGGCGGAGCAATCCGAGCCAGACCCGGGTGAGGAGGATCATGCCGCCGTAGACGGCAACAATGGCGTAGATGGGCGGGTGGATGCGGCTTGACCCGATGGAGCCGAAGAGCCCGCCGGGCATCCCGAAGAACCAGGCTCCGGCGAGGTGGGTCTCATACGCTGACCCGCCCAGCAAGGCTCCGAGCACGATGGAAAGTGTGGCCACGAAGCCCAGCCCGGCGGTAGGCACCAGGTGACGCGGGGCAAGCTGGTCGCTCAATGTCTCGGAGTCCATGCCGCCCTTTCTCAGAGCCGCCCTGCGGGCGCCATCATCCCATGGCGCGGATATCTCAGGCCGGTCACAGCTGCACGGAGAAGAATGCGCCCGTCACAAACGTGAAATGTAGCTGTCATCAAACCGGAAGTTACAGCGACCGCGTGCTCGTCCTCAGCGGGGATGGAGATCTCGGCGGACCCTGGTGGCGCGCCACCCGGCACTGGGCGCGCCGGGGCGGCGGGACGCCACCGGGAATATGACCAGAGCGCTGGCCGCCAAAGGTGAAGCGTTGCCTCTCGAGATTCCCGGTGACATACGACCGAATCACGGCGCACCGATTCCGCCCACGGTGCATGGTTCGCCTCTGATGCGCGCCCGGGAACTCGTCGGCCCGCTCTGGCCCTACGCGGTATTGATCGGAATCCCGGGTGCGGTGTTCATCCTCCCGGATCTCTTCGGCGGCCATCTCCTCATGACCGGTGACAACGTGCAGCAGAACTATCCGCTCCACGTACTCGCCGGTTCCATGTTCCGGCGTGGCGAACTGCCGTTCTGGAACCAGTACATCTTCAGCGGTACCCCTTTGCTCGCCGGGTTCAACGCGGGGGCGTTCTACCCACTGGTAGGACTCTTCGTGATCCTGCCCGACAGGGTGGCGTGGATTGCCACCGAAGTGATCCTCTTCTCGCTCATCGCGGTCGGGATGTATCTCTTTCTGCGTGCGTTGAAACTGTCGGTCACGGCCTGCGTCCTTGCGGCGGCCGTCTTTACGTTCTCCGGCGTCGTCCTGAGCCAGGCCAACCACGTGGATATGACCGAAGGGTTCGTGTCCGTCCCGTTCATGTTGCTGGCCGTCCTGCACATCCTCCGGGACGGGCGCTGGCGTTGGTCCGTGCTCCTTGGCATCGCCTTCGCACTCGTCATCTTCGGCGGAGCCCCCGAGGCGATGCTCGACGAAGCACTGCTGGTCATCGCCTATGCCGCCGTCTCGGCCGGGTTCGATCGCCTTCGCTGGTGGAGGGTGCTCACCCGCTGCGGCGCCGGCGCCGCGTTGGCCCTTGCGCTTTCCGCCGTGCAATGGCTGCCCGGGATTGCCGCCATTGACAGTTCCCAGCGTTCGGGGCTGGGTCGGGCGTTTGCCGCATCGGGGAGCTTTCCTCCCGCGAACGGCCTCTTGTCGCTCGTGCCCTATCTGTTCGGCGGGTACGGCCATCTGGGGGAGCAGAAGTTCTTCTCGCACTACAACCTGCCCGAGGTGGAGATCTATCTGGGCATCCTTCCCATCGTCGCCCTCCTGTCGCTGTGGCATCCCCGCTGGCCGTCGCGATTGGCGGGCCGCGAACGCGCCACCTGGTACATCGTCGGCACCATCGGCCTCCTGTTGGCGTTCGGAGCCAACACCCCCCTCGAGCACCTGTTCAACTCGATTCCCCTCTACGGCCAACAGCGCCTGCAGAGCCGCAACATGATCGACGTCTCCGTCGCGGTCACGGTGCTGTTTGCTGGTTGGCTGGATCGACGAACGGATGCCGGCAAGACGTGCGGGCGGTTCGACCGCTGGGTGGGTTTCGTCCCGCTCGGGGTGGTTCTGGCTCTGGCGATCTGGGCCGTTGCCGATCCCCGGTCGTTGATCACGACCTTGACGACTGCCTCGGGATCACCCGGCGAGATTCATACCGTGCGCGAAGCCAGCAGTATTGCGTTGGCGTTCTGCCTGACTGCTGGTGTGATCGTCTGGCTCCGGGCGAAACTGCGCGGAGGACTATGGATGGCCGCCGTGACGGTCTTCATGCTGATCGACCTCGGTCTGATCGCCGGGACCAGCCAACTCATCGTCGCGCCATCCAACGCGTTACTTTCCGGGCACACGCCCGTCGAGAACTATCTCGCTTCCCACCTCGCGCCCGGAGGGCGTTATGACGTCTATGACCCGCTGGGATACTCCAGCGGGCTGAGTGAGCTCGACAACGGACTGCCCGATGACAACGTGTTGGCGCTCCTTCCCTCTGTCGGTGGGTATGCCTCGATCGTGAGCGGGGAGTACGACGCCCGCACCTTGACCCATGCACAAGGTGACCTGAACGTCCCCCTGATCGGATCCGACGCGTTCCGCGAGCTCGACCTGCAGGACATCGTGACCGCCCCCGAATACTTCCTCGTGCCCCTCGAGAAGGCGCCGACGGGTTTGGGCAAGGTTTCTCCCGTCTCCGAGCATCAGGGAGTGGACCCGGTTCTTCCCATGGGGAGTCGGGCCGTCATCTCCGGCAGTGGCTATGCCGACAGTCCCGCTCCGCGCGGGAGTCTCGCCAGCGGGCAGACCAGCCGGTGGTTCTTCGGCCGATCGCTCCATCCCACGCGGGCGAGCGTGCTTCTCACCCGGAGCGCCACCGCTGCGCAGGTTCGTTTCGGCACGGTGACGCAAAAGGGAACGACCCGGTGGAGTTCCCCGGTGTCGGTGGACCGAGGCACCCGACGCGTTGTCGCTCCCTTGCCGGCGGGCAAGGCCGTTGGCTTGGCCGTACAGGTCCTCAAGGGCCGGTTGCCCGCGCACCAAGCCGTCGTTGTCGCCGGCGCTCGGGACTACGAGCTGGACGGTTCCCTTTCGAGTGCCGTCCAACCGGGCGTATGGAGCCAGGCGACATCGATCGGCGGGTACACCGTGTTTGATCGCACCCGCCCGCCCGCGCCGATACACGCGGAACGAAGCCCGGGCCAGCCGGGCGCGCTGGTCACGGTGCTCTCCAACGGAGACAACGGCGAGACTGTCCAGGTCCGTACCACCGAGCCGGTCGTCGTCGTGCGAGACGTGGCCTGGGACGGGGGATGGCACGCATCCGATTCCACCAACGGCGCCCCGCCCCGCGCCGTTGCGGTCAACCGGCACAACTTGGTCCAGCAGGTCCGGCTCCCGGTTGGCAACGACGTCGTCACGTTCGCATACCAACCTCGACACTGGCTCGTGGCATCCCTGCTCAGCGAAGCCTCGTCTCTCTTCCTCGTGATTCTGCTGCTCGTCGTCCTGCGCCGTCGATGGGGCCGCCGGGGCCCGAGAAGACATCGAGCCAGTGGCGTGCCGACACAAGAGCCGACACCCGAACCAACATCGATACCGGTACCGGTACCGACACCGGCTCTTCAGGACTGAGGGCTCCGTTCCCCCCGGCGCCCCCCGCTCAGCAGAATGGATGCGCGAGGGTGAGGAGGAACTCACCTTCGTCTGCGCCCCACATGCCGTCGATCACGAAGCCCGCGGCACCCAGTTCGTCCGCCATCCGCTCCGGTGTGAACTTGGCGCTGATCTCGGTGAGTATCTCCTCGCCCTTGGCCAGGTTGACCGAGATCCCGGCTTTCTCCAGCGTGACGGCAGCCGCCTCCTGGGCCTGCAGGCGCATCTCGATCCACTGCTCCTCTTCGTTCCACAGGGCGACGTGGGTGAACGAATCGGGGTCGAAGTCGCCGCCGAGTTGCTCGTTGAGCACGTGGAGGACGTTCTTGTTGAACGCCGCCGTCACGCCGGCAGCGTCGTCGTAGGCGGCCACCAACCGCTGCCGATCCTTGACCAGGTCGGCACCGAGGAGAAGTGAGTCGTCGCTCGACATGGAGCAATTGAGGTCGAAGAGGAACCGGGAACGTCGGGTCGGGTCGAGGTTCCCGATGGTGCCGCCCAAGAACGCGACCATGCGACGGCCGTCGGTGGGAATTTCCGCCAGATGCTCGCTGAAGTCGCCGATGACGAGATGCACCGCCAGGCCGTCATACTCGGCGGAGAGGGACGAGGCCGCATCGCGCAGGAATTCGTCACTCACGTCGAACGGGACATATTTCGCCAAGCTGCCGAACTGTTGGAGCGCAGTCAGAAGTATCCGGGTCTTATCGCACGACCCGGCACCGAGCTCGACCAACGTGTCTGCCTTCGAGAGCTCGGCGATCGTTGGCGCATGCCTTTCCAACAAGCGGCGCTCGGCCCGGGTCGGGTAGTACTCGGGCAGCCGGGTGATCTCCTCGAAGAGCTGGCTCCCCCGCTCGTCGTAGAACCACACGGGCGGGATGGACTTTGTGTCAGCCGAAAGACCGGACAGCGCATCGGCGCGCATGCGTTGCCGCACCGCATCGGGGGAGAGGTGGATGTCTATCGTGTACGACATCGTCGGTCAGGGGTCCCGCGCCAGTCGGACACCGCTGAAGGCCCAGCGCGCGCCCGGGGGGAAGAAGTTCCGGTAGGTCGATCGGGAATGTCCCGGCGGGGTAGCGCAGCATCCGCCGCGCAGAACATATTGGCTCACCATGAATTTTCCGTTGTACTCGCCCACCGCGCCCGACGCGGCGCGGAACCCCGGGTAGGGCGTGTACGCACTGGACGTCCACTCCCACACATCACCCAGAAGCGCATTGGTGGAGGTGGCTGGACGCGGGTGCGGGGCCCCTGCGCCCAGGAAATTGTCACCCGCTGCTGCGGTGACCGCCACCGTTTCCCATTCTGCTTCCGTGGGCAGCCGCCTCCCGGTCCAGTGGGCGAATGCGTCTGCTTCGTAGTAACTGACGTGGCACACCGGCTCGTCGGGATCGACGGGCCGCACGCCGGACAGTGTGAACTGCTTCCACTCTCCCGGAGCGTCGGGATCGCTGAACCAATACAACGGTGCCTGCCACCCAGCGCTCATGACCACCGACCAGCCGTCGGAGAGCCAGAATTCGGGACGGCTGTAGCCCCCGTCCTCCATGAACGAGAGCCACTCCCCGCACGTGACCGGGCGATCGGCCACTGCGAACGGGCTCAAGTGGACCCGATGACGGGGAAACTCGTTGTCAAAACCGAATCCCCGCCCTTGGTGACCGATCTCGGTCACCCCACCGTCGTGCTCGATCCAGTCGGCCTTGGGAGGCGCCGGCCCAGCGCCGGTAGCCCCGCCCTCGTCGGCCGGCAGGTAGGCGGGCAGCATCGGGTTGCGCGAGAGCACGTTCTTGATGTCCATGAGCAGGAGTTCTTGATGCTGTTGCTCATGGTGCAGTCCCAGAGTGATCAGATCGGACACGTCCGACGTGAACTCTCTCCGAAACAGGGTGTCCATGGCCTCGTCGACGAACTGCCGATACTGCTTCACCTCGGTGATCCCGGGCCGTGAGATCAGCCCGCGTTCGGTACGGGGATGCCGGTCGCCGAGCGCCTCATAGTAGGAGTTGAAGATGTAGGCGAATGCATCGTTGTAGGGCCGGTAGGACGGCATATGTGGTCCGAGGACGAATGTCTCGAAAAACCAGGTGACATGGGCTCGATGCCATTTCGTCGGGCTGACGTCCGGCATCGATTGCACGGTCTGGTCCTCTGCGCTGAGGGGGGCGGCCAGGCGCTCGGTGGTGGCACGAACCACGTGGTACGCCGCAGCCTGATCAGATGGCGTGGCTGGACTGCTGTCCTCGGACATCAAATCCTTCCGTCAGGCCGCTCTGCTCTCCGCAGCCGGGGCGTCGTCCTGTCTTTCGCTGCGA
>Ga0302314_10017459_pt1 | contig 12035 bp, 11 predicted proteins | sample III_Palsa_N2_3_FD_200533 | JGI IMG/M metagenome (GOLD analysis project Ga0302314, IMG submission 200533) | Peat permafrost microbial communities from Stordalen Mire near Abisko, Sweden - III_Palsa_N2_3 | ecosystem: Environmental > Terrestrial > Soil > Palsa > Peat permafrost | place: Sweden...
CGCTGGAAGACGGCTCCGGCGAGATCGTCGTCGCCACCACCCGGCCCGAGACCATGTTCGGCGACACCGCCATCGCCGTGCATCCGGATGACGAGCGCTACAAGGCCCTGATCGGCCGCGCCGTGCGCCTGCCCCTGGTCGGCCGGCCGATCCCGATCATCGCCGACGATTATGCCGACCCGGAAAAAGGCTCCGGCGCGGTCAAGATTACCCCGGCGCACGATTTCAACGACTTCCAGGTCGGCAAGCGCCACCACCTGCCGATGATCACCATCCTCGATCCGCAAGGCCGCACCAACGAGAATGTGCCCGAAGCCTTCCAAGGGCTGGACCGCTTCGTCGCCCGCAAGAAGGTGGTCGAGGCGTTCGAGGAATTGGGGCTGCTGCGCGGGGTCGAACCCACCCGCCACGCGGTGCCGCACGGAGACCGCTCCGGCGTTGTGGTCGAGCCCTATCTGACCGACCAATGGTACGTCGACGCCAAGACCCTGGCGCAACCGGCGATCAAGGCGGTGGAGGACGGGCGGACGGTCTTCGAGCCGAAGAATTGGGAAAAGACCTATTTCGAATGGCTGCGCAACATCGAGCCCTGGTGCGTCTCGCGCCAGCTCTGGTGGGGCCATCGCATCCCCGCTTGGTACGGTCCTGACGGCAAGATTTTCGTCGAGGAGACGGAAGCCGAGGCCAAGGCCGCCGCCCGCGAGCACTACGGCCGCGACGAGCCCCTGCGCCAGGACGAGGATGTGCTCGACACCTGGTTCTCCTCAGCCCTGTGGCCCTTCTCGACCCTGGGCTGGCCGGACAAGACCGCGGACCTGGCGCGCTTCTACCCCACCAGCACCCTGGTGACCGGCTTCGACATCATCTTCTTCTGGGTCGCCCGGATGATGATGATGGGCATCCACTTCATGGGCGACGTCCCCTTCGACCGCGTCTTCATCAACGCCCTGATCCGCGACGAGAAGGGCGCCAAGATGTCCAAGTCCAAGGGCAATGTGATGGACCCCTTGGAGCTGATCGACGTCTACGGCTGCGACGCCCTGCGCTTTACCCTGACCGCCATGTCGGGCCAGGCGCGAGACATCAAGCTGTCGCGCCAGCGTATCGAGGGCTATCGCAATTTCGGCACCAAGCTGTGGAACGCCGCCCGCTTCTGCCAGATGAACGAATGTCGCCGCGTCGAGGGGTTCGACCCGGCGACGGTCACCCAAACGGTCAACCGCTGGATCCGCGGCGAGACGGTTAAGGCTGCCGCCGACCTCACCCAGGCGATCGAGACTTGCGCCTTCGACGACGCGGCCAACACCCTCTACCGCTTCATCTGGAACGTCTTCTGCGACTGGTATCTGGAGCTGGCCAAGCCAATCTTGAACGGGACCGACGAGACGGCCAAGGCGGAGACCCGCGCCACCGCCGCCTGGGTGCTGGAAACCTGCCTGAAGCTGCTGCACCCCGTCAGCCCCTTCATCACCGAAGCCCTCTGGGGCGAACTGTCCGACTACGGCGATCTCCGCGAAGGCCTGCTGATCACCACGCCCTGGCCGGACTTGCCAGCGGCGTGGATCGACGCCGTCGCGGAGGCGGAAATCGGCTGGCTGGTGGGACTGGTCACTGAAATCCGCTCCATCGGGGCGGAGATGAACGTGCCGCCGTCGGCGCGTCCGCATCTCAGCCTGATCGGCGCCGGCGCCGAGACCACCGAGCGTCTGGCGCGTCATCGCCCGCTGCTGCTGACTTTGGCCCGCCTTGGGGCTGCTGATCTGGCCGACGCGGCGCCCGCCGGTTCGGTCCCGTTCGTGATCGGGGAAGCGACCGCCGCCCTGGCCGTCGCCAGCGTTATCGACCTCGCCGCAGAACGCGCCCGCCTGACCAAGGAGATCGGCGTTCTGGCCCAGGACATCGACCGCACCGCGAAAAAACTAGCCAACGCCGACTTCGTCTCCCGCGCGCCGGAGGAGGTGGTCGAGGAAAACCGCGAACGCCTGACCGAGGCCGAGGCGGCCAAGGCCAAGCTGGAAGCGGCTTTGGCGCGGCTGGAGGCGGTGGGGTAGGGGCCAGCGCCGGCGGGACGGTTAGCTCAAACGCAGAAGCTCTTAAGCGACGGCCCGTTCGGTCTCTTCGCTCCCGTCATCCCCCAGTACCGCTTCCATCGCGCTGAACAGCTCCCCAACCTCGATCGGCTTGCCGACGAAGCGGTCCATGCCGGCGTCGACATAGGCGGCGATCTGGTGGGACATGACGTTGGCGGTCAGGGCGATGATCGGTGTGCGGCCGCGGCCGGTGGCCGCCTCGCGGGCGCGGATGGCCCGGGTGGCGTCCAGGCCGTCCATGATCGGCATCTGCATGTCCATCAGGATCAGGTCCCAGTCGCCGACCTCCCAGGCCGCCAGCGCCGCGGCGCCGTCGCCGACCAGCATGGGATGGACGCCGGCCTGATGCAGCAGGGTCTTCAGCACCAGCTGGTTGACAGGATTGTCCTCGGCGGCCAGCACCCTCAGTGTCCGCTCGCCTAGCGCCGCCTCGGCGTCGTCGCCGGACAGGGTGGGGGTAACGGGCGCGCAGCCATTGGCCGATCGCTCAAGCGGCAGGGTCACGCTGAAGACCGAGCCGTGGCCGACACGGCTCTGCACCGTAATGGCGCCGCCCATCAGGTGAGCCAGCTCACGGCAGATGGACAGTCCAAGCCCCGTGCCGCCGAATCGGCGGGTGGTGGTGGCGTCGGCCTGCTCGAACTTCTGGAACAGGTGGCTCACCCGATCGGCGTCGATGCCTATGCCGGTATCTTCCACCTTCACGCCGAAGCCGCGATCCAGGGCGAACAGACTGACCCGCACCTCGCCGCTCTCGGTGAACTTCAACGCATTGGAGACGAGATTGTAGAGAATCTGACGCACCCGCGTGGAGTCGCCCACATAGGTCCCGGCCGCCTCGGGCGAGACGGTCAGGTCGAAGGACAATCCCTTCTTGTTGGAGATGGCGGTGAAGGTGGCATGGGCGCCGCGCGCCAGCTCCTCCAGGTCGAAGGGCGCCGATTCCAGCTCCAGCTTACCGGCCTCGATCTTCGACAGGTCCAGGATGTCGTTCAGGATCGCCAGCAGCATGTCGCCGGACTTACGGATCACGTCCAGCCGGTCGCGTTGCATCGGCGTCAGGGCGTCGTGCTCCATCGCCTGAGCCATGCCGAGCACACCGTTCAGGGGCGTGCGAATTTCGTGGCTCATATTGGCCAAGAACTGGCTTTTCGCGTGGTTGGCGGCTTCGGCGTTGGCCTGGGCGGCGCGGGCCACCGCGTGAATCCGCTGGAGTCGCGCCGCGTCGCGGTTGCGTTCGCCCAAGGCGCTGGTGGCGGGTACGGCGCTGATGAAGATCGAGACCACGAACAGCTGGATCATGAACTGGGCGAGGTAGGGCTCCTTGCCGGCCAGGACGGCGATCGGTCCAAGGCCGTGGCTCGTGCAGGCGATAGCGATGAAGGCGGTAGTGAACACGGAGGCGAACACCCATTGCGGCCCGGCGCGGAACGCCGTGAGCATCAGCAGCGGGTAGAGCAGGACAAAGGCGAACGAATGCCCTTGCGAAAACGCCATCATGCTGAGAGCCCCGGTCAGGGCGAGCAGCAGCCATCGCTCGGGAATGTTGGCGTCGCTGGCATAGACGGCGCGGGCGCTCTTCAGCGGCAAAAGGATCGCCGGCGTGGCGATCAACAGGCCCAGCGAATCCTCGCCCGCCCACTGCGCGCAGGCGTGCAGGAAGAAGTTGTGATTGCCTTCGATAAACATGGTCGCCGTCTGGCCGACCACCGATTCCATGATGCCGGCGCCGATCACGATCGCCGCGAAGGTGACCAGCCGCCGCACCCGCGACAGGTCGACGGCCGCGCCGCAGAAGGTGCGGATCAGGCCGGCGACGGCGAAGCTCAGCCCCTGGTTCAAAATTGCGTACAGCACGTTGTGGCTGATATCGATCTGCCCCAAGGCGTTCTGGGCAAGGTTGAAGGCCAGACAGGCCACCGCGTACCAAACGCCGATCCGGCGCGGCAACACCAGCAAGCCGGCGACGATCACGCCGTTGGCGGGGTAGAAGGCCGCGGAGCCAGCCCCGTCCTTGCAGAACATCGAACAGGCCATTGCCGCGAAGGCATAGACCGACCACAGGGCCATGGCGGTTCCGACCCCGCGAGGGGGTTCCGCCGGGCGATAAAGGCGCAATCTGGAAGGCATGGAGCTCCGGCGGGCCGACGCGGACGATAACGCCGGTATTCCTACGGCGCCTTCGCCTGCGAAACCCTTAACCAGCTTGGCCTTTGGCGCGCTGCGCCTTGGCGGCGCTGCTTGCCTATTTCACGAAAACGACCTTGGGCATCATCACATGGACGCCCTTGTTTCGGTCCACCAGTTCGGTGATGTCCACGTCCGCCGCCGTGCTTATCAGCATATAGGCCTCGTCGCGGGTCATGTGTTTGTCCGCGACCAGGAAGTCGATCATCTGGTCGATCGCCCGGTGCGTCGCCACCGTCAGGTCGTCGTCGAAGCCCATGGCGATGTAGTGGGTCGCCGTCTCGGCGCGGGGATAGGTCTGGCCCGTGTGCTTGTGCAGGATGAACTGCAGGGTCCCGACCAGCGAGGTCTCGATAGCGGTGATGTCGCTCTCGCCATTGCCCTGGTTGGCGTGGCCGTCCCCGATCTCGAACAGGGCCCCGGGCACGAACACCGGCAGGTAGAGGGTCGAGCCGACCTGAAGTTCCTTGTTGTCCATATTGCCGCCGATGAAGGTGGGCGGCGCGGAGTCATAGCGCCCCACGGCCGGCGGCGGCGCCACACCCATGCTGCCGAAGAAGGGATGCAGCGGGATGTCGATGCCCGGGGCGAAGTGGCCGATCATCTTCTGCCGGTCCAGCGGGATGATCTTGATCTTGGAATAGGGGAATTCCTCGGTCTGGAACCCCGCGCCGTAGCGGAAGGCGTTGTAGCCGTAGGGAATGGCGATATCGATCTTCTGGATGCGAATTTCCAGGGTGTCGCCGGGTTCCGCGCCCTCGATATAGACTGGCCCGTTGAGGATATGGCCGCCGGGGCCGCGGTCGGTGACCTGGTTGAAGATGTCCTTAAGGCTTTGCTCGATCTGATCGTCCGGCACGCCGGCCTTGGCCAATCCGGACGGGCTGTTGGTGAGCAGGGTATGGAAGACCACCGTATCCCCGGACCTGATCTTCAGCACCGGGGGGGAGGCGGCGTTGTAGTTGCCCCAGACCACCGTCTTTGGCGTCGCCAGCAGGGTATAGGTCTGCGGCGCCGGGTCGGCGGCCAGCGCCGCGCCGGCGCATAGGATGCTGATGGCCAGCGCCGCAAAACCGGATTTCATCATCGCCTAAGCCCCTCAAACATCACTCGCCAGGAGCGATCCGCATTCGAGGCGAAAATGCAAGGGCGGTTGTAATGAACTGGGTGCGGTCCATCCCCCTAACGCCCTCATCCTTGGGGGGGTTGGTGTGGTTAGAGGCGCCTAAAAGTTCGGTTCGCCGCCGATGCGGATCTGGCAGGGGCGGCCGCCGTCCTGCATCTGGCGCGCGCGCTTGTGCGCCGCCGCCTTGGCGACCTCCTTGTCGATGGAATGTCCGAAGAGTTGGCCTTCGAACTCGACGGCCCAGGAGCCTTCTTGTTGGACGACGGTGAGAATGGCCCGATCGACTATGGTGCGCATCCGCTGATGTTAACACGTTCCATCAGCGGCCAGGAATTTTTCTCGGCTTTCTTGCCAATGCCGGCTTTTTGGCCCATATTTTCGAAATCAAATATCGTTTTGGCTCGAACGCCTTCCGTGCCGAAGTAAAGACTTAGCTTCGGATCGTCTAAAAGCCCTCCGCGAAAATTTGATCTCGACGCCGACAGTCGGCGCGAGAACTCATGTCCGGAAAGGGACAATACATGGCAACCGGAACTGTAAAATGGTTCAACGGCCAAAAAGGCTTCGGCTTCATTCAACCTGAAGACGGCGGCGCCGATGTGTTCGTGCACATCTCCGCGGTCGAGCGCGCCGGCCTGAACGGTCTGCACGAAGGCCAGAAGCTCAGCTTCGAACTGGAACGCGACAAGCGCAGCGGCAAGACCTCCGCTGGCCAGCTGCAAGCGCTCTAAGACTTGACCGGTTCGGACCGACGCCGTGATGGCGCCGGTCCGGCCGACGTGATCGATGGAAACGCCCGCCGAGATCAGGGAACGTTGGCGCTATCTGCGCGACCTTCTGATCGATCAGCTGGGCCGTTTCGAAACCGGCGTCTTCAAACTCCACGCCGGCGACCAGGACGTGAGCGCCAAGGCGATCACGACCCTCAAACAGCACATCCACGACTTCGACGTCATGATCACGCGCAGCGAAGCGCGCGATAGCTGACGCTCGTTTAGCCGAGCGGTCTATCGACCGCCACGGACACGGGCCGTGCCTCAACCCGGCTTCCTGAACCGCAGCAGGAACTGATCGGTCTTGCCGCGAATGGCCGGGTCGAACACCATCTTGCTGTGATCGTCCGCCGGGTTGGCGAGGATGTGACTCTCGCCGTCCAGCACGAATCCGGCGGCTTCGACTTCGCGCTTTACCGCCACCTCATCGATGCGGTGCAGGGTTTCGGTGGCCGCCAGGTCCGTGCCCGGCGCCGAATGATCCAGCACCACGAAGACGCCGCCAGGCTTCAGCGCCGCGAACACCTGGCGATTGAAACCGGGCACGTCGGCCGGGCCCATGAACTTGTCGTGCAGGTCGTGATAGTTCTGGCGGATGAAGACCTCGTCCAGGTGATGGGGCAGGCCCATGTCGTTCACCGGGGTGGCGCTGATCACCACATTGCCATAGCCGGGCGCCGCGGCGATCCCGTTCAATACGCCCATCACCTCCGGGTGCGCCTTGACCACCTCGGCGGTCTCCACCGCATAGACCTTGCCGGCCGGCCCAACCGCCTGGCTGAAGGCGCGGACAAAACGGCCAGCGACGATGTCGGCGATCCGGTCGCCCGGCTTGACCCCGATAAAGGCCAGCACCTCCGCCCGCTTCAGCGCCGGATCGGTCATGGCATCGGCCCGGTCCTGCGCCGGGCTCGGCGCCGCATAGGCAAGGGTCACCATCAAGGCCCCAGCCGCCGCCAATCCGCGCATCATGATCGCCTCCCTCGAGAATTGTTGCGGGGCACCTTAGCCCGGTCACCGCTTTTGACCAGTCGCGTGTTGGGCTGATTGACCAGAACGGGGTTACGCCATAGCGTCGAGCCCGGTCAGCCTTGGGGGGAACAGAGGTTGAAACTCGCAAACCTGTCCTGGATTTTCGTTGGCATCGGACTGTTCATGGCGCCTGCAAACCTTCACGCCGACCCGGTCGGCCACATCACCGGCCTGGGCGGGGTGTTCGTCCGGAGCAAGGACCCGAAGGCGCTCGCGGCCTGGTATCGGGATGTGCTGGGCATAAAGGTCGAGTCATGGGGTGGCGCGATGCTTCAGTATGATGCGCCCGGCCACCCGCATGTTCTCGTCTGGAACGCGTTTCCGGAAGCCAACGATTACATGGCCCCCTCGACGCGCGAGTTCATGCTCAATTTCGCCGTTGACGATATGAACGCCTTCCTCGCCAAGCTGAAGGCCAAGGGCGTCACCGTGCTCAAGCGCGACGACTCCGATCCGAGCGGCAGCTTTGCCTGGATCCTGGATCCCGACGGGACCAAGATCGAGCTGTGGCAGCCGAAGGCCAAGTAGACCGCGGCGGGACATTCGCGGATTTACGGGTACACTCCTTAGGTGATCCAATGCCGGGGCATTTGCGATGAACGCGCCGACCAAATCCCTCACCCCTGCCTTTGACCTCGCCCGCGAAAGCCCGGTCCGCATTCGTAACGAGAGCGCCGCCTATCGCGCCGCCCGCACGGCCCTGTTGGCCGAGGAGATCGAACTGCGCCGCCACATGGAGCGGGTCGCGCAAATGCGCCGCGCCCTGCCGCCCGGTGGGGTTGTGGAGGGCGACTACCGCTTTGAGGGCGAGGAGGGGCCGGTCGACTTCGCCGGCCTGTTCGCCGGCAAGCCCACCCTGATCGCCTACAGCTATATGTTCGGCCCCGAGCGCGAGCGGCCCTGTCCCATGTGCACCAATCTGCTGGGCGCCTGGGAGAACAATGCCGCCGATATCGGCCAGAAGGCGTCGCTGGTCGTGATCGCCCGCTCGCCCATCGGAAAGCTGTTGGCCTGGAAACGGGAACGGGGTTGGAGCGACCTGCGTCTCTACAGCGACCTGACCGGCGGCTATACTCGCGACTATTTCGGCATCCTGCCGGACGGGTCGGAGATTCCGTCGCTCAACGTCTTCACCCGCCGCGACAGCGCCATCCGCCACTTCTGGACCGCCGAGATGACCGACCAGACCGCCGACCCCGGCCAGGACCCCCGCGGCGTCCCCGCCTCGTCGGCTCCGCTCTGGGACATCCTCGACCTGACCCCCGAAGGTCGCGACCCGGACTGGTATCCCAAGCTGGATTACCGGTCCTGACCTGAGCCTCCGGGGGAGGTGTTCAGCGATTAATCCCGTTTGACGGACTCACCGACCCGGCACAGCCTTGGCCGGGGGAAAAGACATGAATCCAGCGGACCAAATCATCAGGATCGTCGCCGCTGTCGTTTGCGACGATCACGGCCAGACCCTGCTTGTCCGTAAGCGTGGAACCCTGACCTTCATGCAGCCCGGTGGAAAGCGCGATCCCGGCGAGAGCGACCTGGACGCTCTCGCCCGAGAAATAGCAGAGGAACTGGGCTGCGAAATCATCCCGTCCGAAGCGCGCCACCTTGGCGATTTCAGCGCGCCGGCGGCGAACGAGGCCGGCGCCATTGTCGAGGCCAGCCTCTACGCCGTGTCGCTTCGCGGCGATCCCGTAGCCCAGGCGGAAATCGCCGAGCTGCGATGGCTGGATCCGAGCGATCCAAACCCGCCGCTGCTTGCAGCGTTGACCGAGCTGCACGTGCTGCCACGCCTGCGCCAGCCGCGTTAGCGTCCTTCGCGCCTTGGCGGCAAACGCCTGCCTTCATCACGCCACCCCTGGCGAGGCTTTGGTTTCCCCCGTTTGCATCGCCCCTCAGGTTATGCTTGTTCACCTGATGCAACGAGGCGCCCGCGCATGACGCCTCGAGTAGGGAGTTTGCCTCGTGACCGACACCACCACAGCCGCTTCAGCCCCCACCGCCAAGCCCACATGGCCGGCCATGTCGATCGCCCAGGCGCACGCCATGCTGACCGCGCCGGGCATGCCGTTCGAGATGGAGGAACTGGACATTCGCGGCGTGAAGACGCGGACTTGGAAGAACGCCCCGCCGTCCCTGCGCGATGTCCTGCTGCTGGCCAAGACCCACGGCGAGAAGGTCTTCCTGGTCTATGAGGACGAGCGGGTCACCTACGACGCCTTCTACCGCGCCGCCGCCGTCTTCGCGCACGAGCTGCAGGCGCAGGGAATCAAGAAGGGCGACCGGGTCGCCGTCATCATGCGTAACCTGCCGGAATGGCCGGTTGTGTTCCATGCCATCGAAGCTCTCGGTGGCATCGCCACCCCGCTGAACGCGTGGTGGACCGGGCCGGAGCTGGAGTACGGCCTGATCGATTCCGGCTCGAAGATGGCGATCATGGACGCCGGCAGCTTCAAGCGGATCACCGAGCATCTGCCCAACTGCCCCGAGCTGAAGCGAGTCTACGTCAGCCGCGAAGCCGACGAGGTCAGCCATCCCAATGTGATCAAGCTGGAGAGCGTGCTCGGCGCGCCGCCGGCCTATGCCGACCTGCCAGACCGGGAACTGCCCGCCGTCGCGGTGACGCCGGAAGACGACGCCACCATCTTCTACACCTCGGGCACCACGGGTAAGCCCAAGGGCGCCTTGGGCACCAATCGCAACATCGTCTCCAACATCATGGCCGCCGGCTGCGTCGGCGCCCGGGCCTTCCTGCGTCGCGGCGAGATGCCGCCGGCGCCGGACCCCACGGCGGCCCAGCGGGCGACCCTGCTGTCGGTGCCCTTCTTCCACGCCACCGGCTGTTTCGCGATCCTCAACCCCACCATCTATAGTGGGGCCAAGATCGTGATGATGTACAAGTGGGATCCGGTGCGCGCGTTCGAGTTGATCGAGCGCGAGCGGGTGACCATGGCCGGCGGCGTGCCCACCATTGCCTGGCAGCTGATCGAGCACCCCCTGCGCCAGAACTACGACCTGTCATCACTGGAGAGCGTCTCCTATGGCGGCGCCCCGTCAGCGCCCGAACTGGTGCGCAAGATCGTGGAGACCTTCCCCAAGTCTGCGCCCGGCAATGGCTGGGGCATGACCGAGACCTCGGCCACCGCCACCACCCACGGCGGCGAGGACTATCAGAACCGTCCCGATTCCTGCGGCCCCGCCGTGCCGGTCACGGACCTGAAGGTGATGACCGTCGAGGGCGACCGCGAACTGCCGATCGGCGAAGTGGGCGAACTGTGGTGCAAGGGCCCGCAGGTGGTGAAGGGCTATTGGAACAAGCCGGAGGCCACCGCCCAGACCTTCGTCGACGGCTGGGTCAAGACCGGCGACCTGGCGCGGCTGGACGCCGAGGGCTTCTGCTACATGATCGACCGGGCCAAGGACATGCTGATCCGGGGCGGGGAGAACATCTACTGCATCGAGGTCGAGAACGTCCTCTATGACCACCCGGCGGTGATGGACGCGGCCCTGGTGGGCATCCCGCACAAGACCCTGGGTGAGGAGCCGGGCGCCGTCGTGACGCTGAAGCCTGGCGCCGAGGCCACGGAAGCCGAACTGCGCGCCTTCGTCGCCGAACGGCTCGCGGCCTTCAAGGTCCCGGTCAAGGTGGTGTTCTGGCACGAGACCCTGCCGCGCAACGCCAACGGCAAGATCATGAAGAACGAGCTGAAGAAGGTGTTCGTGGAGGGGTAGGTGCGTCCTTCGACGCGCGCCCTGCGGTCGCGGCTCAGGATGACATAGGTCTGTGATTTCTCGTGACCCGCCAACCCCTCTACGTCATGCTGAGCCGACGCGAAGCGGCGCGTCGAAGCACGCACGACGCGCCGACCTGCTTCTCGTCGAACGCGGCCTGTTCGAAAGCCGGGCCAAGGCCAGGGCGGCGATCGACGCCGGCGGCGTGCGAATTGACGGCCAGACGGTTGTGCGAGCCTCCCAGACCTTCGACGCCGATGCCGCCATCGAGGCCGAGCCCGCCCACCGTTTCGTCGGCCGCGGGGGCCTGAAACTGGATCACGCCCTCAGCCTGTGGCCCGTGGCCGTCGAGGGTCGCGTGGTGCTGGATGTCGGCGCCTCCACCGGCGGCTTTACCCAGGTCTGCCTGGAGCGGGGGGCGGCCAAGGTCTATGCGGTGGATGTCGGCCGCGACCAGCTTCATGCCAGCCTGGCGGCCGACCCGAGCGTGATCGACCTGTCTGGTCAGGATGCCCGGACGCTGACCGCCGATCAGCTTGACCCACTGCCGTCATTGATCGTCTGCGACGCCAGCTTCATCGGCCTGATGAAGGTGCTGGCGCGTCCCCTGAGCCTGGCCACGCCAACCGCCGATCTGGTGGCCCTGGTGAAACCCCAGTTCGAGGTCGGTCCAGATCGAGTCGGCAAGGGCGGCCGGGTGCGGGATGAGGCCACCCGGCAGGCTGCGCTGGCGGCGGTGGTCCAGGCCCTTGAGGCCTTGGGCTGGTCCGTCCAGGCCACAAACGAAAGCCCCGTGCGCGGTGGCGACGGGGCTGTTGAATATCTGCTCTGGGCGCGGACGCCGTAAGCGGCGCTCGCCGACCCCGAAGGGCCGGCAAGCCTTGTCCTCGTGCTACTGCACGATGTTCCACTGGCCGCTGTACGGATCGCGGCAAGCACGTTGGCGGAAGTTCTGACGGGTGCCGTCCGGATAGATGATGCGGGTCTCGGCCGGGCCGCATTGCGGCGGCGGGGGAGGCGGCGGCGGGCCGCCGTTGTCATAATAGGCCGGACCCGAGCCGGGGGGCGGAGGCGGCGGGCCGCAGTTGTTCGCGGCCG
>Ga0302314_10017461_pt1 | contig 12035 bp, 6 predicted proteins | sample III_Palsa_N2_3_FD_200533 | JGI IMG/M metagenome (GOLD analysis project Ga0302314, IMG submission 200533) | Peat permafrost microbial communities from Stordalen Mire near Abisko, Sweden - III_Palsa_N2_3 | ecosystem: Environmental > Terrestrial > Soil > Palsa > Peat permafrost | place: Sweden...
TGAACGGCAGCATGCCTGGTCCGGGTAAGCCCCGGGCGACACCGAAGTGAACGCCAGATCACGTGTCCGTGGCACCGAAAAAAAATATCAGTCGAAACGAGTGCCTGTGTCACGTTCTGGTGTCATCTGCCGTTCCTGGGCCGCGAGGACGGCAGGGGGCGGTTGACGGGTCGAAAGGGCCCGCTCACCATGAATGATCATGGAAGCCCCGGCCGGGCGCGCGAGTTCTTCGAGGACTCGGCGGCCGAGCTGACCGCCCCGCCCGACATGACGGCCGCCCTCGCCCTGGCCGCCCGCCACGACGTCGAGGCCAGGGCGGGCGGCTGAGCGGGGCACCAGGCGCCGCTGGCGGTTCATCACTGTTTTATTCATCCCGCACGGACGCGGGCCGCCTCTCCCGCCCGCCGGGGCGCGGCGAGCGGGCCTGGCGTTGCCCGGCGCTACGTGTCGCCGCTGGTCACGACGGGTGCGGGGCGCGCCGCGGCGACGGTCCGGGTACGGCGGCCGGGCGCGGCCGGGCGAGCTTTTTGTCGGGTTCCCACAACGGGGTGGCGCATGTCTGAGTCATGCCCGGCATTGGTAGGGTCGCTCGCGATCAAGCAGGATAGAGGCCGGTCACGGCGGCGCCCGGTTTTCCCGGCCCCGCCCGCGCGTGTCGGTAATCGGGAGGTCGCAGCCGGTGTTCAGTCGAGTCGCCATCGTCAACCGCGGGGAGGCCGCGATGCGGCTGATCCACGCCGTCCGGGATCTGTCCGCGGAGACAGGCACGCCGGTCGAGACGGTCGCCCTCTACACCGACGCCGACCGCACCGCCACGTTCGTCCGGGAGGCCGACCTGGCCTACCCCCTCGGACCCGCCTCGGCCCGCCCTTACCTGAACTACGCGCTGCTCGAACGGGCCCTGGTGGAGACCGGGGCCGACGCCGCCTGGGTCGGCTGGGGCTTCGTCGCCGAGGACCCGGCCTTCGCCGAGCTGTGCGAGAAGATCGGCGTCACCTTCATCGGGCCGAGCGCCGACGCGATGCGCAAACTGGGCGACAAGATCGGCGCCAAGCTGATCGCCGAGGAGGTCGGCGTCCCGGTCGCGCCGTGGAGCCGCGGCGCCGTCGCCACCCTGGACGACGCGCTCGCCGCGGCCGAGCAGATCGGCTACCCGCTGATGCTCAAGGCCACCGCGGGCGGCGGCGGGCGGGGCATCCGCGTCATCACCGCGCCCGCGGACCTCGCCGAGGCGTTCGAGCGCACCCGGGCGGAGGCACTGCGCGCATTCGGCAGCGGCACCGTGTTCCTCGAGCGCCTCGTCACCGGCGCCCGGCACGTCGAGGTCCAGGTGATCGCCGACGGGCAGGGCACCGCCTGGGCCCTCGGCGTCCGCGACTGCTCGGTGCAGCGGCGCAACCAGAAGATCATCGAGGAGTCCGCCTCCCCGGTGCTGGCACCGGAGCAGGTCGCGGAGCTGAAGGCGTCGGCCGAGCGGCTGGCCCTGGCCGTCGGCTACCGGGGGGCCGCGACCGTCGAGTTCCTCTACCACCCGGGGGAGAAGCGGTTCGCCTTCCTCGAGGTCAACACCAGACTCCAGGTCGAGCACCCGATCACGGAGCTGACGACCGGCACCGACCTGGTCCGGCTCCAGCTGCACGTGGCGGACGGCGGGAAACTTGACGGGGACAAGCCGGGCGAGTCCGGGCACGCCATCGAGGCGCGGCTGAACGCCGAGGACCCCGACCGCGACTTCGCGCCCGCTCCCGGCCGCATCGCCCGGCTGGCGCTGCCCGCCGGCCCCGGCATCCGGGTCGACACCGGCGTCAGCGAGGGCGACACCATCCCGGCCGACTTCGACTCGATGATCGCGAAGATCATTGCCTACGGCCGCGACCGCGACCAGGCGCTCGGCCGGCTGCGCCGGGCGATGGCCGAGACCACCGTCATCATCGAGGGCGGCGCGACCAACAAGAGCTTCGTGCTCGACCTGCTGGACCAGCCGGAAGTCATCGACGCCAGCGCCGACACCGGCTGGATCGACCGGGTGCGCGGCGAGGGCGGCCTGAGCGAGCACCGGCACTCCGCCGTAGCCCTGACCGCCGCGGCGATCGAGGCGTACCAGGACGAGGAGGAGCTCGCCGTCGCCCGGCTGCTCGCCGCCGCGTACGGCGGGCGGCCCCAGGTGCAGCACGACCCGGGCCGCCCGCTCGACCTCAAGCTCCGCGGGGTCGGCTACCGGGTGCACGTGGCGCGGCTGGGGGAGCGGCGTTTCCGGGTGCAGATCGCCGCCGGCGGCGACGCGGCGACGGCCGACGCCGAGGTCGAGCGGTACGACGCGCACAGCGGCCGGATCACGGTCAACGGCACCCGGTTCCGGCTGACCACGGCCACGCACGGACCCGTCCACCTGGTCGAGGTGGACGGCGTCGCGCACCGGGTCAGCCTCGACGAGGGCGGCGTGGTGCGCTCGCCCGCGCCCGCGCTCGTGGTCGCCACGCCGCTGGCCGTCGGGGACGAGGCCGAGGCGGGCGCCCCCGTCCTGGTGCTCGAGAGCATGAAGATGGAGACGGTGCTGCGGGCGCCGTTCCGCGCCCGCATCCGGGAGTGCCTGGTCTCCGTGGGCAGCCAGGTCGAGGCGGGCGCGCCGCTGCTGCGCCTGGAGCCGGTCGGCGAGGAGGGCGCCGCCGGGGACGCGGCCGCGGCCGGGCCGGCCGCCGGTCTCGGAGCCGACATCGACCTGCCCGCCGAGCCCGCCGACGTGCCCGCGGCGCAGCGGGCCGAGCGGTGCCTGGAGGACCTGCGCGGTCTGCTGCTCGGATTCGACGGCGACGCGGCCGACCGCGAGCGTCTGCTGGCCGGCTACCTCGCCGCCCGCGCGGAGCTCGGCGGGCAGCTCCTGCCGGGCGAGGCGGAACTGCTCACCGTCTTCGCCGACCTGTCCGAGCTCGGCCGCAACAAGCCGGGAAGCGACCTGGAGACCGAGCCCGGCAGCGCGGTGCACAGCCCGCGCGAGTACTTCTACAGCTACCTGCAGAGCCTGGACGCGGACCGCGCCGGCGTCCCCGACGACTTCCGGGCCCGGCTGGAGCGGGTGTTCCTGCGCTACGGCCTGACCAGCCTCGACCGTACCCCGGCGCTGGAGGCCGCGGTGTTCCGCGTCTTCCTCGCCCAGCAGCAGCTGACGGCCGACGCCGGCGTGGTCTCCGGGCTGCTGCGGCAGTGGCTGGCCGGCGGGCCGCCGGCCGAGCCGCTGCGCGAGCAGGCCGGGCTGGCGCTGGAGCAGATCATCGGGGCGACGCAGGTGCGCTTCCCGGCCGCGAGCGACCTCGCCCGCGGCGTGGTGTTCCGCTGGTTCGCCCAGCCGCTGCTGCGCCGCAACCGGGCCCGGGTCTACGCCGCGGTCCGCGCCGACCTGCGCTACCTGGACCTGCACCCGGACGCGGCGGACCGCGCGCAGCGGATCCAGGCCATGGTCGCCACCGCCGAGCCGCTGGTCCGGTTGCTCGGGCAGCGGATCGACCGCAGCGGCCCGCACAGGGCCACCGACCACGCGCCGCTGCTCGAGGTGGTGACCCGCCGCTACTACGGCAACCACAAGCTGGCCGACGTTACCGCGCGCGACATCGCCGGCATCCGGCTCGTCACCGCCGAAGACGCCGGCCCCGACGGCGTGACCGGGCTGGCCGCCGCCGCCGTCGGCGTCGACGACCTGCCGGCCGCGGTGGCCGCCGTCGCCGAGCTGGCCGAACGGACGCCGGACAACCCGCTGATCGCCGACCTGTACGTCGCCTGGGAGGACCAGCCGGACGCGGACGCGATCGCGGTGCGGCTCGGCGAGCTGCTGGCCGCCTTCCCGCTGCCCCCGGGGATCGCGCGGATCACCGTCACGGTCGCCGGGCCGCGGGGCGCGGCGATGCACAACCACTTCACGTTCCGCCCGCAGCCCGCGGGTGACGCGGGCGGGTCCGGCACCGGCGGCTCGGGCACGGGCGGCGGCGCGCGGTTCGCCGAGGACCGGCTCATCCGCGGGCTGCACCCGCAGGTGGCCGAGCGGCTGCAGCTCGACCGGCTGCGCGAGTTCGACCTCACCCGGCTGCCGTCCGTGGACGAGGAAATCTACCTGTTCAAGGCCGTGGCCAAGAGCAACCAGGCCGACGAGCGCCTGGTGGCGATGGGCCAGGTCCGCGACCTGACGCCGCTGCGCGAGGCGGACGGCCGCCTGGTGGCGCTGCCCGAGCTGGAGAACGTCCTGGCGGCCTGCCTCGACGCCATCCGTGCGGTCCAGGCGCAGCGGCCGCAGCACAAGCGGTTCGGCGCCTGCCGGATCATGATGTACGTCTGGCCGGCCACCGACTTCACCGTCGAGGAACTGACCCCTCTCATCTACCGGATCAGGCCCACCGTGTCGGGCTCGGGAGTCGAGGAGGTCCAGTTCGTCGCCCGCCGGCGCCGCGACGGCGGGGCGGCCGGAACAGAGGCCGGGGAGACCGCGGGGACGCCGGCCGGAGAGCTCGCCGAGTTCGCCGTGCGGGTCAGCCTGGACGCCGGGCGGGCCGTCCGGCTCAAGGTGGGCCCGCCGCCGACCGACCCGATCCCGCCGCTCGACGACTACCGGCAGAAGGTGCTGCGCGCCGCCCGGCGCGGCACCGTCTACCCCTACGAGCTGACCGGCCTGCTGGCCGGGCCGGACGGCACCTTCACCGAGCACGACCTCGACGCCAGCGGGACGCTGGTCCCCGTCAGCCGGCCGCGGGGCGGGAACAGTGCGGCCATCGTCGCGGGCGTGGTCTCCACGCCGACCGCGCGGCACCCGGAAGGCGTCACCCGGGTGGTGCTGCTGGGCGACCCGACCAAGTCGCTGGGGGCGCTGTCCGAGCCGGAGTGCGTGCGGGTGATCGCCGCGCTCGACCTGGCCGACCGGCTGGGCGTGCCCGTGGAGTGGCTCGCCCTGTCGTCGGGCGCGCGGATCTCCATGACCTCCGGCACGGAGAACATGGACTGGGTCGCCGCCGCACTCAAGCGGATCGTCGAGTTCACCCAGGCCGGCGGCGAGATCAACATCGTCGTGGCCGGGATCAACGTGGGCGCCCAGCCGTACTGGAACGCCGAGGCCACCATGCTCATGCACACCAAGGGCATCCTGGTCATGACGCCCGACTCGGCCATGGTGCTCACCGGCAAGCAGTCGCTCGACTTCTCCGGCGGTGTCTCGGCCGAGGACAACTTCGGCATCGGCGGCTACGACCGGGTGATGGGCCCCAACGGCCAGGCCCAGTACTGGGCGCCCAGCCTGGCCGCCGCGTGCGACGTGCTGATGGCGCACTACGACCACACCTACCGCGCGCCGGGTGAGACCGCGCCGCGGCGGGCGCTCACCAGCGACCCGGCGGACCGGGACGTGTCCGGTTACCCGCATGCGCTGGCCGGCAGCGACTTCAGCAGCGTCGGCGAGATCTTCTCCGCCGAGCACAACCCGGACCGCAAGAAGGCGTTCGACATCCGCACCGTGATGCGAGCGCTGTCCGACGCCGATCACCCGGTCCTCGAGCGCTGGGCCGGGATGGCCGACGCGGATACCGCGGTGGTGCAGGACGTGCACCTCGGCGGCTGGCCGGTCTGCCTGATCGGCATCGAGTCGCGCTCGGTGCCCAGGCGCGGCTTCCCGCCCACCGACGGCCCCGACACCTACACGGCGGGCACGCTGTTCCCCCGGTCGTCGAAGAAGACCGCGCGGGCGATCAACGCCGCGTCGGGCAACCGGCCCGTCGTCGTGCTGGCCAACCTGTCCGGTTTCGACGGCTCGCCCGAGTCGATGCGCAAGCTGCAGCTCGAGTACGGCGCGGAGATCGGCCGGGCCATCGTCAACTTCGACGGCCCGATCGTGTTCTGCGTGATCTCCCGGTACCACGGCGGCGCCTTCGTCGTGTTCTCCAAGGCGCTCAACCCGAACCTGACCGTGCTGGCCCTTGAGGGCTCCTTCGCGTCCGTGCTCGGCGGTGCACCCGCGGCCGCGGTGGTGTTCGCCGGCGAGGTCAACAACCGGACGGCGACCGACCCGCGGGTGACCGGCCTGCAGGCCCAGCTGGCCGAGACCAGCGGCCCTGGGACGGACGGCACTGGGCGGGCCGCGCTCAACGTCCGGCTGGCCGAGGTCCAGTCCGCGGTGCGGGCGGAGAAGCTGGGCCAGGTCGCCGCGGAGTTCGACCGGATCCACTCCGTCCAGCGCGCGGTCGAGGTCGGCTCGGTCGACGCCATCGTCAGCGTGGCCCGGCTGCGGCCCGCGCTCATCGAAGCCATCGAGCGCGGCCTCGGGCGCTGACCGGAAGTCACGGCCACCTCCCGTCAGTTTTCGGCAAACGGATTCTCTATCGTGAGTGCTCCGAAGCGGCGGCCATTCTGCATGTCTTCGGAGACGAGCAGTTCAGCGCCCACCTGGATGGCCGCCTGGACGATCAGCGAGTCCCAGAATGAGAGTCTGTGCTCCTCCTCCAGTCGGCTCGCGGCGACGATGAGCTGCGGTTCCGTGGCGACGTCGCACCACTCCCCGTATGCGGCAACGATGGCTCGTGCCTTCGCGCGCGGCATGGGGGGCTTGAACTTCCTGGTGACGACGGCGTAGAACTCCTGCAGCACCTGAGTGCTCAGCGAGCCGTTCCGGTTGTCCCAGAGCTCGGCCAGCAGTGTCTTCGCTGCGGCGTGCCGGGCGCCGGCGTCCGTGTCGTGCGCGTAGACGAGCACGTTGGTGTCTATGAAGGTCTTCACTGGTCGTACAGCTCTTCCCGGTGCCAGGTGGGCGCACCTCCGCCTGTGGCGCCCGCGAGCGCGTCGAGGGCGACGGCGCGGGCTTGCTCGTAGCGCTGGTCGGCCTCGGCTAGCTGGGTGAGCTGCTGCGCGACAAGGCTGCTGAGCGACAGGCCCCGGCGGGCGGCGGCGATCCGCGCATGCCTGATCACCGCATCGTCCAGCTGGATGGTCAGGTTTCTCTTAGCCACGACCACAGGATACTGCGTGGAGCACGTGAGGTCCACGTGAGATTCTCGCTGACTGTCAGCAGAGTAGGGCATGGTCGAACGCTAGGCAGGCGGCCGCCCTGTCGAAGGACGAAACACGCCACAGGGGGCAATCGAAATAAAGTTGCAATCTGTCAACCAGTTGCCACTGTCCGCCAATAAAAGTCGTAGATCCTGCTAGGAGCGCTGCGGTTGTAGTGGCGGCTGACTAGCGCTAATCGGCGGCTGTGCGCAGGTCTTCGGGGACGAGCCGGTCAAGCCCTCGCATGGGTAGAGCGCCGTGTCAGTGGTCGTGTCAGGGGCATGGCGGAGGCGTGTCAGGGGTGGTGCCGACAGTGGGCGCATGAGAACTTCAGCGATCGCAGTCTCAGGGCTGCGGAAGGCTTACGGAAACAAGGCCGTGCTCGACGGCATCGATCTAGACGTTCCTGCGGGCACGGTTTTTTCCCTGCTCGGCCCGAATGGGGCGGGTAAGACGACGACGGTGAACGTGCTGACCACGTTGATCAAGGCCGACGGCGGGACGGCACGGGTGGCCGGACATGACGTCGCCACCGAGCCCCGGGCGGTGCGCGCGGTCATCGGGGTCACCGGTCAGTTCGCGGCGGTGGACGATCTGCTGACCGGGGAAGAGAACCTGCAGCTGATGGCGGATCTGCACCATCTGCGGGCCGGCGAGGGCAAGCGGGTGGTCAGCTCGCTGCTGGAACGGTTCGACCTGGCGGAATCGGCGCGGAAGCCGGCGTCGACCTACTCCGGCGGCATGCAGCGAAAGCTGGACCTGGCGATGACACTGGTCACCAGGCCGCAGATCATCTTCCTGGACGAGCCGACGACGGGACTGGATCCGCGCAGCCGCCGCATGATGTGGGACATCGTCCGCGGACTGGTGGCCGACGGCGTGACCGTCTTCCTCACTACTCAGTACCTCGAAGAGGCCGATCAGCTGGCCGACCGGATCGCGGTGCTCGACCAGGGCCACCTGGTGGCCGAGGGCACTCCCGACGAACTCAAGCGCCAGGTTCCCGGCCGCCACGTCCGGCTCCGGTTTTCCGGCGTCGCGGCGCTGCACGCGGCCGCGCGAGTCCTGAACGGCGGCACCGCGGATGACGCGGCCCTGACCCTGCGGGTTCCCAGCGACGGGGGAGTGCGATCGCTCCGGGGCCTGCTGGACCGACTCGATGAACATTCGATCGACGTCGAGGAGTTTTCCGTGCACACGCCGGACCTCGATGACGTTTTCCTAGCCCTGACCGGTCGCGCGAGCACGGAGGCCACCGCAAAATGAACACCATTTCAGCACCGCTGACCGATGCGCGGGTCATGCTGCGGCGCAACCTCAAGCACATCCTCCGTAATCCGGTCACGATATTCAACGCGGCTCTGATGCCGGTCGTGCTCATGCTGCTGCTCGTGTACGTGTTCGGCAACGCTTTCAATGTCGGCGAACACTACGTCGAATACGCGACACCAGGTCTGATCGTGCTGGCCATCTGCTATGGGCTGTCCGGCACCGCGGTGTCAGTGAGCTCCGACATGACGAAGGGCATCATCAACCGGTTCAAGGTTATGAATGTCTCTCGCGGTGCCGTCCTGACTGGTCACGTGGTGGCCACGATGCTGATCAGTTCGATCGCCATTGCGGTGATCATCGGAATGGCCTTCGCGCTGGGGTTCCGGTCGCCTGCGTCCCCCTTCGACTGGCTCGGCGCGGTCGGTATCGCCGCGGCGGCCGCCTTCGCGGCCGCCTGGCTTACGGTCGCGCTGGGAATGGCGGCGAAAACTCCGGAATCCGCCGGCCTCACCGTCGTGCCGCTGATCCTGCTGCCCTTCGTGAGCAGCGCGGTCGTACCGGCCGCGAGGATGGGACAGGGAGTCAGGCAGTTCGCGCAGTATCAGCCCTTCACGCCGATTATCGAATCGCTGCGCGGACTGCTGGCCGGCACTCCGTCGGGCGGCTACGCGGCCGCCGCGCTCGCCTGGTGCGCCGGGATCGCCCTCGTCGGGTACCTGTGGTCGCGGGCCACGTTCAGCCAGCGAGCGTAGCGTCGACCAGCTCACGCCAGCTTGCCTGCGCCCCCTCCCGCATCGCCTCGGCGAACTTCGCGTCGCCGAGGCGATGCCGCGCGGCCTGCTCGATCCGGGCTGCATCCGGGTGGGAACGATCCGGCAGTCCGCGCACGCCGGCGCTCGCCGCGAGCAGCCGCGCCGCCTGCTCGTACTGGTCGCGGCGCAGGGCCAGGTCCGCGACCCCGACGAGCGCCTGCGCGATCTGGGGCGCGTGCCCCGCCTCGGCCGCCGCCGCGCAGGCCGCCGCCCGGTGCGCCCGCGCTTCGCCGAGGTCGCCGGCCAGGTAGCCGAGCAGGTCGTGGGCCGCCGTGCGGATGCCCGCCTGCTCCGCTTCATCGCCCAGCAGGGTGGTCGCGATACCGAGTTGCCGGCTGGCCTCCTCGGCGTCGCCGCCCCACCGGGCGAGCTTCGCCTTCGAGAGGGCCAGCTCAGCCAGCGCATCCGGCCAGGTGACCCGTTCCGCGCAGCGTTGCGCCTCGGCGATGGCGGCCGCGCTGGCGTCCTCGTCGCCCAGCAGCCAGTACAGCTGCGCCTGGAGCGACCGCATCCGGATGACATCCTCGACGGCACCGACTTCGGTGACGACCGCGATCGCCTGTTCGTAGTACTCGCACGCGCCGGCGAACTCACCGCGTACCGCGATCCGGTCCGCCAGCTCGGTCAGGGCGAACGAAATCCCCCACCGTTCGCCGATCGCGCGGAACTCCGCCAGCGCCTGCTCGAGATAGGCGTCCGCGTCCCGCCCGCCCTGGCCGAGCATGATCCGCATCTTGCCCAGCTGCAGCCGGGTCAGTGCGCGGACCCAGGGGTCCTCGTTGTCCAGCAGTGATTCCCACGCGGGCAGGAACGCGTCCGGTGCCTGCAGCATGCGTTCCAGCGGAGCTACCAGCCCCAGCAGCGGGTTGCCGTGCTGAATGCGCTGGCTGAGCCGGTGGGCCTCGTGGATCCACTCCGCCGCCTGGTGTTCGTCGCCCCGCCCGGAGCTCAGGAACAGCACGACAAAGGCGTACACCATGGCCCGGCTCTCGTCGGCCACCTCGCCGGGAATGGCGGCGGCGGCGGTGATCAGGTCGTTGCCCTCGGCCTTGTGCCCGCCGAGCCACCAGTACCAGCCGGCGCTCGCCGCCAGCCGCATCGCCCCCTGCGCTTCGCCGGCCGCCAGCGCACCGCGCATCGCGGAACCGATGTTGTCGTACTCGGCCTCGAGCGCCGCGAGCCATTCCAGTTGCTCGCGGCGGAAAAGATGCGGCTCCGCGGTCTCGATGAGCTCGGTGAAGCAGGCGAGATGCGCCTGGCGCGCCAGGTCCGATTCCCCCGCCTCCGCGAGCCGGTGCCCGGCGTACTCCTTGATCGTGCCGATCATCCGGTAGCGCGGTGCGCTGTCGCCCTCGGCGAGCAGCAGCGACTTCTCGGCCAGTGCGGTGAGCAGCTCCAGCACCTGCTCCCGCTCGACCCCGTCGCCGGCGCAGACCCGCTCGGCCGCCTCCAGGCTCGCCCCGCCGGAGAACACCGAGAGCCTGCGCAGCACCATCCGTTCGGCGCCGGTGAGCAGCTCCCAGCTCCAGTCGACCACCGCGCGCAGCGTCTTGTGCCGCGGCAGCGCGGTACGGCTGCCGCTGGTCAGCAGGCGGAACCGGTCGTCGAGCCGCTGGGCGAGCTGATCGACGGACATCGTGCGCAACCTGGCCGCGGCCAGCTCGATCGCCAGCGGCATCCCGTCCAGCGCCCGGCAGACGCGCACCATCGCCGGCAACGTGCGGGCGTCGGCCGCGAAGTCCCGGCGCACCGCCCCGGCCCGGTCCAGCAGCAACTGGACGGCCGGGGATGACTCCATCTCGGCCCGGCTGGGATACGCATCCGGCAGGGCCAGCGGCTCGACCAGCCACAGCGCCTCACCCGTGATGCCGAGCGGTTCCCTGCTCGTGGCCAGGATCCGCAGCCGCCGGCATTCCCCGAGCACCCGGTAGGCGAACGCCGCGGCCGACTCGATCACGTGCTCGCAGTTGTCCAGGATCAGCAGCGCCTCCCGCTCGCGGATCGCGGCGATGAGCCGGTCGGTCAGCTCGGCGTTGGGCGGCCCGCCGAGCAGGGCGTCCCGCAGGCCCAGCCCGGCGAGCGCCGGCTGCGCCACGTCACCGTCCGCGCCGATGGCGGCGAGCTCCACCAGCCAGGCCCCGTCCGGCAGGTCGCCTAGCAGCGTGCGCGCGGTCTCCGTGGCCAGCCTGGTCTTCCCCGAGCCGCCGGGCCCGATCAGGGTGGTGAGCCGGTGTCCGGCGATGAGTTCGCGGACGGCGGCGACATCGGCGTGCCTGCCGACGAAGCTGGTCAGCTCGGCCCGCAAGTTGGTCTTCCGGCCCTCCTCGCGCCGTCCCAGCTCGCCCCGCAGCAGCGCGACGTGCAAGGCGGACAGCTCGGCTGAGGGGTCGACGCCCAGCGCGTCGGCCAGGGCTTCTCTCGTGCGCTGGTACACCAGCAGGGCCTCGCTGTCGCGGCCGGCCGCGGCGAGGGCACGCATCAGCGCGGCGACAAGCCGTTCGCGCACCGGATGCGCGGCCACCAGGTCGGTCAGTTCCGTGACCAGCTCGCCGCTGTGGCCGAGGCTGACCTCCGCCACGAACCGGTCCTCCAGGGCGGTCAGGCGGAGCCCCTCGAGCCGGGTGACCGCCGCGTCAAACGCCGCACTGTCCGCCAGGCCGACGCCCTGCAGGGCCGCACCGCGCCACAAGGCGAGGGCCTCGCGCAGCAGCCGCAGCCGCCGCGGGTCCTCGTCAGTGCGGGCCTGGCCGATAAGGCGTTCGAACCGCACCGCGTCGACCGCGTCGGGTTCCACCGACAGCCGGTAGCCGTCCGTCTGCCCCTCGACCACTGCGTCCGGCAGCGCCTTCCGTAGCCGGGAGACCAGGCGCTGCAAGGCATTCGCCGCGTCCGCGGGCGGGCGCTCCCCCCAGATCCAGTCGACGAGCGTCGCCTTCG
>Ga0302314_10017462_pt1 | contig 12035 bp, 9 predicted proteins | sample III_Palsa_N2_3_FD_200533 | JGI IMG/M metagenome (GOLD analysis project Ga0302314, IMG submission 200533) | Peat permafrost microbial communities from Stordalen Mire near Abisko, Sweden - III_Palsa_N2_3 | ecosystem: Environmental > Terrestrial > Soil > Palsa > Peat permafrost | place: Sweden...
TGTCGCCCACCCCGACGGGCTTCGCCGATTTCACCGCCGCCATCGAACGGATGTGGGACACCGAGCCCAATTACAATGCGTCGGACCTGGCCGCGATCGCGACGCCCGTGGCCATCGTCGACGGCGACCACGACGAGGCCATCAAGCGCGCGCACACCGAATATCTGGCCAGGTCGATCCCGGGGGCCAGGCTGATCATCCTGAAGGATGTCAGCCACTTCGCCATGCTGCAGGACCCGGCGCAGTTCGACGCGGCGATGCTGGGGTTCCTGGATCGCCGCTGAGCTGAGTTACGGCCGGTTGCGTTTCGGCAAGGCGGCGACTTCGTCCGGCGTCAGCTCGTGAATGGCCTTGACCGGACAGCGCTGGGTGATGCCGGTCTTGCGGATGATCACTGTGGCGTCGAGCGGATGGCAGATCCACGGGCCAGTGGGCGAGCCTTGCAGCCCGAAGCCGTTGCGGAAGGTCAGCCCCGCGCAGTCGAACATAAGGTCCAGGCGCCAGATGTCTTTGACGCCCACACGCACATAGACCGTGCGGTCGTTGAGCGCGGAAAAGCCGTTGATGTTGTTGCTGAGGAAGCACCGACCGCCCTGCGGCTTGCTCGCCGGCTGAGCCGCCGCGGCGCCGGCGACGACCATGCCCGCGAGGGCTGAAGCAACGAATATTCCGAGCCTTTTCATGTCCTGCCTTTCCTCCGCCCCGCCGCGAACAGGAAACGCGATCCGGCGGCAAACGTCCAGCGCCAGGCTACTCCCGTTCGGGAACCGGCACGTTGAAGGCGTTCAAGGTGGTCGAGACCAGGCTGTAGAGCCCGACGAGGTAGAAGAGTTCATTGGCGCCGTGCTGGCCGAAGGTGGCGACGGCGAGCCGATAGAGCGGCTCGGGCAGGACGCCGCCGCGCACGAGCGCATAGGCGACGTCGAAGGCGACGCTCTCCTCCGGCGACAGGTCATTGGGCTTCAGGTCGGCCACAAGCGTCGCCAGCCGCTCGGGCTTCATGCCCTCGTGCTCGGCCACGGCGATGTGGGCGTACATCTCATAGGCGGCGCCGAAGCGCGCCCCGACCACCAGGATGGCGATCTGGCGCACATTGTCCTTCAGGGTGGCGTTGGCGGTCATGGCCAGGGTCAGGTCCCAGATCGCCTTCCCGATCGCCGGTTCGTGCAGCCACGGGTTCCACGGACCCATGAGCGCGCCGTCCTCGCGCTCGACCTTGAAGGCATTGAAGTTGCTGGCGATGCCCTTACGCATATCCTCGTAGAGAGGCTTTTGTTCGGGCGTCAGATCGGCGGGCGCGATCAGGGGCAGGCGCATCGTGGACATCCTTACGCGGGGGGCCTCCACCCTCGCCGATCGGCCTGCCCGCGGCCACCTCAAAACGGGTGCGGGCGGCGTTTCGCAGATCGGTGATCTCGGCCAGGACAGCGATAGCCACCTCCCAGGGCGCCTTGCCGCCGATGTCCAGGCCGATCGGGGAGCGGAGGCGCGCGATATCCTCAGCCGACAGGCCCGCCGCCGCCAGCCAGGCGTTGCGCTCCGGCGTCCGGCGGCGCGCGCCCAGGGCGCCGACATAGAAGGCCTTGGACGGCAGGGCGGCCGTCAGGGCGGCGTGATCGAGGTCGGCGTCGTGACTGGCCACGGCGACCGCGGTCCAGGCGTCGAGACCGATGGCGGCGAGGGCCTCGGCCGGATCTTCGCGTCGGTAGGCGATGCCCGAGATCGGCGGCGGACCGGACGGGCCTCGGGGCCGGACGAGGAATGTCTCCCAGCCGGCCTGGACGCCCAGGGTGGCCATGGCCAGGGCGGCGGGGTCGCCACCCAGAACCACGAGGCGCGGGCGAGGTTCGTACAGCTTTCGGAAAGCGCCGGGCCAGCCTGGCGGCGGGCTGTCCAGCGGACCGCATGCGCGCCGCGCCCCATCGCTGAGCCACAGCGCCGGTGCGCGCGCCTCGGTGAGGGCGAACAGACGGTCGGCCGCTTCGTCGGCCGGCGCGATCCGCTCCAGAAGAATCTCGACGCGCGCGCCGCACATCAGGCGGATGTCGGGCCAGGGACTGCCTTCGCCGTAGATCAGGCGCAGGGGGCGCCCGCTTTCGATGACCCCCGTTGCATGGCCGGCGACGTCAGCCTCCAGGCAACCGCCCGAGAGGAAGCCGGATACCAAATGGCGGGCGAACACCATTTGAGTCCCAAGCGGCCTCGGACCGCCGCCGTCGAGCGCGACGATGGTGGCCAGCGCGGTGGGCTCGCCTGCCTCCAGCGCGGCGCGCAGGGCCGGGCGCACATCCTCGGCCAAGCCGAACAGGGGCCACTCCGGCAGGCGCTCGGTCATGGCCCATCTGAATCATGGCCGGCGGGGTTGTGGAACCGTTTTGTCGCTCGCGGGTCGGCTCAGCCAGCCGCGCGGATGGCGGCGGCGATGGTCTCGACGGCGGTCTCGCCGTCGGGCCAGGTCAGGTTCTGACCGTGGAAGAGGTCGAACCAGGTGTGGGCGTGCAGGTCGACGACGCGGCGACGCGGGGCCTTGGCGGCGCGTCTGGGAGCGGGGCGCGTGGCCCGCCGCAGCTCGGCGGCGGTCATGGTCGGTTGGGAGAGCATCGGGTCTGCCTTTCGAATTTCGTTTGGGCGCCGGTCGCGCCGTTCGAACGCTAAAAGACCCTGCCGAGCCGATCGTCGCCAGGACGACGAACCGATCATTCGCCGATGAAGTGCCGACCATGTGCCGATGAATTGTCAAACCAACCCTTGAAGGCGACACGCGACCGCCACCGGATCGGTGCTGACCTCGGGCGAGGGCGGACAGAGCGACTACTTCGACCTTGGCGGAACCATCGGCGGCAGTTTTCCGGTCCTCGGGGATTCCACCGGCGGCGCGCTCTTCGATCCTCAGCCTGGACGTTTGGCGCAAGCCACCGCGGCGTTCGGAACCAACTCCAGCGCCTCGAACGAGCGGCCATGGCGCGATTGGTCAGGGGAGAGTCCGACGATCTTCGCCGCCAACAAGAACCCGCGGATTCACACTCAGACAGCCTAATCTTGGCGGCGCGCCGATTATCCGTGACTATGCTCCGATGACGCTCGACTTTGTGTGGTCAGCCACACCAACCCGGATGCCGCGCTTCGGGAACAACCCTCGCCTCTGGCGGCGACGCGGCGACGGGACGCGCCTGAATTGTGAGCTTTAAACTCCGCCTCGCACTTGGCCTCGCCCTGGCGCTCGGTCCGGCCCCGTGCCTGGCCGATACGCTCTTCGACGCGATTGCGATGGCCTATGAGACCAACCCCACCTTGCGCGCTCAGCGCGCCCAGCTGCGCGTCGATGACGAAGGCTATGTCCAGGCGCGGGCCGGCTACGGCCCTCAGGTCAGCGTGAATGGTCAATATGGCTGGCAGGGCGCCCGCGTTCCACAACCCGCCAGCCTCTTCACGCCGGCCACGACGACCAACTATAGCGCCGGCACCGGATCGGCCGAGCTTACCGTAACCCAGCCGCTCTACACGGGCGGCGCGGTCAAGGCCCAGGTCCAGGGCGCGGCGGCGACGGTGCTGCAGAGCCGCGAGGCGCTGCGGCAGGCCGAAGGCGACCTCCTTCAGAAGGTCATCACCGCCTATGTCGACGTGCGGCGCGATCGCGAGACGCTCCGCATACTGAGAGATGAAGTCGACGCCCTGGCGGCCGACTATAAGGAGGCGCAGGCCAGGGGGGCCTTGGGCGTCGCCACCAAGACCGACGTCGCCCAAGCCGAAGCAAGGTTGCTGGCCGCCCGCTCGCAGCTTATCACCGCCCAGGGACGGCTCAATGCGAGCTCGGCGGAGTATCTCGCCGTGGTCGGCGAAAGTCCGGGCGAGCTTGAACCCGAGCCGGATCTGCCGGGCATGCCGACCTCCGCCGACGAGGCCTTCGCGGCGGCGGATCAGAACAACCCCCAGATCCTAGCCGCCATCCAGGCCGAACGGGTCGCGCACGAAAAGATCAATGAAGCCAAGGCGGCGATGCGGCCCACGGTCTCGATCCGGATCGACGCCGGAATCTCCCCGATCGAGCCCTATCTTCCCAAGCCCTATGATCAGAGCGTCACCGCGGCCGCCGTGGTCACCCAGCCGCTGTTCACGTCCGGCATTTACAGCTCGAAGATCCGCCAGGCCGTGGAAGGCGATAATCAGGCCCTGCTCAACATCGAAGCCACTCGGCGTTCGGTCGTTGAACTGGTCGCCCAGTCGTGGGACCAAGCCGCCTCGACACGGGCCGCCAATGAGGTGGTCGAGCAGCAGGTGGAGGCGGAGGAGGCGGCCTTGAAAGGGGATAAGATCGAAGAACGCGCCGGCCTGCGCACGACCCTCGATCTCCTCAACGCCGAGAATGAGCTCAACGCGGCGCGGCTGACGCTCATTCAGGGACGCCATGACGCCTATGTCGCCGACGCCTCGTTGCTCGCGGCCATGGGCTTTCTGGAAGCCCGCTACCTCACCCCCAAGGGGCAGCTCTACGATCCGGTGGCGGCGCTTGACCGCGTCAAGAACCGCGGCGTTCCCCCTTGGGTCGACCTGATCGGCAAGATTGACGGCGTGGGCGGACCTTCAACCTCCGTTCCGGCGCTTTCGGCGCCCAACGCCGGAGGCGAGCGACCGCCCGCGGCGGCTCTCACTCCAAGCCCGAATCCCTAAAGACGCCCATGCCGGTCCACTTCGCTGTCATCGCTCTTGTGCTGTTCGCCCACCCGGCGGGCGCCTGGGGTGAGCGCGACACCCACAGCCGAATAGAGGGTTGGACGCTGCGCGTTCGTTCCGACCGCTTCTCGGGCGGCGTCATGTGCCGGCTTTCCAAACACAACGTCGAATATCAGCGTGGCGCCCTGGTGTTCCGCCTATCGCGGCGGGCGAGCGCCTTGACCGCGGTCTACCGCATCGACGGCGGGGCGCCGCGGGCGTCCAGCGCCAACGCTTTGGAACTCGCGCGAATGGGCTTTGCGGTCTATCAGGACGATCTCGCCAACCCCAGCGGCGGCGTGGTGCGGATCCCCGCGCGCCAGCTGCAAGGGGCCAAGTCGGTCGCCATCGAAGTCTGGCGCGAACCTGTGGCCTTCGACATCACCGGCCTCGGCGCCGCGCTCGACGCCGCGGGCAAGGCCGGCTGCGGCCAGGATGCGTTCAACTGATGCCTGAGCCCTCGTCGCCGGCCCCAGTCAATGCGCCGGTCACGGATCCGGGCGCCGCGGCCCTGGCGCTCATTCTCCAGGTGCTCGGCCTGCCGGCCAGCGCGGCCGAGCTGCTGCATCTGAGCGGGTCTTCGCACTTGGAGGCCACCGATCTCCTTCGGCTCGCCAAACGCTTTCCGGTCAAGGCGCGTCTCATCACCACCAACCTCGAGCGGCTGCAGGTTACGCCCCTGCCGGCGCTGGCTCGCACGCGGGACGGCGGCTGGCTCGTCGTCGGGCGCGTCGTCGAGGACAAGATCCTGGTTCAGGACCCGGCCGCCCAGGCACCCGAGATCCTCTCGCCCGCCGCCTTCGCCGATCGCTGGGACGGCCAGCTGTTGCTGATCGCCCGTCGCGCCTCGCTCGGCGATCCCTATCGCCGCTTCGGCGTCAGCTGGTTTCTGGATGCGATCGTCAAATACCGCCGACCGCTCACCGAGGTGCTGGTTGGCTCGTTCTTCGTTCAGATGTTCGGGCTGCTGACCCCGCTCTTCTTCCAGGTCATCATCGACAAGGTGTTCGTCCAGCGCGGCATGTCGACCCTGCAGGTTCTGGCGCTGGGCCTGGCGCTGCTGTCGGTGTTCGAGGTCGTTCTGGGCGGCCTTCGCACCTATCTCCTCGCGCACACCTCCAACCGCATCGACGTGGAGCTGGGCGCGCGCCTCTTCCGCCACCTCTTCGCCCTGCCGATCGCCTATTTCGGCGCCCGGCGCGTCGGCGACACGATCGCGCGCGTGCGGGAACTCGACAACATCCGCCAGTTCCTCACCTCCTCGGCGCTCACCCTGACCCTCGATCTGTTCTTCGGCCTGCTGTTTCTGATCGTGCTCTTCATCTACAGCCCGCTGCTGACGCTGATCGTGGCGGGCTCGCTGCCCTGCTACGTCGCCATCAGCCTTGGCATGACCCCCGCGTTCCGCAGGCGGCTGAATGAACGCTTCCGCCGCGGCTCGGACAATCAGTCGTTCCTGGTCGAGGCGGTCTCGGGCGTGGAGACGCTGAAGGCCATGGCCATAGAGCCGGCCATGCAGCGGCGCTGGGAGGAGCAGCTTGCCGCCTATGTGAAGGCCGCGTTCGGCACCACGACGCTCAGCAACATCGCCAGCCAGAGCGTGATGATGATCAACAAGGCGACGACCGTTCTGGTCCTCTTCTTCGGCGCCGGACTGGTCATTCAGAACAAGCTCACCGTGGGCGAGCTCGTCGCGTTCAACATGATCTCCGGCCAGCTGGCCGCGCCGGTCTTGCGCATCGCCCAACTCTGGCAGGATTTCCAGCAGGTGCGCCTGTCGGTCGACCGCGTGGGCGACATTCTCAACACCACCCCTGAGCCCGGCGCCGCCGGCAACGCCAATCTTCCCGCCATTCGCGGCGACATCCGCCTGGAGGCGGTCACCTTCCGCTATCGGATCGACACCCAGCCGGCGGTGAGCGCGGTCTCGCTCAATGTCTCCGCTGGTCAGGTGGTAGGGGTGGTCGGCTCCTCCGGTTCGGGCAAGAGTACGCTCGCCAAGCTCCTCCAACGCCTCTACGTCCCCGAGTCCGGCCGCGTGTTCGTCGACGGCGTCGATCTGGCGCTCGCTGATCCCACATGGCTTCGGCGCCAGGTGGGCGTGGTGCTGCAGGAGAACATCCTTTTCAATCGCACCGTGCGCGAGAATATCGCCCTGGCCGATCCCGGCATGGCGATGGAGCGGGTCATGGCGGCCGCCCACTTGGCCGGCGCCCACGATTTCATCCTGGCCCTGCCCGAAGGCTACCAGACCTTGATCGGCGAGCGCGGCGCCTCTCTCTCGGGCGGCCAGAGGCAGCGCATCGCCATCGCCCGCGCGCTCATCGGCGATCCGCGCATCCTGATCTTCGACGAGGCGACGTCGGCCCTCGACTATGAGAGCGAAGCGGCCATCCAAGCCAATATGCGCCGCATCTGCGCCGGGCGGACGGTGATCCTCATCGCCCACCGACTATCGACCCTGCGCGGCGCCGACCGGATCATATGCATCGAAGGGGGACGCCTGGTGGAAGATGGCACCCACGAGTCGCTGCTCCGCTCCGGCGGACGTTACGCTCAGCTCTGGAGTCTGCAGTCGGGCGATCCGGAAGCCAAGACGTCGTGAGGGGAACAGGGTAAATGGCCGCCGGCCCCAGTCCCAAACGCGCCTCTCGCGGGCTCCTTCCGCGGGGAGGCCGCGACGAGCGCGAATTCCTCCCCGCCGCCCTGGAGGTGGTCGAGACGCCGCCGTCGCCCACGGGCCGCGCCCTGGGCCTCGTGATCGTCCTTTTCTTCGCCGTCGCCGTCGCCTGGTCCTTCTTCGGCAAGGTGGATATCATCGCCACGGCCCCTGGGCGCATCATGCCCGCGGGCGACGTGAAGACGATCCAGCCCCTGGAGCCTGGAACCGTGCGCGCGATCCATGTGCAGGACGGCGACCATGTCCGCGCCGGCCAGCTGCTGATCGAGCTCGACCCCACCCAGCCGGGCGCTGACCGCGATCGGCTGACGCACGACCTGATCCAGGCCAAACTCGATGTCGCCCGCCTGACGGCGCTCAAGACCGCCGCGGAGGGGGGCGGGTATCCTCACCTGACCCCGCCGCCGGATGCGAGTCCCGCGCTCGTCGAGGAAGCCCAGGCGGGGATGCGCGCCCAGGCCGACCAGCAGGCCGCCAAGGTCGCCGACCTCAGTCAGCAGATCAGCCAGAAGGTGGCCGAGATCGGCGAAGCCGACGCTGAGTCCGACAAGACCCGAGCCTCTGTCCCGCTCCTGGCCAAGAAGGCGGACATCTACCAACAGCTCAACCAGCAAGGCTACGGATCCAGCTTGGCGCTGATCGACGCGCAACAGCAGCTGAGCGAGGCGCGCCACGAGCTGATCGCCCTATCGGAGCGAAGGGCCGAAAGCGCCAGCGGCCGCGCCGCGCTGGAGCGCCAGCGCGATGGCGCCAGATCGGAATACGTCGCCAGTCTGCTGGAAGACCTGCGCAAGGCGCAGCAGCAGGCAAACGATCTCGGCCAGGAACTGGTCCAGGCGACGGACAAATCAACCCAGACCGAGATCAAATCCCCCATCGACGGCGTCGTCGATCAGCTCGCCGTGCACACGCTCCACGGCGTGGTGACGACCGCCGAGCATCTGATGATCGTGGTGCCGGACAGCCGCAACCTCTTCGTCGAGGTGCGCCTGACCAACCGCGACATCGGGTTTGTGCACGCCGGCCAACCGGTCAAGGTGAAGGTCGAGACCTTCAACTTCACCCGCTACGGCATGCTCGACGGCCGCGTTATCGATGTCAGCAAGGACGTCATCAGCGACGATCCCGCGCCGCCCCCCGCCACCCCTTCGTCGGCCGGAGCTGGCCAACAGCAGGCGCCGGCGCCCGCCTACGTTGCGCGTATTCGCCTGGCGAGCACCCGGATGAGGATCGACGGACGCGACGCGCCCCTGGAGCCTGGCATGTCGGTCACCGCCGAGGTCAAGACCGGCGAGCGGACGATCATCGACTACCTGCTCTCGCCGCTGGCGCGAAAGACGCAGGAGAGCCTGCACGAGCGGTGACTCGCGACACGATGACGCGCTGCGGCGCGTGCGGGGTCTCCTGACCCAGGCCCCGGGTCACATCGGCCTGCGCGCCTGGATTTCAGAGGGGTAGGGGATCCTCCGATCTGAAGCCCTAACCTGACAGGCCTAGCCCCCCGCCCAGGGCGCCGTAGAGCGTCACCAGGTTGAGCGAGCGGGTCAGCCGGGTGGTCACCAGGGTCTGCTGCGCCGCGTAATAGGCGCGCTGGGCGATCAGCACATTGAGATAGGTGTCGGCGCCGCGCTCGTAGCGGGCGGTGGCCAAGATGAGCGACTGCCGGTTGGCCTCGACCAGGGCGGCCTGGGCGGCGACCTGGGTGTCGATCGTGCCGCGTTGGGCGAGCGCGTCGGCGACCTCGCGGAAGGCGGTCTGGACCGCCTTCTCGTACTGCGCCACATCGACGTCGCGCTGGGCCTTGGCGTAGGCCAGCTTGCCGCGATTGGCCCCGAAATCGAAGATCGTCTGGCTGACCGTGGGGACGAAGGTCCAGGTTGCCGCCGGCCCCTCGAACAGGCTGGAGAGCGCGAGGCTGGTCAGGCCGCCGGAACCGGTGAGGGAAATGGACGGGAAGAAGTTGGCCCGCGCCGCGCCGATGTTGGCGTTGGCGCCGCGCAGCGTTTGCTCGGCCTGGATGACGTCCGGGCGGCTCAGCAGCACCTGCGAGCTGACGGCGGCCGGCAGCCGCTCCATGACCACCACCTCGCCGTCGAGCGCATCCGGCAGGTCAGCGTCGGACACAGGCGCCCCGACGACGAGTTCGAGGGCGTTGCGATCCTGGGCCACCTGGGTGGTCAGCCGCGCCTCGTCGTAGCGGGCCTGCTGCACCGTGGTCTTGGCCTGTTCCACGTCGAGCGCGGAGGCGACGCCGGCGTCGAGCCGGTGCTGCGTCAAGTCGAGCGACGCCTGGCCGCTGGCCAGCGTCTGTGTGGCGATAGCCAGCAGGCTGCGGTCGGAGGCGAACGTCAGGTAGTCGGTGGCGACCTCGTCGACGAGAACGAGCTGGGCCTCGTCGCGCGCCGCGCGACTGGCGAGATACTGCGCCTGGGCGGCCTTGGTGAGGTTGCGCACCTTGCTGAAGAAATCGAGCTGCCAGGCCGACACGCCGGCGGTGAGGCTGTAGAGCCGCTCGTTGTAGGTCGAGGATTGGCCGGGGCCCAGCGCGCCGCCCTGCACAACACTCCCCGGCTCCTGAGCATAGGTGGCCTGGGCGGTCGCCCCGATCGTCGGGTACAACGCCGCTCGCTGCACGTGGTACTGCGCCCGCGCCGCCGCGATGTTGGCCACGGCGACGCGCAGGTCGCGGTTGTTGCTGAGCGCCTCGCCGATCACCCGCTTCAGCTTCGGGTCAGAGAAGAAGGCTTGCCAGCCGACGGGCGCCTGGTCGGCGCTCGGGGTCGGCGGATAGGCGGGCCCGGCGGGGAAGGCCGCGGGGACCGGGTTCGCCGGGCGGTGATAGGTCGGGGCCAGGTCGACGCAGCCGGTCAGCAGAGCGCCTGCGAGGGCGAGGCATGAAAGGGCCCGGCGCATCCTAAGCCTCGCCAACTGGCGCGGCGGCGCCCGCCGGCCGGTCCTGCCGGAACAGGCGTTTCACGACGATGAAAAACACCGGCACGAAGAAAATGGCCAGCACCGTGGCCGAGAGCATGCCGCCAACGACTCCGCGACCGATCGCGTTCTGGCCGCCCGAACCGGCGCCATGGGACAAGGCCAGCGGCAGAACCCCGAAGATGAAGGCGAAGGACGTCATCAGGATCGGTCGAAGCCGCAGCTTGGCGGCAGCCAGGGCGGCCTGGGCGGCATTCATGCCCGTCTTCATGCGCTCTTCGGCGAACTCGACGATCAGGATGGCGTTCTTGGCCGAGACGCCGATGGTGGTGACGAGGGCGACCTGGAAATAGATATCGTTGTCGAGGCCGGTGAGGTGGGCGGAGAGCAGCGCGCCCAGCACGCCCAGCGGCACGACGAGGATCACCGCGATCGGGACCGACCAGCTTTCATAAAGGGCGGCGAGGCTGAGAAAGACGATCAGCAGGGAGAGCGCGTACAGCGCGCCCGCCTGTCCGCCCGAAGCCTTCTCTTCGTAGGAAAGGCCGGTCCATTCATAGCCGATGCCCGGCGGCAGCTTTTTCGCCAGCGCCTCCATGTGCGCCATCGCCGTGCCCGTACTCTCGCCGGGGGTGGGCGAGCCCTGGATCTCCATGGCGGGTTGGCCGTTGTAGCGCTCCAGCCGCGTCGGGCCATAGGTCCATTGGCTGGTGGCGAAGGCGGAGACGGGGGCCATGGTCCCCGAGGATCCGCGCACATAGAGGTTGTTCAGATCCTCCAGCCGGGTGCGATAGGGCGCGTCGGCCTGGACGAGGACTTTCTTCACCCGGCCGCGATCGATGAACTGATTGACGAAGGCGCTGCCGAACGCGGTGCTGATCGTCGAATTGATATCGGCTTGAGAAAGGCCGAAGGCGCCGGCCCTTGCCTGGTCAATATTGAGCTTGAGCTGAGGCACGTCGTCGAGGCCGTTGGGGCGCACCTGCGCCAATCCCTTGTCCATCCTGGCCATGCCGAGCAGCTGGTTGCGCGCCGCCACCAGCTTGTCGTGGCCGACATTGCCGACGTCCTTCAGCTCGAAATCGAAGCCGGTGGCATTGCCCAATTCGAACGCCGCCGGCGGTGCGAAGGCGATCACCTGTCCCGTGGTGACTTGGGGCGCCAGCTTCTGGAACACCCGCTGGACCACCGCCTGGACGCTATTGGCCTTGCCGGGCCTCTGGGACCAATCCTTCAGGGTGGCGAACCCCAGGCCGGTATTCTGGCCGATGCCGACGAAGCCGAAGCCGGCGGCGGTGAACAGCCCGGCGACGTTGGCCTTCTCGTCGACCAGATAGTGTTTGCGCACCTTGGCCATCACCGCTTCGGTCTGTTCGGCGGTCGAGCCCGTAGGCAAGGTCACCTGGGTGAAGAGGAAGCCCTGATCCTCGTCGGGCAGGAAACCACCGGGCAGGCTGGCGAACAGCAAGGCCACGGCGCCAACGATGAGGCCGAAGATGATGAAGGTGCGCCCCGAACGGCGATTGGCGGTCTCGACACCTTGGCCATACCGGGAAACGCCACGCTCGAAATTGCGGTTGAACCACCCCGAGAAGCCCTTTTGGGGACCGCGTTCGGTTCTCGCGGGCTCGAGGATGGTGGCGCACAGCGCGGGCGTGAAGATCAACGCCACCAACACCGACAGCGCCATGGACGAGACGATGGTGATCGAGAA
>Ga0302314_10017465_pt1 | contig 12034 bp, 12 predicted proteins | sample III_Palsa_N2_3_FD_200533 | JGI IMG/M metagenome (GOLD analysis project Ga0302314, IMG submission 200533) | Peat permafrost microbial communities from Stordalen Mire near Abisko, Sweden - III_Palsa_N2_3 | ecosystem: Environmental > Terrestrial > Soil > Palsa > Peat permafrost | place: Sweden...
GGGTTGGCCGCGGCGACCTGCGAAGACAGCGCCCAGATGGCGCCGGATTCCGCCTGCGCCTGGGAGAGGGTCTGGCCATAGGCGGCGCGGCCGGCGTTCTCGTACAGGGGATAGATGTTCGTCGGCAGCGTGAGCCCATACCGTGCGCGGTAGCTGGGAGGCGCGCGTTTTGCCGATTCCTCGAGGCTGTTGACCGGCCGCTCGCGGCCGGCGGCCGCCGCCAGACGGGCGCCCTCCGTGCGCAACGCCTCCCCGCCCACCACGGCGGCGATCGCGATCTCGCCCGAGCCGATGCGATTGGCCGCCTGGTTCAAGAGCAGGATCGGCGTTTCGCCGCCCGGATAGGCACCTTTGCCGAGCAGCCTCGGCGCCACGCCCAGACGTTCGGCCAAGGTTGTCGCCGAACCCTTGTCGCGAAACGAGAGGTGATCGACCAGGAAGAGGGATTCGAGCCTGGACAGCCAGTGACCGCCCGCGTCCGCGTCAGCCTCACGCAAGGCGGCCGCCATCAGCCCGACCGTATCGAGGGCCGCGGTGGGATCACGCTCGCGATCCGCAATCTGGCCGACGCCGATAATGACGGGCGTTCTGTCTGGATCGGTCATCGACGCTGCCTCCCTCTTCCTGTGGTCTGTGGAAGTATTCAAAACCGGTCGAGGCGCCTAGACCGGGTCCGCCTTGAGTCTCTTGTCCAGATACCCCCCGACCCGCTTCTCCACCTCGAACAGGTTCTCGGTCCAGAAATGCCCGCCGCCCTCGACCAGTTCGTAGTCGATGACGATACCCTTTTGGGTGCGCAGCTTGGCGACCACCTTCTCAACCTCGGTGTTCGGCACCACGGTGTCGGCCGAGCCGTGCAGGATCAGGCCGGAGGCGGGACATGGGGCCAGGAAGGCGAAGTCGTACATGTTGGTGGGCGGGGAGACACTGATGAAGCCATCGGTCTCCGGACGGCGCATCAAGAGCTGCATTCCGACCCAGGCCCCGAAATCGAAGCCGGCCACCCAGCATTGCGAAGCCGCCGGGTGAGTGGACTGCAGCCAGTCGAGCGCGGTGGCGGCGTCGGCCAGCTCGCCGATGCCGCTGTCGAACTCGCCCTGGCTGCGGCCGACGCCGCGGAAGTTGAAGCGCAGGGTGTTGAATCCGCGCTTCATGAACAGGTGAAACATCTGCACGGCGACCGGATTGTTCATGTGGCCGCCGGCCTTGGGGTGGGGGGCCAGGATCAGGGCGATCGGCGCGGTGTCGTCCTTGCGCGGTGAATAGCGCGCTTCGATGCGGCCAGCGCTACCGGGCAGGATCAGTTCGGGCATGGGTGTTTGATACCTTGATGTGCTGCGGGGCGGCCGATGTGCGCCGCGACTCCGCGAGGGGGCGGCTTGTAGCAAGAAGCCGCCCCGAAAAGCGAGAAAATTACGCCTCCGCCGTCAAGCGGCGCGGAAGAACGGCGCCTCGCCGTTGATCGTGGCGCGGGTCATCACCCGGCGGTGGGGCAGGTAGTCGTTCACCGCATAGTGCTGGGTGCAGCGGTTGTCCCAGAACGCCATCGCGCCGGGCCGCCAGCTCCAGCGGACACAGAACTCCGGCTTCTGGATATGGCGATAGAGAAAATCCAGCAGCGCGCGGCTCTCCTCGCGCCGCAGCCCCTTGATTCGCGCGGTGAACACCCCGTTGACGAACAGGCCGGTCTCGCCGGTTTCGGGATGGGTGCGCACCACCGGATGGATGACCGGCGGATGCTCGGCGCGCGCCTTCTCGTAGCGCTCGTGTCCGGCGGCGGAGCCGGCCAGGCCCTCGGCCGGAAAGGCGTGCACGAAATCGTGTACGGCCGACAGCCCGGCGAGGAACGCCTGCATGGGCGCGGAAAGCCCGCGATAGGCGGCCGTCATGCTCGACCACAGGGTGTCGCCGCCGCACGGGGGCGTCAGCCGGGCGTAGAGCATGGCGCCCATGGCCGGCGCCGCCAGGAAGGTGACGTCGGTGTGCCAGTTGTCGTTGTCGCTGGGATTGCCCGCATGGTTGTCCAGCACCATGATCTCAGGCGCCGTCTCGTCGCCCGGATACAGCGGATGGGTGTGCAGGTCCCCGAACCGCGCCGCGAAATCGCGTTGCTGCGTGGTCGTCAGGTCCTGGTCCTCGAAGAACAGCACCTGATGGATCAGCAGCGCCGCGCGCAAGTCGTCCACCAGTCCTGGCGAAGCGTCGTCCCGCAAGTCCACCCCCGACACCACCGCGCCGATGGTCGGGTTCAGCGGACGGATCGCCAGATGATTGCTTCGTGCCACGTGCGCCTCCTGAAGCCTTTCCACGACCTTAAGCGCTTTCCCATGCCCTAGCCAAGCTCTGGACTGACGGCTCGGAAGTCAGGCTAACGAAACCTTATCTTCCCCCAATGGGCTGGCGTTAGCACACATCTTTCTCTTGCCCTGCGGCCAGTATCGAGGATGCCGGGGGTGGGGCGCCTTCTCCCCTTGCGGGAGAAGGTGGCCCGAAGGGCCGGATGAGGGGTTTCTCTCCGATTAGCCTAGTAAACTCAATCTCTTAGTGTCTCGCATTGGAGCGGCCCCCTCATCCGTCTGCTTCGCAGCCACCTTCTCCCGCGAGTTCCACACCGGCCTTTGGCCGACCCCCGTGAATGAAACTTCTGGGGGGCGGGCGGCCAATCCCCAACCTAGTTTCTGTCTAGGGGAGAAGGAACAGTTGTAACCGTCATTCAAAATATTGATTCTATTTGTTTTTTCGGACTTGTGTGCTCACGCTAGCCCAATGGGGGGAAGATAGTCGCCTGGGCGCTCTCATAAGTTGTTTACCCGGCTTCCAGGCTCCGCGCCCTGGACATTGGGGCCAACACGGAGAAGCTGACGTTTCTTATCAGCAGTTGACGCAGATGGTCGCAGATGAAGATCCAGGATCAATTTCGGGGCGTTTGATGTATTTCGCCAGCCGAAGGCGAGCTCTTATCTGCGCAAATCTGTGCCATCTGCAGACAGCCTTTCCTTCGTTTCGCCGCGCATCGGCTCCCAGGGATTGTTCAACCAACCGCCCGTCTCTGGACCTCGTGAATGTGGCGCGCCGCGTGTCGGCAGGTGTACAGACGGCCCCCATGCGCCAGGACGAAATCGAGGAAATCTTCGCCGCCCTCGGTCCCGTGAGCGTGCGGCGCATGTTCGGCGGCCAGGGCGTCTATCACCAGAGCTTGATGGTCGGTGTCGAATTCTCCGGCGAGCTGCTGCTCAAGACCGACGATATCACCGCACCGGCGTTCGAGGCCGCCGGCTCCAGGCGCTGGACCTATCAGCGCAAGACCGGCAAGCCCGTCCCGATGTCCTACTGGACCATCCCCGCGGACGCCTGGGACGATCCCGATCTCATGGCGGACTGGGTTCGCCTGGCCTTCGCCGCAGCTCTGCGCGCCCGGGAAAAGTGACTTCGCCCCGATCGGCGATGGGTCGTCAGGACAAGGGCCTGGCCAAGACCGTCGCGTGAGAGCGCGCGTGCGCGGCCATCAACGATTGCGGTGATGGTTTCGATGTCGGCATATGTCTTCTCATCCTTGTGGCTGCGGGGACGGGGACATGCGCATTCTGGTGGACGGGAAACCGGTCGACAGCCTCGATGCGAAGATCGCGCGGCGGATGAGGCTGTCGCCCGACCGCCCGCCGATCGAGGGCGTCGTCATGTCCGCCGATCAGTTCGTCACCGCTAGCTTGCGCGACGCGAAGCTGGCCCTTGGTATCGTCGCCGGCGTCGGCGCGGCGATCGTCATCGTCGTGTTGATAGGCGTTCTGGTCTCACGAGCCCCTGAAGGGGCTTTCCTGCTGCCCGTCGACATCGTGGTTCTGGCGGCGATCGGCGCGATGTGGGCCTTCGCCCCCCGACGGATCGAGGCCAAGGCGCGTGACGACGCCCCGCGCCGCCTGGCGCGCATGGCTCCGCCGGGAACCGTATTTCGCCTCGAAGCGGCGGGTCTCGCCTCCGCCGGACGCGTCACGCCGTGGTCGGATATCGCCATCGAGATGGTAGAGATCGTCGCCCAGCCGGTATCCGAGGGCCCCGACGACTATCTCGTCGACGCGCTGCTGCTCAACGTCGAGGGCCGCACCGTCGTCCTCGACAGCAAGGTGCTCACCAACGGTCGCGCGATCGTCGACAAGGCCCAACGCGCCCTGGATGCAACCCGACAGGGGACTCGCGAAAAGCCAGCCCCGTTGAAGATGATCATCACCGCCTTGGTCTCGCTCCTGGCGCTGTCCACGACGGTCCTCGCCGCCCAGCCGCCGGTGCGGCAGGCGTGCAATGTGGTCGTCGACATCACCGACACCGGCGGCGTTGCGCCGCCGCCTTCACCATCAGAGCAGGGCTCTCGACGACCTCCCTTGGGATGAGGCTTGGGAGGGGAGGTTGGTGACGGCGAAATGATCGACGGACATTTTCCGTTCTGCTGATGAACCTCGGACGCATCGACCATGAGCAAGCCCGACATAGACCTCGACCGCATCGACGACGCCGTCCTGGCGCTGATGCACCTGACGCTGCACGACAAGAATAAGTACAGCGGGCTGGTCCGCGCCTGGAAATCGCTCGATTGGGACGCAATGAATCGCCTGCGGGAAGGACCTGATCTTCGATCCCGTGGGCAAAGCCAAGTCGGTGGTGTTGACCGAGGAAGGCATGCGGCGCAGCGAAGCACTATTCTACGAGCTGTTCGGTAAACGCGACCGGACGTTCTGACGCCAATCGCCGAACAGTCCACCACGCATCGGCAACAAGCGCTTGGCGACATTTCGGCCCTGGCCCAAGACCTGACCCTCAAGGACGTCGTATCGCCGGCTGGGCCCCTGGCGCCGCTTTGCAAGGATGAACGCGAGGACGCGGTCGGGCGATGCGCCCGCCCGCTAATACTTGACTGCCGCGCTTGGTCTTCCTAAGTGCGCGTCACGGCCGGCCCTTCGGCGACGAAAAGCGACGGACGCCATGCAGCTCAGCACCAAGGGACGCTACGCCGTGATGGCGATGACCGATCTCGCCGGGCGCGGCGATGGGCGCGCGGTCAGCCTCGCCACCCTGGCCGAAAACCAGCAGATTTCCCGACCCTACCTCGAACAGCTGTTCGCCCGCCTGCGCCGCGAGGGGCTGGTGCAGTCTGTGCGCGGTCCCGGCGGCGGCTATCGCCTCGCGCGTCCCGCCGCCGCCCTGTCGGTGGCCGAGGTGGTCGAGGCGGTGGATGAATCGCTGCGCGCCACGCGCTGTTCGGGCGGTCAGGCCGGTTGCATGAAGGGCGGTGCGCGCTGCCTGACCCACGACCTCTGGGAAGAGACCGGCCGCCATATCCGCGACTATCTGGCCGGGGTCTCGCTCGCCGATGTCCTGGCCGGGCGCCTGAACCACGCGCCGGAGCGGGCGGCATGAGCGGGCCCATCTATCTCGACTACAATGCGACGGCCAAGGTACGTCCCGAGGCGGTCGAGGCCATGGCGCGCACCCTGACCAGCGTGGGAAATCCATCCTCCATCCATGCCGCCGGCCGCGCCGCGCGCGGGACTGTCGAGGCAGCGCGGGCGGATGTCGCCGCCCTGGTCGGCGCGGTCGCCGGCGCGGTGACCTTCGTCAGCGGCGGCACGGAGGGCAACGCCCTTGGCATCGAGAGCGCCATCGCCGACGGGGTCGAACGGCTGATCGTCGGGGCGACCGAACACGAGGCGGTGTGCGAGACCGCCGCCGCGTCCGGCCTGCCGGTCGAGATCTGGCCGGTGGACGCCGACGGCGTCGCCGACCTGGGCTGGCTCGAACGGGCCCTGGCCGACGGGCCGCGAGCCCTGGTCTGCCTGATGCTGGCCAACAATGAGACCGGCGTGATCCAGCAGGTGGCGGAGGCGGCCGCCATGGTGCGCGGCGCCGGCGGCTGGCTGCACGTCGACGCCGTGCAGGCCGCCGGCAAGATCCCCGTCGATTTCGGCGCGCTGGACGCCGACACCCTGGTCATGGCGGCGCATAAGCTCGGCGGCCCACAGGGTATCGGCGCACTGGTCGCCAGCTCACGCATCACCCTGACACGCCAGCTGCATGGCGGCGGGCAGGAGAGGGGGCGCCGCTCCGGAACCGAGAACGTGCCGGCCATCGCCGGTTTCGGCGCCGCCGCGCGCGCCGCCCTCGCCGACCTGCCGTCGCTCGCCGCCCAGGCGTCCTGGCGTGACGCGCTCGCCGTGCGGGTCGAGGGGGTCGGCGCCGTGGTGCTGGGGGTGAGCGCGCCGCGCCTGCCGCAGACCCTGTGCTTCGCGGCGCCGGATTTCTCGTCCGACCTGCAGGTGATGAACCTCGATCTCGCCGGCGTGATGATCAGCGCCGGCGCCGCCTGCTCTTCGGGCAAGGTCAAGCCCAGCCGGATCGTCGAGGCCATGGGCCGCGTCGATCTCGCCACGTCCGCGGTGCGGGTCAGCGGCGGGTGGGCGAGCACGGAAGAAGACTGGAAGCGATGCGGCGATGTCTGGCTGGAGGCGTACGCGCGCCTGGCCGACCGCCGCCGGAGGGTAGCGTAACATGGCCGACCAACAGACACTCGAGCGGGTCGCCGACCTGGCCACCTATCAGCACGGCTTCGTCACCGACATCGACCAGGAGTTCGCGCCCAAGGGCCTCTCCGAGGACATCGTCCGCTTCATCTCCGCCAAGAAGGGCGAGCCGGCCTGGATGCTGGAATGGCGCCTGGAGGCCTACCGCCGCTGGCTGGCGCTGGAGGAGCCGACCTGGGCGCGCGTCGATTTCCCGCGCATCGACTACCAGGACAGCTACTACTACGCCGCCCCGAAGGAGAAGACCGGCCCGGCCAGCCTGAACGAGGTCGATCCCGAGCTGCTGGCCGTCTACGCCAAGCTCGGTATCCCCTTGAAAGAACAGGAAGTCCTGGCCGGCGTGGTCGGCTCGCCCAAGTACGCGGTCGACGCCGTGTTCGACAGCGTCTCGGTGGTCACCACCTTCAAGAAGGAGCTGGCCGAGGTTGGGGTGATCTTCTGCTCGATGAGCGAGGCGATCCGCGACCATGGCGATCTGGTGCGCCAGTACCTGGGCACGGTGGTGCCGGTCTCCGACAACTATTTCGCCTGCCTCAACAGCGCGGTCTTCTCCGACGGCAGCTTCGTCTATGTGCCGCCGGGCGTGCGCTGCCCGATGGAGCTGTCGACCTATTTCCGCATCAACGCCGCCCAGTCCGGCCAGTTCGAGCGCACCCTGATCATCGCCGACAAGGCCGCCTACGTCTCCTACCTGGAAGGCTGCACCGCGCCGATGCGCGACGAGAACCAGCTGCACGCGGCCGTCGTCGAACTGGTGGTTCTGGACGACGCCGAGATCAAATACTCGACGGTCCAGAACTGGTACCCCGGCGACGCCGACGGCAAGGGCGGCATCTACAACTTCGTCACCAAGCGCGCCGACTGCCGTGGCGACCGCTCCAAGGTGTCGTGGACGCAGGTCGAGACCGGCTCGGCGGTGACCTGGAAATATCCGTCCTGCGTCCTGCGCGGCGAGGGCTCCAGCGGCGAATTCTATTCGATCGCCATCACCAACAACCGCCAGCAGGCCGACACCGGCACCAAGATGATCCATCTGGGCGCCAACACCCGCTCGCGGATCATCTCCAAAGGCATCTCCGCCGGCCATTCGTCCAACACCTACCGCGGCCTGGTCTCGGCCCACCCGAAGGCCAGGGGCGCGCGCAACTTCACCCAGTGCGACTCGCTGCTGATCGGCAAGCACTGCGCCGCCCACACCACCCCCTACATCGAGGCCCGCAACGGCTCGGCCCGGTTCGAGCACGAAGCCACCACCACCAAACTCTCCGAGGACCAGCTGTTCTACGCCATGCAGCGCGGCCTCTCGCAGGAGGAAGCCGTCCAGCTGCTGGTGAATGGTTTCGTCAAAGAGGTCCTCCAGGAACTCCCCATGGAGTTCGCGGTCGAAGCCCAGAAGCTGGTGGCGATCTCGCTCGAGGGGAGCGTGGGATGATGCTGCAAGACGACGCACGCCCTTCTCCCCTTGCGGGAGAAGGTGGCCGAAGGCTGGATGAGGGGTCTTCCACGATATCTCCGCCTCGGGACGAAGGGCGCGGTCAGGGCGGTGCGACCCCTCATCCGTCAGCTTCGCTGACACCTTCTCCCGCAAGGGGAGAAGGGTAGTAAGAATGAAACCAATGCTCTCCATCAAAAACCTCCACGTCTCCGTCGCCGGCAAGCCAATCCTTGACGGCCTGACCCTCGACATACCCGCCGGTGAGGTCCACGCGGTCATGGGTCCAAACGGCGCCGGCAAATCGACGTTGAGCTACGCCCTGGCCGGGCGTCCCGGCTACGAAGTGACCGCCGGGTCCGCGACCCTCGACGGCGTCGACCTGCTCGCCTTGGAGCCCGACGAACGCGCCTCCAAGGGTGTCTTCCTGTCGTTCCAGTACCCCACCGAAATCCCGGGCGTGCCGGCCCTGACCTTCATCCGCACCGCGCTCAACGCGCAGCACAAGGCGCGCGGCGAGGCGGAGATCTCGGCGCCCGATTTCCTCCGCCTCGTCCGCGCCAAGGCCGCCGCGCTGAAGATGGACTTCGACATGCTCAAGCGGCCCCTGAACGTCGGCTTCTCGGGGGGCGAGAAGAAGCGCATGGAAATCCTTCAAATGGCTATGCTTCCCCCGCACCTGGCGATCCTCGACGAGACCGATTCCGGCCTCGACATCGACGCCCTGCGCATCGTCTCCGAAGGCGTCAACGCGATGCGCGGGCCCGAGCGCTCGATGCTGGTGATCACCCACTACCAGCGCCTGCTCGATTACATCCGCCCCGACCGCGTGCACGTGCTGGCGATGGGCCGCATCGTCGCCTCCGGCGGTCCGGAACTCGCCCACGCGCTCGAAGCCGAGGGCTACGACAAATACGCCCAGGAAGCCGCATGAGCCTCGCGCGCGCCATCGAGACCGGCGATCTGACCGCGCTCCCGTCGCGCCGCGACGAGGACTGGCGCTGGACCGACCTGCGCGGTCTGCTGCGCACCTTGCCGCCCGCGGCGCCGGCCAAACTGGAAAGGATCGTGGTAAATCCGGGGGAAACACGGGTGGTCGACCTGTGTTTCCGGGTGGCCGCCGGGTATTCCCAGGTGACGCGCGGGGATATCCAGGTGGCCGACGGGGGTCATCTGGCCCTCACCGAGGATTACGATGGGGAGGGCGTCAGCGACACCGAGCTCACCATTTCCCTCGGCGCCAACTCGCGCCTGGAACGCATCGTCAAAACCCATAGTTCCGACGACGCCGTGTGCGTCAGCCGAGCCGAGGTGACGCTCGGCGCCGGCGCGGTCCTGCGCCAGACCGTCCTCACTTCCGGCGCCAGGCGCCAGCGCATCGAGACCCGCGTCACCCACCCCGGCGCCGGCGCCTCCGTCCGGCTCGACGGCCTCTATCTGCTCGCTGACAAGCGCCACGCCGACATCACCACCGCGGTCACCCACGCCGGCGTGGGCGGAACCACCGACCAGCTGATCAAGGGCGTCGTCCGCGATCAGGCGCGCGGCGTCTTCCAGGGCCGCATTGTCGTCTCCCCCGGCGCCGACCAGACCGAGGCCCGCATGGGCCACCACGCGCTGGTCCTCTCCGACCGCGCCGAGGTGGACGGCAAGCCCGAGCTGGAGATCTACGCCGACGACGTCGTCTGCGCGCACGGCAACACCGTCGGCGCGCTCGATGAAGACGCCCTCTTCTACGCCCGCCAGCGCGGCATCCCCGAATACGAAGCGCGCGCCATGCTTACCGAGGCCTTCGTCGGGGAGGTCATCGACCGGATCGAACACGACGACGCTCGCGAGGCTGCGCGAGCCTGGGTCGCCGGCCAGCTGGGTCGCGCCTCATGAGCTTCGACGTCGCCGCCGCCCGCGCGCAGTTCCCGATCCTGAACCGCGAGGTCAACGAGCGGCCGCTGATCTACCTCGACAGCGCCGCGTCCGCACAGAAACCCAAGGTCGTGATGGAAGCGATGATGCGGGCCAGCGAGACCGCCTACGCCAACGTCCACCGCGGCCTGCACACCTTGGCCAATGAGACCACCGAGGCGTACGAAGGCGCACGCGAAGCTGTACGCGGGTTGCTCAACGCCGCTAGCGCGGCTGAGGTCGTGTTCACCAAAGGCGCTACGGAAGCCATCAACCTGGTGGCCTCCAGCTTCGGGCGCTCGCTGCAGAGCGGCGACGAGATCGTGCTCAGTGAAATGGAGCACCACGCCAACATCGTCCCCTGGCATTTCCTGCGTGAGCGGCAGGGCGTGGTCCTACGTTTCATTCCCATCACCGACGACGGCGGCCTCGACCTCGCCGCCTACCGCGCCATGCTAGGGTCGCGCACGCGGATGGTGGCCGTGGGCCATATGTCCAATGTGACGGGGACGGTGAATCCGGTCGCCGAGATCATCGCCGACGCCCACACTGTAGGGGCCCTGACCCTGATCGACGGTGCCCAGGCAGTCGTCCACGGCGTCGTCGACGTCCAGGCGCTCGACGCCGATTTCTACGTCTTTTCAAGCCATAAGCTCTACGGTCCGACCGGCATCGGCGTGCTCTACGGCAAGGCCGAGCACCTCGCGGCGCTGCCGCCCTACCAGGGCGGCGGCGAGATGATCGGCAAGGTGACGCTGGACGAAATCACCTACGCCGATCCGCCGCACCGCTTCGAAGCCGGCACCCCGCCCATCCTGGAAGCCATCGGCCTGGGCGCGGCGATCGACTGGCTGCAGGGCTTCGATCGTGACGCAGTCGCCGCTCACGAGCACGCTCTCTATGCGCGCGTGAAGGAGCGCCTGAACGGAGCCAACTGGATCACCGAGATCGGGACCGCGCCGGGCAAGGGCGCGATCTTCTCGTTCAATGTCGAGGGCGCCCATGCCCATGATATCGCTCAGATTCTCGACCAGTACGGGGTGGCGGTGCGGGCCGGATCGCATTGCGCGGAGCCCCTGATGCGCCGCTTTGGCGTGACCGCGAGCGCAAGGGCCTCCTTCGCCCTATATAACACCTTGGAAGAGGCCGACGCCTTCGTCGACGCCCTGATCAAGACGCGGACCTTTTTTGCGTAATGCGAGACACGATGGACGATTCAACCACGATATCCGAGCAGGCCGCCTCGGCCATACCGCAAGGCGAGCTCGACGCCCTGACCGACCAGCTGATCGAAAAGCTGAAGACGGTCTACGACCCGGAAATCCCGGTCGACATCTATGAGCTCGGCCTGATCTACAAGGTCGACGTGTCCGACGACAAAGCGGTCGTCATCGACATGACCCTGACCGCGCCCGGCTGCCCCGTGGCGGGCGAGATGCCCGACTGGGTGCGCGACGCCGTGGTCAGCATTCCCGAGGTCACCGCCTGCACCGTCAACCTGGTCTTCGATCCGCCGTGGGATCCGTCCCTGATGTCGGACGAGGACAAGCTCGAACTGAATATGTTCTGAAAATGCAAGAAGTTGTAGCAGCGCGCTCACGCCGTCCCCGCCCCAAGGTGGTCACGCTCAGCGATGCCGCCGCCGCGCGCGTGAAGGAGATCATGGATCGCGCCGAGGCGCCCTACGCCGGCCTCCGTGTCGGTGTGAAGAACGGCGGCTGCGCCGGCCAGGAATACGTTCTCGACTACGCCGCCGCCGCCGATCCCCTGGACGAGGTCGTGGAGGACAAAGGCGTGAGGATCCTCATCGAACCCAAGGCGGTCCTGTTTCTGATCGGCACGCAGATCGACTACGAAGTCACCCGCTTGGCTTCGAAATTCGTGTTCCGCAATCCGAACCAAGTGGACGCCTGCGGCTGCGGCGAAAGTGTCACCATCGTTCCGGCCGTCGCCGAATAGGCGGGCGGCCCTCAAGGGAGACGACCATGGCGGACGACATGCAGGCCATCCTCGAGCGCCAGAAGGCGGCGCATCTGCGTGACGGCCCGTCCAACGCCGAGCAGCGGATCGAGCGCATCGACCGCTGCATTGGTCTGCTGGTCGATTACCGCGACGAGATCGAAGCGGCGCT